>Ga0137403_10000898_pt1 | contig 37982 bp, 29 predicted proteins | sample CZOMad2_1_16fung_FD_122057 | JGI IMG/M metagenome (GOLD analysis project Ga0137403, IMG submission 122057) | Vadose zone soil fungal communities from Angelo Coast Range Reserve, California, USA - CZOMad2_1_16fungal (Hybrid Assembly) | ecosystem: Environmental > Terrestrial > Soil > Vadose zone...
CTCCGCCCTACGCCTGTGCTAAAGTCATTTCGTCATGCGTATCGTCTCTCTACTTCCTTCGGCCACCGAGATGCTCTTCGCCCTAGGCTTTGATCGTGAAGTCGTCGGCGTAAGCCACGAGTGTGACTTCCCACCCGCTGCCCCCACCAAGCGAGTCGTCATTCAGTCGCGAATAGCCCACGACGCAACGCCATCGGAAATCGACCGCCAAGTCCGCGAATTCGTAGCCCGCGGCGAAAGCCTCTACGCGGTTGACGCCGAAGCCCTCGAAGAGCTAGCCCCCGACCTGATCGTCACCCAGGATCTTTGTCACGTCTGCGCCGCGTCACCGGACGACTTGGCCACGGCTCTAAGGCGTTTCACTCACCCGCCGCAAGTTCTTTGCCTGAATCCCCTCGATCTAGGTGACGTCTGGCGCGACATTCTGTGGGTGGGCGAAGAAACAGGTCGCCCCCACGCCGCCGAGACCCTGCTGGAAAAAATCGGGGAAAAACTCGGCCAGATAGAAACCTTGGTAGAAAATCTTTCGAATCACCCGCGCGTAGCTTTTCTAGAATGGCTGCAACCGTTCTATGTAGGCGGCCACTGGGTCCCCGAAATGATCGAGCGCGCAGGCGGCATCGACGTCTTCGGCAGCCCGCGCAAACCCACCTTCCGCGTGAGCCTGCAAGACATCGTCGAAGCCGTACCCGACGTGATCCTCGTTTCCCCGTGCGGTTACAACGCCAGGCAAGCCCGCGATGAATACCGCGGCATGGAATTCCCCGACCAGTGGAACGTGATCCCCGCAGTCCGCAATAATCGCGTTTACGCGCTGGAAGCCAACGGCTACTTCTCGCGGCCCGGCCCGCGCTTGGCCACCGGCATCGAGATTTTGGTCAAAGTTCTGCATCCAACTCTCGAAGTCAGTCAAGAAGCCGAGAGGGCCATTCTGCCCATCGCGATTGCAACGACGGCAACCCGCACCGCGTCGGCTTGAATTACGAAATCCAACTCATATTGTTTGGTCTCACAACGGAGGGACCCACATGCAACGACGAGCCTTTCTCACATCCTCACTCGCAGCAGCCGCGTTAAGCGCCACGCCGGCCGCAAATCCCCAGAGCGCGCCATCCGCCGCCATCCCAAAAGGCCGCCTGTACTACGAATTACGCCGATATCAACTCACCGGCGGCCCGCAGAAAAAACTGTGCGACGATTTTTTCCAGAACGCTCTGATCCCTGCCGCGAATCGCCTGGGCATCACGCCAATCGGCGTCTTCAACCTGGCCATCGGCCCGGAAACGCCCACCATGTATGTCTTGCTACCCAGTCCGTCGCTCGAGACTCTAGCAGGCGCCGAAGCCCGCCTGGCCCAAGACGCCGAGTACATGAAAACGGGCGCGCCATTTCTGAACGCGCCCGCCATAGCCCCAGCTTTCAACCGCATCGAAAGCTCCCTGATGATTGCCTTCGAAAAAATCCCCACCATCACCCTACCTGTCGCCACCGCCACCAACGCCGCGCGCGTCTTCGAACTCCGCACTTACGAAAGCGCCACCGACCAAGACCACAAGCGCAAAGTAGAAATGATGCAATCCGGCGAAGAAGCCATTTTCGCAAAGGCCGGTTTTTCGCAAGTCTTCTACGGCGACACTCTAATCGGCCCGCGCATCCCCAACCTGACATATATGCTGAGCTACGAGAGCGCCGCGGTCCGCGACAAGCTTTGGTCGGCCTTCGCCAACGCCCCCGAATGGAAAGCGATGCAAGCCTTGCCGCGCTATTCTTTCGAAAGCATCGTCTCCAACATCACCAACGTCATTCTGACGCCAGCCCCGTATTCGCAGATCTAGAGCCAGCATTCGGATTGCGCGAGACCCAATATCGGTAGAAGGGAAGTCCCGCCAATATCAGCAACAATCCAATCGACGAACGCCCCGGCCGCTCCAGCCAGATATTCACGGTGAGCGCCAAGGCTCCCGCGACGAAAATCCCCGGCACCCACGGATAACCCCAGCACCGGTAAGGCCGCTGCAAATCCGGCTCGGTATAACGCATGCGAAACAAAGCCACCACCGCCAGCCCATAAAATATCCACCCGGCAAAAATAAAAAGACTCGTCAACTCTTCAAATGTCCCGGTCAGCGCCATCAAGCTAGCCAGCACGCCCTGAAAAATCAGCGCCCGCCCCGGCGTTCGATATTTCGGGTGCACCCCATCGACCATCCGAAAAAAAATCCCGTCACGCGCCATAGCATAGGTCGGCCGCGCCCCGCTCAACACCGACGAATTCATCGACCCAATCGCCGAGATCACCATCGCCACGGTAATCCAAGCCGCCGCCCCCCGTCCCGCAACGTGCTCCACCACATCGGAAGCAATATGCGCCGAAGCCGCCACGCTCGAAAACGGCAGCACCTTCAAGCAAGCCGCGCTAAACAGAAAATAAATCAGCGCCACGACAGCTACCCCGCCAACCAGAGCCCTCGGAAAATTCCGCGCCGGATCTTGCACTTCCGATCCTACGAGATTCAGATCTTCCCAACCGTCATAGGCCCAAAGCGCCGCGGCCAACGCCGCGAGAAACGCGCTAAACACACCGCCGGTAATCGCCGCAGGCCAAATCGGATCAGGCGCATTCCCCACCGGCGCCGCTGAAAAAAACGCCACGCCAATCACAATCGCCACAGAAATAATCTTGATCGTCGTCAAAAACACTTGCACCGCTCCGCCAAGCCGCACGCCCAGATAGTTCACGCCCGTCATCACCACCAACCAGAGCACCGCAATCGGCTGCGCCCAGGTAAAAACAAAGTCATAAGGCTTCAGCCAACCAGTCAATCCAGGAATCGCAATGTGCAAGGTAAAAATCGGCGTGCCAATCACCGGCAAAAGAAATCCCAGAAACCGCACCAACCCGGCCGCAATCGACGACAAAGACGAAGGCCGCCCCACAATCGAATGCGTCCACCCAAACAAAAATCCCCAACCAGGCCCAAATCCCCGCCGCAAATAAGCGTACTCCCCGCCCGCCTCGGGAATCGCCGCACCCAACTCCGCGAACGAGAGCGCCCCAAACAACGAAAGTATCGCCCCCACAATCCAAGCCGCGAACACTACCGAAACAAACCGCCCCTCCCGCGCCATCTCCGCCGGCTTCAAAAAAATCCCGGTCCCGATCATCGTCCCCACGACAATCGCCGCCGAAGCCCAAGCCCCAAGTCCCCGCACCAACTCCAACCGTTTCTCGCTCACCCATCCCCCAAGCCTTCGCAAGATGCGCCTCGCCTCATCGACGCAGCACCCCGGCTGTCATCGCGAGGCGCCTCTTTCTTTTTCTGTCATCCCGACCGGAGCGGGCCGGTTTTCTTCCTGCGCTCGGTTTTTTCAGAGCGCCGGGCCCGCGCAGTGGAGGAATCGAGGCAAGGTCGCCAATGCTACTCCACCTAAACCGCTACGCGATTTCCCACAACGCGACTAGCCCCCGCCCCAACCACAAACGTAACGCAAGCCCCAATCATCACGTACCAGGTAAACGCCACCCCGGTAAATCGCAAAACCAACAAAATCGTAGCCAATGCAAAAAACATCCCAATCACCGCCCCCAACGCATTCGCCCGCCGATCCAACGTCCCCAACAAAAACAACCCCAGCAAACTCCCCAACGGCAAAGCCGCCACAGTCAACCCCGCCTCCAACAACGGCCCCCACTTCACCAACCCAAACCCCATCAACACCAAACCCCAAACCAAAGTAATCCGCCGCGAACGCCGCAAAAAATCCGCAGGTTCCGTCCCCCGCCCGGCAAGTCGCGAAAAATCCAAAATGCTCGAAGCCGCCAACGAATTCAAAGAACCGCTGGCATTCGACATCGCCACCGCCACAATCGAAGCCAACAACAATCCCGCGAGCCCCACCGGCATCTCGCGCACCAGAAACAAAGGCAAAACGCGGTCGGTCCGCTCACCGGCAGCCAAAAGCGGCGTATGCTGCGCGAAAACATACAGCAAAACCCCAATCAACAAAAACACAGTAAATTGCACCAAAACAATCACTCCGCTAGCCAAAAGCGCCCGTCGCCCATCGCGCTGATCCCGCGCCGCCAGCAATCTCTGCACAATCGTCTGGTCGGTCCCATGACTCGCCATGGTAAGAAACGCTCCGCCAATCACCCCCGACCAAAACGTATATTTCGTAGCCCAATGAAATGAAAAATCAAACACCTGCAATTTGTGACCGGCAGCCGCAGCCACCGACGTCACCTCACTCCAACCGCCAGGAATCCGGTGCAACAAAACCCAGAATGTAACCGCGCTCCCCGTCAAGTAAAGCAAAAGCTGCGCCACGTCCGTCCAAATCACCGCCTTCATCCCGCCTTCCAACGTGTAAAGTACGGTAAGCGCGATCACCACTAAAACCGCCAACCGCTCGGAAGTTCCCAAAACCACGCTGACCACCAGCGCAATCGCCGAAACCCGTACCCCCTCCGCCACCGCCCGCGTAACCAAAAAAGTGGAAGCCGCGATCGCACGCGCCTTCTCACCAAATCGTTTTTCAATCAGTGCATAGGCCGTAAAAAATTCTCCGCGAAAATATCCAGGCAGCAGCAACAACACAATCAAAACCCGCCCCACCAAATAACCAAACACCAGCTGAAGAAATGTCAAATTCCCGCCGTAAGAAATCGCCGGTGTCCCAATGATCGTCAAAGTCGAAGTCTCGGTAGCCACAATCGAGAAAGCCAGCGCCCACCAAGGCGCCGTCCGCCCGCCCAAAAAATACTCCCGAGCATCCTGCGACCCGCGCCGGAACCACATCCCCAGCCCGGTGATGCCCAGCAAATACACCACCACGATCGCCAAATCGATCGGATGAATGCGCATTCCTACGCAAACCTCCGCGCCGCAATTCGCAACCCAATTTGTTCATCTTTAAGACGACTGAGGACAAACCAGCAAAGACACCAGGTGAATCCCAAGACTTTTTTCATCGCGCCGGAATTATACGCACCACGGCATCACCCGCGGCCGCTATTTTTTCGACGTACCACAGGCACTCTTGCCTGTGTCCTGGTCAACCTAGCCTGGACTGACGCTAAGTTGCGCAAATTCGTCCCGTTCGGCAATGGAGGAAGAAAGAAATCCGAACGCAAGCCCTCAATTCACTCCCAATTCCTGCCAAGTCTGCGGCCCCACCACCCCGTCATCCTTCAATCCCCGCCCGCGCTGAAACTGTTTCACCAGCACACTCGTCAGCGGCCCAAACACGCCATCCGTGCCCGCGTTCGCGCCGTTGGCAGCCAGCGCCTTCTGCAAAGCCAGCACATCCGCTCCAGTCGTGTACGGCGTGGTGAGCTCCAAAATCGGATGCGCCGCGTTCACTACCGTAGCCCGCACCGGCTGTTCCGTCGTGCCATTCGTCAAAGCATCCGCAGTGATGGCCACCCCATGCACCTTCACCGGCAATGTTAACTCCCAATTCCCGTCGGTAATCAACTGCTGAAACGAATCCATCCGATACACCGTCTTCGGCAGCGGATCTTTCAGCGAAGTCAACCACGTCTTCCGCGTCTGCACGTAGGTTCCAACCCATTTCTGCTCGGTTGTCGTTCCCTGTACTTTTCCGATTGTCGTATTGACCTTCCCCGATACCTGCTGCCATCCTCCCTGAATAAAACTGTCATACGTCACCGCCTGCGCTAGTGCTGTCTGCAGACTAGCCGCCACGGCCGCCTTGTTCGACGGCACAAAATACGCCCGGTCGAAAAACGCATCCTGCTGACTTCGCATCACCGGATCGCTCCCCGCCTCGCGCAAAATCCCGCGCACGGTCATGTCGGTATCCAAGGTGAGGTCGATCTGCTGCAAACGCGTCAAAAAAGGCTGCAACACGCTCGCAAACTGCGCATCCGCCGCCTCGCAGTAGGCCTTCAGCAGCAAATACAGATTCCCGCTACCCAGCGTCGTCTGACTTCGCCCATACGTCAGATGCCCCGAGTCTCCCTTTAATAGCGTGATGGAATCGTAGCGCCCCGCAACGCTCCCGGTCTCAAACACGTTCACGATAGCCTGCGCGATTTTCTTCTGCTGATCGTTCACGCTAACCTCCCGCAGCCTTCGTACCCGCAGTCGGCGGCGCGGATCCACTGGTCGTCGTCTTCGCCTGCTCCGCTCCCGGCGGCAAGTTAAAGCTGATCACCGACTTTTGCCCGTCTGGATTGATGATCGTAAAACTCAACGCCCGTCTGGTCCCAAACCATTTCATGTACGCCTGGCGGTCGACGTCTTCCAACTCGGACACCGCAATCGTTAGCCGGATCGCGCGACCCATGTTCGCCAGACTTTGATCGTCTTCTTTCTCAACGATCTCCGGTGCATGCTTGCCCTCACTGTCCTTCAACATCCGAAACGGTAATTCCTGGTCGGCTATCTCAAATGTCGCGTCGGCGGAAAGGTTTCGCCCGCGCAACACGATCTTCCGCACCAGTTTGTCCGCATCGCTTTTCTGGGCTTGCTGCTGATTGCTCTGCGCCACCGAAAGCTGTGCGGCGATCGCTGTCGCCATCGTTTGCGCCGCGGCCGCAGCCTCCTGGGCGGCCTGCGCCGCATCGTGCGCACTTGCGGTGCCCCGGTCAGGCGGTGCCGCTGCCGACAGCCGGTCAAATTCTTGCGCAGCTTGCCGGGCCGCCGCGTCCGCGTCCGCCGCAGCTTTATTCGTCGCGTCCACAACGCCGTTTACATCCCCGTTCTTCGCGAACGCCTGTGCCGCATTCACTCCGCGGCTCAGCGCTGCCACCGCGTCATTTGCCGCCTTCAGTGCCACCGGCGCCGCCGGTTGAGCGGCACTCGCCAGCGCCGCCCCGACGCTTGTCAGCACTACCTGTGCCGCGGCCACCGGCTGATCCAATTTCGCCGCTTTAGACGGCGCTAGCGTGGCTCCCTCTTCGTCATCCGGTTGCGACGGTATAATCGCGATCTCATTGATCACCGGTCCCGGTTTCCGCGCCAATTTCCCGCCCAAATATCCCGCTGAACTCAAGCCCATCAAATACATCAACGTGTCCGGAACCTGCGGCACACCCTTCACTTCCGCTGGAGACACCTTCGCCGCCGCGATCGCAAACGCCAGCACTCCGAACGTCGTCCACAGGAACATTTGTACCCGTTCTGGCGCCGCTACCCCGCCGCTGGTCACAAAATCGCTCAACGACGGCAATTCTTCCCCGGCTCCCTTGGGCCCTTTGACGTTGGTGATCACTTGCGCGCCAATCGCCGTCCCCGCTCCAATCCCCACGATGGCCGGCAGGTTCGACGGCACGTCCGGCAAACCCATGCCCTGAATAAACATCTTGCTGATCACCAGGTACGCGTACGTGAACAACGCCGCTGCGGTCCACATGTAGAACTGATATTTCGACAGGCTATAGGTGTCCGTTTCCGGATCCAGGAATAGCGCCCGAAAAAATCCGTACTCTTGTTTTTTGATCCGGTAGCCCTTCTTGAAGCACATCAAAAAAATGATGAGCAGCAACGCCACTCCAACCACCCCCAGCGACGCCAGGATGATCTGCCACTGCGTCCACCGGTACGTCGACAGGCGTCTGGCCTCGGTGATCTGCGGCCCGTGCTTCACCGCGATCAGCACGTCGGCTTGCTTCTTCACTGGCACATTGCACAGGTAGATGTGTTCCCCGTCGGCGCTCCCGTGAGTCTTGTCTCTGTCAGGCGCTTGCCAGTTTCGTCGATCGCTCTCCTTGCACCCGTCCCATACGACTGGCAGCGCATCACCATTGAATAAAACCGTGTTTCCACCCGAAGGCCCCAATACGAATCCGGTTCCCACCAGCTTCAAATCGATCTTCTCTTCGGGCGCGTAGAGCACCTCGGGATCGATTTTCACCAGCGTCGCCTTGAACCCTACTCTTCGGACGACGTCGATTGGATCAGAGATGAAGTACGCTCCCGCCACTTCCACACCCACGCGGTATGTACCCCATGGCAGCGTGGCCGGAATATTGAACGTAATCGTTAAATTCTCCGGGATGGTCATACTGCCCACGCTCGTTTCGCTCCCGTCCAGCAACACCACCGTCGCCTTGAGACCTTTCGTCACGCCCTTTAGTGTCAATGACACCGCCTGTCTGGGCTCCGCTTCTTTGGGCGAGATCGACGCGACGCCCTGCGACCCGGCGCCCGGCTCAGGCGTAGTTTCCGCTCGCGTCCCATCGTCCCATCCCAATACGAACCACACGCATAGACCGAGAGGCAAAAGCTTCCAGTTCATCGAAGACCTCGTATCGCCATATTCGCGACGCCGCGTAACGAATTTAGCTAGGCATCATACCTATGGCACTTACCTTGTCAATAGACACCCGGATGAGACGCTTCGATGCGTACGGTCCCAGGTAAGGAAACTCAACCACAAAGATGCGATCTATGGTTATCTCCTCGAAACGCGACAGCGCAGCCGCGGCGCAGCGCCACTCCAATCGCTTATTCTCTATCCATGCGTTGTGTCTTGGGGTTCGACGGTGGCGGTACAAAGACCGAGTGCGTCCTGATGGACGAATCGCGGCAGATTCTAGCGCGCACCCTCTCCGGTCCTTCCAATCCCACTCGCGTAGGTTTCGACGCCGCCCTTGCTTCTCTCCTGGAGGCCGCAGAAAAAGCGCTCGCGGACTCCGGAAAAGTCGCGGCCGATATAGCGACCATCCACGGCGGGATTGCCGGTATCGGCGCAGCGAAGGCGCAATCTGACCTCGCTCGAAAGCTAGCCCTCAAATTTCCCAGCGCTACTGTGCGTCTCACCACCGATCTCAGCATGGCCCTGGCTGCCACCCAGGAGATCCCCAGCGTCGTGGTTATCGCCGGCACCGGTTCTGCCGTCATTGGCCGCAACTCTCCCGACAACCTGGCGCGCGAAGGAGGCTTGGGTCCGGCTCTCGGCGATCCCGGCAGCGCCTACGACATCGGTAGAAAGGCCGTCGTGCTGTGTTTGCGGCACTCACGACGCGGCGAAAATTCTCCGCTCGGGCACGAAATCCTTCAGCTGTTTCATTGCAACTGGGTCGAACTACAAGATCAGATTCGCGCCCATGCTGATAGCGTCTTTCCTAAGGTGTTCCCCATCGTCGCAAACGCGGCAAACCAGGGTGACACCTCCGCTCGCGCGCTCCTCCAGTCCGCTGCGGAAGAACTCTCTGAACTTGTGGCCACCGTCGTCGAAAACCTGAGGCTACGAGAACGATCATTCTTCTTGGCCAAGACCGGCGGCGTATTTGGCCGCAGCTCATTTTTCGACCAACCATTCGACGCGCTAGCCGCCAAGATTGCGCCATACGCCCGCACTGGCCCATTGCCCCAGCCTATTGCGGACTATGCCGCCCGAACCGCGGTCAATGGTTTGGACAGCCCAGTCCGAGAAGCCGGAAGCTAACCCTGTCGTGGACACCATTTCGCAAGATCGCGAACGCGCGCTCATCGCCACCGGCGACGATCTCGCCTTGCTGCTTCACCATCCCGATATCGCCGTCTTGCTGGCTCTTCTCGACAATCCCGCACTGGACGAAACGCAACTCTGCCTGATTCTGGGCCGCAAAGACCTTCCCGCCGAAGTCCTCGAAGAGGTCATCCGCCGCAAACAACTGCTCAAGAACTATCGCGTCAAGCGCGCCCTCGCCTTCCACTCGCGCACGCCGCGCCTGCCCAGCCTTCGCCTCGTCCGCGAGCTTTACTTGATGGACCTCGCGCAACTCGCGCTACTCCCCGGCACGCCCGCCGAATTAAAACGCATCGCCGAAGAGCAACTCCTCGCGCGTCTCGCGCACCTTCCGCTCGGTCAGAAAGTCGCTCTCGCTCGTCGCGGTCCGCCCCGCGTCGCAAGTGCGTTGCTCGCCGAGGGCCACCCGCAAATCCTCTCCGTTGTGCTCGACAACGCCCATCTCACTGAAGCCCAAGTCCTGAAAGCTCTCGCTCGCGAGAACCTCGCTCCTCACGTCATTGTTGCCATTTCTCAACACCGCAAATGGTCCTGCACCTACAATGTTCGCCTCGCGCTAGTCCGCCATCCCAATTCGACACTCACCTCCATCCTCGCCTACCTTCCCGAACTTACTGTCTCCGACCTCCGCGAACTCGCCTCACCCGGCATCGTCTCCGAATCTCTTCGCAAATACTTGCAAGCCGAAATCCACCACCGCCTGCACAAGGGCTCGGAGCCCTAGCTCCGACGAGCCGTTTGTTACTGCGCTAAGTCTTCGGATCGCTACTCCTGTTCGGAAAGAAAACCAAATGTTGCGACGTCTTACCGCAACGACAATATTTGGCGTATGCTTACCCCACAAGAAATGCGATCGCGGCGAGCGCGCCCACTCACCGCAGGATTTGGGATCCTTGGCAAGGGGGTCTACCGGTCGATGAGCAACGCGGACCATCCGCGACGGCTAGAGCGACGCTGGGCGCCACGCTATGCGTTTCGCACCGACCTTGAGATTGAATGGGGCTCGGCCCTGCTCCGCGGTAGCACCCGCGACATCAGCTCCAACGGCATGTTTATTGAGTCTCCCGACCCGCTCTGGGTTGGTGCAGGCTTCACCGCGCGCCTCGGCCTCGACCAACCCGTCAAGGTAGATTGCTTCGTAAAACGAGTGGAACCAGGCTTGGGCATGGGTGTCACTGTGAGCGTCCCGGAGGAGCAGCAGCAGCGTTACCGCGAGCTTCTCTCCTCGCTCTCCTCCGAACTTCCCTGACCTCGACTTATACTAGAATCGTCGATCGTTGCTACAAACACCGGCTTTCTGCGAAACGCCGATCGCGGCGCGAGCTCTCTGTGATGAGATTCGTTGAGCTGCTCACTTAGAGGTTGACCGTCGCGTAGTCGCCAGCTATTTTGGCCGTTTCGCGGCCACCACTTGCCATGACCCGTTGCCTGGATTGCGGTTCCGAACGAACCACCGATCAGTGCCCCTCGTGTGGTCTGACCTCGGCCGCTGCGGAGGTGATGTTCCGCCGCAGGTTGGTCCTCCGCACCGCCATTTTTCTTCTTGGCTCGCTGGCTTTTCCGTATGTGAGCCAGATCTACCCGCCGCTGGACCTAGACCTGATGCTTATTTTCTTTGGACTGATTTTCTTTGGCGTGCTCTTTCTGGCTGTCATCCTTGAGCGGCGCGCGCGCAATCGGGAGGAGATCGAAATCCTCAAACGCATCTATTCCGGATTCATCCCGCTGCCATGGATTCTGGCCGCCACGCTGTTTGTCAACGGCCGCTTGGACGGCCAGAAAAACATCACCTACTACCCGACCGCGGTGGTAGGCCGCTTCAACATGAAAGGCCTTGTCCGCGGCAGCCGCCGCCTGCTGGTGCGCTCCTGGCGTCCAGGCCAGCATTTTGAGCGCTTGGCCGTCGACGTCGACGACTTCGATCGCTTTCACGATGGCGATTTCGTGGAAGTGGCCGTCGAACCCGGGGCCTTGGGAATTCCGTGGTACTACGGCGTGTACCGCCGCTGATTCTGCTCTACGCTTACTCTGTCTCGTTACCTAGTTACTTGAATCCGTCGTTTCTTCTAGTAGGCCGGCTTCCCGTTAACCAGCAGGGGCAACTGAATGTCCAAAAAATTTCCGGTCTTTCCAAAGCGAAACTTCACGCGGCGCATGGGTCCCACGTCCCGCGCTTTCCACTCGGAAGTCTCAATCGGGTCGGTCGGGAGGTCGGACGGCGACCATTCCACATTTTCGCCCTGCGCTTTCACCTTGTCGGGATCGAGCTCGTAGACTTCCTGTTCCAGCGTGTTCACCAGCAGGTAGCGCCTCCACAACCGCAACAGCAGCACGCCTTTTTTTTCACCGTGATACATGTTCCACGAAGCCGGCGCGTCCTCGTTATACCGCACGATCGCGAACTGCACCGGCTTCCAGATTACCTTCTCGCCCGCGGCTTGTGCCATGTTGATGCAAACGCCGATCAGAGCTACCGCGAGAACAAGATTCGTTCGAGACATCCAGCGCAATGGGAACCCTCGCTAAGCCGGTGTAAACGTTTCCGAGTGTATGATGCGGATTCTTGTGCAGCAAGCAGCCGACGGAAGGGCAGTTTGGATCGGCGTGGAATTCCCGATGGCTTGCTTTGCTAACAACATACTTAGTTCACCTAATGAAAATAGCCCGTGAGCGTCGATCCGACGATTCGCGACCGTAGCTGGACAGGTGCCTGCGAAGCTGCCTCGATATACAATCGAGCGCGTGACCCACACGCATCCGATGCTTCGAGCCGTGCTGAAAAGCCAGTATCACGCGTCGCTGGCGATGCTCCGCGAAGCCATCGAGCGCTGCCCGCCCGAGGAGTGGTTGAGCACCAAACACAAGAATGCGTTCTGGCAGGTGTCGTATCACGCGCTGTTCTTTGCACACCTGTATCTACAGCGCAACGAAGCTGCGTTTAGGCTGTGGGAACAGCATCGCGGCGAGGGCGACGGCATCGCGGGTGAGCCGTACACGCAAGCGCAGGTCCTCGAGTACTGGGAGTTCTGCGATCGGATGATCGATGACGCCGTGGATGCGTTGGATCTCGACGGCACCGAAAGTGGCTTCAGTTGGTATCGCATGTCCAAGCTGGAGCACCAGTTCGTCAATATCCGCCATATTCAACATCATGCCGCGCAACTGATCGACCGCGTCCGCTCGGCCGCCAACGTCGGGATTCGCTGGGTGGCCGCGCGCTAGCGCCTTGGTGAGTCAAGTAATTCATTGCCCTTGCTTTTTCCGTTTCTCCGGCATCATGAGAGGCGGTTAGGATGGTTCCGGTCAACCGTAAGGCACCCTCCCCCCACCTTTTTCTGTAAGTGCGGATTCTAAAAGGCTTTAAGTCCAATGAAACTGTAAGTGCGGATCCTAAAGGAGTTACGGACGCGTTTCGCGCAAGTGCGGATTCTGGAGGGGTTAGCTTTCGATCTGTGGCGGGGACGGGGCGGGAGTGGGAATTAGGCGCGGAACACGCACGGCGCAGATGTTGGCGGAGGATAGCTTGGACAAACACGACGAATGATAGCATGGCTGCAGTACTTTGTCAATTACTATTATAGAGTGGTACTCATTCGAATTGACGTCAGGCTATGGCCTGGGGAATGAGCTTGTTGGCGAAAGTGCGGTTCGAACGGCGTTGAGGTGGCGGAGATTTTGGTAGGTCGCTCGCGGGATCGCGCTAAGGCATGCCCCTGCATTTTGCCGTGATGTGACCACCGTGGAGAAGGCGTTCGGAGCTCAGGATCAATCAGGGCCCGGCGCTACGCTGGAAGTCCGGGCGTTGACGAGGGCCTGGTTTGCGCGAAGGGCGTCTGGGCTAGAATGGCGGCTTCTGGTGGACAGTGAGTGAGCGAGTGGAGGTAGTGGGCATGGGAGTTCGAGCGCCGATACCGGAACTGCTGGAGTTTCTATCCGCCTACGACGATCGGATCGTTACGCTTGCTCTTGCGGTGCGGCGTTTGGTGCTGACCGAAACGCCGCGGGCGACGGAATCGATTTATGACGCTTACAATGCGGTGGCGATCGGGTATTCGTTTACGGGGCGGCTGAAGGAAAGCTTTTGCCACATCGCTGTTTACGGCACACGTGTGAATTTGGGATTCAATCGTGGCGCGGATTTGGCCGATCCGCGGAGAATTCTGCAGGGAACCGGGAAACAGGTGCGGCACGTGACGATTCGTGAGGCGGGCGATTTGAAGAATTCGTACCTGAGGCGGTTGCTGCGGGTGGCGGTTCAGAATGCGAGAGAGTTGGGCCGATCCAACAAGGTCCCAGAGATTGAGCAGCAGAGCGTTGTGAGAGCGATTTACGCGAAGAGGCGGCGGCCATGACGGCAGCGGCCAAGTTCGTAGACGCGGTTAAACAATTCGAGGAGTTTCTGAAGAAGGAGGGCAACGGCAGCCCAATCCTATGGGTATGGCCCGAGGACGTTGTGGCGACTGGCAGGAGACTTTTGTATGTGAAGACTCCTGTGCCGGAGAACCACGTGGCAAAGGTGGCGGCGGTATACAACCAAGCTGTAGCGCAGGGGCTAGGCGTGAGATTGTCGACGTTGTGTCACCTGCCTGACGCAACCTGCTGCTACGTGTGGGGTTCATATGAAGACCACCAAAAGGAACCGCAGGCGTGGCCGGTTCACGGCTTAATGATGAGCGTGAAACAGGACAAGATTCCCGGCAAACCTGTTAAGAGTGGGCTGCGGTGGGCTTGGTTGAACTGGAGGTACCGGAAAGAAAAGGGCACAAGGACATTGATTTTTGGTTGAGAAGAGCCCGACGGCAGAAGCGAATCAATCGCCCGGAGTGGCTGCGGCGGGCATTGGTCCGGTGATGGAGCGCGCGGGCCCGGGAAGAGGTTCAGAGTGCGTGGCCGGACCTGTCGCGGCGGCGGCTCCGAGTGGATCGTCGGTCTTCGGTTGGCGCTCGTGCTTTGCTTCGCTCTTCTCGAAGAGCTTGGCGGTCAGCAGCATGGCGGTGAAGGTGGCGGCCAGCAGTCCGAATTGCCGCCAGGCGCTCAACATCGACGCATTGCCCAGCAGCGTGAGCCCAGCGAAGCAAAACAGCAGGTGTACACAGAATACCTGGAGCGATGATTGTCCCATCAATACCAGAGGGCGGATGGCCAGAGGTCTGAGGATCCACTGGGCAGCGATGAGGAGCGCCGCCACAGCCATGAAATTCAGCAGGCGAATGGGTCCCAGGTGCCATTTGTCGAATAGGAACTCGTAAGGGCCGAGTTGCAGTCCGTGTTCCAGCGCGCGGCGTAACGCGAACAACGGGGTAGCAATCATCAGAGCGGGGATGACGGCGCGCTTTGCCCAGTTTTCGATAAGTAGATCGTCTTGTCCCCAACGCACGCCGAGCCAAATACCTGCGATCCACAGAAATTGCCAGGCCCAGAGATCGAACGAACCCATTTCATTTAGCGGGATATGCGTCGGAACGATCTTGCTCATGAAGGCATGTTCGGATTGGCGAAAACCGAATTGCGCGCACATCCAGACGACCAGTGCGGACAACAAAATAGGCTTCCAGCCGAAGCGGCGTGCCAGCAATAGGGCAGCCGAAGTGAACACCAGGAAAATAATGTACATGGGCAGGATGTCGAGAAGTGGCGGGCGATAGATCAGGAGCGCGGCCTCGGTGATGGACTGCCTGGCTCCGGCCATGAAATAGAAATCGAGAAGATTGTGGAGCCCGGGCCGGTTGCCGCGCGAGGCGATGGGCACCGCGACCAAAAACACGAACGCAAGGAGAAGCGCGTGATAGACGTAGAGGCGTACGGTTCGCGACCACAGTTTCTGGGTCATGGAGCGATAGCCGTCGTGCAGGGCCATGCGGTAATAAATGCGGCCGGTGAAGAGCGCCGACAGGAAGATGAAACCCTCGGCGGCAGAGACGAAGCCGAATGGCTGGTTCACATAAGTGCTGACGATGGTCGGCAGGTGCGTCAGGGTGATCCACACGAGCATCAACCCGCGCACGGCGTCGAGTTCCAGGCGGCGTCCCATTTCAGTTAGATACGAAGGATGCGCCAATAGTTTCAGTGGCAGGTAAATGAGTATCGTGTCGGGAACGCGAAGAAGCGTGACAGTTAGTCTCTATCGTTAAGCTCTATCGTTAGGAATGACGGTTGTTGATTATCGTCAGGAATCGCGGAGCGCGACCAATGTGCGCTTCGGAAAAGAAGTGCGCTTCGGAAAAACGGGGAACCGCAAAATGAGCTTGGCGTGATCCTGGGGAACGGTTGCTTATTGGCCCGATGGTTTGGGAGGAGGAGGCGCGCCACCGCCCTTGCTGCCGCCACTTCCACCGCTACCGCCCGAGCCGCCGCTTCCGCCGCTACCACCGGAGCCGCCGCTACCACCACTTCCGCCCGAGCCGCCACTACCACTGCCACTGCCACCGCCTTGGCTGCCGCCACCGCCGCCGGAACCGCCGCCACTGCCACCGGCGCTACCGCCACCACCGCCGGAGCCGCCGCTGCCTCCGCCGGAGCCACCGGCGGAACCGCCCATTACGTGACTGGTAGCCGAACCGAAACTGTGACTGGTGGAACTGCTGAAAGCGTACAGAACTGCGACGATGACCATGGCGATGCCTACGATGAGGAGCGCATATTCAGCCGCATCCTGACCGGATTGCTGCCGCCAGAGTCGCTTGAGGGTATTCCGCATGACAACACCTTGGCTTAGAGGGGACGACGCTAGGCCTTTGTTTCCGCGAATAAACTTAAGCAAGTGTAGCGCGATCCAGTTGGCGGCACAAGGTGTTGGGCGCTGAGGTAGTGGGCTACTTTGAAATCACTAAGAAGCCTATGAAAATAAACATCAAGGCGCATGCCAAAACAAACAGGCCCATGAAGCGGAGATATGTGGGATACCAAGACTCCAGAACCATATCAGCGAAGGGCCATTTCTGAAAAAACTTGTTCATCTTGAAATACCATCTCCGAGCATAGTCGGCCATTTTATCCGGCTTTGCAACGCATAGACAGCCGACTACGGCCAGCGCGACGCCATAAGCGAAGAGGAGGAAAATCGGAATCAGGTGATTATTCACTCCGCTCTTTATAACCCCCGTTCAATGGCTTCCAGCAGGGCGACTAGATCCGACACTTCCCACAGACGATCTGTGAGGCCAGCAGCCATCGCGGGAGTAACGCGCAAGGTGCGGTGAATCTTGATGAAGTTATATGTGAAGTAGTTCAACGCGATAGCTGCTGCATGGTGCTCGATCTTGCGAGAGAATCCATTCGAGAGTCGAGTGTAACGCCGCATCGCTGCTCGCACACTCAATTTTGCCGCTCAACAACGCTAGTGCTGTAGCGCAGGGCTCCGCGGACTCCGCCCTGCGTTACAGCTGGCGGGCAAAGTTGCTATTCGTGGCGGAGGGCGATCATTGGATCGACGGTCATGGCGCGGCGTGCGGGAATGCAGCATGCGGCTACGGCGACGAGCGTGAGCGAAATGGCTACGGCGGCGAAGGTGACTGGGTCGGTGGGGCTCAGTTCGAAGAGCAAGGTGCGGAGAAAACGGGTTAAGCCGAAAGAAGCGCCGAGGCCGATGGTTACGCCCGCGAGGGTAAGTTTTAGTCCGTCGGTTACGACTGCTCGTAGAATGTTTTCTGGTGCGGCTCCCAGCGCCATGCGGATGCCAATTTCGCGGGTTTGCTGGGAGACGATGTAAGAGATCACGCCATAGACGCCGACGAGTGCGAGAACGAAGCCGAGCCCGCTGAAGATAGAAAGCAAGAGGCTTTGGGACCTGGGAGCGGCAAAGTCTGCGGCGATCTGCTGATCGAGGGTTTTGATCATGGAGATGGGGCGATTCTTGTCGAGTGCCCAGACACGATCCTGGATCACTGGCACCATCGCCATGGCGTCGGCGTTGGCGTTGGTGCGTACGGCCAAGAAGATACCGGTGACCATGCGCGCTTGAGAATAGGGTGTGTAGATCTCGACCTTAGGCTCCGCGGCGGGGCGCGCTTCGCGGACATTGCCCACGACTCCGACAATTTCGCCCCAAACGATCTGGCCATTCACCTTTCGCGTGGACAAGCGCTTACCAACGACATCGATGGAACCGAAGTACTTGCGGGCCAACGCTTCGTTAATCACGAAAACAGGAGGCCGGCTTCTTTCGTCGCTGCTGGTGAAGTCGCGGCCGGCGAGCAGAGGAATCCCGAAGGTGCGGAAGAAATCAGGAGTGATTTGATTGCCCAAGGCGGTCTGTTCTCCGATACGTGGGTCACCGGCGGTTTTCTCGGTCCGGAAAGTGGTCTCCGAAACGAAGTCGCCGAGAGGAAAGATGAGTCCGGCGGAAGCAGCCTGGACGCCCTGGACGGAGCGGGAGCTGTCCAGAACCTGGTTCACGAAGGCGATTCCTTGTTCGGGTTTCTCGAAACGGAACTCTGGGAATTCGATACGCATGGTAACGATGTGTTCGGGGCGAAAACCGAGTTCGGCGCGAAGCAGGCGTGCGAAGCTCTGCACCGCGAGCGCTGCGCCGATCAGCAGGACCGCGGCGATCGCCACTTCTCCTGCTGCTAGCAGGCGACGTAAGAAATTGTGATCCCTGCCAGAGGAGGTGCCGCCGCTGCCTTCTTTGATGGTGGTGTTGACGTCGGTTCGGGAGCCGAGCAAGGCGGGAGCAAGGCCGGAGAGAATCGCGGCAAGCAGCGCCGCGGTCATGGTGAAGAAAGCGACCTGAGCGTTGATACCGATTTCCTGAATGCGCGGCGTTTCTGGCGGCAAGAGGGAACGAAGGGCCTGCATGGCCCACGCCGCTACCAGAAATGCACAGGCGCCGCCCGCCAGGGCGACGAGCAGGCTTTCGACCAGGAGCTGTCGCAGAAGCGCGCCGCGGGTGGCGCCGAGTGCTGAACGAATGGCGAATTCGCGGCGGCGCGACCAGCCGCGCGAAAGAAACAGATTGCTGACGTTGGCGCAGGCAATCAGGAGCACGAAGCCGACCGCGCAGAACAGAATCAGCAGCGGAGTACGAGCATCGCCGACGAGGAATTGTTTGATCGGAGTCGCGTGCATTGTCCAACCTTTATTGGTATCGGGATACGCAGCGGCTAGACGGGCGGTGATGGTGTCGAGTTCTTGCTGGGCTTGCTGGATGGTCGTGCCGGGTTGGAGTCGCGCGAGCACCGAGAAATCGCGACTCTGGCGAAGATTGCGCTGGTCGCCGGAAGGAACGAGCGGCGCCCAGAGCTGGTCGTCGGACAGGAATCCTGTGTGCGGCAAGGCTGGCATCACACCAACGATGGCGCGCGGCTGGCCGTCCACCAGGAGCGACTTACCGAGGGCAGCGGAATCGGCGCCGAATCTTTCGCGCCACAATGCGTGGCTGATGACGACGACATGGCTGCCCGGCTGCATGTCGGAGGAAACGAAGGTGCGGCCCAAAAGTGGAGCGATGCCCAGAGTTGGGAAGAAGTCTTCGGTGATGTCGCCGCCTTCTATGCGCTGGGGCTGGCCATCGCCAGCCAACTCCTTGGAGGCGTTTAGATAGGGAGAGAGGGTTGCGAAGGACGTCGCGGAAGCGCGAACATCGGCAATGTCGGCCAGGGAGATGGAAAGATTCTCGAAATCGAAAAGAGTGCTGCGGGCGGAAACGTCGAGGAGATTCGAGGGGTTGGCGAAGGGTAACGGACGCAGGATCACGGCGTTGACTACGGAGAAGATGGCGGTGTTTGCGCCGATACCTAGAGCGAGGGTGACAATCGCGACTGTAGTGAAGGCGGGATTTTTTCTCAGGGTGCGGGCGGCGAAGCGGAACTCTTGGGCGAGATTGTCGAGCCAGGTCCAGGACCATTGATCGCGGGTGAGGGTTTCGATTAACGAGATGTTGCCGAATTCGCGGCGGGCGCCTTGGGTGGCTTCGTTAGGCGAGTTGCCGCGATTGATGCGGTCTTGGGTGGACATTTCCAAGTGCGAGAGGAGTTCATCATTGAGTTGTTCTTGGCGGGATTTGTTGCGCCACGGAAATTTCATGTGTGGTGCTCCTTGCCTACGGTGTTTGGAGTCTTTCGCCAGACCGGTTCGGACACACCGGAGCCGAGATTACCGATTGGGATTGCCGAGATGGGGCGCACGCTTCGAAGCTCAGCGTAAAGCAATGCTGCACCCGTACAAGCGCGGAGGTCGACGATCGTTCGGTCCACGATCGGTTGGTCGATGAAGGGTTCTTACTCATAGCGTAGCGCTACTAGAGGATCTACGCGCATGGCGCGGCGGGCCGGGATGTAGCAGGCGGCGAGGGCGACGATTGCGAATAGGGCGGCTACTGCGGCGAAGTCTGCGGGGTCGGTAGCGCTTACGCCATAGAGTAGCGTGCCCAGGAAACGCGTTAGGGCGAACGCCGCGGCTAGGCCCGCGACGATGCCGGTCAGAGTTAGGGAGAGGCCTTCGTTTACAACTAGCTTGAGGACGTCGCGGCGTTGCGCGCCCAGGGCCAGGCGAATGCCGATTTCGCGGGTGCGTTGGCCTACGAAGAAAGAGATTACGCCGTAGATGCCGATTACTCCGAGAATCAGCGCGAGGGCGGCGAACGCGGCGAACAGGGATGTGATGGAGCGCGGAGCGGAGGTCGCTTCGGTCAGAATCGTTGGCATGGATTTCACTTCGCTGACTGGGGCTTCGGGATTGAGCGAAGAGGCCAGCGCGCGGAGGGACTGTTCGAGTTGGGGAGCCGCGGACGCGGAACGAATTACTACGGTCATCTCCGCGGGAATGCTGCCGTTTTCCAGGGTGGCGCCGGGGCCGTAGGGGACGTAGATGATGCCGTCCATGAAGTCGGGAATGTTTTGGCGCAGAGTGTAGCCGCGGACGTCGGAGGCGACGCCTACGATGGTGCACCAGTCGTCTTGTCCGATGAAGCGCAGGTGTTTGCCTACGGCGTCCTGGCCGGGCCAGAAGCGGCGGGCGGTTTCGGCGCTGATGATGGCGGTGCGCGGATTGCCGGTGGTGTCGGCTTCGGTGAACTCGCGGCCGCGGAGAATAGAGATGCGCATGGTGCTGAAATAGTTGGGGGAGACGGCATTTAGCCAGAAGAGTGGGGCGGGTTTCTCGTTGGTGGGCAAATAGTCTTCGACGTTGGCGGAACGTTTGTTGACTCGGCCGTCGAGTGGAAGAGTATTGACGAGCGCGGCGTTGGTGATGCCGGGGAGGGCGCGGACTCCGGCGAGGAGGTCGTGATAGAAGGAAAAGCAGCGGCCGGGTTCGCCGCAGAAGGATTGGTTTGGCGTGACGCGGGCGGTGAGGACGTTGTCGGAACGGAAGCCGGGATTGACGTGTGACAGCGCGTAGAGACTGCGAATTAACAGGCCTGCGCCGCTGACTAGTAAGACCGCTAGCGCGAGTTCGGCGACGACGAGCGTGCTGCGGACGCGGCGGCTGGTGGAGAGGGTTGCGCCGCGGCTGCCCGCTTTTAGCGATTCGGTGAGTTCGGTGCGGGCGGATTGAAATGCTGGGGCGATGCCGGAGACGATTCCGGTGAAAATCACCAGAGCGGCGGTGAAGAGTAGAACGCGCCAGTCGATGGCAACGTCGGCGAGGCCGGGAGTGCCGGCAGGTAGCGCGGACCGCAATAGCGACAGACCGATGCCAGCGAAGGATAGTCCGAGGACTCCACCGATCGCGGCCAGGAGGATTGTTTCGGTGACTAATTGGCGGACGATGCGATGGCGTGCGGCGCCCATGGAGGCGCGAATGGCGATTTCTTTTTCGCGGACGGAGGCGCGGGAGAGGGTTAGGTTGGCGACGTTGGCGCAGGCGATCAGCAGAACCAGGGCGACGGCTACCAGCAGGATTAGCAGGCGGGCGCGGACGTCGCTGACCAGGCCGGTTTGCAGTGAGACGGCGGTGACGTCGGCGTTCCAGCTTTTGGGCATGGGCCAGGGGAACAATGGCGGGAGTTGCGATTGCAGCAGACGGATTTCGGCGGCGGCTTGCTGCGTGGTTGTGCTGGGGCGCAGGCGGCCGATTACGGGCATGAAGTCGCCGGCCCAAAATGTGTGAGCGTCTCGCGAATCCATGTTGAGGGGAATCCAGACTTCGGATTGTTGCGAGGGGAAGCGGAAGTCGCGTGGCATGATGCCGACGACCTGGCGCGCGACGCCGTCTAGATTGATCGAGTGGCCGATGATGTTGGGGTCGGACGCGAAACGCTGCTGCCAGAGGGACTGGCTGAGGATCACGAAATTGTTTTGGCCGGCGAGGTCTTCACCGGGTTGGAAGGTTCTGCCGATTGCGGCTTCGGCGCCCAGGACGGAGAAGAGTTCAGCGGAGACCAGCGAGGCGTTGAGGCGGATGGGTTCGCCACGGCCGGTGAGATTGAATTGGTAGCCTTCGACGTAGCCGGCGATGTCCATGGTGCGGGATTGCTTGCGTAGGGCGGCTAGAGCGCCTTTGGGATAGAAGCCGGTTATGGAGATGAGTTGTTCGGGATGAGAATAGGGTAGCGGGCGGAGGAGGATGCCGTTTACGAGGCTGAAGATGGCGGTGTTTGCGCCGATGCCCAGGGCTAGCGTTAGGACTGCGATGACGGTGAAGCCGGGGTTGCGGCGTAGCAGGCGGGCGCCGTGTCGCAGATCTTGCAGCAAGGCTTCGAGCCAGGTCCAGGCCCATTGATCGCGGGTGACGTTTTCCACTAGCGCGATGTTGCCGAATTCGCGGCGGGCAGAGTGGGCGGCTTGGGTCGGGGATTCGCCGCGGTCGATGCGGTCTTGGGCGGCCATTTGTAGATGGGCCTTTATTTCTTGTTCTAGATCTGATTGTTTGCGTGGGTCTGGGCCTATGGTCATTGTGGATTATGCTCCTTGGTTGGGACGGTCACGCTAAAGCGTGCCCCTACATTTTCCGATCGGAGTAGCTTTGCCGTTAGTCGAAGTCGACTCTGGCGTACGAAGGATTGATCGTGGTTATTCATGACGTAGCGCCTCCATGGGATCAACGCGTATGGCGCGGCGGGCGGGGATGTAGCAGGCGGCTAGCGCGACCAGGGTCAATAGAAATGCGACGGTGATAAATGTCGGTGGATCGGTGGGACTTACGCCGTAAAGCATCGCGTCCATCAACCGCGTTAGCGCGAGCGAAGCGCACAGCCCGATCAAAACACCAACCGTGGCCAACTTCCCACCATGGCTCAACACCATACGCAGCACATCCGTACTGCTCGCGCCCAGGGCCATCCGCAGCCCAATCTCGCGCGTGCGCTGCGCAACCAGATATGAAATTACCCCATAGATGCCGACGCTCGACAACAGCAGCGCCAACGCTGCGAACGATGCCAGCAAAATCATCGAGAAGCGGCGCGCCGCCAAGGTTGCCGAAATGATGTTGTCCATGGAGTTCGCGTCAAAGATCACTTGCTCGCTGTTGATCTGGCGATTGGTTTGTCGGAGCGCATCGAGGAGTCGCGGTGTTGCCTCCTTGCTGCGAACGGCCATGAACGATCCGCCTCCGCCCGGCACGCCGCTGATATAGCTGTCTGGCATTTGCAAGCAGTGCAGATACAATTGCGCACGAAGTTGTTCGTTGTTGTCCGAATCCAGGCCCCACTGGTTCACGTGGCTTACGACGCCCACAATCTGAACCAGCGTGCCGTTCCCGTTCAGGTCAAGGTAGTGCAGGTGAATACGCTTGCCGATGGGATCTTCGCCTCCAAAATGTTTCTGAACGAAAAACTCATCAACAACAGCGACGAACGGAGACCGTTCGTCATCGTGCACTGTGAAAAAGCGCCCGCGAAGCAGCGAAATTCCCATGACCTTGAGATAATCCGGCTGCACGACGTAGTTCAGCGTCCACTTCATGTCGTTTTCATTCGTCGGCTTCGGTTGACCATCGATCCAGAAAAGTTGTTCGTCGTCACTGATCATCGGAAACGCTCCCCACGACTGAGAAGCAGCTTCAACGCCCGGAGTGGCTGCGAACTTGGCATCGAGTTCGCGCACGTAGGCCCGAATCGTGGCTGGCGGCGCGCCCATCATCGATGGGGGCAGCGACAATCCAAAAGTGAATACATTGTGGGGTTGAAATCCCGGGTTCGTGCTCCAGAGCACCGCGAGGCTTCGGATCATCAGCCCCGCACCAACCAACAGCACCAGCGCCATGGCCATCTCCGCGACGACGAAGACTCCCTGAGCGCGATGACGCGTGCCACTACCTCCACGGCCACCCTCCTTCAACGTTTCATGCAACCGTGGTTGTGATGTCCGCAATGCAGGGACCAGGCCGAATAGAATTCCTGCCAGTATCGCGACAGCGGCCGTGAACAGCAGCACATGAGTATCAATGCCGATTTCCGCGGAGCGCGGAAGCTGCGCAGGCAACACTTTCAGCGCCGCGCTCGTGGCTGATTGTGCGAGAACGACGCCGAGGGTTCCTCCGCTCAGAGCCAGCAAAAGACTTTCAGCGAGAAGCTGCCGCACCAGCCGGCCTCGTCCAGCTCCCAGTGCGGCGCGGATAGCGAACTCACGCGTACGTCCAGTCGAACGTGCCAGCAAAAGATTCGCCACGTTGACGCATGCAATCAGCAGAACGAATCCGACAGCGCCGAGCAGGACGAGCAGCACTGGTTGCACGCTCCCCAACATGTCCTTGCGAAAAGGAATGAGCGTGGCGCCGATTCCTTTGTCCGCGTCAGGGTAGGCTAGTGCAAGGTTGTTGGTGAGAGACTGCATATCCGCGGTTGCTTGTTCGATGGTCACGCCTGGTTTGAGCCTGGCTACACCATGAATCCCGAGGCCAGCCGTACGCTGCATGAGCAGCGGGTTGCTCCACTGGCCGATTGGCACATAGACGTCCGGGGCGCGTGCAGTTCGCAGGAACAGATCGAAGCTGGCCGGAGTAACGCCAACGATGGTGTAAGCCTTACCGTCAAGATTGATGGTTTTTCCCAGCGCCCCGGCCGAACCGTTCAGCTTGCGCTTCCACAGCCCTGCGCTGACGAGCACGATCGGTGCAGCCCCAATCTCGTCTTCGCCCGCTGCGAAGAAGCGGCCCAGCACCGGCATTACCCCCAGCATCGAAAAGTAGTCCGAGGAAATGAACCTTGCATTGATTTGTTCCGGTTCGCCGAGCCCCGTCAGCGTAAAGCTGGTGCCTCGCGCGATGGCCACCGCGGAAAAGCTGTGATTGTCGTTCTGCCAATCACGGAAATTGGGATACGAGATTGAACCGGCGCGGAAATTCGGTTTGCTTTCGTGCAGCGTCACCAGTTGCTCCGGATGTGGATAAGGCAGCGGATTGAGCAGCACCGCATTGACAATGCTGAAAAGCGACGTGTTGGCCCCAATACCCAGAGTCAGCGTGAGAACAGCGATGGCGGTGAAACCGGGATTTTTTCGCAGCGAGCGCGCGCCGTAGCGCAGGTCTTGTAGGAATTCTTCCAGCCAAATCCATCCCCATTGGTCGCGCGTCACGCGCTGCACGAGGGCGACATTACCGAATTCACGGCGAGTGGCGGAGTCGGCCTGCTGTGAGGATGCGCCGCGGTCGAGGTGGTCGCGCTTGGCCATTTCCAGATGAGCCGCGATTTCTTGTTCGAGTTGCCGTTGCTTTTTGCCGCGCCAGAAAGGGAATTTCATGCTTCGCTCTCTTTCTTGGCGGGCTCCAGGACGCCGGCGATGGCGTCGGAAAGTTGTGCCCAGCGGGAACGTTCCGATAGGAGGTGTTTCTTGCCGGCGGCGGTGAGGCGGTAGACACGAACGCGCTGTTTGTTTTCGGAGAGCTTCCAGTCAGCTGCGATCCACTTCTGGCGCTCGAGGCGGTGGAGGGCCGGATAGAGCGAGCCGGTATCCACCTGCAAAATGTCGCCGGAATTCAGGCGAATCGCCTGGCTGATGCCGTAGCCGTGCTGGGGGCCCCAGCGGAGAGTTTGCAGGATCAGTAGGTCGAGGGTGCCTTGCAGCAGCTCGATGCGATTCTGGTAGCGGTTGGCCAAGGCGATTTCTCGTTTCTGCCGGCGCAGAGAGCGGCGGCCGAGGGGTAGAGGCTCTACATCCCAGCATGTAGGACGTCTACGCCCCTCGAAAGGTCAGCATGCCGCGCTCCGATTTTTGCGACAACGACAAACTATTGTGGAAATGAGGGATAGGGATGAAGGCTCTGGATGATCCGGGAAGAGAATCGACCGTTTTTGGGACGGCGGGTCGCGGAACCGGACACTCTCGAGTTCCCCCCGGGCTGCGATTGGGGTGCTACGGCGTGGTTGGCTATGAGGCGCCCAGCCAGCGACGAGGCAGGCGTTTCGACGGCACGTAGACACAACCGTCAGTCGCAACAGTGCCGATGAATACAACCAGACGCACATGGTTACCGGGTGCGTCTCCGTTTCCACCGCCCCCGCATGCACGAATCTCTACCTCTTGGCCGGGCGCCAGATTTTGCGTTCCACCGGGTGAGCTAAATCCCGGGCCGCCGAAACCGAGGGTTTTAGTCACAAACGCCTCCAGGTCAAAGCCGCGGATCGACTGATCGCTTCGATTGCGTACTCTGGCGGTGCATCGAAGCTCTTCTGTAAATCGTTCGTTTGCCACGGACACGAAGGAGTCCTTGAAGTCCATCGAGACGATTTCCACGGGTGAGTCGGGCTGCTCGATCACGTAGGTCAACGCGACGATATCTTCGGGTCCGGTGATAGTCGGCTTTGCATTGGATTCGGAAACCTTGAATCGGCACGACGCTGGATCCTCGGGCTGTTGAGTCGCGCTGGCTGCGCTCAGCGCGAGTAGAGAAACGGCAGCGCTGCAAAGCAGGATTTTCATTGGGCGTCCTCGGTTGTCGGAATGCACGCGTCAGGATCAGACATGAAGAACTTGCGTTGGAGCTGTGGGAGGTAGTCCGATCCGGATCGATGCGCGAATTCTATCCTAATGGTTTGCGACCGTCGACGACGCAAGGAGAACCGCGTCTTCCAGGCGGTGCGTGCGGTCGCACACTTCTCCTTTCTCTTGGCATTGAGCGAGGCCTCCTGCATCCTACTGCCGGGGAAGAACGTGCGATGAACGTGACATTGCGAAAGGCGGCGACATCGCTGTTGCTGATTTTGGTGGTGGCGTTGGGGGTGCGGCTGGCTTTCGCGTGGGATCAGGCGCGGAGGATCCCTAGCGAGGCGCTGGCTACCGCGCCGTTCGAGCAGGAAACGGGGAGCATCGCGCGATCGATTGCGACGGGAGGAGGGTTCGGCAATCCGTTTGGCCGCAGCACGGGACCAACGGCGTGGCTGACGCCGGTCTATCCGGTGCTAGTCGCGGCTACGTTCAAGATCTTTGGAATTTTCACGGTCCGTTCCTTTTTCTTTTTGGTTTTTCTAAACATTCTTTTCTCGACTGCGGTGTGCGTGCCGATCTTCTACACAGGGAACCGCATAGCGGGTGTGGGTGTCGGCAGCGGAGCGGCTTGGCTGTGGGCGCTGTTTCCGAGCGCGATCATGATCCCGTTCGAGTGGATCTGGGACACTTCGCTCTCGGCTTTATTGGCCGCGACGCTGCTGTGGGCGACGCTGGAAATGGTCGAATCCCGACGTTGGCGCGATTGGTGCGGCTACGGGCTGTTGTGGGGCTTCACGCTGATGACCAATCCGTCGCTCGGGTCGCTGCTGCCGTTTCTGCTGGGCTGGGCTGCATTCCGGGTGTGGCGACAGAGAGCCGACGCGTTGGCGAAGGATGCAGGCTGGATCACTAGACCTGCGGCCGCCCTGGGCTTGGCGATTCTGTGCTGCGTCCCGTGGACCATGCGCAACTACACGGTGTTCCACCGGTTCGTTCCGCTGCGGTCGAATTTTCCGCTGGAACTCTACATCGGGAACAATGAGAACTACGATGACAAGCATCCGCGTTACCCAGGACCGATCACAAAAGAGCGCGAGACTTTGCGTTATTTCCGGATGGGCGAGACCCCGTTCATGGACGAAGAGATGCGCAAAGCCAAAACGTTCATCGCGACACATCCGCGGGTCGAGCTGATTTTGTTCGGGAAACGCTTCGTGGCCTTCTGGGCGGGCATTGCGAACCCGATCGACAATTTTCTCGCTGCCGATTCCTGGTTGGTTCGCGTTGTTATTCTTTGTGCTGGACTGTCGGGCCTCGGCGCGGCCTTTGGTATCGCGGTGTTGATCTGGCGACGTGGTTGTTGCTACACGTTTCCGCTTGCTGTGTTTCCTGTCGTTTTTCCGTTTCTGTATTACGTCACTCATACCTCGCTTCGTTATCGTCTGCCGGTTGATCCGGTCGTTCTGCTGTTGACGTCGGTTGCTGCGGGTGCTCTGGTGCAGTCCATCTCGCAACGAGCATTCGCGAAAACCGCCGGATGACGCGGCCTTAGCGGCGCCATGTTACGCCAGAACGTCCGATCGCCGGGTATAATGCCCACCCATGATTGCATCTGCCGCCCTTTCGAAGCGCGCGCTTAGCATGTTCGGCCGCGTCTTTCCGCGCTGCGGCATGATTTCGCAAGCCGTTGCCTACAATTTGTTTCTGGCGTTTTTCCCCACGCTGCTGATCGCCGTTGGTTTTGCCACTAGCCCGATCGGCGAACGCACCAACCTGTTCGATATGATTTCCGGCCTCACGCGCCTGCTGCCACCGGGCAGCCAGCAAATCGTGTCGGAATTTTTGATCAATCGCGGCCCGCAAGCGTGGAAGTGGGCTTTGGTGGGCTGGATTGGCACGCTGTTGGCCGGCACGCAAGTAATGCGCCTGCTGATGGAGGGCATCCAGGCCGTCTACGGAGACCACCAGCGCCCGGGCTATCTACAGCGGCAGTTGCGGAGCTTGCTGCTGCTGCTGGTGACGATTGCGCCGTTACTCGTCGCAGCGATTCTTGGAGTTTTCGGCCGTCCGCTGCGCCAGTGGGTGGCGTACGAATTGGGCAAGAACCACACGATCCAGACGCTGTGGGGATTTTTCTTTCATGGCACGGCCCTTTTTCTGGCCATGGTGGCGTTGACGGTCATTTACCGCGTGGCCCGTCCGAAGGAATCGAGTTTGCGCAACGTGATTCCCGGGGCGATGGTCGCGACCCTGTTGTGGTGGGTTGCCGACATCAGCTTCGGATTTTACGTCCGGCGGGTGCCCTATAACGTGGTGTATGGCGGACTTGCCGCGGTTATCGGCTTGTTGATCTGGATGCAGATCTCCACGGTGATCATTTTTCTTGGAGCCGCCTGGAACGCTGAACTGGCCGACAAGCGCCGCAAAGCATCTCGATCACATGAGTGAAAAACTTGTTCGCGTCGAATCGTACGCCGGATACAAAGCCGATGAGCGACCTTTGCGAATGCTACTCGACGGCCAAATGATCGACGTTGCAGCCGTCGAGGACCGTTGGTATTCACCAGGGTCGACGTATTTTCGCGTCCTGCTTGCCAACGGCGAGCGGTACGTCCTGCGGCGTCAGGAAGCGCAGGATGTGTGGACCATCGAGGCCTTTCGAGCCACTGGCACCTAACCAAAGCCACTAGCTCCGAGTCCGATAGCAATCCAAAATCTGGTCCGCTGCGGCGTTGTACTAAGATAAACGCGCGCGTATAGTCGCAGTACCGGTCGGCGTCGAGTGGTTTCCTTGCTTTCTGTTGCCACGCCCAAGGGCAACCAGCAAGGGCAAAGAGAGGAACGCATGGGGCGTTCTAGGCAAGTCCGATTCGATCGGCACGCGATTGGGCTACTCCTTACGGCAGGATTCTTGTTTTTCTCGGGGGCCCTTCGCGCCCAAGCGCCGCCTGATCCTGCCGCCGCTCCAAAGACCGACGCAACTTCTTCCGGTACGCCCGGGCAGTCTCCTGCGCCTGCCGGTTCCGCTAGCAACGCGGCTAACGGCACGGAAGTGTCCAGCCGCGACAGTGCGCCAACCTTCAAAGTGCGGGTGAACCTGGTGTTGGTGCGGGTGGTGGTGCGCGATGGGCAAGGGAATGTGGTACCCAATCTAAAAAAGGAAGATTTTCAGCTTTTCGACAATCGCAAGGTGCAGACGATTTCCAATTTCAGTGTGGAAACGCCAGAGTCGCATACCGTCGCGGCCGTCGCTACGGATGCGGCAACCGGCGAAGCCCCGGCGGAAATCTCCCCAGGCGCGTCGGCAAAACTGCCGCAGCGTTTCGTTTCGGTGGTATTCGATGACACCGATTTGAAAATGGACGATGCGGTGACGGTGCGGGCTGCCGCCGGGAAATTGTTTGGTTCGCTGGCGCCGTCGGACCGTGTCGGGATCTACACCACGTCCGGTCAATTCACGCAGGAGTTTACGTCGGACCACGAATCGCTGCAGAAATCGCTGTTTAATATCATCCCGCACCCGCTGTCCACCGCCGCAGGAGTTCATCCCTGCCCGGAAGTCAATTACTACGAAGCCGATCGCATTGTAAACTTCAATGATTCGCAGGCGCTGGGCGTCGCGACGGAAGACACGGTGCAATGTGCCTTCAACGGTGATGAATCGAAGGTGGCTCAAGCGCGGATGCTGGCGGAATCGGGCGCCAAAATCGCCGCGGCGGAGGGCGACTCACAAACCGAATACATCTACCGGCATCTGGAAGACGCGATGCGGCGCCTGTCGGGGATGCCCGGGCAGCGCGTGATGGTCTTTGTTTCGCCAGGATTCGTGGTCACCACGTACACGCGAGAAGGAGGAGACCTCATCGATCGGGCCAACCGCGCCAACATCGTGATCAACACCGTCGATGCACGCGGTCTGTATACGCCCGACATGGGCGACATCGGCGACCCGCCGCGAGACAGCGTACTGACAGCTGGACCCAAAACCATGTACCGGACCTCCGCGCAGTTCGCGTCGTCGCAGATTCTGAGCGAACTGGCAGACGGCACCGGCGGAACTTTTTTTCACAATCGCAACGACCTCGACGTGGGACTGCGGCGCGCGGTCGTCGCGCCGCCGCTATCCTACTTGCTGGCGTTCTCGCCGCAGAATCTGAAAGTGGACGGCCACTACCACATCCTGAAGGTATCGCTGGCCGGCAAGCAGAAATTCACCATTCAAGCGCGCCGCGGCTATTACGCGCCGCGCACGGTCAAGGATCCCGCGGAGACTGCCAAGCAGGAAATCCAGGAAGCGATTTTCTCGCAGGAAGAAATACACGACGTACCGATCGATTTGCAGACACAATTTTTTAAGACCGACCAGACGCAGGCGCGGCTGGCGGTTCTGACGCGCGTCGATGTGAAGGGAATCCACTTTCGCAAGGCGGAAGGGCGCAGCCGGGACAATCTCACCTTTGCCACCGCGATTTTTGACGAAAATGGCAATTTCGTGACCGGCGGAGAGAAGATTGTAGAGATGCGCTTGCTCGATCCGACCTTGACTCGGCTCAGCCGTTCGGGTTTCACGGTGAAATCGAGTTTTGACGTCAAACCTGGCACGTATCTGGTTCGGCTGGTAGTACGGGACGCGGAAGGATCGCAAATGGCGGCGCGCAACGGAGCGGTCGTCATTCCGTATTAGTCCGTATTCGTTTTTGCTTTTGGGGGAGCACATGAATACCAACATGAGGGATCGGCAGCGCGCGCTGGTGGCTTCACTGATGGCCGCGCTTTTTCTTGCGGTGCCTACAGCGCTTTCGGCGCAGCAGAGCCCGGCTGCGGAACAGTCGCCTGCGCCGGCTGCACCCGACACTGCGGTAGCTTCGCCGAGTCCGCAAGCCGCCGTCGCATCTCCCCAAGGGCCGGCGATCATCAAGAAGGAATCCAAACTCGTGCTGGTCGATGCAGTGGTTACCGACAAAAAGGGCAACTATGTCCATGACCTGACACAAAACGATTTCAAGGTGTATCAGGACAATAAGGAGCAGCAAGTTGCCAGCTTCTCGACGGGTGCCGACGTGGCGATCCAAGCCAACAACGCGCAGAAGCATTATTTGATTCTATTTTTCGACAATTCTTCCATGGCCATCCCCGATCAGATCCAGGCGCGGGGCGCGGCTACCAAGTTCATGGAAGCCAATGCGGGGCCCGAACACTTGATGGCGGTGGTGAATTTCGGGGGAGCGCTGCGTATCGCTCAGAATTTCACCGCGAATCCGGACGCTTTGCGCGCGGCCATCAGCGGCGTGAAGTCGGCGTACGTGGCCTCGAACGCCACGGCGGATTCCGCCGGCGCTGGAACGATCGCGTCGCCCGGTTTTTCGTCGATCAGCAGCGCCGAGACCGATTTCGGCGCGCGCACCATGCTGCTGGCGGTGCGCAGCCTGGCGAAGAATCTGCGCTCGGTGCCGGGCCGCAAGATGCTGGTGCTTTTCTCTTCGGGATTTGCGCTTACCACGCAAAATCAGTCGGAACTGACGGCCACCATCGATGCCTGCAACAAGGCCAACGTGGCGATCTATTCGCTCGACGTTCGTGGCTTGGTTGCGCCGTCGCCCGCGCCTGCGGGAGGTAGCGCGCACCAAGGAAACTCGGGAGACCATGCGCGCGCCGTTTCGCAACATTCCTCGGCTGTGTGGCCGCGGCTGGTACTTACTTCGTGGACGGCCTTGCCTGAGCCGCAGCGGCCTGGCGGTGGCACCGGCGCCGGCGCGGGTGGTGGCGGCCATCCCACCAGCGGAGGCGGAGCCGGTGGTCCCGGCGGGACCGGAGGAACGGGCGGAAGAGGCGGTACCGGCGGCGCGCCTGGAACCGGCACGGGCGGAAAGGGCGGCGCACCGGGCGCCGGTACGGGAGGCAAAGGAGGTACACCCGGCACCGCTGGAAATCCGGGCGGAACGCGCGGGGCGACCGCGCCGCCGAACTACAACCCGTACAACAACTACGCCAACAATCCCTACAATCAATCGCGCAGCATCGTTCCGCAGTTTCCGGAGTCAGTGAGCACCAATCAGCAGGTGCTCGCTGCACTCGCGGACGGCACCGGCGGATTTTCTATTTTCAATACCAACGACTTGCTGGGCGGCCTCGGTCGGATCGGCAAGGAACAGAACGAGTTTTATATCCTCGGCTACGTGCCTGCGGATTCGCCCGAAGGCAGTTGCCACACCTTAAAAGTGAAATTGAATCGCGGCGGAATGAACGTGCGTTCACGCACTGGATTTTGCAATGCGCGGACGGAAAATCCACTCGACGGCAAACCCGTGGAGAAGCAGTTGGAATTGCAGGCGGCCGGCGCGCAGACGGGTTCTATCCGTGGTGCGCTCGAAGCGCCTTATTTCTACACCGGGCCGAACGTGGCGCGGGTGAACCTGGCGATGGAAATTCCGTCGGACTCGCTGAAGTTCGACAAGGAAAAAGGGAAGTATCACGCCAACATCAACGTGCTGGGAATTGCTTCCCGGCCGGATGGCACCGTTGGAGCGCGGTTCAATGACACCGTGAATCTGGAACTTGAAAAGGATGAGTGGAAGGAATTTACCAAGAACCCGTACCGCTATCAGAACCAGTTTGATGCCGCGGCCGGGACATACAAACTCACGGTGGTGTTGAGCGGAGGCGGCGAATCGTTCGGGAAATTCGAGTCTCCGCTGCAGATCGATTCCTACGATGGCAAGAGCATGAGTCTCGGCGGCCTGGTCATGACCAATGCCGCGACGCGGGTCTCGGATATTCCCGCTGGCCTGGATTCCATTTTGCTCGAGGACCGGACGCCGCTGGTGGTGCAAGGAATGCAGTTTGTTCCATCTGCCACGAATCGCTTCAAACGGAGTGACAACGTGGCCTTGTATACGGAAATCTACGATCCGCTGCTGGCGTCGGACCAACCTCCGAAAGTGGCCTTCGCTTATCACGTAATGGATCGGGCCACCAATAAGGACGTGGTTTTCACGGGTGCACTGCCCGCCGAGCAGTTCATACAGAAGGGCAGTCCGGTGGTCCCCACGGGAATGCTGGTGAAGGTGAAAGACTTGCCGCCGGGTAATTACCGGCTGGTGTTTCAAGCGGTGGATGGCGCCAAAAATCATCCTCCGAATCGGAGCGTCGATTTCGACGTGACCGACTGACACCCTAGTTTCGTCGGGTCTCGCGAAACCTGCGTCGTAATTACCGCGGACTACCGCGCGCCGGATTCTGCCAGCAAGCTGCGTAGCACGAACCAGCAATTGGCAGGGCGTTCCGACAGGCGACGCATGAAGTACGGGCACCAGTCGGTGCCGAAGGGCACGTAGACTTGCAAGACGTTGCCCGCAGCATGGACCTGTTGCTGAAGGTCCCGCCGAATTCCATAGATCATCTGAAGCTCGTACTTATCCTTCGGCACGTTGAGGCGCGCTCCCTCGGCCTGCGCATGCGCCACCATCATGGGGTCGTGCGAGGCGATCGCCGGGAAGAACGATCCTTTGGTTGCGCCTTCGAGCAGCAAAGTGGTCAGGCGTTTATAGTTCGCGTCGACCGCGGGTTTTCCTTGTAACGCGATGTCCTTCGATTCACGGTAAGCGCCCTTCACCAGCCGAATCTTGGGTTCTAACGGTGCAAGCCGCTGCAGATCCTTCTCCGTTCGATGCAGATACGCTTGTACCGCTAAGCCGACGTTGGCCGTTTCCCGCTGCACGCTCTCGAAAATATCCAGGGTCGCGTCGGTATAGCCGCTGCCTTCCATGTCCATCTCAATGGTGCGGCCCAGTTCGGCGGCGCGCTTGGCAATGGATAGCGCGAGCAATCGGCATAAGTCTTTGCTCAGGTCGAGACCCAGCTGCGTCAATTTGATGGAAATATTTCCGCTCAAGTTTTTCGCGTGGAGTTGTTCGGTCATCTCCATGTAGCTGGCGCACACTTCGCGCGCGGCCGCTTCTGTGGAAACATTTTCCCCCAGGTGATTCAGGCTGACGTTCCTGCCTTGGCGGCAGAGCTCGTCGCTCGCGGTCAGCGCTTCGCTGAGCGTCTCGCCCGCAACGAATCGCCGCGCAAAGCCATTTTTCATGCCGCGGCGGGCGATGGCGTCGGTGACGCTGCGCTTGCTAGACAGCCAGAAGATGAAATCGCGAATGAGCATGGGCACCCTTGCCGAATTCGAGGAAAAGAGAATAAGAGCACTGGCGGTCGCCGTCAATCGGACCCAGAAAACCACCTGTACGATGGGCCGGGGAGAGGATTCGACACGGTGCCAGGATTGCCGCAACTTCGTCCGGTGATGCGGGTTATTCTTAAAGTGCCCGGAACCATGAGTCCACTTTTGTTTCCGAAGATGCCGCCCGGCAGGAAAATCCTATGAGGTTGCACGAACGTCCACCGGCGCCCCCTGTATTTTTTGCTACGGCAAAGTCTGTGCTTTCCATGGTGCTTTCGGCGGCCTGCGTTTTGACCCTGGGCGTGGATCTGCCATTGCCATTGGCTGCCATTCCAGCGCCCATCCCCGCTAAAGACAAAAAGCCCAAGCTAGATCCGACGCTGAAGGGTTTGCCCATCACCGAGCTAAGCGCGGACGAAGCGATTCTGCATGCCTTGAACCGGCTGGCGTACGGGCCGCGGCCCGGCGACGTGGATCGCGTGCGGCAGATGGGCTTGGCGAAGTGGATCGATCAGCAGCTGAATCCGAAGTCGATTGACGACAAGGCGGTCGAGGCCCGACTGGAAACGTATCCGACGTTGCGGATGTCGTCGGCGCAACTGCTGGCGGAATATCCGCAACCCAAGCAAGCAGAGAAGCAGGCCACGAAACAGGCTCAGGCGCGGGGCGAACTCCGACGCTCCGACTCGGCGGCGGCGGTCGTCGCGCGTGACATGCAGTCCCCTGCTTCTGCGCGCGCGAAGGGCCCGAGCCAGGGACAAGCGAGACAAGCGGAGGCCGGACAAACTCAGAATCGCCAAACGCAAGCTTCCGAAACGGAAGACGCGGCCAATTCCGCGGCCGCAACGCAGGTCGCCGCGAGCGAGCCGGATACGGCAGCGTCCATGAAGGACTCGCCGATGAAACAGGATTCCTCGCAGCAGGGGAATGCCGCTACGCCAGGCGCTGGCGGCAAGCGCAACCAGCTGAGCGTCGATCCCAACGTCGTGCCGCGGGCGATTGCGGACGACAGCAAGCGTCCGCAACGGGTCGTGGAAGAACTCGCGATGGCCAAGGTCGCGCGAGCAATCTACAGCCAGCGGCAGTTAGAGCAGATCATGGACGATTTCTGGTTCAACCATTTCAACGTGTTCGCGGGCAAGGGCGACGACAAGTGGCTGCTGACATCGTACGAGCGCGATGTGATCCAGCCGCACACGTTGGGAAAATTCAAGGATTTGCTGAACGCGACGGCGAAGAGTCCAGCGATGCTGTTTTACCTGGATAATTTTTTGAGCGCCGATCCCAGAGCCGCACAGCGCGCCGCGGCCGAGCGGGCCATGAGACAGCAAGGCCGCCGGGGCCGCTTCGGGCAGCAATTTCCACCAGTTGCGCAGCAACAACAACAAAAGAAAAATACGCGCGGGCTGAATGAAAACTACGGGCGCGAATTGATGGAGTTACACACGCTGGGCGTGGATGGCGGTTACACGCAGAAAGATGTAACAGAAGTCGCGCGTTGCTTCACGGGATGGTCGATCGACAAACCCAGAGTCGACGCCGCCTTTAACTTTGACGAACGTCTGCATGATCCCGATCCGAAAGTCGTGCTGGGGAAAAAGATTCATGCCGGTGGAATGCGCGATGGCGAAGAAGTGATTGAGTTGCTCGCGCGAAATCCGAACACCGCCAAATTTATTTCGACGAAGTTGGCGCGACGGTTTGTTGCGGACAATCCGCCGCCGGCATTGATCGCGCGGATGGCGCAGACGTTTCAGTCGAGTGACGGAGATATTCGCGCGGTGATGAAGACGATGATTTATTCGCCGGAATTCTGGTCGCGCGATGCGTATCGCGTCAAGGTCAAGACGCCATTCGAGTTGGTCGTGTCCACGGCGCGGGTGCTGGGCACCGACGTGGACACGCCGATGCCGCTGGTGCAGTGGGCGGGACGCATTGGCGAGCCGTTGTATCAATGCCAGCCGCCTACCGGCTATTCCGACAGGGCGGATGCCTGGGTGAATACTGGGGCGTTGCTGAACCGCTTGAATTATTCGCTGGCTTTGGCAAGCAACAGAGTTCGCGGCTCGCGGAGCGACACGGCTTCGCTGCTGGGCATGGATTCGTCCGCGGACGCAAAGGCGGCTTTGGATCGCGCGGTGCAGCTTTTCCTTGGTGGTCAAACCGGGCCGATGACTGTGGAGACACTGCAGAAACAACTGGATAGTCCGCAGATTTTGCAGGCGAAGCTGGATGATCCGATCAAACATGTGGATTTGGGTGTGGTTGCCGGGTTGGTGCTGGGTGCACCGGAATTTCAACGCCGATAGTTGACCGTGGAAGCAGAAAGGGCTGCAAGAGAGTGTGCGTGCACAGTGGTGGTCGAAATTGCGAAGAACAGAAGAAGCGGGAGTGAGGTAGTCATGAGCGATCGATGTTGCGAAGGCGTTCGGCCTGTAAACTTTTCACGGCGGTATTTTTTGAAGCAGGGCGGAATCGCGATGGTGGGGTTGAGCGCGATGCCAGCATTTTTGCAACGGGCCGTGGCGGCCACTCCGGCAACGACCGGCAAGAAACAGTTCGTGGTGCTATTCCAGCGCGGGGCGGCCGACGGACTAAACATCGTGGTGCCTTTCGCGGAGCCGAATTACTACCGGTTGCGGCCAACGATTGCGATTCCGCAGCCGCGGCGCGGCAGCATGGATGCGGCAATCGATCTCGATGGATTCTTTGGATTGCATCCGAGCCTTGCGCCGCTGGAGCCGCTGTTTCACAAGAGCGAACTTGCGATTGTGCACGCGGCTGGATCGCCCGATCCGACGAGGTCGCACTTCGACGCGCAAGATTTCATGGAATCCGGCACGCCGGGCGTGAAAGCCACCGAAGATGGCTGGTTGAATCGAGCGATCGAAAGCGTTCCGGAAGAAGATAAGTCTCCGTTTCGCGCGGTGGCCATGGGGCCCAATTTGCCGCGCATGCTGCATGGGAGCGCTTCGGCGATTGCGCTGCCGGATTTGAAGCAGTTCAAAGTGATGCCGCAGTCGGCCGCGATGGGGGCGGCTGTGGAGGGCGGCTTTGAAGCGATGTACGCGCAGACTGTCGATCACGCGCTGCACGGCACTGGGACCGAGACATTTGAGGCGATCGACATGCTGCGCAAAGTCGATCCGAGCAAATATGCGCCAGAAAATGGCGCGCAGTATCCGACCAGCCGGCTGGGGCAAAACCTGCAGCAGATCGGGCAACTGTTGAAGGCCAAGATCGGCGTGGAAGTTTTGTTTGTTGATTGCGGCGGCTGGGACAATCACGTGAATGAAGGTGGCGTGCAAGGGCAGCTTTCTAACTTGTTGAAAGACTTGGGCCAAGGGCTTGCGGCGTTTCATCAGGACATGGGCGATCGTATGCAGGATGTGGTCGTGGTGACCATGAGCGAGTTTGGGCGCACGGCGAAAGAAAACGGGAATCGGGGCACCGACCATGGACATGCGAACTGCATGTTTGTCATGGGCGGCGATGTGAAAGGGGGCCGCGTTTACGGCACTTGG
>Ga0137403_10000899_pt1 | contig 37973 bp, 35 predicted proteins | sample CZOMad2_1_16fung_FD_122057 | JGI IMG/M metagenome (GOLD analysis project Ga0137403, IMG submission 122057) | Vadose zone soil fungal communities from Angelo Coast Range Reserve, California, USA - CZOMad2_1_16fungal (Hybrid Assembly) | ecosystem: Environmental > Terrestrial > Soil > Vadose zone...
GGAGCTAGTCGGGATCGAACCGACGGCCTCGTCATTGCGAACGACGCGCTCTCCCAGCTGAGCTATAGCCCCACGGTTGGGAACGGTTTCAAGGGTGATTCTATCAGCGTTCCGCGATGGATACCAAGTCTGGCGAAGGCCTGAAAGCTGCCCCTACTATACCCGCCGCTATAATGGAGGAGTGACGCCTCCTCCCATCATCCGCCAAGTTGCCGAAGCTGATTTCCCTACGCGTTGGGCGCATTTTCGCATTCATGGGTTTGTTGGGGAGTTCGAGGGGCAGGCGCGGACGGAAGAGGCGGTGGCGCTGGTGCTTGGGGATATCCACAGCGCGCCGGCGCTGGTGCGGATTCATTCACAGTGCCTTACCGGCGATGTATTCGGGTCGCTGCGGTGTGATTGCCGCCAGCAGTTGGAAATGGCGCTGGGACTGATCGCGGAGGCTAGAGCGGGAATCCTTCTTTACGAGCAGCAGGAGGGGCGTGGGATTGGGTTGATGGCGAAGTTGCAGGCCTACGCCTTGCAAGATGATGGACTGGATACCGTCGAAGCCAATGAAAAGTTGGGGTTCAAGGCTGACCATAGGGGTTTCGAGCTTCCCGGGGGTATTTTAAAGGCGCTTGGGGTGAAGCAAGTGCGTCTCCTCTCCAATAATCCTGACAAGATTGCGGCACTGGAAGAGGCTGGGGTGGCGGTAGTGGAGCGCGTGCCTTGCGAAGTCGAGCCTCAGGCCCGGTCCGAGGAATATCTCAAGACCAAGAAGGAAAAGCTGGGGCACCTGTTCTCCAGCCGCTAGTTGGGTAATTGGAACATTCCCGAACGTTTCCTTTCCTACGTAGTTCCCAAAGTAATCCCGCGATTTTTCCCTACAGCACACCCGGTATGGCGATTCTTCACTCCCTCGGGCGATTTTCTCCGCGCTGAAAGTACCGCTGGAGCATCTCCGCTAACTCTTTGAGTTGGGATGACTTTCTTCATGGCCGTTTGGCAAGGAGCTTGCATCTCCAAAGCCGTCTACAGCTTTCAATGCAAGCAGGCCTACAACATAAAAACAATACAAACAAAAATCATGAACAGGAATCAGAACTCATTAAGGAGATTGATCCCCATGACTGATCCTACGAATATGAATATGAAGAAGAGGTCTCTACCTTTCAAGCAGTCTCTGATATTGGTCACTCTAGCGACGTTGTGCTGGTTCAGTGTGCCGGCAACCGCGCAAACTTCGGTGCCGCAGGACTCGCCGAGGGACCAGGACACCACCCGAGCGCAGCTCGCAGCTTTCGATCAGTTTTTCGACAGGCACCCCGAAGTTGCCGAGCAATTGCGTAAAGATCCGACGCTTATGAAGAACGACGAATTCCGACAGAACCATCCCGCGTTGCAGGAATTTCTGCAACAGCATCCTGGAATTCGCGAGGAGTTCGCCGAAAATCCCAGCGCCTTCATGCGGCAGGAACAACGCTTTGACCGGCGTGAAGACGGCCATGATCGTGACCGCGACACCACACGTGCGCAGTTAGCTCGCATGGACCAGTTTTTGGACAGCCATACCGAAATTGCCGAACAACTCCGGAAAGATCCCAGGCTAATCAAAAACGACGATTTCACCAAAACCCATCCGGCTTTGCAGGAATTTCTGCAACAACATCCCGGAATTCGCGAAGAGTTCTCCGAAAATCCAAACGGCTTCATGCGGCAGGAGCAACGCTTCGACCGGCGTGAAGACGGCCGTGATCGCGATAGCGATACCACGCGTGCACAGCTAGCTCGCATGGATCAGTTCCTGGACGGCCATCCCGAAATTGGGGAACAACTGCGAAAGGATCCCAGGCTCATCAAGAACGACGAGTTCACCAAAAACCATCCGGCGCTGCAGGAATTCTTACAGCACCATCCCGGAATTCGCGAAGAGTTCTCCGAGAATCCAAACGCTTTCATGCGGCAGGAGCAGCGTTTCGACCGGCGTGAAGACGGCCGTGGCCGTGATGGTGACACTACACGGGCGCAGTTAGGTCGCATGGACCAGTTCCTCGACAGCCATCCCGAAATCGCGGAACAATTACGAAAAGACCCTGGCCTGATGAAGAGTGACGAGTTCACCAAATCCCATCCGGCGCTGCAGGAATTCTTGCAGCAGCATCCCGGAATTCGCCAGGAGGTCTCGGAAAATCCCAATGCCTTCATGCGGCAGGAGCAACGCTTCGACCGGCGTGAAGACAATCGCGGCATGAATTCCTCAGGCCGCGATCTAGAGGACTTCGGTCAATTCCTTGGGGGGCACTCGAACATCGCTCAACGGCTCTCGCAGGATCCGAAGTTGGCCAACAACCAGCAATTCATCGACAGCCATCCCGAACTCCAGCAGTACCTGACCGCACACCCCGGAGTAAAGGATCAGTTGACGCAAAATCCGCGGGCAGTGATGACTGGGTTGCAGCCACTCCACAATAGCAGTCCAACCAACAACAACGCGGGGAAGACTATCAATCTTGATCCGAAGCCGACGCCGATGCCAAAGCAGTAATAGTACCGAAGCACCGACATAGGCACGAACCGATCTTCGCACGGTGGAGGCCCTCCACGGGGCTTCCATCGTGCGACGGTTGTGAAGCGGAGGGACTTATATGAAGATCACCACATTATTGTTAATCCCTGGGCTGGCTTTCTTTGTTTTGGCAATACCCCCCACGGCAGCCGCAAAGGACAAGAAGAAGCATTCCGATAGAGGTATGTTGGAGAGCATGGAAGCTATACCGTGCGGCGCGAAACAAAGAGGCCTAACAGGCTTGGGCAGCGTCTTTGGATCGGTAGGGGTTGAGCATGTCAACTCGGATGAAAAACTATGTCAGCAGTATCTGCTCCGAACGGACGAGATGGAATATGAAATCCGCCCTATCGACAGCAAGCATCCTGCGATTTTGCCCATTGGTCATGAGGGCGAATTCAAGATCAAGAAGGACGAAATGCATCTCAAGGTGCCGGACGGAGATCGAAAAACGCGAGCTTATCAGGTCGTAGGCGTCAAGCCCGTGCGTTCGGAGAGGAAGACGGAGGCGTCGGAGTATTACCCTCCGGAAAAGAACTCGGACAACGTAGCGAAAAAAGCTCCAGAAAAGCCCGATCCCCCGAACTAATCCTCTTTCGCGCGGGAAGGGACGAGGTGAAGTGGCGCGCTGCGCGGATAACGCGACGGCTACGGCGTTTGAACGCGAGCCGCAATCTCAGGCCTCAGGCGCTTAAAATCCTTCAGGTTCCATGTGTAGAGAACTTCGGCTTTTGCCTTGAGAGCGCAGTGGCCGATCAGGGAGTCGTAAATGGCGGCACCTGTGATGTTGCCAGCGGAAGCCTCGATTGCGCGAAGTACCTCCTCTGCTTCCAAGGCGACCAGCGTCAGCCGCTGACGAATGTCTCCCAGAAAGAGGAGCGCCTCATCCCCACTGACGCGGTCCTTGCCGGAAGTTCCGGTGATGGTGGAATAGACTTCGGCCAGGCTGTGGGCACTGCAGGCGGCGTTGCTGGAGCCGTGCCGCAGAAACAGATTCAGGCTGGGGTCATGATGCTCATGGTTCGTCAGAAATGCTGCCACTAGAACGGAGCTATCGAGAAACGCTTTCATCGAGAAGGGCGGAGATTCTTACGGTCCCGCTGTTCACGGAGATCGCGAAGAAGTTTGTTGGTCGTGGCAGTGGTCACCTTGGCGCCGCCACTACGGAGGACCCATACACCGCGTTCTTTCGTGAGGCGCGAGGCGGAGATAGCTGGACGGAGGGTGACTGTAGTCCCTTCCGAATCGAGATGCAAAGAGTCGCCCGGCTCCAGCCGCAACTCATCGCGCAGCGGTTTGGGAATGACGATACGTCCGGCGCGGTCGAGCGTCACGGTGGTGTTCATGAGTGGAATTATAAAATGGGAGATCCCAAATGGCAAATGCCATTTGCGCTTACCCACTTTAGCCGGCTATGGCCTCGGCCAATTCCGGTTGTGCCTCGTCCGCAAGACCTTTGGGCTCGCGGATTTCGCGCGCAATTCCCACCCAGCTCAGCACCTTCACGATGTAGTAGGTGCAATCGACTTCCCACCAGCGCAGGCCTTGGCGGCAGGCATACATGAATTTGTGGTGATTGTTATGCCAGCCCTCACCCATGGTGATGAGCGCAAGGAAGAAATTGTTACGGCTGTCGTCGGAGGTGTCAAAGCGGCGCTCGCCCCAGACGTGGGCGAGCGAGTTGATGGTGAAAGTCCCGTGATAGAGGCAGACCGTCGAAAGCACAAATCCCCACACAAAGGCGCCCATCCCTCCGAGGAGGAATACGGCAGCTCCCAGAAGCGCGGGAGGGATCAAGTAGTTCTTGCTGATCCAGCGTAGCTCGGGGAACTTTGCGTAGTCGCGGATCAGATTTGGATCGTGATCGTCATAAGCGTCGGAGAGAATCCATCCCATGTGGGCCCACCAGAAGCCGCGCTGCACCGGGGAATGGACGTCCTTGGGAGTATCCGAATACATGTGGTGCTCGCGGTGATGGGCGGCCCACCACAACACGCCTTTTTGGCCCGAGGTTTCCGCCAGGAACGCCAGCACGAATTGAGACACACGCGGGAGTTTGTAGGTGCGATGGCTAAAGTAACGATGGTAGCCGGCGGTTACAGCGAACATGCGCACGAAATATAGGCTTGCGGCCAGCCCAACATACCACCAGTGGAACGGCACAAAAAACACGGCCAAGCATCCGGCGTGCAATAGAAAGAAGAGCGTCACCGAACTCATCCGGTATTTCGGATTGACCACCTGCGCCCCATCAGAAATCACGTCGCTGCCCCCAAGAGATCCCGTTCATGGATGGTTCTTCAATTGTACATAGGCGCCCAACATTCAAGAAATGCTTTGCATTCAATCGCTTAACGAAAGTCTGGCGTTACGAAGGTTATCTAGAGCAGCGGTTGAGGCTTGTTGGTTGCGGCAGACGTCCTCTTAAATTGCTAGAGGAGAAATTCATGAAAACGGCGTGCGCAGTCGGCGTGTGGGTGCTCGCTCTGGGCGGGCTTATGCTGGCGCAGGAGAAGGAGTTCGGCTGGGTGCGCGCCAACAATCAAGTGACCCAACTCGATCCGGCGGACTTCCGTGCGGGCCGCGTTTATCATCCCGGTGAAAACGGCGGAAGCATCCACGTTGACGTTCAGGCTCGGCTGCCAGTGACCGTCGCGATGGCACCCGCAGCGGAGTGGCACACTCAGCAGGAGCATCCAGAGGCTCAAATCGGTCTTGAGCTTTCTTGTGTGCGGGAACACATCGCTAACATGACCTACGAGTGCCCATTGCCGCCCAACCGGCCTATGATTTTGCTGTTTCGAGACGAGCGTAAGACCAACCACGTATTGTTGACGGGAATCGCAAGCGTGCTCGGCCCGAATGCCAGACCTTTCCTTTCGCCCAATGACGTCATGGTGACTTACTACAGCTGGGCCTGTGTGCGGAATTGCCTGGAAGCCGAGTTTCGCTGGTTCTCTCTGTTAAACGAGAAATACCGGCTAACCTCCGTGCCGAAAATCTACAGCTTGTTGACCCCGGAACGAGACGACCAGCGCGTCAACATCAGAATCAAGGCGCCCGTTCCGATGACGGTCGCGCTGCTGCCCTCCAGTCTCGCTGACCGCGTTTACGACGACCCGGGTTCATTGACCTCAGCGCTGGCCAGCACGTCCTGCAAACAGCGTGGCGTTCAGTCCCTGAACTTCGATTGCACGGTGAATCTTGCGGACGGAAGGCAGTCCCTGGTAGTGGTTCCGGATCTGGCGAGGGTTCCCAACAAGAAAGCAGAAATCCAATTGCAGACGGTGCAGTGTTCGGCAAACTGCCAGTTGTTGAACAAGTAGCAGACAAAGCCGCAACCCTAGGCCGCGGATCTTCGCGGCTTCAGCAGCGATGCGCCGATGGAGACCGCGAGCACCAGGCCCACAATTCCCAGCGTCGCGAGGGTTGGAATCTCCACGTAACTCGATCCCAACATCTTGGCTCCGACAAACATCAAAATTACGGCTAAGCCGTAGTGAAGGTAGTGGAACACGTCCAGCATGCCGGCCAGGGCAAAGTACATAGCTCGGAGACCCAGGATTGCGAACACGTTGGAGGTATAGACAACAAACGCATTCAAAGTGATGGCGAGAATCGCGGGGATCGAGTCGACAGCGAAAACTAAGTCAGTGGTTTCTACGACTAGCAGGACGACGAGGAGTGGAGTGGCATACAGACCCCGACGCCGGACAAAAAAGCGGTTGCCCTCGAAATCCTTGGTCACCGGAACAAACTTGCGAAAGAGGCGTAAGACGGGATTCTTTTCAGGCTGAATCTCCGACTCGCCCTCGCGGAAAAGCTTGATACCGCTGTAGACGAGGATTGCGCCAAATAAATACGTGATGACGTGGAAGCGGCGCAGCAGGCCGACGCCGGCAAAGATGAATATGGCTCGCAAAGCGAGCGCGCCGAGAATTCCCCAGATCAAGACCTTTTGCTGGTGCTCTTGAGGCACGCTGAAGTAACGGAAGATCAGGAGAAAGACGAAGAGATTGTCGACGCTGAGCGAAAGCTCAATGACATAGCCCGTGACGAACTCAAGCGCAGGCCGTTGCCCTTGCCATTGGTAAAGGATTCCAGCGAAGGTGAGGGCTAAGCCGATCCAGATGGCGCTGCGAATAAGCGCCTCTCGAAATGAAACAGGTTCGTCGCGCCCACGGAAGACTCCGAGGTCGAGCGCCAACATGGCCAGCACAAACACATTGAAAGCAACCCAAAACCAGGGCTGGATCAAGCAATCCTCGTCTGTCGCGATTGTGTCGGCTGCTCTTGCGGGCAGGGGATCATGGTGTGCGCCCGCGCGCTCCGCTCTCCCAGTCGCGCCAGATGTCAGCGGACCGCATTTCGCCCTCGAGGCCGCTTTCGTGTGAGATTCGTTCGATCTCCTTTCGCGAAATGCGTGGGCCGATTCTCTCTGGGCGATCCGCAAGGCGAACCGTCACAGCCGCAGCCTCCGCCACATGCCGTTTCAGGTTTGCGAAGTCCACTTTGTCAAAGGTATCGGAGCTGGCGTGGTAGTTCGGCAGGTAGTTGGCTTCCTCCTGATTCGCCACGAAGCTGGGCACACCTTCCAGCATGAAATCGAAATGATCGGTGCCCCACTGCGCATCCGTGGTGAGGGTGGCGGCGTCCCAGGCTTTCAGCGGTTCGACAATCTCTGATGCGGCGGCCAGCATGTCTTTGCGGCCGCCAATCGAAAACCCAGTTACCCTGCCCGTACCGGAATCGAAGATCACTGCTCCAACATATTTGTCCATGTCGGCGCGGTGCGCGCGGACGTAGGCCCACGAGCCGAGCAGACCCTCCTCCTCGCCGGAAAACAAGATAAAGCGGATTGTCCGTTTGGGCCTGACGCCTGAAGCCTTGATGGCACGCAAAGCTTCAATTACCAAGGCGGCGTTGCAGCCATTGTCGAGGGCGCCGGTGCCTAGTTCCCAGGAATCGAGATGCGCGCCGAGGACGACGTATTCGTCGGGCTTTTCGCTGCCGCGAAGTTCGGCGACTACGTTCGCGGTTTGGATCGGTCCGGTAACCTTGTTTGGCATCGAGACATCGACGGTCGCCTTGTGCTTTTCGCCCAGCAACCGTGCCAGTCGGTCGGCATCCTCGCGCGCGACGATGAGGGCTGGAACCCGGTCGATCTCTCCGTGATTGGTATTGATGTGGCGATAAAGCAGGTCCTGGGGGCGGGTGGATTGGATAAGAATGGCTTGCACACCACGTTGGGCGGATTCCGTCATCATGATGGGCACGCGCTGATACTCGCCAAAGAGGTCTTCCCATGTTTTCATGGGCTCGCTGTGGACGAGAACGGCTTTGCCTTGCAGGTCACCGGCGCGCGCGAAGTCCTCGTGGGAACCTGCTCCGACATCGACCACGTCAACGTTTGTTAGTTGCGTCGCTGGTCCCCAGCCTAGCGAGACCGCGCGCAAGGGAAACTCGATCGGCAATTCGATGCGATGGGCCGTCTCTCCTCTAGCAGGCAAAAACTTCGCCACGGTCCGGGTTGGTCCTTCGCTCCAACCGTGCGCGATGGTGAAGTCTTCGGCATGAACTTCGTCTGCGCCCGCAGCTTTGAACTTCTCCATCCCCCAACGAATGGCGCGTTCCATCGCGGGGGTTCCAGGTACACGGCCGCCTATTTCATCTGTGAGTTGGAGAAGATTCGCCCGCAAGGTCGGAGCCTTCTCCGCTTCAGCCATGAGTGTGGTTACGTCCGGCTGTTCCGCCGCTCTTACGGAGCGCACGCCAGTCCACACGGCCGGAGTAGATGCGATAAGGCTCAACGCGAGGCCATATTTCACTTTTGTTTGCATAGGCGATGATTAGAACCGAAAATGATGAAAAGAAAAAGGGGCAGGAGATTTAGGCGAACTATGAGAAGAGGCTACTTCCGCTCATTTACGAGTTGCATGGTCTCCCAGATTACGTCGCCGGAAATCTCCAGACTACGCGGGCTGAGCTTGTCGATGGTGTCCTGCGTGGTGTGATGGAAGACATTGTTGTAGCCGTAATCGAGGTCAATGATGTCAGCCACAGGCACGCCGCGCTTGGCAAAGGGAAGATGGTCATCGTTGACGGCGGTCGACTGCGCGAAGAAATGGGATTGATAGCCAAGACGCGTGGCTGCCTCTAGCACCATATCTTCTAACCAGGGAGTCGAGTTCGTGTCGCGCTGGATGTCCAGGTCGGCGTCGCCAATCATGTCGGCGAGGAGAAACGCTTTGATCTTTTTCAACGTGCCGTCTTTTTCCCAGACTTCGGCGAGATGGCGAGTGCCGTAGAGGCTGTCGGTATCGGACCAGGTGCGGACGGCCTCTTCGGCGTCGGTCCACACAAGCCAGACGCTATAGCCATCAAGCTTCCCTCCGCGCAGATGCTGCGCTAGTTCCAGAAGCAGAGCGGAAGTGGCGGCGCCGTCGTTGGCACCGATGAAGGACGTCTTCCGCAGTGGATAGTTTGTGTCGTAGTGGCTGGCGATGACGATGATGCCATCTTTCTTGCCGGGAAACTTGGCGATGATGTTGCGGCCGGGGAAATTTCCTTCCGGGCTTTCCACTGTGAAAGTGTCGTCCTCGACTTGATCGCCTTTCAAGCGCGATCGGAGGTAGTCTTCTACCCTTTTGTGGCCGGGGCTGCCCAGATAACGCGGGCCGTAAGCGATGATTTCTTTGGTGTATTGCATGGTCCGGGCCCCGTTGACGACGGCCTGCGGAGCGCGTTTGGAATCGGTTGACTGCTGCGGAGCCGCCTCTTGCGCTGGTGCCGGTGCCGCTGAGAGTGAACCTTCCTTATCTTTGGCGCAGGCAAAAAGGCTACAGACAAGGACCAAGCCGGCGGCGAACTGTCGGGTGGCTTTCATTAAGCTTGTTTGCCCCGATTGCGACGGTTGGGATGAACTAGCCAAGCTACACCGATGCTGACCAGGTATAGAAGAATCATCGGCGCTGCAAAAATGCACATGTTCAAGATGTCGGTGGTGGGCGTTACGATGGCGGCGATCACGAAGATGATCAGGATGGAATAACGGAAGTTGTTCCACATCCATGCCGGACTGACAATGCCCATAAGCGCGAGAAAGAAGACCAGGATGGGCAGTTCAAATATGGCGCCAAGGCCAATGATGATGGTCAGAAACAGATCGGTGTATTCACCGATCGTGATCATGGGTTTGAATTGCACGCTGTAGCCGATGAGGAAATCGAGGGCGGCGGGGAACGCGATCTTGAAGCCGAAAAGGCCACCGGCGATGAAGAGGCCTACGGTGGAAATCATGAAGGGGACGACGTAGCGCTTTTCGTGGCGGTAGAGGCCGGGAGAGATGAAAAGCCAGACTTGATACAGAATTACGGGGCAGGCGAAGAAGACACCAGCCAGGAAGCTAATCTTGATGTAGAGGTTGAAGGGCTCTGTGGGACTCAAGTACACCAGGGAGTCCGACATGTGATGGTTGCGTAACGCCGTTAGAATCGGCGCCTGCATGAGCCCGTAGATTCTCTCCGCGAAGGCGTAGCAGACAAAGAAGCCGACCACTATAGAGAGGACAGAATAGATCAGCCGCTTGCGTAGCTCCTCAAGGTGCTCGAGGAAGCTCATCTGCCGGAGGAGGTCTTCGCGGCTTGGCGTTTCGGTGGAAGAAGCGGTACTGGCGTCAGGCATCGACGCTCTTGGCTGGATCTGCGGCGTGTTCGGCGGTCCTGGATTCTCCGCCTTCGGATTCTCCGCTTTCGGAGGAGTGGCCTTCGGGAGTGCCGTCGGTCAGGGCCGGGGGGTCTTCTTTCGCGGCTCCGTTCGCGATCGTGCCCAGAGGAGGCGCCACGGGCGGCAGAATCGTCTGTTTGGACCGCTCCGATTCCAGCTCCAAATTTCGCATTTCGGTTTCAATCTGCCACTTGAATTCGTTGCTGGCGCGCTTGAACTCGGCCATCCATTTGCCCACCTGCCGCATGATTTCGGGCAGCTTCTTGGGCCCCACCAGAATCAGGGCGGCGATAAAAATGAAAATCATCTCCGACATGCCGAGATTCATGCCGCAATGATAACCTTCCGCTTCCGCCACGGGCAAATGAGCAAGCCGCTGCTAAGTTCGATTCCAGCCCTCGACTAGGGGGTATTTTCCGGGGAACTAGGGTTCGATTTCGTGGGTTCGGGGGAGGGCCGGAGGCTATAATGTGTTGCCGGAGCGGTATTTGTGACTCGGGCTGTGTTTGCCCATGTTGGCAGGCTCGGCTGAGAACAAACGGATGAGTTCAACCAGGACGCTGCAAAACGGCGGGAATATGGATGCTGGCCGGAGTCATCCGGCAGTGGTGGCGCGGGAGTTTCTGTTTTCCATGGTGCAGACGCACTGGGCTGAGTTGGCGAACGGTCACGCCAATGGAAATGGCAGCGAAAATGGGAACCGGAATGGCTATGGTCACGGCGTAAGCATGGAATCGGTGAATAAGGCACAGGACGAGCTGGAGCGGATTGAGCAGCAGATAGGCAAGCTGGAGGCCCTGCCCGGTCAGGACGCCGAGGCGGCGAGGATGATGCAGGAACTGCACGGGCGCGTTTCGGCCCTGCGGCGGCAAATCGACTCGCAGCTCGACGCTTGGCAGCGGACGGAATTGGCGCGGCACCCGCAGAGACCGTATTTGCTGGATTATATTGAACGGATTTTTACGGATTGGAGCGAGATTCATGGAGACAGGAATTTCGCGGACGATGCGGCCATTATTTGCGGGATCGCCAGATTCCACGGCGAAGAAATCCTGATTGTTGGACACCAGAAGGCGCGCGACACCAAGCAAAAGGTGTATCGCAATTTTGGCATGCCGAATCCCGAAGGTTATCGCAAGGCTTTGCGGGCGATGCAGTTCGCGGCGAAATTTGGGCGGCCCATTTTCACCTTTGTGGATACTCCGGGCGCGTATCCGGGGATCGGTGCGGAAGAGCGCGGGCAAGGTGAGGCTATCGCGCGGAATCTGCGGGAGATGGCCAAGCTGCGCGTGCCGATTGTGACGACGATCACAGGTGAGGGCGGCAGCGGTGGGGCGCTGGCTATCGCTGCGTCGGATCGGGTGCTGATGATGCAGAATTCGGTTTACTCGGTAATTTCGCCCGAGGGCTGCGCTTCGATTATGTGGCGAGATCCTTCGAAGCGGGATGTGGCGGCGCAAGCTATGCGAATTACCGCGAAGGATTTGCAGGACATGAAGTGTATTGACGGGATTATTGAGGAGCCCGAGGGCGGCGCGCATCGCGATCACGAAGCGGCTGCGGCCCTGCTGGATGCCGCGCTGGTGAAATATTATGGCGAGCTGAAGGGTCTGCCCGTGGCGGAACTGGTGGAGCAGCGGTATCAGAAATTTCGGACGATGGGGCAGTTCTTCCGGGTGGAAGGGTAAGGCTCGTCAGTCGTTCTCTGCGGTTGGTTGGAGTTCTTGAATCAGTACCACGCGGGCGAGGGCGCCAGCGCCACACGAACCTCAATTCTTGAATCTCTTCCCCGGTCCTGATTCCCGTTGGTCCCCAGTATTTCAAAGCGCAAATCGTCGCAACTACTCTCGCGGGTGCTAAGATTCGTTTTCTGCGAAGGAGGTAGGGATGCCGGACTTGATCCGATTGGGTCGTGTTGTATCTGGTGCGGGGATGATGGGCCTCGGCGGCCTGAGCTTGGCTTACGCCGACTTCGTGCTGGAATGGACGAATGTTCCAGACCATCTTCCCGCACGGATTGCGTTCGCCTACGTTCATGGCGCGATCCTGCTTCTGGCTGGGGCGGGTCTGTTGTTCGACAAGACTGTTGGGGCTTCTGCCTTGGCGCTGGAGCTGGTATGGCTGGTGTGGACTTTGCTGCGTGTCCCGACCCTAATCGCGAATTGGCGTACTCTGGGCAGCCTCGCTGAGGTTTTCGCCATTACAAGCGGGTTCTTGCTCCTGGCTGGAATTTCTGGCCCAGGAACAAAAACAAAACGCCTTGAAGCACTTGCGGCGCGGTATTGCTTCGCGCTTTGCATGCCGCCGTTCGGAGTCGTACATTTTCTCTATCCGGCGGCGGTGGCCAGTTGGGTGCCGGGTTGGCTTCCAGGACACATGTTTTGGGCCTATTTCACCGGCGTCGCGCACTGCGCCGCTGGAGTCGCGATTTTGACCGGGGTGCTGGCGGGGCTCGCATCGCGCCTGTTCGCCATCATGTTGAGTTCGTGGGTGCTCATCGTGCATATTCCCAGAGTCATGGCCACGCCGAGGGACCGCCACGAATGGACCACCTTTTTCGTGGCGCTGGTGCTGACCGGGCTTGCCTGGATCCTGGCGCAATATCTGTCGCGGAACCAGCGGACTACGGAGATCACATAAGTTTCGTACCTTTGCATTTCCCAGGAGCAAAGCTGAGGACCGCTCACTTCTTCAGTGACGGATGGTTCTTCGCAATCCAGGCCTCGACATGGAGGTAGAACTGCTTCGCTTGAAGGGCGATTTCCCTCGCTTCGGTTTCGGTGGCGACGTTCGAAAAGGTGTAGTCGATCTGATTGCGCTTGCGTCGGCAAGTGTCGAAGTAGTCGGCGTTCTTTTGTACGGATTTTCCCAAGGCCAGTGCCACGCTCTGTAAGGACAAGCGATGATGCCCGGTTTGGCTGGTGATCCGGTAGCCAGCGCACGCAATCGCCATGTTGGCCGCCTGTAGCGCAGCATTGTAAGCGGTGGCAAACCTCCGATCAGCCGACACGCCAGGCACAACGGCGTCGGCGAGGTCGCGAGCGATGAGCGCACGCATGTCGCTCAGTTCCTGCCTGGAAGTCTTGTGTCTTTGGGCGTCCCTACCGGAGAGTAACTTCGTCCAGGTCACTCGGGCCTCCTGCGACGTAGTGCTTGGGCCCTTTTACAACCGCGGTAAGGAAATGATCGCGCGCGTGTATCTTCTCACGGAACTCCTGCGCGGAGTAAACGGTAGTGTTGATTTCCCGGCCCAGTCGTGCTTCGGTTTTCCGGAGGGCCGGTGCCATTTCTGCGAGTCCAACTTCGCCGATAACTATTACGTCAACGTCGCTGGTGGAGCGCTCACGACCTCTGGCGATGGAGCCGTAGACGAAGGCGGAGCAAATCTTCTTATGAAACGGCTGCAACATTTGATCGAGAGTTGGGATCACGCCCGAGGTTTTTTCGAAGAGATGGCGCAGATCGGAAAACACCGGCGACTGAGTTTCTGCCCTATAGTAAGCTCGGGTGCCTTCGCGGCGATGCGCCAGAATGCCGCTGGCCACCAAAGAGGACAGTTCCCGCTGCAGGCTCGATGGCGCGGTGGCCAAGCGGTCGGCGAGTTCGGAGAGATACCACCACTTTTCGGGCTGGCTAAATGTGGCAGCAAGCACGCCCTGGCGGACCTTAGGGAAGAGCGCCTCCAAGATGGGAGAGTTACGCATATTGCGTATATTATTACGCAATATGCGTAGATAAGTCAATCGGACTGCGGCTTGGCCGGTTAAGGTGTTTGTTGGTCTGGTTTTTGACTAGCAGCTTTTTCAGCTTCGGCAATAGCCTTTTGAAACTGCTCCACCGCAGAGACCGTTGGCGCATGCAATGCGTCTTTCGCGCCGTACCGCCATACGGGAGATGTGTCGAGCGCGGGTTGTTCCTCGCGACCGCGGTAGACCTCCAGTGTGTCGTTCGATGAACCCACTTCGGTGCTTACATGAGGACTGGTGTCCTGACCGGGTATCGGTTGGCTCAGATCGGGAGGACGGCCGTGCTGAGCGCCGATGCGGATGTTGCCGTTGTCGGAGGGTTGGACAGTTACGGGGCGGTCGTCGGTAGGGCTGCCTTTGACGGTGGGACGGACCATTTGGCCGCTTCCGGTGCGGACGGTGAAGATGAGGTCGGCGGTGATTGAATCTTGCACTACGCGGAAGCGGACCCACTTCGTGAGGGCTCGCTCCACGGCTTCGCGGGCTCGGCGATTGGCACTGAGGTCGGTTAACGGCTCGCCGGCGTCAGGGTGGATCGTGACGAACGCTGTTTCCGCATGGAGAACATCAGCGGGCAGCGTTGCCTTGTGTTTATCTTTGGCGGGAGCGCTGGACGATAGAGTTAGGAAAAGTGCGAGAGCAAGTAAGCCGGATATCCGCGACATACGCTTTTCTCCGCGAAGGGAAATCCTTCGAATTATAGGCTGAAAGGGTCGCATGATGGTTAACCCAACCTGGCGGATCATCTCGTCAGTGACCTTGTTGCCAGTGACCTTGTTCCCAAAGGCAAGGAGAGTTCAATCCGGAAGCTTGGTTCGTATTCTTTCGGGGCACGGGGGATGGATAAACGGAATATGGAACTTGCTCACAAGCGGACCCCACTGCGGGCAAAATTCGTTGACCAGATTGCCTGCGGCGAAGCCCGCCAAGCCGAAAGCGGTGCGACGCTCTGCATGAACCAAGTCGTTGTATCCGCTGGGCACGTAAGCGGAGGCCACGAAGCCGCTGGCGGCGGCTCCGGCGAAATTGGAGAAAGCGGGGATGCGACGGTTCGAATCGCTCTTATCGATCAGCGTGAAGATGAAGGCATTCGCAACGCGTCTGGCTATGTTGTGACTCCTGGCGGGCTCGTAACGTGGATCTTCCCGAAATGTCATTTCTGACAGAAACTGGGCGGCTTGCGCAGATTCGCGCCTCGCTAAATAGTCTCCGTAGAACCGTCCGAAGGCCCCGCCTCCATGCTTCCATTCATGCGGATAATGATCCGGGGGATTTGCCATTGCTATGGCGGTGGCGAACACAGGCAAGAGCAATGCAACAGGGTTTATCGCTTGGTGTGAATAGAGCGTAAGTTTGTCGCGGCCAGTGAGGCGGTCCTCTGTGATTTGCGGAGCCAAAATGGCAGGTATCTTTCCCGCGGGAGAGACTTTCGAGTTTCTGGATCGCGCGGGGGTTTGCTGGGGCTTCTGAGGTTGCGGGGTGTCGGGCAGGGAAGCCGAAGAGGAGCTGCCAGGTTGGTTCGGGGCGGAAACCCCTGCCGCCTTCGGCTCCGACTCTTCTTGCGCATTGCCTTGTGCATGGACGGCAACCATGCAGCCCGAAAAGGCCACACCCAACAGAGCGAATCCGAGCACCTTCACGATAGAACCTCTTTTCAATGGTCTTTCGCCCCTTCGGGGCTGATTGGATTCGCACTTTTCACCCACGGCTTACGCCGCGGGCTTTATTCTGGACCCGCTTCGCGGCGATGAACCGTTGTTGTCGTTTCCACTGTATCCTCGAAACCCTTGATTCTCACGCAGTTTCTTAAGGCCTTTAGATGGCAGTTCCGTCGCGTAGACGCGAAGTCACGAAAAATCAGTGTCGCCGTAGGGCAGACGACAACTTCCAATACGGGAAACCCAGTATCGAACTACAGTCCTCTAAGGATTGTGAGGTACCTGATGCGGTTTTATCGTGAGCTTCGGGAACGAAGTGAATTGGTTTGAGACCTCACGAGTGAAACGTGAAGGACCTCAGTCAGGAGAAACTTACATGATTCCGAATCGATTACGCTGCATACTCTTAGTTTTCTTCTCCATGGTGTTATCGGCGGTGTTATCGGCTTCATCGTTTGGCCAATTTGCAGTCTCAGTATCCTTTGCTCCACCGGCGTTGCCAGTTTATGAGCAACCTCTTTGTCCCGGCGAGGGCTACTTTTGGACCCCTGGTTACTGGGCGTATGACGCGGACGACTATTTTTGGGTACCGGGAACTTGGGTATTGCCTCCAGAACCCGGCCTGTTCTGGACACCCGGTTATTGGGCTTGGGGCGGCGACGGATTTACATTCTACGACGGATATTGGGCTACGGGGGTTGGGTTCTACGGCGGCATTAACTACGGTTTTGGATACTTTGGCGAAGGCTACCAAGGCGGCCGCTGGGACCACGGGCGATTTTTCTATAACCGGGCCGTCAACAACGTGAATGTCACCAACATTCATAATGTATACAACACGACCGTGATCAATAACACGACGACTCGTGTGAGCTATAACGGCGGTAATGGTGGGATCACAGCGCGACCGAGGCCAGACGAGGAACGGATCGCTCGCGAGCGGCATATTGCGCCGGTTGCGGCGCAAGCCGAACATTTGCAGGCCGCGCGTTCGACGCCGGAACAGCGGGCTTCGACGAACCGCGGCAAACCGCCCGTTGCCGCAACAGGTAAACCCGGCGATCTTCGTGGCGGCGCCCGGGTACCCGCGAAGGAAGCCGGCGCACCTTACAACCCTGAACGCAACCAACGGGCTGCGCAGCCGCAGCAGAATGCACGGCCGGGGAAGAACGCTCGCCCAGATAACAATTCTCGGCCAGAGAGCAGGGATTCTCGAAACGCGATCATTCATGCCGGGGATATACCGCGCGGAGATCGTCCGGGTGCTGCGAACAGCGGCGATCCAAAGGCTGATCGCAAGTACCAGCAGCAACAGGAGAAACTACAGGCCAAGCAGGAACAGGAACAGCAAAAGCTGCAGCGAAAGCAGGAGCAAGACCATCAGAAAATGGCGCAACGAAATGCCGACGATGCGCGCAAGCAGCAGACTGAGCAGCAGCATCAGAGGCAAACACAGCAGCTGCAGCAACGGCACGAACAACAACAGCAGCGACTGCAGCAACGAATGCCCGCACCACCGCCGCAGCGAAATAACCGGCCCAACAACCCGGGAGAGAAACACTGACATCGCAAGACGCGCCGGGCGAAGGGCTCGAGGTTGAGACTCGCCCGGCATAGGGCATGCGCTGTGTCACCAAGCGCGAACTGCAGTTGAACTGTCTGAGGCAATCTCCTTATGTTTACAGACTTGGGTCGTGTAGCTTCGCCTACACAAGAACCCAAACTTACGCAGGTCCCGTAGCCAGGGAAATTCCCAATTTATGGGGATCGGGCTAAACTGCTGGTCCTGTGGCACTTAGTGCGCAGCAGTATATTTGGCATCAAGTTTGCTATAACCCATGCGAGCCCGGCTTGCTCCACGCAATTGAAAGAATTGAATGGACGTAGGAGGCGGAACATGGCAAACGAGAAGACTCAGAATTGGCGAGCGCTCTGCAAGGCTGTGTCAACGGAACAAGATTCTGCGCGTTTACAGGTTCTCCTGACCGAACTACTCAAGAGCCTGGATGAATCCGGCAGCATGAATCGACCCGGCGTGCTACTTACAAGAAACGTGCCAGTCCTTACGCCCGTACTTAGGGCATGAGGAACGCCGAGGCCTCGTGCGATGTGACGGCTTCTCCCATATCGCTGTTGGTCCCGAACCATTTGACAACTCGCTGGTTGGCATCCTTCAGGGGTGTGGCACGAGCCAGAAACGTGCGATACGAACCATTCTTGGAACGCAACTGAAACGTATCCTCCCACGGTTCTCCCGCCTGCCACGCGCGCGCAACCTGCTTGGCGATTCGGTCGCGGTGGTCGGGATGGTGTACCGCCTGCCAGCCGCATCCCTGCATTTGTTCCAGGGTTGTTCCGGTGTAGTCAAACCATCCGCGATTAAACCAGAAGAGCGAACCCGCCCGGTCCGCCATCCAGACAAGTTCCGGAATCGAGTTTGCCAGCGCGTAGAAGTCATCTTCACTGCGTCGTAAAGCGGTTTCCATCTGTTTGTGCGGTGTGATATCGGTACAGGAACCGATATGGCCTTCGAACTTTCCTTCGGAAGAGCGGCGCGGCACACCGTTGCTCAGTACCCATCGGTACTCTCCGTCGGCGCGCCGCAGGCGATACTCCATCGTAAAAGGCCTCTGGGATCGCACCGCTGAGAGGTAGATGTTCATAATGCGATCCAGGTCTTCCGGATGCACACCTTCAGTCCACCCGTTGCCCAACTCTTGTTCCAAAGTACGGCCCCGGAAGTCAAGCCAGGGTTTGTTAAAAAAATTCCGTTGGGCGTCCGGCTCCGCCATCCAGACTAGTGCCGGGGCGGTGTCGGCCATCATTCGGAAGCGGCTCTCGCTCTCGCGCAGGGCGGCGTCGGCTTGTTTGCGGTCGTCAATGTCGGCGATGACGCTGATGAAGTGTCGAGGATTTCCCCGCTGGTCGCGCAGAAGTCCCACCGTTAGCTGACCCCACGCCGTCGAGCCATCCTTGCGAAGATATCGTTTCTCAATCTGGTACGTTTCGCGCGTGCCCGCGAGAAGCGCGTTAGCATTCTCTACGTCGGAACTGAGGTCCTCGGGATGGGTGACAGCCATGAACGTGAGCTTGAGAAATTCTTCCGGGGAATACCCGAGCCAATTGCATAATTTAGTATTGACGCGGAGAAAGCGCCCATCCAGGGCGACATGGCACATGCCAACGGCAGCTTGCTCGAAGGTGGCGCGGTAGAGTTCTTCGTTGTCGCGCAAAGCATGCTCGACGGTGGCGCTTCTCTGCAGTGTGTCCTGCGCGTCCACGTGCTTGGCTCCTCCGGCCGCACCATTCGCGGAGGATCCAAAGAAGGTTTCGTGACGCCCAACTTTCTGAATTGCCATCAGCAGATCTTTGGCGATGGAGGACTTGGTTACGTAAGCACGCGCGCCCGAAGAAACAGCCTGACGCAACATTTCCGGGGATTCATGCTGGGTCAGAATAACCACTTGCACGTCAGGAAAGAGCCCACGCATCTGGCGCGTCGCCTCCAAGCCGTTGAGGCGGGGCATACTGACGTCCATTACGACAACGTCGGGCTTCAGCTCTTTGGCTTTTGCGATTGCGTCTTCACCATCGACACCCTCGCCGCAGACGTCGTAGCCGGAACGCAATAGCAGCGAACGAACGCCCTTGCGGACGACCTCGTGGTCATCGACTATCAATACCCGCATTCGCCTCCCCACGCCCGCCTTTATGCTTATGCTGTCCGCGTCTCTAGTTCTCAGAGGTCCTTCGATGGGCAGACCAAATCCGCACCGATGGGGTTCGATGCGAACTGAATCGTTATAATAGCTGCCTCGTTTGAATCTAGATATACCGTGAATCCTGTAGCGCTTGGGCCCGAAGGAGCTACAGATTCAACCGTAGCTCTTCGAGCCAGAGCAGATCACATCGCTATGCTACAGTGAACACCTCTGGTCCCAGTGCCGCCGGGATCGGTGTTTGGATGCTAAAAAGCGACCCATTTCAACGGAAGCCGGCAAACCCTGCGCTTCGTTACGGGCTTGCGATTTTGATGGCCGGGTTCGCGGTGGCTCTGCGGCACTCGCTCACGCGGTTTCTCGGCGAAGCCAATCCTTACCATACAGCTTGGGTCGCGGTAGCGTTCTCAGTTTGGTACTGCGGGCTCGGACCTTCCATCGTCGCCGCCCTGGTCTGCCTGTTGGGCATGAACTACTCGCTGCTCGGGCGAGTGGGGTCGCCTGGAGCCGTGAATCCAACGGACCTGTGGGAGATGTTGGGATTCCTGGTATTGGCCGCCATGATTATTGCTCTGGGGGAGGCCACTCGGCGCGCGAGTGCATTGCAGCAGCGCACGGAAAACGCATTGCGGGAGAGCGAAACCCAATTGCACCTGGCCCTGGAGGACCGCACGCTCGAAGTGGAACAAAAATCGGCGCAAATTGCAGTGCAGGCGCGCTGGATGAACCTGGTCAACGATGCGATCTTCGTGCGAACCCCGGAAGACAAGATTTCCTATTGGAATCAGGGCGCGGAACGCCTCTATGGTTGGACTTCCGCGGAAGTCATGGGACATTCCCCTCGGGAGCTGGTTCGCACGGTCTTTCCCATTCCGTTTTCCGAAATAATTCGCAATGAACTATGGGAAGGAGAATTGCTGCACACTAAGCGAGACGGCTCCCAGATCACGGTGGCGAGCCGTTGGACGACCCTGCGAAACCAGCAGGGCGAACTCGCCGGCTGGCTGGAAATCAACACGGACATCACGGCTCGCAAACAGGCCGAAGATGCTGCGCGCAAGCTCAGTGGACGCATCCTGAACTTGCAGGATGAAGAACGGCGCCGGATCGCGCGGGAGTTGCATGACAGTCTTGGCCAATATTTGACTGCCGCAAAAATCAACCTCGATCTTCTCTCCGCCAGAATGGCCGACAAACCAGAAAATGGGCTGCTCTCCGAATGCGCAGAAACCATCAGCCAATGTTTGGTCGAAACCCGGACGTTGTCCCACTTATTGCATCCGCCTTTGCTCGATGAGGCGGGATTTGTCTCCGCCGCGCGCTGGTACGCCGAGGGCCTCGCGCAACGCAGCGGCATAACAGTCAATCTCGACTTTCCGCCCGATCTTGTGCGGCTGGAGAGGGAGATTGAGACTGTATTGTTCCGCGCCCTGCAGGAGGCTCTTACCAATGTCTATCGTCACTCGGGAGGTTCCACGGTCGACGTTTTGTTGCAGTTGGATGCTGAACACGTCTGCATGGAAATCAAGGACGACGGCAAAGGCATGCCCGAGCAGCGTGTGCAGCGCGTCACCAAGGGTGGCGTGGGAGCAGGCGTCGGTTTGGCCGGGATGCGGGAGAGGGTTCGCGAGGTCGGGGGGTCGCTCGCTCTTCTGTCGGGGTCGACGGGAACACGTGTCATCATTACCATCCCGCTGGATCGGCCGAGCGATGAGTCTTCGGAATCGCAAAAAGACGGGAGTTCCTCGCCAGGCGCCTTTTCCATGGCGTGAACTCCCGTTGTCTATCTACCCCAAGATTTTGCGTCTTCAATGTCTCAAAGACGACCAGTCACCAGCAGGACAATCAGGACAATCGCGACAATTCCCAGACCCCCGCTGGGGTAGAAGCCCCAACTCGCGCTGTAGGGCCAGGTGGGCAAAGCTCCAATCAACAGCAACAGTAAAACGAGAATGAGAATTGTATTCACGTAGCCTCCATGGGACGCCAGAACAATGAGATGCCAGAAACGGCGATGGACTCGATTGAAACCATCGCCGTATCCGGGTCAATGTGCCGATTTAGTGTGTAGAAGGCGAGGTCGAGGTTGCAGCAGGCGTGGTTTCGCCCTGCTCCTGTTTGACCTCATTGGCGTACTTGCTAACCGTCGCTACAAACCGATGAGTCCCCGCAGGAGGCGACACCTGTCCCGCCAAAATTTCCTTGAAGGGAACGAGCTTCCTATACAAGACCCGGGTGTCGTCTTCGTCCTGTTTAATAACCGCGCCGTTAAGTTCCAGCCCTGCGAATACGCCACGAGCGCGGGAGTAAGTCAGGACCTCGGCACGCATCTTCCAATCGGTGTTAGCCTCCGCTTGACGGCCAACTGGCCCCGCGGCCGCCGAGCCTTCGGCTCCGAGCTTGAACTTGCTGGACAGCAGATTCTGCATGCCCTTGTCATTCATGACCAGCATCACCAGATCCACGGCTTCGCCGCCAAATTGCAGACCCCAGCTGCCTCCTGCAATTGTGAGAGGAGCGGGTGCGCTCCAGCCGCCGGATGAGGTACGACACGTTGCTACACCCTTACCGTAGCGGGCACCGATGATAAAACCGCCCTTGATCATCGACGGCACAACCGCGACGCATTTCGCCGATTCCAGGACTTCCTTCGGAATCCCCTTGTCGGGCGTGCCCATAATCTGGTCCAGAACCGTAGCTGCGGACTGCACGCGTTTAACTTCGGCCGATGTGTTCTTATCGTCGTCGTCCGCCGCGTACATTGCGGCCGTCATTCCCGCGACCATGAAACCGATTCCGAGCAGTTTGCCGAGTGACGTCATATAGCAACCTCCCACAGATTTAGATGCGTGCGACAGTAGGAGGCTATGGCAACCGCTGGACACCCATCCATCGGACGGATGCTGTAGGAGCACGCCAAACATGATTTAGCCGGGATCGTTTTGAAGGGTAAAAGGTTAGACGCGCGAACCGGACGGTGCGCCTGGACTAGCCTTGGTGCGCGCCAACCAATTCCAGCGAATGGCCACTGAGGGCATCGCTGGAAGTTTGTAGGGAGTGCTCGAGAGCGTGCTCCAGCGGAACGAGCCGCAGCCCGCCGACCGGCTCCAAGACCAGCGTCATATCCGAGGCGCAGGGGCCACAGAGCCAGAAGTGAACGCCCTCCCGGTGAGGAACTTCGTCAAAGTCCCGCTTCTTGCTGTCGTCGGCTGCCACGGAGATCGAGAGAACTTCAAAATGAAACAACCGCCCCTCGGAAAAGGTGGAAATCGGCCGGTTGCAGTTGCGATTTACGCAAGACATCATGCTGGCACTCCCTCGGGACCTAGGACGAACGCGAGACGAATGAGGGGATCATAGGGGGAGTGCGGAACCAAGCCAATAGGGTCTTTTGTGTATTTTTCGTAAAAACCTGTTCATTTTTTCATCGAATATCGCGCTTTATTTACATAAAGTTACAAACTCCCAACCCGTCAGATGGTCATACCAATCCTTCAAAAATCCTCACCTTGAAAGATACCTCTTCCACCGGATCGGAACTGGGCGGTAGGAAGGGCTAAGTTGGAGTGGAATTTCAATCCAGGAGATGCAGCGATGAACTCAGATCAATTACAGGGCAAGTGGAAACAACTGAAGGGTTCGCTGAAGGAACGATGGGGCAAACTTACGGATCAGGATCTGGAAACGATTGCCGGCAAACATGAAAAACTTGTCGGCGCCATTCAGGAGCGGTACGGCGTCGCCAAGGAAGAGGCGCAGAAACAGGTCGACGACTGGAATGTGGCAGCCGCACAGCCCCAGGACATCGAAAGCGGGCGGCGCAAAGCCAGCTAAGCGTCGAATCAAGATTTGCTTACGAGAGGGGCCGTTCCCGGCCCCTTTTGTGTTTCTATTTGTAAAACAACCTGCAGGTCCCCCCGGCTGGCTCTACACAATAAACCCTATGTACACCTAGCACATACGACCGTAGGTTACTTAGGTTACAAAAGACAAACGGGGCAAATGTGAAAACACTGAAGTTGATTGGCGCAGTTCTACTGCTGCTGGGCTTGCTTTCGTTTGTCGTTCCGATTCCGCATCAGGAAGATCACTCAATGCGGATTGGCGACGCTAAAATTGGCGTTCAAACCAATCATAGCGAGCGCGTGCCGCCGCTCCTCAGCGGTGTTTTGGTTCTCGGCGGCGTGGTTGCGATGGCTGCGGGCTCGCGCAAAGGGGCTTAATGTTTCACAGAAGCAGACCTCAAAGAGGCCGATTTTAAGGCGTCGAAAGAGTTAAGCAGGCGGCAGCACAACAAAAACGGGAGAGGGGTTTGATATGCTCTGGACGATTTTCGTGATTTTGCTCGTGCTATGGTTGCTCGGTATGGTCAGTTCCTACACGCTGGGCGGATACATTCACTTGCTTCTTATCATTGCCGTGGTCGTGGTCTTGATCCGGCTCATTCAGGGTAGAAGTCCCGTAGCGTGACTCGGCGGCTTCCGCGGAGTTCGGTCACCTAGGTAGCAATTGGCACTTCCGAGTTGTGCAGGAAGATGCGGATTCACGGGACAAAGTGCTGTATACAGGATTCACGGTATAGACTTCCCCGCAGCCTGAACGAAAAATACAGTGGTCGGCTCCAGGTCCAAAATGGTTCAAGGTCGTTTCTCGAAAATTGATGAGGGGTAAATGAATAAACTACGGGTCCTAATCGCTGATGATCACGAAATAGTGCGCAAGGGGCTGGTTTCCCTGATCAAGTCTCAACCTGCGTGGGAAGTGTGCGCTGAAGCGGAGAATGGCCGTCAGGCGGTGGAATTGGCAAAGCAGTTGAAGCCTGGCATCGCGATTTTGGATATTGGAATGCCCATGCTGAATGGCCTCGAGGCCACTCGCCAGATTCTGCGCGAGAATCCTCAAACTCGCGTGCTTATTCTAACCATCACTGATACGGATGAGGCGGTGCGCGCGGTTTTAGATGCGGGCGCTCGCGGTTTCCTGCTGAAGTCCGATGCTGCTCGCGATCTCATCTCGGCCATCGAGGCGCTGCAATACAACAAGACCTTCTTCACTGCTCGAGTGGCGGAAATGGTTCTGTCCGGCTATCGCGGCACCCACGGAACGGCCAAGAAGAACGTGTTGCCCAACCTGACGCCTAGGGAACGCGAGGTGGTGCAGCTCCTGGCGGAGGGTAAGTCGACCAAGGAAGTGGCGAGCCATCTCGACTTGAGCGTGAAGACGGCCGAAACTCACCGCAGCAACATCATGCGGAAACTCGGGCTGCATTCGATCAGCGAGCTCGTCCTCTATGCCGTGCGCAACAGCATCATCCAAGTTGCAACCGGAGCGGTCGCGCCAGGGCTCGAGGCCCAGCACGTTGCGGATGTAACGACCGCATCGTGAGGGTCTGTCCGCGAATCCCTTATTTGACGGTCTCACATTTGACGATCTGAGACTCCCGTGTGGCGCTATTTTCGAAGGCGCTTTCGCGTCCCTAACGCTCCCATCGAGTTAGCGTCTCCGCTATGATGGAAAACACCTATGCGGCACCCATGCCAGAACCTCGCCTTTCGTCCCTTTTTTTGCTGTGTAGCCGTGCTGTTGTGCTCTTCAGCTACGTTCGCCCAGCAGCCCACTGAACAGACCATTGTGGTTGACGGCTCTGCCGCGTCTCACCCCCTGCCTCACTTCTGGGAGCAGATGTTTGGTTCCGGCCGCGCGATCCTGACTTTGCGCGACGGTTATCGTCGCGATCTCAGGGAGGTCAGAAAGGTCACGGATTTCAAGTATGTCCGTTTCCATGCCATCTTCCACGACGAAGTGGGTGTCTACGACGAAGACGCGCAGGGAAATCCCATTTACAACTTCTCGTATGTCGATCAGATCTACGATGGTCTCCTTGCCGACGGCGTGCGTCCCTTTGTTGAACTCAGCTTCATGCCCAAAAAACTTGCGGCTCGCGATGCCTTGCACGCCTTTTGGTATAAACAGAACGTTTCGCCGCCCAAGGATTACGCGAAGTGGGACGCGCTGATTACCAAATTCATTGAGCACCTGGTGGCGCGGTATGGGATTGAGGAAGTCTCGCAATGGTATTTCGAAGTATGGAACGAGCCGAACATCGATTTCTGGGTGGGAGATCCGAAGCAGCCAACGTATTGGGATCTCTATGATCACACGGCGCGGGCTGTCAAGGCGGTGAACGCGCGCCTGCGAATTGGCGGGCCTGCAACGGCGCAAGCCGCTTGGGCGACGGAGTTCATCCAGCACTGCGTCGATCACAACGTGCCGGTAGATTTCGTCTCGTCTCACGTCTACGGCAACGATGGCGCCGGTGACGTGTTTGGCACGACCGAAGACATCCCGCGCAATCAGATGGTCTGCCGTGCCGTGAAAAAGGTTCACGACCAGATTCAGGCGTCGCCCAAACCCAAGCTCCCATTAATTTGGAGCGAATTCAACGCCAGCTACAAGAATGAACCTGAGGTGACCGACACGGTTTACATGGGGCCTTGGTTGGCTGACACAATCAGGCGGTGCGACGGATTGGTCGACGTTATGTCCTATTGGACGCTCTCCGATGTTTTTGAGGAGCAGGGCGTCGTGAAACAGCCTTTCTATGGTGGTTTCGGTTTGCTTGCCGAAGATGGAATTCCCAAGCCAGCGTTTGCGGCATTCAAGCTCTTACATAATCTGGGCGATGAAAGACTGGCGACCGGTTCTGACAACTCTCTGGTCACGCGCAAGAAAGACGGATCTCTGGTGATAGCCGTCTGGAATTATGCCCCGCCTGACCACGCCGGTGTGGCGGAGAAGGTTACGCTGAAATTCAAGGGAATCAAAGTGAACCGAGCGTCAATATCCAGAGTTGATTCCAAGCATGGGGATGTGCACTCTCTCTATGAGCAAATGGGAGCCCCGCCTTACCCGACTCAGTCCCAAATCGCCGAGCTGCGCAAAGGGGCACAGCTTTCACCACCAGAAAGCGCGAAGGTGGGGAACGAGGAACTGACGCTGACGTTGCCCTCATACGGCTTGGCTGTGCTACAGGTCAAGTAACGTAAAGAGGTGAGGCGTAGTAAAGAGGAAAGCGGTCTTAAGCCACCGCGCGGGTTCGGGGGATATCCCGTCGGCGCACGTGCGCGACCGGCTTCTCGTGCAACAAGAGTTCGGTGGCCTGCACGCGGCGATCGGAGTGAAACCACTCCTGGACGATGTCGTCATTGAGGAAGTTGGCCAACGCCAAGAGGCTCATCCCCTGATGATGGGCCATCCAGCACTTTACCAACTGGGGACCCGTTCTCCAGAACCTGCGTTGGGTCTCTGTAAAATCGGCGGCCTCATAGAAGCCGTGACTGCCAAACCATCCCGAATCGGCCATTCTGCGCAGATTTTGTACAGCCCCCTCCGGATCTGTGCTGAGAGCCAAAAAAGTCGAATAGGGGGAGATCACCAGCGCCTTCGTCTCACGCTTTCTCAGCGCAAGATGTGGCAAACCAAACGCGTAATACTGATAGTTACCGGCGTCGTCCAGCTTGAAGTGCGCAGACTCGGAAATTCCCCAAGGGACCTTCTTCCGGGCGGCATAGGCTTGCTGCGAACGCACGGCAGCCGTCCGCGAACGCTCGAGAAGCGTATTGGGGTAGGTTCGCAGCCAGAGTGACGGCATCAGGTACTCGAACATCGTCCCTGTCCACGAGAGCAGGACGGGCCGTCCGCCGTCCAAGGTGTGGGTGCGGCCAAGCAGGAACCAGCTCTCCTGCGGAATGTCCTCTTTCGCAATCGCCACAAAAACGGCCGTGCGAGATTCGGTCCCGAGCAGATCGTAGCAGGCGGGATGGAGGTGATTGGTGTCCACATCGAGTCCGACCGATACCAGATTGCGCCGCTCATTGAGGAGGAAGGCGAAGTCGATCTCGTCGGCTAAGTCCCCGGCCGTACGTGCAAGGGCCCGAAGGTCGTCGAGGAGGCGAACCGTGTTCTCTCGCGCCCTCAGAAGCTCACTGCGAAAACTCCGGTGCAAACTACTTTGCGGGTTGGCCGGAGAGTGGCTGGTCCATTCACTCTGGGCAAGAAGCTGGTCAATAAATGCCGGCACTTGCTGCAGAGCCAGATTGTCCATCAACTTGAGATTGAGCTTGGAATCATTCCGCAGGGGCGCAAATTCCGGCGAAAACCACGGAGCATAATCGTGGACCGTTCGCTGGATCTCGCGAATCCGCAATTCCGCCTGGTCCACGAACCACTGCATTTGCCCGCCGCGCTTCGACTTGGCGAGTCGCTCCCGGATCCGTTCGAAAAGACCTTCCGGCAATGCGAGCATTGATTGCAACCAGGCATCGGTATTGCGCTGGCGCTCACAAGAGGACACCTGTTTCCTTAGAAAGGAAGCGCCGCCGCTCAGCACGCGAAGATAATCCAGAAAGCCCTCGGTCAAACACGGCTGGACCACCGGTTGCCGCAAGCGCTCCAAGCATCCTTGCTGGAGGGTCCACAGCGAAGCCAGGAGGTTGCCGCTATCCACCGAAGACACAAAAAGCGGGGCCATCGGCTGAAGTGTGCGCGTGTCGTACCAGTTCAAAACGTGCCCGTGATGTTTTCTCAGGCTCGACACGGTGGCCAGGGTGCGACCTGTCAGGCCGGCCATTTCCGGCACCGTCAAGTATCCGAACTCACAAGCCACCTGCCGCGCATTGAGGAGCAATCCGATGTTGGTCGGCGAGACGCGTGCGGCAATCGCCGGCGGCTCTTCCTGAACATTGTCCGGTATCAGCCAGTTGTGCTCGGCCGTGCTGTACTCGGCGAAATATCGCCAGGTGTGTAAAGCTGCGCGTCGAAGGAAGATCGTAGTCTCTGCGGAGGACTGATTTCGCGCAGCCGAAGGCGACCCATTCAGCCAAATGGAAATCAATTTACTGCATCCCCACAGCAGCAAAACAGGCAGGGCGGCAGCGAGCGCTTGCGGCCGCTCCTTCCACACCAACAGTCCCAATAAAATGGCCGCCAATGGCATCCAGTTGAGGTAGACATCCACCGACGTACGGCCACGAATGTTCAACTCCGTCTCGGCTGCCGTTTCCCATTCCAAAAGTCTGTTCTGAGTCACAAACCGCCGTACCAGCGCCCGCATCACGGCATCGAGCGCAACCATGGTTTGATGGGCTAGAAAAACCACTGTGAAGCAGAGGTTGAGGGAGGAGGTGTAGAGGTTACTCACCGCATCTCGAACTTCATTCCAGCTGGGTTCCGCGGCCGCACGACCAAGGTTGAGAAGGAACTGGCCCCATGTCGGCAAGAATAGAATGCAGAGCGCGACCAAGGTCCACTGCCATGCTTTGCCAGGCATGAACCACCCGATCACGAGCAAGAAGAACGTGGCCGGTTCCACCAGGCTGCGCCGCAAGTTATCAAAAATCTTCCACCACGAAATCAGCGATATAGGATTTGGAACGCGAGCGACCGATTCCCCGGGAACATAGGGAAAGAGCCATCCCGCGATCTGCCAATCTCCGCGGAGCCAACGGTGTTTCCGGCGATTGTATGCGCTATAGTGCGATGGGTAATCCTCGATCACCTCAATATCGCTAGCCAAGCCCGAGCGCGCGTAGGCTCCTTCGAGGAGGTCGTGACTCAACAGCGAGTTTCGTGGGAAGCGATGATTTAGAACCTGGTGAACGGCGTCGACTTCGTAGATTCCTTTTCCCGTGAAGCTGCCTTCGCCATACAGGTCTTGATACGCGTCCGACACCGCGCGGGTATAAATGTCAAAACCGGTTTCCCCAGCGTAGATGGCCGCCAGCCGCGAGCGCGAGGTGCTCTGCACGCTTACGCCTACTCGAGGCTGCAGGATCCCATATCCATCCACCACAGTGTTGGTTTCGGGATCGATCACGGCCTGGTTCAAGGGATGCGCCATGGTGCCAATCAACCGGTGCGCGGCGCCACGTGGCAATTCGGTATCGGAATCGAGCGTAATCACAAAGCGCACGCTCGGCAGGATTGATAGGTCTCCGATCTTTATGGGGAAACTATCGAATTGATCACGCAGGAGTTTGTTGAGATCGAGTAGCTTGCCGCGTTTTCGCTCCCAGCCCATCCACGATTTCTCGCGCGGGTTATAAATGCGATGGCGGTGGAAGAGGAAGAATGAGCCGCTATCCTCGTCTCCGTATTTCTCATTCAGTTCGGTGATCAAGTCCGAGCAGAGAACGACCAGCGGATTGTCTTCCCGAGCCGGCTCGCGGGAATCCGGCAAATCTGTCAACAGCGCAAAATGGATATTGGGATCGTGGTTTCCCAGATAGCGTACTTCCAGACTCTCCACAAGCCCCCGTACCTGCTCCTCGTTCAGCAGAAGAGTGGGGACAGCGACGAGAGTGACGCAATCGTTGGGGATTCCCTCGATGAAATCAAGCTTTGGGAGAATCTGCGCTGGCAATACCGCTGTAACCCAGGCATTCATCAACTGCACCGCAGCCTGTGAACTGGGCAGCAGGAACAGCAGCATGGAAAAGAAAATCAGCGACAGCGAATCGTAAACATCGGCCAGGAAAAAAACCGCCGCCCCCATAATGGCAATGGACAAAACCTGTATGCCCATGAGGAAAAATTCGTCTGGATGCCGGCGCAACAGACCCTGGATCTTCTGCACTAAAGGTGGGCGATAACGAACCTTCTCGTACAGTTGCGCTCGACCTTCATCCAAAAGGTAATAACCGACGTGGGATTCCCGCAGCGCAACGCGCGGATCGGCGTATTTCCGGGTTCGAGCCTTCTCGGCCAGAGCCACGATCATCTTGGCGACAGCTATTTCTGAACAATCCGAATGTTCTGCGATCTTGGATAGACGTGTTCGGTACAAGTCGCGGCTCTCAAAATCCATCCGCGCATAAGCGCCTGCGGGGTCCTCTTGCAAAATCTGATCGATCCGCATCAGAGGCTCAAGCGCATCTTTCCAAGTCGTCTGCCCTAAGTCTCGAAGGCTGCGGACGCAATTGCCCACGCCGCGCGACCCATCATGGGGATCGTTCAAGAGAAATTTCCCACGCGCAACAACTTGCTCAAGAAGGACCAGTTTCAGCACCGGGACCAACATCCAAAGTTCCCGCACCTGCAATGGCGTAGTCTCTTGAAACGCCTCCAAAAATAAAATCAACTCCCTCTCGTAAAAAGCGTTGGACACCACCGCCAAAAATCCTTCTGCAATCCCTAGAACCCGGGGAACGGTTTTGCCCTCCCGTGTGCGAACATGCGGGATCTGTGACTGAGACTTGAGCGTTTCGGCCGCGTTCGGGAGTACGGAATAGAGAAGGGGGCTATTCTCGTAGAGCCAGCGGAAGTCGTCGGAAATCTGTAATTCCGGCAGGGGGCGTTCCAGCGCTGCAAATAGCGGCTTCAAATCCCGCGCGAGACTCTTGCAGAGTTGCGTGAATGTATCGGAGGAGGGAAAGTTGGGCAACCACGTTAAGGAGTGCGCAAGCTCAGAGGCATTTTGACGCAGCAACAGAGGGTCCTGGGCCGCGTGGTCGGGCTCCGGCAGGCGCTCCATCTCGGCGGTAATCGCTGCTAAGTGCGTATTCAGGGGCATCGGTTCAATCAGTCCTGCAAAATTCGTCCTTACCGGTAATCCCTACCGGTAACTGGCAGCTTGCATCTCAAACATTCCGGCGTAGCGGCCGCCAAGATTGAAGAGCGTCTCATGGCTTCCATCTTCCACAATTCTCCCGTCCTCGATGACAACAATCCTATCGGCCATGCGTACAGTGGAAAAGCGATGTGAAATGAAAAGCGCTGACTTTCCCGCCGTGAGCTCGGCAAACCTCTGAAACACTTCGAACTCGCTGCGCGCATCCAGCGCCGCGGTCGGTTCGTCCAGTATCAAAACCTGCGCATCGCGCAGATAAGCCCGCGCCAGGGCAACCTTCTGCCATTCGCCCCCAGAGAGATCCACGCCACCGTCAAACCGTCGCCCCAGCATTTGCTCGTAGTCGCGGGGAAGCCTTTCAATCACAGCATCGGCCAGGCTTTTTACCGCCGCCGTTTTCAGCAACGGCAAATTGTCGGTCTCACCGATTCGTCCCACTGCAATGTTTTCGCGTGCCGACATTTCGTAGCGCATGAAGTCCTGGAAGATCACGCCGATTTCGCGGTAGAGATCTTCGAGGTCATACTCCCGCAGATCTACTCCGTCGAGGAGAATTTGGCCTTCGACCGGGTCGTAGAGACGCGTCATCAACTTGACCAGGGTCGTTTTGCCTCCGCCGTTTTCGCCAATGAGAGCGACACGCTCTCCGGCGCGGAGATGAAAATCCAGGTTATTGAGTACGAGACGGGAGGTGCCGGGATAACGGAAGGAAACATTGCGAAATTCGAATCCGGTCACAATCGGGCGGGGAGCTGGCAGAGCGTTGGGCTTCGAGTGGATCGTCGGCTCCATCTGAAAGAATGCCAGCAAATCCGTGAGGAACAGCGCCTGGTCCGCGATGCTCGACATGGTGGAGAAAACGAGCTGAATGTTGTTACTCGCCTGCATAATCGCGCCGGTTAGAAAGGTCAGCGTTCCGATGCTCAGGGACCCGCTCACCGTCCGCCAAATCACGTAGACATAGGCCGAGTAATATCCAGCCGTACCAATCATCGACAAAAAGGATCCCGCAATTAGCCGGCGGCGCGCCAAGGCCACATTCTCAACGTAGATTTGATCCGAAAGACGTGTGAATCGCTCGACCAAAAACTTCTTCAGCCCGAAAAGCTTGAGTTCCTTCGCGCCTTCGCGGCTACCTCCCAGTACCCGCAGATAGTCGAGTTCTCTGCGAATCGGAGTCTGCCGGAAGTTCCGCGCATATCCCAGAAACGCGAAGTGGCTCTCGCCGAGAAACGCAGGAAGGATACCCACGATTAACAAGACCCAGAGCCACGGCGAAAACAAGAGAATCGAAACCGACAGAGAAGCGCCCGTAATCACCTGCTGCACCAGACGCCCAATGGACTGAATCATCCCCAGCCTATCGGTGGCCTGCACGCGCGCTCGCTCCAGGCGATCGTAAAACACTGGGTCTTCATACGCAGTGAGATCCAGATTCGCGGCGTGCTCCATCACCCGAATGCTGATGTGCCGCGTGTATTTGTCCGCCAGGAGCGCATCGAGATAGTCGATCGTGCGGGCGAGAATGCTCCCCACAATGGCAATCGCAAACTCTGCCGCCACCAACCACCAGAACACCCTCGGCATCGGCTCATGGGTGTACAGCGCGTGGACAATGCGGTCGATGACCAGTTTGGTGACCCACAAGGCAGCCAGAGGGACCAAGGAACTGATCATCCGGAAAAACAATCCAAGGGAAACCACAAGCGGCCCAGCCTGCCAGACAATGCGGAGAACGGGTGGGACGTTGCGCAGAGCCGCAAGCCGCTCCCGCCAACCCCCCCAGAAGTTTTCCCCGTTAGCCATTGTCGGTTCCTTACAACAACGAGTGGATTGTTAAAGATGCCGAAAACAGTCTCGAAGGTTTGAACCGGGTGACCAGATACGAAGAGCCACGCGATCTTGCCATAGTGCTGTCTAAGTCCGATTCCGGGCTATTCCGTTGCCCACACCATGATTGTACGACGAAGCAGTATCGATATAAAAGTTCAAATATATCATTCATAATGTGTAATATACATGACTAATATAAAGTATTACTTGCAGTAAAAAGCGGAGGAGAAATTTACCCGCTATGCAGCTCTAGTATTTCTTGAACCCCGCCCGCTTCATGCCGCGTTGCGCCGTCTCGTTCCTCATGAATGTGTCCCAGACGAACCCCGTTCGCAGATTCTCCGCCATGACCATAGTGATTCCGGTGTCGATCGCGATTACGTCCGTGTCATACCAGTTGGTTAACGGATTGAACGCGTTCACGAATCCGTATCTGCTCCAAGCATTGGGATAGCGGTCCTTGATGGACCGCAATACCCGCATGACCTCATCCGGCAGAAAGGGCAACGAACCGGCCGATGCGCTGGGTACGATCGTTCCGTCAATTGGGCCAGTAGCCGGAGGCCCACCCCAGACAACATAGCCGTTGGGAGAGTCGGAAGCGCTAATTCCCCACAGGTTCTCGCCGTAGCTGGGAAAATGCTTGGTCAATTCCAGGCAGAAATGGCGATGTACCTCAGTTGCAGTAATGGAATTGCGAAAATAATCGGCGTACTTGTCGCGCTTGCCGCGGAAATCAAACCAGGCCTGCGAATATTGATGAACAAAGATCGGCGCGAACGAGCCAATGTAGCGCATGCCGTCGTACTCAAACGGCAAACGCTTCCATGCGGCCCAGGTTTCGTCGCGAAGGGGATAGGTCGTGGAACCGAGGCCGAGCAGATACATCATCATCAGCTCGCTGTAGTTGTCCCAACGATAAGGCAGGAAACCCATCTCCGGCGTCCACCCGTGGGGCAGCAAAGACGTATCCTCGGAAAGCCACGTCCATTCCACGCGATCGAATACCTCATCCGCCAACGCCTGGATTTCCTCGGTCGGGAAGTACTCGCGGCAGGCCAGAACACCGCAGAGCAGAATTGCCGTGTCCACAGAGGAGACTTCCGCGTCCCAGACGCGCTCGCCGGTGTTGACATTAGCCCAGTGATAGAAGAATCCGCGATGATGGGGCAGTTTTCCCCAAAGGCACATCATGGTGGCCAGTACCCTCTGCTGCGCCGCGGCGCGCGAAATAAACCCGCGTCTCTCGCCAATGCAGAGTGCCGTCAGTCCGAAGCCGGTGGCTGCAATACTGCCGACTATCCCTTTGTCGGTCTTATCGGCAACCCGGATATTGCAGCGATCCTTTACCAACCCCGTCTTCGGACTCGTCTGATCCCAAAAGTATTGGAAGTTTGCCTTCTCCAACTCGTTCAGGAATTTGTCATCTTCGGGAGAAATGGAAAAGGGACCGATTTTGGCAGGCAGAGCGGGGCGTTTTGCCTCGGCGAAGGCGAAGGGTGCGAACGGAAGGCAGCTCAGCATGCCTAGAATCTGCCCCACAAAATCCCGGCGTGAGGACGCTTTGGAAGGGTTAGGCGCCATGGTTTCGCTTCTCCAAGCTTAAATGATCCTGCAGGATTGCATCGCAGCAAAAATGGGTTGCGGTTGCGCCGACCGTGCATCCGATGGCACCTCTCCTGCCGCTCCGGCGACATATCTCGTAAACTATTTCGGGATCGTAAGGGACGAATTACGTGAAATCGCAAACTAGACGCTCGTTGTGGATCGCGGTGGGTTTGCTGGCTGCCCTGGCTGTGGCGGGCGTCCTCATCCGCCGCCGCCTTTTAAAGCCGTGGACCATCATGGGCGCTGTCACCGTGCAGGATTCCGATACCAGGAAACAACTGCCGATCGCGGACGTCGAAATCACGCCAGCCAATTCTCTGGAGATTGCCCCCGGCAAAACTGACCAAACCGGTTTTTTCAAGATCAAGTTAAGCAAGAACGTGAAGAAGGGTACTCTGATCACGTTGCGATTCCGCCATCCGGACTACCGGCCTCTCGACATTGACGAAATTGCGAACGACAAAATCTTCGTCGTGCATTTGACTCCGCTGTCAAAAAGCGCAGAGGACAATTCTGGACGGCCAGCCCAGGGGGTGGGGAATATCCGGGTGCGGTATTCCATGAAGGCGATGAGAACCGTCAATGTCGGCAGCGCTGTTAAGACATTTCAGGTCGACAATGTTGGGAACATTCCGTGCAAACAGCAGCCTCCGTGCTCGCCGGATGGCAAGTGGAGGGCCACGATTGACTCGGCGACTCTGGACGCGGGCCTCGGCAACGCTTTTCAGAATGTCCGGGTCTCCTGCATCGCTGGCCCGTGCCCCTTCACCAAGATTGACTACGACGAAGCCGCTACTCCGAGCCAGAAGATCACCGTCTCGGCCCGGAACTGGTCCGACCCCGCAACGTTTTTGGTGGAGGCGGAGGTGGTCCACAACATGCAGAGCCCCATTGACCATCAATCGTACCCGGTCATTTTTGGGCCGTCCCTCAACTTCACACTTCCGACAGACGCCGAGGGTGTAAGTCTGGAGGCTGACGTGGCGGGGAAGACCATCATCTTCCCCTTGGGCCCGGATCTGCTCTTGAGCTGGGCGAACTGTAGTTCCGTCGTGGGTCGGAACGAAACCAGTCGATATCGCTGTGTGCTGAAGCCGGGATACAAGTTCCAATAGCGGGACTGTCCTCCGACCTACCAGATCCCCTTATCGTTTCCGGTAATGCCGTGAGCGACCACCGCAGAGACTGCCAACGGCGGTAGCAGCGGAAGCCTGGCCATGGCGCGCAAATCCCCGTGCCTTCCCGCGCGCAGTAGTTGCAACCCATAAAGGTGCGCCGCGGTCAGCTTCGAGACTCGCAGGAATCCACCGGCAAACTGCACGCCGACTCCACGAGAACGAGCCGAATCCAAAACTTCCCGCGGGAGAGACACCTCTCCTCCATACGACTCAACATAACTTTGAATCAGCGCCAGGAAAGTGGCCACACCCGGCCAGATCCCGGCCAAATCAGCCGATCGCCGTAGTTCTGGAAATGCAACATCCTCCCTTTCCAGGAGGACGGCAAAGTCGATCATGTCGCACAGACGGAAATAGAAGTGCCGGTAGACTCTCTGCAGTGCGGAGATCACGATACGCTCTTCCGGCGCAGGGACGCGAAACACCAGTCCCCCTACTTCTTTCTTCACCCGGCGATCCACCACACGTCGCGCCATGTCGGAATGTTCGCCAGTCTGACCCAGAAACTGGACATGAATCTCCACCAGCTCACAGAGTCCAGGCACTCTGTAGTTCCATTTATTTGCCAGCCGATCGCCCCAGCTCCGCTCGATGGGATGCGCTTTCAGTTGCTCCCGCATCACCTGCTCGACGCGGCCCTGAGGCGCAGTCGTGTAGAGGTCCAGATCGGATCCGAGGTCCGGCCAGTGATCCAGCGACTTAATAACGGATACGGGACAGCCTCGCGATTCCAGAGCTTCGCAGATTGCGTGCAATCTCCCAAGGCTGTGTTGGATGTGTGCGCGCTCGTCCGCAAGCCGTTCAGCGCACCATTCTCCCATCCGGTCGTTACCCGCTACCCCCGCCGCCGCTCCCAGTACGGTCAAGGTTCGAACCAGCACGTGATGCACGTCCGCGAGGTCGAGAAACTCGGCCAGGTGTGAGGGCTCCAGGCCGGCGACATAGTTCAGAGCAGGCTCGAGGAATTCGACGTCCTCCGAAGCCGTCCCGATTCCGGTTTCGCAATACGCGAGAACCATGAACCGCGAAAGCACATCCATATGTTGTTCCTGGCGAAGTGCGGCGTCCACGTTTGTCCCCTGAGAATGATGTGCAAATCTGAGATTAGCAACGGTGCTTCGATGCGAAGAACGCGCTTTGGTTTGCGCACCGCCGAGCATTCTAGAACGGTTCACGCCCTCCGGCAGCCCGAGGCTCCATTGTGCAACTGTTCGCAGCTCGGGTTCCATCCAACCCGCGTCTTGAATGCAATGGCCAACGCAGGCGAGCGCCACGGGGTCTTGGCAAAGGCCCGCCGGCGGCCTCACTTTGTCAGTTTTTCAGGGGTTGACGGCTCGGGTAAGTCGACTCAGATTGAGGCTGCCGTGGAGTACTTGCGCGAGCTCGGGCCCAGGGTCCGGGTCCTGCGGTTCTGGGATGACATCGCCGTCCTTTCGCGTTTCCGGGAAGGCGCGAGCCACACTCTGTTCCGGAGCGAGAAAGGAATCGGAACTCCCGGTAAGCCGGTGCAGCGGCGCGACAAAAATGTGCGCTCCTGGCCCATGACGGTGGCTCGCCTGTTTCTCTACGGGCTCGACGCGATACACCTGGCATATGTCGTGGGCGCGGCCTCATTACGCGAAGAAGACTTTGTAATTATGGATCGCTACCTCTATGACGAGCTTGCGAATCTGAACCTTCAAAACTCCGTTAACAAAGCCTACGTACGAATGCTTCTGAAATTAGTTCCACGGCCAGATGTCGCGTTTCTTCTCGACGCGGACCCGCCGCAAGCGCGAGCCCGTAAACCCGAATACCCCGTCGAATTCGTGCAAAGCAATCGCGAATCGTACTTGGCGCTGGCGGCCCTCGCGCGAAATATTGAGATTGTCGAACCTCTTTCTGTCCAGCAGGTCCGCGAAGTGATCCGACGGAAGATGAGCGCGACATTCTCGGAACTTATGGCAGAGCCTAGGCCAACTCCCTCATTCACTTAGCCGCAGGCAGCGCACCCGGGCAGAGTCCGCCGCCTACCTTAGACCGACTCTACATTGTCTTCCGTAGACCAGCCCCTAGCAACACCTAACCCTCAAGTTTCATCTCAATGCAGCTTTTGAAGAAAGCTGGTTTGCAGGACGCGTCCAGATGGAACGTCGGGCCGAAACTATGGCCGAAAACAGGGGAAGAACAAGAAAGAGAAGGCTATGCCCGATCAATTCTCATCAACTCACGCTTCATTTATTCGCGCTAGTACTCGTGTTCGCGCCAGTACTCAGTTACAAAAGGCGGCGCTCACCACAGTACTAGCAACTTTCCTGGTCGTGCTCGCCGGTTGCCGCGGTCTCGGCAATAG
>Ga0137403_10000900_pt1 | contig 37932 bp, 31 predicted proteins | sample CZOMad2_1_16fung_FD_122057 | JGI IMG/M metagenome (GOLD analysis project Ga0137403, IMG submission 122057) | Vadose zone soil fungal communities from Angelo Coast Range Reserve, California, USA - CZOMad2_1_16fungal (Hybrid Assembly) | ecosystem: Environmental > Terrestrial > Soil > Vadose zone...
ATCGAAGAAGCCGCCCGCGAAGTCATCGCCAAAAATCCCGACAACGTCGCCAAGTTCAAATCCGGCAACGAAGGCGTGTTCAAATTTTTCGTTGGCCAGGTCATGAAGGCCACTCGCGGCCAAGCTAATCCGCAAGCCGTCAACGACATCCTCCGCAAGTTGCTCTCTCCTTAGCGATTCGTAGTGGCCGGCCTTCAGACTGGTTCGGCTGAGATGTAGCTCAGGCCGGAACTTGTCCCGATCGGGTCGGCAGGCTTGAGGCTTTCACTCCGGCTCTTGCCGGAGAAGCCGTCCGCTCGCGATTCCTGTTAAGCTTCCAATATCCAACGCGAGGAACTCCACATGCTCAAAATCGGCGCCAAAGCTCCCGCCTTTCGCCTGAAATCCGACGAAGACAAAACCGTCGCGCTGAAGGACTTCACCGGCCAGCGCGTCCTCCTCTTTCTCTATCCCAAAGCCAACACTTCAGGTTGAACCATCGAAGCGTCCGAGTTTCGCGACGCAAAAAAAGATTTCGACAAGCACGGCGTCGCCATCCTCGGCATGAGCGCCGATCCCGTCAAAGCCCAAGCTTCCTTCAAGGCCAAGCACAATCTCAATTTTCCTTTGCTCAGCGACCTCACCCACAAAACCGTCCAGAAGTTCGGCGCCTGGCAAGAGAAGCAATTCATGGGTCGCACTTTCATGGGCATCGTCCGCAGTTCCTTCCTTATCGGCAAAACCGGCAAAATCGAACACGTCTGGCCTCTCGTCAAGGCCAAAGGCCACGCCACCGCCGTTCTCCACCTCATCTCACAAAAATGAACCACGGTGCTGGCCGTCATCAGCACTTGCGCCGTCGCCGACCTCGATCACCGATCACTTAGTTGTTTATTGGAAGTTCGCTCGTCGTAAGTAAACTGCGAAACGTGGGTCGCCGCGCAGGGGATCGAAAAAGGGATGCACTTTGAGGAATTGTAGGATGTTGGATCGTTCCTCGGCGGCTCGCTCTAGCCACGTAAATGCTTCTTCCGTGTCTCCAAGTCCCAGGTAAGCGTTCAGAAACGCAGCCGGCGGGACGTATCCGGCTTTTCGCCGCCGGTGGAGTTCTTCGAGAACACGCAGCGCTTCCGGGCGGCGACCGTCGCTCGCATAGGCATGCACGAGCACACCCAGCACAGCCGAGCTGCGGTTCGAAGCGGAAGCAGCCTTCTCCAGTACTTGGACTGCTTCATCAAACTGCTTGGCGCCGATGAGTGCAAAGCCGAGAAACCATAGAGCGGACGGGCTTTCAGGTTCTATCGTCAGCACCGTGCGCAATTCCCGAATGGCTTCGTCGTAGCGGTGAGACTGAAAAAGGGTCCAGCCGATTTCGATGCCGTGAAGCGCCAGCGGGTCGAGCTCCTGCGCACGTCGCGCCCAGGAAAGCGCCTCCTGAGTCCGACCCTGGCATAGAAACCAGTGCGCAAAGCTGACGTGAGCCCCGGCATCGCTCGGGCTCAGCTCGATCGCTCGCTTATGCTCCGCTTCGGACTCCGCCCATCGCCAATCGCCGGCCAGACTTTCAGCAAGCAGAACGTGCGCCTCAACAAGCTCAGGATCGAGTTCCAGCGCCTTTCTGGCGGCAGCGAGCACCTTCGGGCGAGCTTCGGCGGGGGAGACCCCATAGAAAACCGTTCCCAATTCACTATGAGTAGCCGCCAAGCCTGCGTAGGCCGGGGCAAACTTGGGATCAGCATCAAGCGCGGCCTGGAACTGTCGTAGGGCTTCCTCAAGCCCGGCCTGGGTATGTTTGTGAAGCTCAAAGCGGCCTTTCAGATAATTCTCGTAAACTGCCGGTGCCACCACGCGCGCGGCGACGGGTCCACTGTTTTGCGACCCCAATGCGATCTCGATCTGGCGCGCGATGCCCTGAGCCACGTCGCTCTGCAGCACCAGCACGTCGCGAAGTTCGCGATCAAACGTGCCTGACCACAAGTGCACATCGGTTTCGCCTTGAATGAGCTGCGCGGTGATGCGAATCCGATCGCCCGAGCGAATCACTGAGCCCTCGACTACCGCAAGGACATTCAGCTTTCTGGCAATCTCTGGTACCGAACTGCGCGTGCCTTTGAATTGCATCGATGATGTTCGTGAGATGACGCGCAGACCTTGGATCGTCGAGAGCCGCCCAATGAGAGCTTCTGTCATGCCATCGGCGAGGTAATCCTGCTCGGGATTGCCGGACAAGTTTTGCAGCGGAAGAACGGCAATAGATCGGATGCGCGAGCTGGCACGCGCAGCCATTTCCGTGCTCCGTAGGTGCCAGACCCAAGCTATGGCCCCCGCCAGCACCAGTCCCAACACGGAAACCGTCATTGCCGGCCAGATGCGTCGCACTGTTTGAGGGGCTTGGTTCGTTCCCGCTGCGCCGTTTTCCACTACCGCGGCCCGCTCGTACCGCCACGCGTCGAGTTCTCCCGTGTAGGCGTAGACCGACCCGAGTCGCGTGTGTTGCAAGCGGCGTACGGGCAATCCCTCGCGCTTTTCCCATCGCTGGACGGTCGTAACGTCCCGCCCGAGGTAAGCCGCGACCTCTTTCCAGGACTCTAGACGCCGCCCCTGGGCATCTGCATCGGTCCTCGGGCTCGGTGTAGCTTGAACGGACATAGGCCTGAACACTCTTCCTGAACCCGTTGATTATCACACCAGTTTGCATCCGCGGCAATTACTTGGTTTGAGCGCTATGAGGCCCCAAATGCCATATTTTGCCGCTCTTTGCCTCTCTATGCATCTTGCGCTACGCCGCCGCCTGGTCCAGGATGCCGAAGCGAGCGATCCAAAGGGATCTCCCACCATTGATCGCCCAAACCAATAGCGAGCCGACTGGTCGCTACTTTCGGCGAGTTGGCACCACACGGTAGCGCATTCCTGCTGGCGATTTGCCAGGTTATCGCAGACTGTCCGACAGCCAGTTGCAATGCTACCGGAATTTCTCAGGAGGAAACATGATTCGCAACAAGAAATCTGGGTTTAACCCAGGCTCTCTTTTGTTACTCGGGCGGCGAAGCGTCGGCACGATCATCCGCAGCGCGATCCTGATGCTGATTGTAGCGCTGCTTGCTGCCAGTCCCCTGCCGGTGTCGGCGGCCACGCCAGACCCGGTGCTGGAGTGGATCGGCGTCATGAACACCACGGTCCTCACGGCCGGCACCGCCCCGAACGTAACTAGCCGCGTAGTCGCGCTGGTATCTGCCTCGGTTTTCGACGCCGTCAACGGCATCGAGCCTCGCTTCCGGCCGATCCATGTGAAACCGAACGCGCCGCATAACGCCTCGCAAAGCGCAGCGGCGATTCAGGCGGCCTACGCGATTCTCTTCAACCTATATCCGAGCGGGACGCTCACTGCTCGGCGGGATGCGTCGATCGCGGCGCTGGCGTCCACCGAAAGACCGGAAGCCATCGCGGCGGGTGTCGCCTGGGGCCAAACGGTTGCCGATGCCATTTGGGCCTTGCGGCTGACTGACGGGTTTGCGCCCCCGCCCCCGCCGTTCCTCGGCGCACCGAACGTGGGCGTTTGGCGCCCTACGCCGCCCGCCAACGCTTCCGGCGCAACACCGCAGATCGCCACCATGACGCCGTGGGTACTCACTCGGCCATCGCAGTTCCGCTTGCCGCCGCCCCTGGCTCTCACCAGCCAGGAGTACGCTGACGATCTCAACGAAGTGAGGGAAAATGGCAGCCTCTCTTCGGTGGGCACGCCTCACGCGGAAACCGCGTTATTTTGGGCGTTGAATACTCCCCTTGCCTGGAACCGCATTGCCGCGCAGATTTCGGCAGCGCGCGGGCTGACTCTGACCGAGAATGCGCACTTGTTTGCGTTATTGAATCTCACGCTTTCCGACGCGCTTATCGCCTGCTGGGATACTAAGTACCGTTACGTTTTCTGGCGGCCGATCACGGCGATCCGAGCGGGACTGACGCCTACGGATGCCGACCCGCTGTGGGAGCCATTGCTGGACTCTTTGCCCCGCAACCCTGGCACCCCTGCGCATCCCGAGTATCCGTCGGCGCATTCCTCGATGAGTGGAGCAGCGGCTTTCATCCTCGCGGCCGCGTTTGGAGAGAACACACCTTTTAGCGTCACGTCGGAGATTCGTCCGGGGACTCGTACGTATTCGAGCTTCTCGGACGCGACAGCGGAAATCGCCGATGCGCGCGTCTTTGGCGGCATTCACTTCCGAACCAGCTGCGTACGTGCAAATGGGATGGGCAGAGCTGTGGCGGATTACGTGTCCAGGCACGCGATGCGTGCGCGAGGCGACGACCGAGACGACCGCGATGATGATGACTAAACCCCGCTGTTTGTCGGGGACAGCTGTTCTCCGTTAAAAGTAAATTGCGTGACCCCAAGAGAGGGTGAGCGCGTCGATGCCCGCGCTCACCTCTTCTTCCCTCCTCCGTCTCATCCTACAAGTTCTTGGTTATGCACATTTTATCCAGGCTCTGCAAACTCGCATTCGCTCTCGCCATATTTGGAGCGTTCACTTCCCTTGCTTCGGGGCAAGATGCCAAGTCACAAATCAAAGCTGAAATTGATCGTCTCGCAACCTCCCTGAAAGAAAAGCCCATCACCGATTCGGACTACGCCCCCCTAAACTCCATGGTCAGCCAGTCCCTTCAGGGAGCCGCGGCGTCTCTTGAATCTGGCCAGCTCTATGTGAGTTTGGAACAACTCCTCCAGGCAGAAGATTTTCTGCAAGGCGCGCGTTACCCGGTTGAAAAAGCAGAAGCCGTCAAGTCCGGCCTCCCCGCGTTCGAGGCCGAGTGGGAAAAGGTCAGCCAGATCCTGACTGCTAATGATCGCGAAGTTCGCCAAAAAAACTGGAGCGCTTCCCCTGCGGCTGTTCGTGCGCTATCCGAAACCGCCCTTGGTCGCTCCGTTCCGCTTCTCGAAGGCGGCCGCGGCTTTGCCTTTTCTACCAAGCCCAGCGATGGCCTTTTCTATCTCGGACAGGCGCAGGGCGAAGCCGCTTTCGCGCGATTTTCCGCGACTCTGTCGCTTCTCAGAAACGCCGCGCCCTTACCCCTGCGTTCCTACTTGCCGGAGCTTCAAAAGCTCCAGCGAAAAACCAATGCCGCTTTCAAACCACCTCGTTCCATCGAACTCCACTCTAGATTCATCGCTCTTAACTCCACTCTGAAACTTGCCGAAGAGCTGGACGCACAAAAATTCTATGCCGGCGCTCTGTATCAATATCTCGAAGCCACTCGCCATTTCGGCATGCTTGACGCTCCTCTAGTCGAAGCCGCTCGTCAATCCACTCTGAAAGACGCCATCGCCGCTGCCCTGAAGAATCTCGCCGCTTCCAGGCAGGATGACTCCATCGCCCAGCTTTTCCTGGAGCGCGCCACATCGCAAACCACACACGCCGATGGCTCCGTCTCCACTCCCGACGAATGGCGAAGCGCCCAGGTCATTCTCGATCAAGTACTTCCCGCTTATCGCGCAGCGCAAAAGCCCGCTGCCCTTCTCCAGCTAGCCTCCGGCAAAACCGTAGACCTCACCCTGGTCCGCTGGCCCTACACTTGAAATATCTCCGACCCAGCAAGTTTGCTGGTCCAGGAAGTAGCCTCCCAATACCCGGGAAGAGTAACTTTCGTCACTGAAAATTTTGGCGCTTCCAAACTCGCCGACCGCTTTGGCGTGAAGGGTTATCCCGCTGTCTTTGTGGACGACATTCTCGTCGCCGCTCCCCGCGAGTTTGGCTACTTTGGCGAAGTGGAAGGCTCGGGCCGCTATGCTCCCTGGCGCAACGAAGCCAGCCACGCAAAGTTCAAAGCTGACCTCGTTCGCATGATTGACTTGATTCTCGCGGGCAAGAAGGACATCGTTACCCGGGAACACTCCGGGACCGACACCACCTCTCACGAAATTGCCGCTCTTCCCCAGTTCAAGCTGACCGATCTTTCCGGCCATCCCCTCACCGCCGGCGATCTCTCTGGCCGCGTTGTCCTGGTCGAATTCTGGGCCACCTGGTGCCCGCCCTGCCGCTCCACCCTCGAGTGGCTCGGCGACCTAAAGCGCAAGCACGGCGACAAACTCGCCATCCTGGCTCTCGCCGTCGAATCCCCGGATGACCAGATCCGCTCCACCGTCGGTTCACTCAGCCCCGCTCTGCACTGGGCCATCACCGATGCCCCCACGGCCCAATCTTTCGGCGACATCACCGCCGTGCCCACCCTCTTCCTCTTCGACCGCTCCGGCAAAACTTCCCGCGTCCTCTACGGCGCTCCTCCTGACCTCCACGATCAAGTCGAGAAGTCCCTCGATTCACTTCTGCATTAAACCGCTGAACGAAAATGGTTTAATTCATCCTGTTTCTTTAGAAATCTCTATTGACAATCTATTCACTACTATCGTATATTATTGTCATTCAGGAGTGCGTCGCATTCCCTGAGATTTTCTCCTCCTCCGCGCATTTCTGACTAACTTATTTGAAATCAACACTTATCAGAAAACCCCGAAAACGCCTTCCCAACTATCTTTAGAATCAACACTTACAGAGATACTCGCAAGTGTTGATTCTAAACCACTTGCAAGGACTCTAAATCCTTTAGATGCACCACTTATGAAAATACGGGGAGGGGGGCCAGCTATTGTCAACCAGAAACCTGCGCGCTTCTTAACGCCAGGGGCCCAGGACAGAAGTGGCCGGCGCAACGGCGACATCGCCGTGCCCGGCCGACTCCTGCGCGGTGATTCGCACTACTTGATCGCTACAGCCGTCCTTGTGGTGAATGCCAGCCGCGTCTCTGCGGGATACTCAATATCTTTCTTCCCTGTCGCAGCCGCGCCAGCAGTCCCGGCTCCAGCACCCGCCGCCGCTCCAATCGCTGCGCCTTTGCCGCCGCCTGCCAGCGCTCCAATAACAGCGCCGCCAGCCGCGCCGCCACCGATGAACCCGGCATCCCGTTTGCCTTTTCCCCCCTCTGTTCTTCCTGCGGAGCTCGTGGCAAACGTGTACGTCTTGCCGCCGACGGTCACCGTGCGCAACCGCAGATACAATTTTGCGGGTGTGGACAAGCGGCCCGAAGCCTGGACGCTGCTCACCGTCAATTTCACTTCCGAGCCCTTGGGAATCACCACTTTGCCGCCGGATGTCACATCTCGAGAGACCGTTCCTGTCACGGTCTGGCCAACCTTGGCCGTCTTGGAGCTCACAGATTGGTCCGTCACCACTGAAATCTTGGTTCCTTCTGCAACCGTGCCGCCGGCCTGTGCGAGCACCGGTAGGACAAGCGCCAATGCCTGAAAAACTGCGACCATGCGAATTCGTCGATGCATCTCCGTCACCTCAGAATGAAATTAGGGGCCGTAGGAAGAGTTTAGCAAACGGAATTGCGAGAGCGGGACAAGAGCGCCAGGACGGCGCTAGAAGTGAAACACCAGTTCATCCGAATCGAAGGACTTCGGTTCGATGTACAGATTGTCGATCAGGCGCGTTTTCCCGACGAAAACCGCGAGAAGCACATAGCAGGGCTTGCTCACTCGTATGACCGGATCAAACGTTTGGGCATCCACGATCTCAGCATAGTCCACGCGCACCGCGCGTTCCGCAGCCAGCGTGCGCTGGAGCACCGCTTGCAACTGCAGCGCATCGCGAACTCCCGCGGCGAGCTCGCTCTTCGCCGCGCCCAGCGCGCGGTGCAAAACGGTGGCGGCCTTGCGCTCCTCCGCATTCAAATAGACGTTTCGCGAGGAAAGCGCCAACCCGTCCGGCTCGCGCACCGGTGGGCAAACCACAATTCCCGTATCGAGATTCAAGTCGCGCGCCATTTGTGTAATGAGCCGCGATTGCTGCGCATCCTTGCGCCCGAAGTACGCAAAATTCGGCTGCACGATCTGTAATAGCTTCATCACCACGGTTGTGACGCCGCGAAAATGTCCGGGCCGTGAACGTCCTTCAAGTTTTTCGCTCAGCCCATCGACGTTGACGTACGTTGCAAATCCGTCGGGATAAATCTCTCGAGGTTCCGGCGCAAACAGAAAATCCACGCCCGCGTGCTCGAGTTTTTCGCTGTCGCTCTCAAACGTGCGCGGATATTTTGAAAAATCCTCATTGGGGCCGAACTGTTTCGGATTTACAAAAATGGAAGCAATCACCGGCGAGCATTCCCGCCGCGCCCGTTCGACCAGCGACAGATGCCCCGCGTGCAGCGCCCCCATTGTCGGCACCAAGCCGATAATGTGGTTCTCCGCGCGCGCTTGCCGCGCCTGTTCCTTCATCCACGCAATCGTTCGGATCGTCTCCACAATGTGGTCAGGAGTGCTGGAAGCTAAGCGCTCGCCGCCGTGGCGCGCTCGCGATAGAAATGCATCAGGTCCGTCGCCATCGGCTGAGCACCCAGTTGCCGCAGCAGAGTGGTGACCTGCCCGCGGTGATACGTCCCATGATTCACGAGGTGCTGCATCGATTCCCAGAGTGGATTGCTGTAAACGCCGAACTTCAGCGTCTTATATTCAAAAACGCGTTCCAGGTCCGTCCGCGTCAGGCCGCGCACAAAACCAAGCAATCGTGCTTCGAGCTCGCTCCAGCGCTCTCGTAATTCAGCCATATTCTTGAATTGCGTCGTGTCTGGAAGCGATGAAGGCGAGCGCCCCTGAAATCGCTCCAGCCAGATCCACTCGGCGCCGTAAAGATGCGCCAGGGTATCGCGTACCGAGCCAAAGCTCGAGCCCATCGCCTGAACAAACTTTTCCTCCGAAAGCGCTGAAGCCGCATCCAGCGAGCGGTGATTGGCCCAGGCGTTGTAGTCATACAGCAGGCGCATCTCTTGCGGCGTCATCTTGCCCTCCGGCAGGAATCCATTTTTACCAATCGCCGTCCGTGTTGACCGGCGCCTCTTTTTCTTCCTTCGAGGCTCGCGCCGCATGATAAGACTCGGCATCCGAAGGAAACATTCCCGCTCGCACGTCGTCGCAGTACTCGCGCACCGTTCTTGAAATCATTTCCCCGACGTTTGCGTATCTCCGCGCAAATTTCGGCAGCGCCGTAAAAGTAAGCCCGATGGCATCGTGCAGCACCAGAATCTGCCCGTCGCACTCCGGTCCGGCTCCGATCCCGATCGTGGGTATGCGCAATTCGCGGGTAATGTGCGCGGCCAGCTCTCGCGGCACCGCCTCCAGCACTACCGCGAAAGCCCCGGCAGCTTCGACAGCGTGCGCGTCTCGAATCAATTGTTCCGCAGCGTCCGCCGTTTTTCCCTGCACGCGGTAGCCGCCCAGCGCATTCACCGATTGCGGCGTCAAGCCCACGTGCCCCATCACCGGGATTTCCGCTTCCGTCAGCCGCGAAATCAATTCCAGCCGGCGTTCCCCGCCTTCTACTTTCACGGCCTCGGCGCCCGCCTCTTTCACAAAACGCACTGCGTTATTCAACGACTGGCCCAAATCGGAGTGATAGCTCCCGTAGGGCATGTCCGCCACGACGAGCGCACGCCGCACGCCGCGCCGCACTGCGCGCGTGTGGTGCAGCATCTCCTCAATCGTCACCGACAGCGTGCTCTCCTGACCCAGCACCACCATGCCCAGCGAATCGCCGACAAGAATCACGTCCACGCCGGCTTCATCGACCAGGCGCGCGGTCGGATAGTCATACGCCGTCAGGCAAGTGATTTTCTGGAAGTTGGAGTGGGAGCCCGCGGCCGGTGTCTTGCGCAGCAGGAGGTCGGGCACGGTGACTTTCCCGTTCCCGGAATTCGGGACAACGCTCATGGTGGCCTCCGGTGCCGTTCCTCTGCCTTTTTCAAGGGCGACCGCAAAGCGGCCGACGGGATACAGCCCTGTACTTCACCTTTGCGCAGAATAACAAATTTCGATGCGTAAAACTACAAATTTGGATGCGGCATCGTGTGAACTGGTTTCAGCGTGGTGCTTGGACACGACCCTTCCATTGGCCGCCGCGACCGAGCCAGTAGCGCAGGGCGGAAACGCAAGTGGCGTAACCGTAGTACGCGGCCGCGACCGGCAGAGTAAGAGCCCAGGGCCAAGGGAGAGCATAAAACCGCACCGTGACGCCGAACGTTACGGTCATCAAACAGATGGCGGTGCTGGCGAGGAACCAGGCAGGATCCTCGCCGGAAAGAAACGAAAACCAGGGCAAAATAAACGTGACGAACAAACCGGCCAGAGCGACGGCGAGTAACAAAAAAGAATAGCGGAGTTGGGTAAAAGCGGTGCGGGCAATCATGTTGCGAATTTCGGGAAAAGTGCCGTAGCCGCGAAGACTGAAGCTCGCGCGCGTGAGTCCCATCCAGATTCTTCCGCCGTTCTTCTTCACGGCGCGGGCCAGCGCACAATCGTCAATTACTTCACTGCGAATCGAGGCAATCCCGCCAATAGGCGCGAGGACATTCCGCCGCAGCAAGATACATCCGCCCGCGGCTCCGGCGGTACCTGCGCTCGGGTCGCTGATCCAGCGCGGCGGATAAAGCATCAGGAAAAAATAGAGAAATGGCGGAATCAGCAGGCGTTCCGGAAAAGTCTCTGCCTGAAGCAGCACCATCAAGGAAACGAGATCGAGCGAATCTCTTTCCGCGCGAAAGACCAGGCGGTGCAAGGTGTCCGGCGCGTGCTCGATATCCGCATCGGTGAACCAGAGAAAATCAGGCTGGTGCTCGGAAGCGACCTGCACGCCTTCGTTCAACGCCCAGAGTTTTCCCGTCCAACCCGGCGACAGCGAAGCCGCGGAGTGAATTTTCACGCGTTGCGAAGCGCCGGATTCACTGGCGGCTTTTTGCGCGAGGGCGGCGGTCCCGTCCTCGCTGTGGTCATCCACGATGATGATCGAGAATTCGCCGGGATACTCTTGCGCAGCGAGAGAATGGACGGTTTTTGCGATGTTTTCCGCTTCATTGCGAGCGGGAACGATGGCGGTGACGCGAGGCCAATTTGCAAGAGGTTGCAGATAGATGTCGTCTTCGCGCAGTTGCCAAAAGTTGCCGCGCGCGAGAAAAAGATAAATCCAGATCGCCAACGGAATCGCAGCGACAAGAGTCGGCGTAAGAGGCACGCGCTATTCTGCAATAACCCGGGAACGAAACGCTATGCCAGATCTTCCTTGCGAATAGGCAGCCGGCGAATGGGCTTGCCGGTGGCGGCAAAGATGGCATTGCAAACGGCGGGCGCGATCGGCGGCGTTCCGGGTTCGCCGACGCCGCCGGGCGGCTCGTTGCTCTGCACAATGTGAACTTCTGTCCTCGGCGTTTCGTTCATCCGCAGCATTTCGTAATCATGGAAATTGCTCTGTTCGACGCGGCCCTTCGCAATGGTGATTTGGCCTTTCAGGGCGGCCGTCAAGCCAAACACGATGGAGCCTTCCATCTGCGCCGCAATCGTATCGGGATTCACGTAGCGGCCGCAGTCGACGGCGCACACAACGCGATGAACCTTCACTTCGCCGGAACTGCGATTGACGCTGACTTCGGCAACTTCGGCAACGTAACTCCCAAACGATTCGACAACGGCAATGCCGCGCGTGCGCCCCGCCGGAAGCGGCTTTCCCCAACCGGCTTTCTCCGCGGCAAGCTCGAGCACGCCACGGTGGCGTGGCGCGTTGGCCAGCAGTTTGCGGCGAAATTCAAATGGATCCTTGCCTCCCGCTTTAGCGAGTTCCTCGACAAAACATTCGGTGATGAATCCGTTGTGCGAATTTCCCACCGAGCGCCAGAAACCTACCGGCACACCCGGTTCCGTCAGCGCGTACTCGACCAGAAAATTGGGAATCCCATACTTGGCGTTGGCCTGCCCTTCGACGGAAGATTCATCGATGCCGTTCTTGACCGAGCCGGGGAAAAAGCGCGACATGATCGAAGGCCCGACAATGCGGCTTTTCCACGCCACAGGCCAGCCGTCCGCGTCGAGTCCGGCAATAATTTTGGTGTACGCCGCAGGGCGGTAAAAATCATTTTGAATATCGTCTTCGCGGGACCACGTGACCTGCACCGGCGCGCTGATCCCTTTCGAAATCTCCACCGCCTCGGAAATAAAATCCTGCTCCGCGCGGCGCCCAAATCCGCCGCCGAGAAACGTGGTGTGAATGCGCACCTGCTCGGGCTTCAGGCCGGTGATTCGCGCTCCCGTCATCTGATTGATGGTTTGAAATTGCGTCGGCGCGTAGATGTCGCAGCTGTCGGCGCGCACATCGGCGGCGCAATTCATGGGCTCCATGGTGGCGTGCGCCAGGAACGGAACTTCGTAAGCGGCTTCCACTTTTTTCGCGGCGCTGGCGAGAGCGGCGTCGGCATCGCCGTCTTTGCGTGCGATGGCGCCGGGCTTTTCGGCAGCAGCACGATAAAGATTTCGAATGGCCTCGCTGGAGTTGGCGGCGTTCGGGCCCTCATCCCAGGTGACTTGTAGCGCGCGCCGGCCTTCCATCGCTGACCAGGTATTGTCCGCGACCACGGCCACGCCTGACGAAATCTGCAGAACTTGCTTCACACCGCGAACGGTTTTCGCTTTCGAGTCGTCGAAGCTTTTCACTTTCCCGCCAAACACAGGACAGCGCGCCACGACCGCATGCTGGATATTCGGCAGGCGCACGTCGATGCCAAAGAGGGCCTTGCCGTTCACCTTTGCAGGCGTGTCCAGCCGCTTCATGGGCTTGCCGATGTATTTGTAGTCTTTCGGATCTTTCAGAGGGGGATTGGCAGGCACGACAAATTTTGCCGCTCGTTCGGCCAACGCTCCGTAACCCAATCGCTTGCCGGTAGCGTTGTGCACCACCGCGCCGTTCTCCACGTGGCACGAAGACGCATCCACGTACCATTGCTGAGCCGCAGCAGAGATGAGCATTTCGCGCGCGGCCGCGCCGGCTTTCGTCAGCGGTCCCCAGGAAGCGCGGACGCTGGTGCTGCCGCCGGTCCCCTGCACGCCAAAAATCGGGTTGAAATACTCCGGTGCCGCTGGCGCGAACTCGGTCTTTACTTTCTTCCAATCGAACTCGAGTTCCTCGGCGAGCAACATGGCGAGCGAAGTAACGATGCCCTGGCCCATCTCGGACTTGTCGATCAGAATCGTTACGGTGTCATCCGGGGCGATGCGAACCCAGGCGTTGGCCGCGACAGGTTCAGCGGGCGGAGTGGCCGCCGCCAACGCCTGGAATTTTCCAGGAAGATAAAATCCAATCACGAGCGCCGTTCCACTAGCGGCGCTTTTCTTCAGAAAATCACGGCGCAACATTACGTCGGAAGATGACACGTGTGCTCCTCCTGAAAATCCACCACAAAATGTCCGGGCCTGCGGATGGCCGTGTTAGGCCAAATCTTCGGATCGAATAGGAAGGCGGCGAAGACGCTTCCCGGTCGCGGCGAAAATCGCATTGCACACGGCGGGGGTAACCACCGGCAATCCGGGCTCGCCGATTCCGGTCGGGTCTTCCTTGCTCATGACCACGTGAACTTCCGTTTTCGGGGTCTCGTTCATGCGCGGCATTCCGTAATCGTTAAAATTTGATTGCTCGACGCGGCCACCGCTGATGGTGATAGCGTCGTGTAAAGCGGCGGAAAGGCCGTATATCGCGGCGCTCTCGACCTGCGCGCGAACACCTTCGGGATTGATGGGACGGCCGCAATCGACGGCGTAAACGAGACGGTGAACCTTTATGGCGCCGTTCTGTACGCTGGCTTCAGCGACGGCCGCGGTGTAGGAATTGAAAGAATAAAATGTGGCGATGCCGCGGCCCACGCCCTTGGGTAGTGGCTTCCCCCAGCCTGCTTTTTCAGCGGCGAGTTGCAAAACGCCCTTGAGCCGCGCGGTGTCAAGCGGCGGTTCTTTATCATTGCCGAACATAGGAATCTTGCGATCCCCGCCGATGATTTTCATGCGAAACGCCAGGGGATCCTGGCCGGCTGCGGCGGCAAGCTCGTCGATAAAACTTTCCACCACGAAGCCGCTGCTGGAGTGTTCGACGGAACGCCACCAGGCTCGCGGCACGCTGGATTCGGCGAGCGTGTATTCGAGGCGAATGTTCGGCGTCACATAGGGTATCGTCGCGCCGCTGCCGAACTCGCCCAGCCCTGAATCCTCCTCGGGTTTCTCGTTCCACTTGGCAGCGATCGAAGTTGAGGTTTGAAAATGTTTCCAGGCCGCGAGATTGCCGTTGGCGTCCAACGCGCCCTGCAACTTGTGATAGGAAGCAGGTCGATAGAAACCGTGCTGCATATCGTCTTCCCGAGTCCAAAGAACCATGACCGGCTTACCTGAGGACTTGGCGGCCAGTTGCGCCGCTTCCATCACGAAATCGGCCTGATAGCGACGCCCAAAGCCGCCGCCCATCAGGGTGGTGTGCACGATGACTTTTTCCGGTGGCAGCTTGGCGGCTTCCGCGATGACGCCTTGCGCCCATTGCGGAGCTTGCGTGGGCACCCAGGCTTCCGCGCCGTCGGGGCGGATTTGCACGGTGCAATTCATCGGCTCCATGCAAGCATGGGGTGCGAAGGGAAGTTCGTAAGCGGCCTCGATTTTTTTCGGGCTGGAGGAAAGAACGGAGTCCGCATCGCCGTCGTTGCGCAAGGCTTTTCCACCCTTGGCGGCATTGGCGAGAAAGTGTTTGTGAAGCTCGGCCGATGATTCGTTCGCGGCGGGACCTTCGTCCCACTTCACAACGAGCGCCTTGCGTCCCTGCATAGCGGCCCAGGAATTGTCCGCAAGAACGGCAACGCCACCAGTGGTCGAAGCGCCTCGGCCGCTGGTTTCAAATGAAATGACATCACGGACGCCGGGCACCTCTTTTGCTTTCGCGGCGTCAAACGAGGCGAGTTTGCCGCCAAAGACGGGACACCGCGCCACGACCGCAAAAAGCAAGCCGGGCACACGGGAATCGATGCCGAACTTCGCCGCGCCAGTAGCTTTGGAGCGTCCCTCAAAGCGGTGAGTGTCGTGGCCAACAACCGTGAAATCGTCCGAGTTCTTGAGGGGCACAGTGTTGAAATTGGGAACCGGCAGCTTCGCGGCCGCCTCGACTAGTTCACCGTAGGACAGATAACGCTGCGGATGGCCGTGAACCACCTGGCCATTGGCGGCTTTGCAGGTGTCAGGGCTGACTTCCCATTTTTGGGCAGCCGCGGCGATGAGCATTTCGCGGGCAGCCGCGCCGGCGCGGCGCAACGGCAGCCACGAGCCCGCGACACTGCCGCTTCCCCCGGTGCCCAGGTCATAGACTTTGGGATTGGTGGGCGCTTGCTCGACTTTAACGTTCTTCCAATCGAGGCAGAGCTCTTCCGCCAGGATCATGGGCAGAGCGGTCATAATGCCCTGACCCATTTCCGACTTTCCAAGAATGAGCGTCGCGCGATTGTCGGGCGTGATGCGAACCCAAGCGTCGAAAGGATTGGGAATTTTCTTTTCCTGCTCCGCAGCTTGATCGGCGAAGGCGCGGGGAGAGAGATGGAACCCGATGACCAAGGCCACACCTCCGGCGGCACCGGTCTTCAGAAAATCACGACGGTTTACAACAGAAGCGATAGTCATGGGACACCTCAAAACAAGTTGTAATAACTCTAGTTGAAGAAAACAGCTCGAACGGCGGATTACGCCTTGGCCTGCATGGACGCGGCGCGGTGAATGGCTTTGCGAATGCGCTGGTAAGTGCCGCAGCGGCAGATGTTGCCGCTCATGGCATCGTCGATGTCGGCGTCGGTGGGCTTGGGTTTCTTGGAGAGCAGCGCTACCGCGGACATGATTTGTCCGGACTGGCAGTAGCCGCACTGCGGAACGTCTTCTTCCATCCAGGCTTGCTGGACGGGGTGGCTGCCATCGGCGGAAAGACCTTCGATGGTGGTGACTTTTTTGCCGGCGATGCTGGAGACCGCCGTGATACAGGAACGCGTGGCTTCGCCGTTGATGTGCACGGTACAAGCGCCGCAGAGTGCCATGCCGCAGCCGAACTTGGTGCCGGTCATGTTCAGCGTGTCGCGAAGCACCCAGAGCAATGGCATGTCCGGGCTGACGTCAACGGAAGTGGCTTTGCCGTTCAAGGTGAAACTGATGGCCATGGGGACCTCCCTTTGCAGATGGATATCCTACAACAACTACCCGCCTAGATGAAAATCAACGAAAATTCGAGCAACGGGTCCGTTTCCGAACATCCGATTGCGCTTAGACTCCCCCGCCAATCTGCCGCATCAGCGTAGCAAAATCGAAGTAAATCCTTCCCGCCGGAATTATTCTGGTTGTAAGGTCGTATTCGTAGAAGGAGCAGCCAGGAACCTGCACCTTCTTGCCGGTCGCCTCGATGTTTGCGAAGGTGCCTCTATGCTCGGCGTCAAAACTCCATTCCACGGCGACTAGGTTTTTAGTGTGAGCCAGGTTACGAATGGAATGCACATTGCCCGGGAAAGCGGTGATGAACGGTCGCACAAAGTTGTCCCGCACAGCCATCTTTCCTTCCAGTGTTCCCGTTGGCAGGTGGATTACAACATCATCCGAATAGTACGAGAGGATCTTGTCTTCATCAGTACCTTTCCAGGCATCGAAATACTCTTGAACAAAAGCGCGAATGTCTCCAGGTGCTGTTTGGACAGCTGCGTTTTGCATAATGGCTCCTTCTCGAGGCTGCAATAACCTCGTCGAGGGCGCAAGTATATACCCGCGGCGGGCAACAGGGTAAACGCGGCACCTGAATCGGCGCCCCGGAAAGTGGAACTCCGCTGGAGCGCAAGTCTTTCGCGCAGGTCCGAACGCGGCGCGGTACGATCGCGGACATGGACGCAACCCCCACGCGTTCAGACGCGCCGCCTCCCCGGGTGTAAGCAAACTCAGTTGCCTTCGACAGGGGCAGGCTTGGGCCGGGCTTTGGGAGCTTGCCGCGGTGCTTCCGGCTCCACGCCGCGCCAGCCCACGGGACGCCCGCTGACCGCTTCCTTGACGGAACGGAACAGCACGACGTACATCAACTGCCGATAGTAGAAGCGCTGCAGCAAGACCGGAATCAGCAGCGTCCAGTCTTCCTTGCGCTCCAGGGCAAAGGCGAGCACACAGGTCAGGATGTCAATCAACAAGAAGCCGATGAAGAAAAAGACGGAGCGGAGCAAGTCGTCGGTGGAAGACTGCACCGTGGGCAGCCAGGTGAAATGCCATCTTTCCACGGCCCACAGGAGGACAGAGCCAAAAAACAACAGATCGATAATGGGAGAAATGAGCGGCAGGGCCAACTGGAATACAAAAATATTCGGCAGAGCGACCCAGCCGAGAGTGCCGTATTTCGGGCGGAACAATGTGTCGCCGTGCTTCCAGAACGATTGCAGTGTCCCAAAGGTCCATCGGAACCGCTGCCGAATGAGTTGCCCGGCTTTTTCGGGAGCCTCAGTCCACGCGATCGCTTCTTCATCGTAGCCGACGCGCCAGCCGAGGCGGCGAATCGCGATGGTCAGATCGGCGTCTTCCGCCACGGTGTCCGCGGTGATGCCGCCCGCGGCTTCAATGGCTTTCTTGCGCCAGGCCCCGAGGGCGCCGGGGACAACGGTGATGCAGTTCAAAAGATGGAAGGCGCGCTTCTCCATGTTCTGGCTGGTGATGTACTCGAGCGCTTGCCAGCGCGTGAGCCAGCGGGAACGGTTGCCGACTTTCACGTTGCCCGCGACGGCGCCAATATTGGGATCGGAGAAATGCCTAACCAGTTTGCTGATGGCGTCGGTTTCTATTTCCGTGTCCGCGTCGATAGTGACCACAATTTCGGTGTCGGCCTGGGACATGGCCGCGTTCAACGCCGCCGCTTTTCCGCGATTTACCTGATGAATGATGCGGACGCGCGGCTGGTGCGAAAAGTTGGTATCCAGAAGTTCGCCGGTCTTGTCCGTGGAGCCGTCATCCACAACGATGATCCGCAAGTCCTGCAGATCGGACAGCAGAACGGAAGTGACGGTCTGCACGATGACGGATTCTTCGTTGTGAGCGGGAATCAGCACGGTCACGCTGGGGGGCGGATCCGGCATCACGGCATGGTCGGGACGCAGCTTTTCGATCAGCGCGAGGATGCCGATGATCAGCGCGCGGCCGCTGACGAGAATGATGCCGAGAATGAACGTTGTAGTGATGATCACCCAAAACCAGTGATAGATGCCGAAAATGAAGCCGTCGGCCCGCGCTTCGAATTGCTCTTCCGCGGAAAGAGGGAGCATCACCTGGGCGCGCGTTTTGCCGATCAGATCCGCAACGGAAACAAATTGATAGCCTTTATCGCGGAGCATGTCGATGATTTGCGGGAGGGCGGCGAGCGTCTGGCTGCGGTTACCGCCGCCGTCATGAAGCAGGACGATGTTCCCCTTCGGCGCTTCCTGCAAAATATTCTCTACGATTTTGTCCGCTGAGATCGGCACACCCGGCGATTCCTGGCTCCAATCGTTCGGGTCCACCTTTTGACCGATGATGAGGTAGCCCATGTCTTGCGCCGTCGGGAGGTGCGCCACTTCTTCGGCATACTCGGGCTCGTGGTCAATCCCAAAGGGCGGCCGGAACAAAATGGATTTGGCGCCGACAATGCTCTCGATGAGCCTCTCCGTCAGATTGAGCTCCCAACGGATTTGCGTTGGAGAGAGGTTGGGACCTTCCCAGTCCGGGTGCGTGTAAGTGTGATTGCCGATTTCGTGGCCTTCGGCGTACTCGCGGCGCAGCAGTTGCGGCCACTTGTTGGCATCTAGGCCGATTACAAAAAAAGTTGCGGGGACATTTTTCTCTTTGAGAACGTCGAGGATCTTGGGAGTCCAGGACGGATCGGGCCCGTCGTCAAACGTCAATGCAAGTTTTTTTTGCGCGGCCCCGAGCTGATCGATGTGGTAGGAAAGCGGGTAGGAGTCGTACTTCTCGCCGGTAAATAGATCGGTCGCGGCTTCATAGGTGAAGCTCCGCTGACCGTGCTTGGGAGTATCGATGAAGTGCCAGACGTCGCCATCGCCTTCAAGGATCAAGTCCGGTCCCGGCGGCAGGTCGGCGATTTTTTGGCGGGCCGCGTTGTCGGGTCGCGTGGCATCCCAAATCGGCCACATGGAGGTATCGGCTGATCCAAACCTCCAGAGAGCTATGCCTTGAACACCGAGACGCTCGCTGGCGCGTATTTCGTTGTACGCCGTGACGGCATCGAGCATCCACACCTGATGGACGTGATCGTGCTCGTCGTAATAGGAGTAATGCGGATTTAGCGATGCGGAGTCAAACTCGACCTGCGTCTCGGATTCGTAGGCGTGCAACAACGCTTCCTGAATGGTGAGCGACTGGGCGGGCTCATTGGCTTTGCCTGGAGCTTCCGACCAGTCATAAGCAAAGTTGCCCACCCCCACGATGATTTTCTGCGCCGGTACGTCCTCCATGATCTGGCGTAGATTATCAATGTACCAATCCTGCGAAGCGATGGGACCTGGCGGTGAGGTGAGCCAGTGCTCATCGAAATTCATCAACATGATGGCGTCGCACTGTTTTCCGAAGAACTGGTAGTCGTAAGCATCATCGCGCGCCGGGAGCATGATCATGAGTTTGAGTCCGACGGAGTGCATCGCCGGAGCCAGCTCTTCGATGAATTCCTGGAAGTGCTCCTGGCTGGCGTCAGGGACTTCCTCAAAATCGACAACGATTCCGGCTTGGTGCGCTTGCACTGCGAAGTCAACAACATCGTGCGCCAGGCTGTGACGCGCCGCCGGATTGGCCAGCATCAATACCATTTCTTTTATGTGCCAACTGGAGCCGTCGTAGTTGTTCAGAAGACCCATGGTCGGGAGCTCGAGCGGTGGATTGAGCGATTTCAACCATTGATGAAGCTTGTCTCGCTTCAAGATCGCGACGGCCTCGGGCGGAGAGGCTTTTACAATCTTTTGGCCAGCCGGGTCATAGTCCACGACCGTCATCGCGCCGTCCGGCGTCACGGAGTGCAGTTGTTCGGGAATCAGAAGGTCGATGTCTTTGTAATGCTTTTTGAGAGAAGCGAGGCTATTGGGATCCCAGCTGACGTAAAACGCGGCGCGCACGGGATCGTAGCTTGCCGGTATGCTGCCGATATTCTGGACGCGCCTACGGCGTTCGCGCACGGGCGCGGCTTTTTTCTTGGACTTCAGCGGATGAAATCCCGGCTTGGTATCAGGCAGAAGCCCCGAGGGCAGCTCAACGCTGACGGCGATCGTAACGAAAAAATACGCCAGCAGAAGGGTAAGCAGGACGCCGGAAATTTCCACCACGCGCCGCGTCCGGCGCCAGCGCACACGCTCCGCGTCGTAAAATATGGGTCCGCGTTCCTTCATTTCACCTTTCGACCTGGCGGCATGGCAGGCAAATATACATCAGGCTGGGGCTGAGTCCATCTGCGCGATTCCGTCTGCTCTATTGTAAGATGCGTGGCATTGATGAAGCGAGTTTTCTCGAACCGCCTTGTTGCCTTGTCCGCAGGCCTCAGCCTGCGGCTCTATTTCGTCCTGAAGTTTCCGGCCAACTCCGGCGACACGGTTTTGTACGAGCAGATCGCGACAAATTGGCTGAAGTACCATGTCTACGCGATGACCGTTGGCGGCCTGATCACGCCGGTGGATTTGCGTATGCCTGGCTATCCGGCGTTTCTCGCCATTGTCTACGCTCTCACGGGACGCACAGGCGCAGACGCGCGACTCTGGGTGATGCTTGCTCAGATTGGCGTGGACCTTCTTTCCTGCCTGGTGATTGCCAAGCTCGCGACGCTCTTAGCGTATCGCTCGGAGGACGCCGCGCCGAACGACCGTGTTTATTCCGTTGCGCTGTGGCTCGCGGTTTTGTGTCCCTTCACCGCGAATTATGCAGCGGTGCCGCTAACCGAAGTTTTCGCCACGTTCTGGACGGCACTCGCCTGTTGCATTCTAGTTCTCGCGTTCCGTCGAGTCGCTCAGCCCAACTTTCTCGTAAGGGGGTCGCATCTGCCGCTCAGGCGGAGCGTGGAATACGCCGCCCTGGTAGCCGGCTTGATCGTTGGTGTGGGAACACTGTTTCGGCCGGAAGCGCCGTTGTTGCTGATTGCGGCCATTATTATTTTTGGCGGAGTATTTTTCTTGCGCAAGAATTACCGCCGGTGGATCTGCGTTTGCCTCGCGCTGGCTTTCGGCTGCCTGACGATTCTTTCTCCCTGGGCGGTTCGGAACATGGTGACTCTCGGAGAGCCACAGTTCCTCGCTCCCAAGAATTCGAATCTGCCGGGCGAGCTGGTCCCCTACGGTTTCATGGCCTGGGAAAAAACCTGGCTGTACCGTGTCCGCGAGTGCTACCTGGTGCCGTGGAGGTTGAACGAGGAAGCTATTTTTGTGGAGGACATGCCCGCGCGCGCGTTCGATACGCCGGAAGAAAAACAGCGCGTGGCTGCGATTCTCGAACCTTACAACAACGATTTGATGCTGACTCCGGAAGAGGATGCGCAGTTCTCGCAACTTGCTCATGAGCGAAACGCCCGCCACCCCTTGCGGACGTACCTCTGGGTTCCGGCCGCGCGCGCCGTCACCATCTGGTTCACCCCGCGCATTGAGCTGCTGCCGATTTCGGGACACGTCTTTCCGCTCAGGCAAATGCGCGAGGATGACCCCGTCGATCAGGAAGTCACCAGCCTGTTTTTCTTCCTGAACATAATTTATGTGGGGCTGGGACTCTGGGGGGCGGCGAGGCTCTGGCGTTCGAATCCAGCGGCCCGGCCGGCGGTCGCCTTCCTGGTGCTATTTGTCGTGCTCCGCACAACTTTCCTGACCACTCTGGAAACACCCGAGCCGCGCTATGTTCTGGTTTGTTTTCCGGCGTTGATCGCACTGGGCGCGCAGGCATTCGCTCGCCGCTCCGCGACGCAGTAACCCTCGCTGCCGTTTATTCCGTTACTTTTCTTCGAAGGGCTCAGGGTGAATGGTGACGCGATAGATCTGCGGAAACTTTTCCTTTACGCGGTCTTCCAGCACCGCGGTCACATCGTGGATCTGGGTAATCGGCAGATGGCCTTTCATCGTGCAATGGCAGGACACGAGAATGTGATGCTCGACCTGCCTTGCCCGCACGTCGTGGCAGTTCACCAGCTCGTCGAATTCCGCTGGCAAGCGGTTCAGAAACTCCTCGATGGCCCGCGAAAGCTGCTTCATCTCTCCTGCGCCAGAGTCCGGTGTGGCAATGTGCCTCCCCAACGGCTCGATGTGAATGTTCACCTCCGCGTGCCCGCCGCGCAACTCACGGACTTTCTCCTCCAGCTCCGTAGCCTGGCGGTGCGCGTCGCCCAAGCTCAGATTTTCGTCCACTTCCAGGTGCAGCTCGATGAAGAGCTGCCCGTCCTGCTGCACGGCGGTCAAGTCATGCACAGCGAGGCCTAACTTTTGGGCCACGGCGCGAATTGCTTCAAATAAGTGCTCGCCCTGGGGCGCGCGAGGTTCCGCGTGCACCATCACATCCGCGGGCACAATTTCACCGATGCGCTTCTCGATGGCGTCGCTCAGGGTGTGGACTTGCTCGAGGCTCGCCGTGCGCGCCACGCTCACCGTCGCATCAACAAAATGGCGATTGCCGGCGCGACGCACGCGCACGCGGTCGACATCCAGCACGCCATCCATGTGCGCGACGGCTTTGGCGATCTCTTGCTGCAAGCCTTGCGGGGCCGCGTCCAGCAACGCATCCAGCGTGCGCCTGCCGAGTTGCGCGCCGACCCATAAGATGACGGCCGCCACCGTGAGGCCGGCCAAGGCATCGGCGTAATTCAGCCACGGCAAGTTCCACGCTTCTCCGGCCCACACCAAGCCGATGCCGGCGATCACCACGATGGTGCTCCACACATCGGTCGAAAAATGCAGCGCGTCGGCCTCCAGCGCGTCGCTGGAATATTTTCGAGCGACAATTCCGAGCGCCCGCGCGCGCGTAAGATCAATCATCAATGCCACCAGCAGCACCAGGATCGCCGTGACGCTCGGCTGGATATGCACGCTGCGGAAGAACAACCGGTGAAATGCTTCATAAACGATGTAGAGAGCCGTCAGCGCCAGTAGCCCGGTCTCCACGAACGCCGAGAAGTTCTCAAATTTGCCGTGACCGTAGGGATGCTTTTCATCCGCCGGCTGGTCAGACATGCGCACGGAGAGAAATGTGATGATCGCGGCAAGCAGGTCCAGGCCCGAGTGCAACGCCTCTGAAAGGACGCCCAAGCTTCCCGTCCGGACCACCAGGAACGTCTTGAGAGAAACCAGCAGAAAGGCGGAGCCTACGCTCAGCAGCGCAGCCCGCTTTTTCTCTCGCCCTTCTTCGATTGGATAGGTCGCCAGCATCGCTCGCTTAGACTACCTCAACTCCCTTCATTCTCCCGCACGCGCGACTCTTCATCCCCTACCATTCACTATCTCCAAGAATCCGCATCTCAACTTTTAGTTTCAGTTCATCGCTCGGTACTTGCCTGGAAAGCAAAGACAAGGTACTTTCTCGACCAAGACCAGGAGACACTTTCATGATTCGCCGCGTCTTCGTTGCCATCATTCTTGCATCACTCTTCGCTACTCATAGCCATGCGCAAGCTTCGGCTTCTTCATCGGCAGCCAGTGTATGGAATGCCCTCTCCAGCCCCGCAATGGACCCCGCGAAGTCCGCGCACACCGGGAACGTCGAGATCATCCGCGATCGCGTGCATATCACCCTGCTTGACGGCACCATTCAGTTCGCCCAGCCGGTGAACGGAGTTGTGTTCGCCGCAGTTTTTCATGGCAATGGACGCGTGCAGGCCGATCCCCCCGATCCCGCGGAGGCCCGTCAACTGCGGCTCTTTACAAAGCAGGACAAGCTGGACATGACATTTAGCGATGCCACGTTCAGCTTCACGGATGGCTTTTACGAAGATGTTGCAAAACAGGTGAAGTGGGCTTCTTCCGCCGGCGCAGGTGACGATCTCTACGCCAAACGCCAGAAAGAGCGCGAAGATCTCGGCGCGGAATACCTCCCGCGCCTCTTCAAGAGCGTTTTGTCCGGCGACAGAAAACGCACCGCCTACTTCCTTGCCGACCTGAAAGCCAAAGATAAGGGTTGGATTGAAGTTCGAGACGACGCCATGCAGCTGGAAGAAATTCGCGTCGGCCGCTGGGGAGACGGCGGCGCGGTGAAGATTCCGGACATCTGGATGAATTTTCCGGCGGACGGCCGCAGCCCTCGCCATGCCTATGACGACCCTTCGGCACGCCAGGACTTCCTGATCCCCAGTTACAAAATTAACACCGCTGTGGCGGAAAATGCGGAAATGAATGCCACCGCGCAAGTCTCGGTTCAGCCGCGCTATTCCGGCGAAACCATTCTTCTCTTTTCTCTCGACTCCAATTTGCGCGTGAGTGCCGTCAAGGACGGCAAAGGACGCAACCTGGAATTTTTCCAGCCGGCAGAGCGCAAGGACCGGTACCAATCCTACGGCGACTACGTCGCCGCGGTGCTTGCCACTCCCACAGCGTCTTCTCAGGTTGAACCGATCACTTTTGTGTATGGCGGAAAACGCGTGGTGCGAAAGGTCGGCGACGGCAATTACTTTTGCCAGAGCTTCGGCTGGTACCCCTCCGCCTTCCTCGGTGAGCCTGGTGTTGATGAATTCGCATTCCGCTCCGATTTTGACCTGACCTTCCGGAATCCGAAGAGATACAGCCTGGTGGCTACCGGGAACAAAGTCAGCGAAACAGTCGAAGGCAAGGAGTTGGTCACCAACTGGAAGAGCGGTATCCCGCTTGCCGCAGCGGGGTTCGTCTTTGGCGACTACAAAATCACCAAGGAAAAAGTCGGTGACGTGGAAATCCAAGTCTATGCCAATGTTCAGCCCGACGATTTGCTCAAGTCGATCCAGAGCGCTTTCAACAATCCCTTAAGCGACCTGGAAAGAGGTCCTGGGGGAGGCCCCAGCGGTAGCTCGCAAGGGGCGATTGGCACGCTCACGCCGGCCGCGCTCGGCAAGACCATCAGTATCGAAACCGCGAACACTCTCCGCGTTTTTCAAAACTACTTTGGACCCTATCCTTATAAACAACTCGTCGTCACCAACATCATCGGCAGCTATGGACAGGGCTGGCCCGGCCTTTTATATCTGGGCTGGTTCACCTTCCTCGATTCCACCCAGCGCAACGCCCTGGGCATCAGGAATCAGGTCCAGCTTACGGATTTCTTCCGCGGCCATGAAAGCTCCCACCAGTGGTGGGGCCACCGCGTCGGCTGGAAAAGCTATCACGACCAATGGCTTTCGGAGGGCTTTGCGGAATTTTCCGGAAAGCTCTACGTGCAGTTCAGGGAAAACAAGAAAGAATTTCAGGAGCAATTTCGCCGCGACAAGGAACTGCTGCACTCCGGCGACATTCATAGCCATCAAATCGATTCCCTTGGCCCCATCTGGATGGGCAGGCGCATCCTTTCCTCCGAGACCAATGGGAGTTCCTACCAGAACCTGATTTATTCCAAAGGCGGTTACATCCTGCAGATGCTACGCATGCAGCTCTCTGATCCCCGGAATCCCGATCCCGACCATCTCTTCAAGGAAATGATGCAGGATTATTGCAAGACCTTCGACAATAAGCCTGCCTCCACGGAAGACTTCAAATCCATCGTCGAAAAACACATGATTCGCGGCATGGACCTGGACGGCAACCACAAAATGGATTGGTTCTTCAACCAGTATGTCTATGGCACGGGAATCCCGCAGTACAACTTCCATGTTTCGCTGGAAGCAACTCCGGACGGAAAAACGCACGTCAAGGGAGAAATCACGCGCTCCGGTGTTCCGGAGAACTGGAAGGACGCCATACCGCTCTATGCGCACATTGGTGAGAAGGTGACTCGCCTGGGACTGCTTGGCGCAACTCACTCCAGCGAACCGATCGACATCACTCTGCCCGGTAAAATCGACCGCCTCTCCATCAACTACTATGAAGATATGTTGGCTGACGTAAAGCAGTAAGCTAAGCGATAGGGACAGGCATTCGAGCTGGTTCCACTTATTCCGGAAAAGAAATCTTCAGGGTTTCTCTGAGGCTCTCGCTGCCTTGGGTATAAAACGCAGCGCTGCGGAATTCATGCAGTAGCGCAAACCGCTGGGCTCAGGGCCATCCGTGAAGACATGCCCTAGATGCGCGTCGCACAGCGTGCATTTCACTTCGGTTCGCAACACGCCCACGCTGAAATCTTTTTTCTCGCGTACATTTTCAGCGGCGATGGCTTCCCAAAAACTCGGCCAGCCCGTCCCGGAATCGAATTTGGCATTCGAATCAAAGAGTGCGTTGCCGCAATCAACGCAACGATATAGCCCCGGCGCATGCTGGTCGTAGAGCGCCCCGGAAAAAGCAAATTCCGTAGCCGCGCGCCGCGTCACATCGTATTGTAGCGGCGTCAGCTCCTTTTTCCACTCGGACTTATTCTTGTGCACCTTCGCCAGGGTATAAATCCCCATCTTCGCGCCATCGTCCGAAAATTTCACGATCTTAACCGGTCCCGGATTACCTTCCGCCTCCGTGTCATCGGCGAAAGCGGAGAGGCAAACTCGTTCCACGCCCACTAGGACGCCCCAGGCAGCGGCCGTGGCCGCGCCGAAGATCAATCCGCGTCGCGTGATTTCATTCATGGCAGCGATTCCCGAAAAGAACTTACTTCGCCTGGCTCATCGGCGGCGGCGGCAAGAGCGGCAGCCGTTTGGCTTCTCCGCGCGCCCCGCGCACCTCGAGTTCTTCGAACAGCAGCGACGGCGCCACGATCGAGGCTGGCAAGCCATTTTGCGCCGAGCCGAACGCTCCCAGCGCCGTGCCGGAAAATCCATTGATCTGGCTCTGCATGTAGTTGAAAACGAAACTATCGTTACCGATTCCGGCGAGATTCCGCAGCGCTCGCGAATTCAATCCCACGATGCGTGCTCCGCGAACCATCTCTTCGCGTCCGGTTTCCGGATAGAGGCGGTAAACAACCAGTGGCAGCCGGTCACCCGTCCCGGCGCCGCCGCCGTAGCTGGCCAGAAGTTCGGAAAACTCGTCCTGATGCAGCAGGCTCAGCGCGGGATTGTCCATTTCACGCACGACCAAGCAATATTTTTCGCGCTCCGAGCCTTTCTCCGCGCGGCAGGTATCCAAAAACTTCTTCCTCAAATCCGCTGCCGAGAGAGTATCCGCTGAGGAAAAAACCACATTGCTCATCGTCGGCTTGGCATCATTCAAAAACGCGGCGCGTCCGTGTCCATTGGACTGCATGGAATCCGGCCCCGGCCGGCGGGACATCAGCTCGTTCTTCAGGTTGCCGCCCTCCACCAGGGTGACTTTCTCCGCCCGCACGCCTTCATTGTCAACGGCGTAGGCGCCGATCAACGGCGTGCCATTGAATTCCTTCGCGCCCGGATCATCCACCACGGTCACACCAGTAGGCAAAACCCGCGCGCCAATCCGCCCGACCCAATCGCTCTTGCCGCCCAAGTTGCCAAGCATCTGCTCCATCACCGGACTGAACGAAATCGGGGGCCGCGCTCCGTTCACCGCCGGTCCGAGCACCTGCGCCAGCAGCGATGACGCCGCGCGCGCCTCAAAGAGCACAGGCCCGGTATAGTCCTGCGCGGGAGGCGCGGCTCGCATGGTCATCAGTTCCGTGCCGGCAACATTCAATCCCTTGCGCACCGTATCGACGTTCGGCAAATCGGCGGGCCGCGTCGCGTAAGTGGCATAAAAATGGTTCAGAGGCACGCCGTCATCGGCAAAGGTGCCCAAGCCGGCTTCGATGGCCGCAAAATGACGATTCTGCCGAATCTCCGTGCCTTCGCTGGTGAGCAGATATTCCGTGGCGTAGACGATGTAATAGGTCACGCGCGCTTCGTGAATCTCGGAAAACGCCCGCAGTGTCGCCGAAGCCTCGCGAGCTTCCTGGTCCCAGTTGCGGCTGGTCCAATCCGGCGTCTGCAGCGGTTCGATCAGTTGCACCGGCCCGACTTTCGCGAAATCGTCGATATCCGATTGCCGCGCCAGGCTGCTGAGATACGCTTGCTTCCGCGAATAGGTCTCTACTGCCTCTTTGAACGCTTGATCGGTGGCAATCCACAAATCTTGCCGCAGCGAATCGTAGTCGCGATCGATTCCTACCGAGCCGGTCGGCCCGATAAAGCCGCGGAACGCGTCTTCCCCCACAAAGTTCGAACTATCTAGCTTGTAGCTGCCCACGCGCGCTTCCACATCCATAAAGCGGTTCCGCACATGCGTGCTGGAGAGCAAAGTCCCGTATTCCGCGACGACTTCACGCACGTCGAGGTCGAGCAATCGGTATTCCACGTAATACGGGCGCACCGGCTGCTCAATGTTCGGAATTTTCAATTCCAAGCGAGTCTTCGCGCGTTGCATCTCATCACGCATAGCCTGCAGCGTGTGATCATTGTCCTGCGGAACTTCCGCGCCTCTCGCTGCGACGGTCCCCGTCGCAACCAGAAGCAAAATCAATCCTGCCACTCCCTCTGCGCGCCTCACAGCTGGCCTCCCGTTTTGATTACGTCGTGCGCCGGCGGCGGCAGGATCGGCGGCCGGTCCGTGGAACTCTCTTTTTTCTGCACCTCCAACTCCGAAGTCAAAATTGCCGGTGATGCGGCGGCCACGGGAACGGACCCCGACTCCGCGCCGCAGTAGCCGTTGAATACTTCCGGTGTGTCGCCCGTCGCAACAATCTTTGTCAGCGCCGCCAGCGGCGTCCCCACAATATCCACTCCGCGCACCAATTCATCGGGGCGCCCGTCAGGAAAAACTTTGTAGACCACCAGCGGCAGCACCTGAAACGCTTGTGGCTGCCCTCGTCCGGTAAAAGTAAATCCGCCGGCGATATCATCGATCAACAAACCGAACGGCTTACCCTGCGCTTTGATCAATTCAATCAGTTTGGCGCGAAGCTCGGCGTTAGTCACCGTCTTGCTGCTTTGCACGATCAAGTTCCCTTGCCGTGAAACCGGTGTTGCCCCGAGCTGCCGCCTGCCGTGCCCGTTCGAATGGGCAAATCCCACTAGCGGCGAACGCGACATTTCGAAACCCTTCAGAACGCCGTGATCCACCAGCACCACGCGCTGCGCCGGCACGCCTTCATCATCGAACTGGAAGTAGCCCAGTAGATCCTGCTTCCCGAGCTTTTTCATTGTAGTGTCGTCGGCGATGCTCAAAAATTCCGGCAGAATTTGCTCGTTTACTTTTTTCGAAAACGTTTGCCCCTCGCTCACATCTTTTTGCCGGTGGCCTTCCGCGCGGTGTCCGAAGACCTCATGGAAAAATACCGCCGCGGCGCGGCCCGTCAGCAGCGCCGGCCCGACGGTCGGATCATTGATCGGCGCGGCGACTAGCCCTTCCAATTCCTTGCGCATCGTCGCTTCGGCCGCGTAGACCGCTTTGTCGTCCGGCGCGTCCTTCGGGTCGACCCAATCGAAATTGTAGTAGCGGTCAATGTCCATGCCGTCCGGCGCTTTGCCCTGGATGAACAGCTCCAGCCGGTAGCGAATCTGGCCGAATTGCAGTTGCGTCCCCTCGCTGGTCACCTGATAAGCGTTTTGCGCCTGCGCTGCAAACGTTACGATGGAGTTGATGATTGCCGGCGATTCGCGGAAAGCCTTGGTATAAACACGAACGCGTTCCTCCCAAGGTTTGCGGTCCACGGCAAGGGACATTTGCGGTCCGATAAACGTGTGCGGCTCTTCGCGAGAGAAATCCGGCGCGCGCCCTTCCGCCGTCTCTACTTTTACTTCTTTGCCGGTCTTGATCTTGATCAGCGCTTCCGAAGCGGCCCGGTACTGCTTGTCGGTCTCCAGCCAAATCGTCCGCCGCAGCACTTCGGCGTCATCGTCGATCGGCACCGGTGCGCCCGGGCTGCCGCTGGCCACCTGCCGTTCGCCGACTTTGTGGGAGTTGTCCAGGTTATAGCTGCCCGTTCGAACCGAAACTTCCAGCCAGCGGTTGCGCGCCTCATTGCTGTTGAGCAGCGCCCCGTTCGAACCGGAAACATCTGCCCGCTGCGTCTCTGTCACGGTATAGCCCATGTAATAAGCCGGAGGATCGAGCGTACCCATCGTCTTCAGGGAGCGTTCCAGCTCCGCTTGCAGCGCCGCGAGCAGCGGCGAGCGCTTCGCCCCATCCGGCGGCGCGGCGCCTGCCGGCTGCGCCAGGCTCGAAAAGAGGATCAGCGCACACAGATAAGGAATCACGCGACTACGAATCGATATGGTCAAAGGGTGCCTCGCTCGCAATTAGACGGGACCGCGAAACATTCAGTGTACGCCACCGGGCAGCGGCGTACCAAGCGCCGGGCGCGCGTCATCTCTGTTCACCTGACACTTATTGGACGGCTTTTTCTCTCTATCCGTTGCATGCCTGGCAGACGCCGCCCTTGTCCTGAATACCAAAAGGCCCTGGCTATTAGGACTCGCCAAGGCCTTTCAAGTGCAAGTTTGCCAGTTTTATTAATATCAGCAGGCTGTTGGATTGTTCGGCGAGCAGCCGCCTTTTCCTACTGTTCGAACTGTCCCTCCGCCGCGCGTCAACCCAACACCCAAACCAACTCCGACAGCTCCTGCGACGATTCCCACCATCCCCCAAACCCCAAGGTGCGCCCCCGCTCCGGCCAAGCCTGAGGGAGCTCCCGGATCGGTATCTTTGCTGGTGGCGACCAGTAGATCGAGCGTCGCTTGCTGTGGCAGCAACGGCCCGGAATTGTCTCCGCTGCGCACGCTGGTCATCTGCCCGGCCTTCACCAGCACGCAAACTCCAGCCAGGTTGCAGACCTTCACCAGTCCTTCGAAGGTGATCACGTTCATCGTGCCGGTGGTGTTGTCAAACGCCACGAAGAAATCCGTTCCCACCACCCCGGCTACGCCTGCCGGCGTGCGCACCTCGAATTTGCCGTCCGGTTTGGCAATCTTTTGCGCTTGCGTCCGAAGCTTCCCATAAGTCAGCTCCAGCTCGGTTTGTTGTGCGCCCGCATCGTGCTTTACCACTTTCATGGACGATTCCGAACCCACATTGAGCACCGAACCATCGTCCAGCGCGATGCGCGCTCGCGCATTCACCTGGGTATTCACCAGATCCTGCCAATCGACTGGGGTTTTCGCCGAAGCGGCTATCGTCTTCCCGCTGCGCGCGATGCTGACCGCTGGAATCACGCGGGAGACTTCACCGGCGCGCTGTCCTGCGGCCTGGGGGGCAGCCCAACTGTCTGCTGGAATTGCGATTAGTATCGAGAGCAATAGTGCCAGCCCGAAGGCGGACGGGGACTTCGTCTTCATCAAGGACTCTCCTGGTTTTACAACCGTATCTATCGTAGTTACTGGAGGGCGCCACAAGTGTCAACGCCAAACGGGGAGGCTTTTGCCCACTCTCTACATGCTTTTGTGGTCACATTCCGCTGATATTCACTCAACCGCAAAACTGAAATACTGCCGCGGCCATGTCGTCATGCTGTTCCCGCCCGCGGGAAAAATCTTCCACTGCGGCAAAGATCCGGCCCAGCAGTTCGGTGGGCGAAATGGGCGGATGCCCATCGCAAAGCTCTTGCAGCCGCTCGATTCCGAACTGTTCTCCGTCGCGGTCGAAGGCGTCCGTAATTCCATCCGTGCAAAAGAGCACCGATTCGCCCGGCTGCAATCGCAGCCTCAGCGTTTCGTAGCTCGTGGCGGCGAACAGACCAGGAGGAATCCCGCTGAGCTCCAACGTGGAGCACCCTTTCGCGCAGAGGTGAAACGGGCCGGGCATGCCCGCGCTGGCGATTTGCAATTCCTGGCGCTGCGGGTCGAAGACCGCATACTGGATGGCCGTATGCCGGCGGGGCATCCCGCGAATCATCAGCCGCCGGTTCAACGTCGCAAGGACATCATGCGGCGAGGTGCCTGTCTTGTGCACCCCGCGCAACGTTCCCACCGCCAGCGCCGCATACAGTGCGGCCGGCAGGCCCTTGCCGGAGACATCGCCCAGGTACAAACCCACGCTTTCGTCCGTCAATTCGAAATAATCCAGGAAGTCTCCGCCCACTGCGGCAATGGGCTGGAATTCGTGCGAGATCCTCACCGCTCCGGCACGCAGCGATTCGGCGGGAAGCATCACGCTCTGGATCGAGCGAGCTTCTTCCAGTTCCTCTTCTCTCAGTTTCTCAATGGCGTGCAGTTCCAGCGGGAGCGCAGTTGTGTTCATTCGTCAGTTCCGGAAGGGGGCGATGCACCGGAGAGGGAATACTGGCGGCAGTACGAATTCTAACAGAGCGGATGCGTTTCGAAGCGAAAATGCCGGGCGTTGTTTCCTTACGCAACTCTTCGCGCGTATCGCTTGAACTGCCATGCTCGGAGCGCAACAATTCTTGCATGCGCTCTCTTGTTGGTCTTGCTGGCCTTCTGGTCAGTGTCGCTCTTATCTTCGTGGTGTATCACTTCTATCTTAAGACTATGCCGGCCACGGACATCGGTACTGCTCCAACGCAGGCCATCAGCCTGACGGGCGTCCGAACCGATCTCCTGCAGATTGCCGACGCAGAACACGGCTACATCGCCACCAACGGCCATTGCGCTACTCTCGACGAACTCATCTCTTCCAACTCAATTTCCATGACACGCACTGAACGCGACGGCTATGCCTATGCCATCCAGTGTTCGGGCGGCGATTTCACTGCCACGGCACGCCATCTTCCCGCTCCTGCTGGCTCTCTCGTTCGCTATCCCAATCTCGCCATCGACTCCGGCATGCAAGTCCGCGAAATCGAGTGACAGATCGCTTTTAGGTTTATTTTTGCGGCCGGTTGGTTTCCGGAGCACGAATTTGCCGGAGACTATTCTCCGCTGCCGAATCCCTGCCTATGAGCGATCCCGCGGGGTTTCCAGGGCGAGAAGGAACCGCCAATTCATGCGGTAGCGGCGGAAGGAACTGCGCGCCGCAGCGGCTTTGCGCCAGCGGCTGGAAAAGACATCTTCCAAAAGTTTGCGTTTGGCGAGACAAATTCGAACGCCACAATGCTCTTGCCATCTACACCGTGCCGCAGGGACACAATCTTGCATTCCGCTTTCTGCCGGCTGTTTTCGTTAATGAGCAGAAGTGTCTGGCCAACGACCACGTTGGCATCCAAGATCGTCAAACCGCCGTGGCCGCTGACACACAAAGAGCGCGTCTGGAGTTTGAATTTCTGATTGTTTTCGGTAAAGCCCTGGACGGTCAGATCCGCGAACACGGACACTCGGTCGGTACGGCGGCGTTCGACACGGCGGAAGTGAAGGGTAGACATAGGCGCGGGAACCTCTCTCTTAGCCTGATTTCGCGTGGATTCCCCCCTATCTCTCAGCGAGTTAGCATCCAACTCGGCACGTTTTCCACAGGAGGGCCACACTGGACGGCCAGGGGAGTGAATTTCTTGCTCCACTTTCGTCCGCGTGGCAATGATATTGCGTTTTAAGTGTTGAGAAATGAATAGCTTGAAGGTACCAAAGGAAGTCCCATGCAATTAGTACCCTTGGTCCAGCACTCTCGATGTCCCGCCCAAACGGATGGTTTTTCTCGCCGCAAGAATTCTGGGCGTCTAGTAACTTTGGGAAATTCAGTTCCGCTCAAGGGCAATGGGCAGCCAATGCCTCCAGTCACCTGGCCCCCATCTTCCTCAATCCTGTCTGACCGCACAAGCGATGCAACAACAGTCGGCTCCACATGTTTTGTTCGCCAACTCCGGGAACTTTCCGCGCCTGCTGCGCGTACCTTTTATTGAAAGTTATTGAAAGCGTTTCCCCCAACAAAACACGCCCGCTGCGGCGGGAGCTTAAAAGAGAGAGAAGGAGCACACCATGGGTGGCGAATTGATTGGATTAGTGGCCGTGATTCTGGGAATGGGAGTCCCTCTCGGCGCGCTGTATACCTACTACCGGGTTCGCAGGCTGCGCAGCGAAGAGCGGCTCGCGGCGATTGCGCGCGGAGTCGACATTCCGCTGGAGCCGGAATTGAACCAGGCGGCGCGTTCTCGGCGCGCTGGCATTTTGCTGGTCTGCGGAGCCATCGGCTACATTGCTACTTTTGGATTGATTGCGGGAATCCAGGCGGATCGCGACATTTGGACGGTCGCCGCGTTCGGCATTATTCCTCTCGCGGTCGGCATCGGCTACTTTGTGGACTGGTCCATGATTCGCCGCGACTCGCACGCCTCAAGCTAAACGGTTCTGCACCACGCGGAGGGCGGGCACTGCCGAAGTTCCGGAGAGAGGCGGCCCGCCTTGATTTTTGTGGCCCTGCAATGCTTACGGCGTGCGTTTTTGGTCCACCACCAGCACGCCCGCTTCGGCATAATTCGTTGACGGAACATCGTGAAACGATACGTGAATATTCTCGCGTTTGGCTTTGCCGTCTTCAATTAGGACAGCCGTGACGCGTTCCGCAACTTTCCGCTTTTGTTCTGGCGTTCGGCCCTCCACCCAGGTGATTTGCACGTGCGGCATGATCCCTCCTCCTTCGAATCAGCGGCTCTCATAGTCAGCATCAAAACGCTGGCATTCTATCCGCCCCTACGGTTCCCGCAAAGCCCGCCGCTTCCCTGTGCTAGAATTACCTACCCATGCATCCGGCGATTCCGCACCTTATTGAGCTGCAACGCGTTGACCACCAGATTGCCGTGCTGCGCGCGGAACTGGAAGCGTATCCGAAGCGCATCCGCGATGCGGAAACTAAGCTTGGCGGGGCGCGCGGCGACGTGGCTGCCGCGAAAGAAGCGCACGCTCAGGTCGTGGCCGAGCGCAAGAAATTCGAATTTGACGCCCAACAGTGGAAAGACCGCGCTCGCAAGTATCGCGATCAGAGCGGCGCCGTAAAAACCAACGAAGCCTACAAAGCGCTGCAACATGAAATCGCCAATGCCGAAGCCGAGGTTGCCAAAGCCGATGACCGCCAGCTCGAAGTGATGATGGCTGCCGAAGAAGTCGAGCGCCGCGTGAAAATCGCCGAGTCCCGATTGAAAGAAGCCGAGCAAGCCGTCGCCGCGGAGCGAAAAGAAATTCAGGCGCAAGGCACGGAGAAAAAGAAACAACTCGACGCCGCCCTCGCCGAGCACGAAAAAATCATCGCTCCGGTTCCGGAAGATTTGCGCGTGCTCTACGCGCGCATCGCCGTTCGCCACAATGGAACCGCGATGGCCGAAGCCCGCGATGGCCAGTGCCGCGGCTGCGGCATGCGCGTTCTGCCGCACATCATTCAGGAGCTGCGCCTGGAAACCAACGAAGAAGTCTTCCGCTGCGAAAGCTGCGGCCTGATCCTTTACTCCCTTGAACCAATCCCCATCGCGAATCCTGGCGCTGGTTCCGCAAACTCCACTTCGGCGGCTTCGACAAATTCCTGATGCCGAAACGTCCGCCAACACCTCGAGGAAAAGATTTGTTCGCCGACGCTCCGGCGGAGCCCAAGCCGGCCGCCGCGGCGGCGTATCGCGCGAACATCGACGGCGGCTCGCGCGGCAATCCCGGGCCGGCTGCTTACGGCGTGATCATCCGCGATGGAAGCGGCGAGGTCGTCGCCAAGCTGAAAAAATACATCGGGCGGATGACCAATAACGTCGCCGAATATTACGGGCTCATCGCCGCGCTGGATTATGCGGAATCGCACAGCGTGAAGACGATTCGCATCGAGAGCGATTCCGAACTTCTCGTCAAGCAAATGCGCGGGCAATACAAAGTGAAGAGCGAGGATCTGCGTCCGCTGTTCGAGCGCGCGTTAAAAATGTCGAAGGCCTTCGAGACTTTCCGCATCGAGCACGTTTACCGCGAGCAGAACCGCGAAGCCGATGCCCTCGCGAACGAAGCCCTGGATGAAACGGAAGCGAAAGCTCCTGGCGGGGTCACCGCAAAGAAAGCCGCAGCGCCCGCTGTTAAATCCGAACCGGCCAGCCCCAAGGCTGAGCTGAGTAGTTCCAAACCGGAGCCGCGAAAAATCCAAGCGCGTTTCCGCGGTGGCGTGCTCTATCTACTGGAAGATGTTGAATTGCCCGACGGCATGGTCGTCGATGTTTCCATTCACCTGCGCCCGAAACCACCGGTTTAGCCAGCCTTTTCCTTCCGCTCTGTAACAGATTCCATCATTTCAAAGCGTAACTGCGATAGAGAGTGTCGCGTTGCGCGGGAACGAAGCCTGCGTCCGAGATGACGCGTCGGAGTTCGCTTTCGTTGGTGCGGTTTTTTACACCGGCGGCGAAGACGACGTTTTCTTCGATGAGGATGCTGCCGACGTCGTCGGCGCCGAATTGCAGGCCGACCTGGCAGACTTTGATTCCGGGCGTGAGCCAACTGGACTGAATGTGGTCGACGTTATCGAGGTAGAGGCGGCTGACGGCCAGCGTCTTCAGATAATCGACTGCCGTCGCTTCCTGGACTTTTTTTCCGAGCGCGGTGTTTTCGGCGGCAAACATCCAGGGAATGAACGCGGTAAATCCTCCGGTGTCTTCCTGAATACGGCGCAATCTTTCCAGATGGTTGACGCGGTGGCGCAGTTCTTCGCCGCAGCCGAACATCATGGTGGCAGTGGTGCGAAGTCCCAGCGAGTGGGCCACGCGGTGCATTTCTTCCCAGTCGTCGCTGGTGCACTTCAAGCGCGCGATTTTCGCGCGGACTTCATCGTCGAGAATTTCCGCGCCGCCGCCGGGAATGGATTGCAGGCCGGCGTCCATCAAGCGCTGGATCGTTTCGCGGATGCTGAGTTCGCTGACTTCCGCGATGCACAAAATTTCGGGTGCGGAAAAACAGTGCAGATGCACTTGCGGGTAACGCGCTTTCAGGGAGCGCAAAAGATTTTCGTAGTAGCCGATTTGCAAGTCGGGGTGCAAGCCGCCCTGAAGCAAAATGCCGGTGCCGCCGAGCTCGAGCATTTCGTCAATTTTCTTGTAGATGTCCTCGAAAGAGAGGATATAGCCGTCTTTTGCGCCGAGCGGACGGTAAAAGGCGCAGAAGGAACAATACTCGGTGCAGAAATTGGTGTAGTTGATGTTGCGATCGATCTGGTAGGTGACGACGCGGGGATCGTTTTTTTTCAAACGCATTTGGTGCGCGGCCATGCCGAGGCCCACGAGATCATCGGATTCGAGCATTTCGAGAGCTTGTTGTTTGGTCAGTCCCAAGAGTTTTCCTTAGTGCGTTGCAAACTCAATTGTAACCAATGCACGTTGCGAACTCGAATTTACGATCTCGCTAAATGGGGCGCAGCATGCTGCGCCCCTACAACGTCCACGCTCGCCCAAGCGATGGGCTTGGCTTGGGGGATCAGGCCGAGTTTTGCGGCGTGGGTGAAATACAGTTCCAGGCCGCGGCGATTTTCTTCGTCCAGAGAGAAATCGATGTTGTCGCGCAGGTACGATTCGAGCTTGTCTGCCGGCAATTCCAATTCGCGCGCGGCATCGGAACTGATTTCGGCAATGCGCAACATCCCGAAATCGCGGGACGCGAGGAAATCGGCTACGACTTCCGGGGTGGCAACGCCCTTCCGCGCTGCCCAGACGGCGAGGACCGCGGGAAGACCGGTCATAGAGCGCCATTGCTCGACCACATCGAAAACGAAAAGCCTCTGAGAGGGAGACGCAACACCCGCCTTTTCCGCATCCCACATCCATCCTGCGATTGGTGGCTTGTGGGGCGTCTTCTGCGAGCCGTGATCCTCGATTCGAGTGCTGTACGGCTCCATCGTCAGCGAAAGGCGAAGAGCGGGATCGCCGATGAGCAACGCGGCGTCGGCCTTCTTTAGCATGGTTTCCAGGTCCGGCGGCATCTCGATGAATTCTGGACCGATTTTCCAATGCTCGGAGCAAAGAATCCTCGTCAGCGCTTGCGTGCTACGGGAGCTGGCGTCCAGCGCGACGCTTTTGAATTGGCCAATAGGCGCTTTGGAGACGAGGAGGAGGCTTCGCACCATCTTCTTAGAAGCAATGGAAAGGTCCGGCAGAATTTCGAGATCGGGGATGCGCGCGAATTCGATGGCGGGGATGATGGCGATGTCGGCCTGGCCGGTGCGCAA
>Ga0137403_10000901_pt1 | contig 37926 bp, 37 predicted proteins | sample CZOMad2_1_16fung_FD_122057 | JGI IMG/M metagenome (GOLD analysis project Ga0137403, IMG submission 122057) | Vadose zone soil fungal communities from Angelo Coast Range Reserve, California, USA - CZOMad2_1_16fungal (Hybrid Assembly) | ecosystem: Environmental > Terrestrial > Soil > Vadose zone...
GGGAAATCTGAAGCCTCAGCGCACATCCCGTTAGTAGGATTCCCGGGCGAGAGGCCGTTCGCCCTAATTTTTTCCGAACTACCGAACTTCGAACGGCCCGACTCTATCCGCGCCTGAGGTGTCCGGCCGAATAGCCATTCGGCCGAGTCGATAGATTTAACACATACCCGCCAACGGGTGAGCTAACGCATTGATCTTGCACACCTGGCACGTTTCCTGCGTGTAAACCTGCAGTAATGCGGTAATGTGATAAGGTGCATCTTGTCGAGGAATCAGGCCATGAAGAAAAATCTTCTCTGTGCAGCTGCGGGTCTGGCGTTTATTGGAATGCTAGCAACCGCCGGGGTAGCAAACGCCACGCCACTCGGGGTCACCGGTGCCACTGTCACCATCTGGAATTATCAGAATCCAAACGCGGGTAACATCGGCGCTGCCTGCGAGCAAGCGCTGGCGAGCAATCCCTGCGCCGTAGCCGCAAACCACGTATACACTGGGACTTATACCGGGCCAATTGACTTCACTCTTGACACGTCTGTTGGCACTCCAACGATTGCCGATTTTCTCAATACGGCTGGTGGTACGTTTACCGGCACTATTGCCGGCCTAACTCAGACAATTAGCACAGGCGGGTTTAATATCTCCACGTTGATCGACATTCAGTTCACCATCGCCACGGAAATCATCGGAGCGATCGACCACGACGACGGCATCAGCATTTTCAACGCAACTAACACCGTCAAGCTTATCGACTCATCGGCTCCGACCAACGCAATCGCCACCCCCTTTGATCTGCTGCCGGGTACATACAATTTGTGGTACGCCGAAGTGAACGGCCTCCCTGCAGAGCTGATTATGGACGTGACGCAGACGAAGGTTCCGGAGCCCGCCACTTTGGGGCTAGTCGGGATTGGTCTGCTAGGTGTCGGATTGGCTAGGCGCAGGCGCAAGTCGGCATAGTCGAGATCGGCTTGAATTCTTGAAGGCGGCGCCTACCGGCGCCGCCTTTGGTTTGTTTTGCGCGGCGGTCAATCCAGCAATTGCCGTGCCTGCCTGACACTCCCGCCAAAACGACACCGGAGAGCGCGATACCACGCGCTGCTCTTACACCACACAATCAGCCGGGCAGCCCATTCAAGGTTTGCCGCCTGAAACGTCAGTTTGGCCATTCGGCGACCGGCGCCAAATCGCGGCGTAAGCTGTAGATGTCGGAGATCTTTACAACTTCGCACTCCCCATATCGTTCCGCATCCGTGCCATGCGCGGAAGTGTAATCGTCGTCACAACGAATTGTAGGGAATACATTGTAGACTGAACCGTTGTCCTCATCGAAAACAGAAAATTCGAGGAAGCGGGGCGGGGATGTTCACGGTACTCGTTATCGAAGACAATCCGCTGCATAGCAAATTGTTCGCAGAGATCCTTCGCCATTACGGTTATCGCGTGCTTCCAGCCTCGGACGGCGCAGAGGGACTCTCCTTGGCTCGTCGCGAACCACCGGATCTTGTGATTGTCGACTGCTATTTGCGTTCGGCGCATGGGCTGGATATCGTCCGGGCTATCCGCGCCGATGATGTGCTTTGTCGCACGCCGATCATCGCGACAAGCGCCTTTGCCGACGAGGATGAGCGCATGGCCCTCAGGGCCCTCCAATGTGTCGCGTACGTGCCCAAGCCGGTATCTGTCGGTCCCTTCGTCGCGACGGTGGAGAGCGTGCTCAATGGCACGCTCGGCCCACCCAAGCGCCCACCTCTCCAAATTTCGCTGGCGTAGCGCAAGAGGTCATCGGCATTTGCTGACCGTTGCCCTGCAGGCCGAGCAGCGGATACAAATGCTCCACGGTACCAGGCGTTTAGCGGTCATACGGCCCTACGCAAGGTCGACAAGGTCTTCACCGCTCAGAGTCTCCCGCGCGCTTCGGCTTGGCCTGTCGTCGCGCCGGGGAAGACGATGATCATTTTCTTTCAGCCGATGGCGCAGTTCACTGTCACTTTCGAGCCGGCCCGTGACCCCGATGGCTTGGCGGCGCTTTGGGGTGACCTCGAGGGCCGAGCCGAGGCGACTTTCTTTATGTCCTGGTTGTGGGTTGGCGCCTGGCTGCGGGCGCTGCCCAAACATCTCGATACCAGGCTGGTAGTCGTGCGGCACGACGGCATGGTGGTCGGACTCGCCGTGCTAACTCTCGTTAACAACGGCAGCCGCAGACCATTTCGGCCGTGCACCGCGTATCTCCACGAAACGGGTATTCCGGCGCTCGACGTTGCAACGATTGAGGACAACGGCATCTTGGCGGATCGCCGGTTCGCGGGAGAGGTCGAAGCTGTAGTGCTGCGGTGGCTAACCGGCGAGGGATCAAGCATGCAGCGCATTGTGCTCGGCGGCATCAGGCCAGCGCTGGCGGGAATCGCAAGAGAAGTCGCTTCAGAGCGTGGCCTGGTCTGCGATAATCGAAACGAGAGCCCGCGGCCCTATGTGGACCTCGACGCAATTCGTCGCCAAGGGCGCTGTTACCTCGACTGCCTCAGCGCAAATACGCGACAGTCCATTCGCCGGTCGATGCGCCTCTATGAAGACCGTGGCCCGATCGAACTTACTGTCGCGCAAAGCGTCGAGGAAGGGGAAGCATTTCTCGGTCGACTCAAGGAGTTGCACCAGGCCTACTGGACCGCTCGCGGTCGTCCGGGAGCGTTTGCTCATCCGATGTTTGGTCGCCTCCACGTCGACTTGGTTCGCACCGCATTCGCGGCTGGGGCAGTCCAGCTCTGCCGCATCACGGCCGGCGACGCCGATGTCGGATATCTTTACAACTTTGTCTGGAGAGGATGGGTCTACGCATACCAGAGCGGATTCCACTACGAGCGTGACAATCGGTTCAAGCCTGGTCTAGTGAGTCACTGCCTAGCCGGGGAGCACGCACTATCGTGTGGACATTCCGTGTACGACTTCATGGCGGGTGCTCGCCAACATAAGGCGAGCCTTTCGACGAACCAGGATCATCTCTACTGGATCGTCATACAGCGTCCTACTGGCATAGCGCGGATCCGCAGGCAATTGGGGCTTCTTCGTCGGCGCCAACGATCGGGTGCCGCCTCTGCCAAGTCATCTCAACGACTGACATAGTGGTTGCGTGATGGTTAGCCGGACCGCTCCCAGACAACCCGGCCACCGCAGTGGAGCGTTATCAATGAGTCTGTGGCATCCCCTGTCCTGCCACCGCATCCGGACGCGGGACAAGGCTTGGCTTGGTTCAACTGTGTGAGCCCGATATGCCAACGATAGGCCAGACGAAAAAGGAACCCCCGTTGGACGAGCTCGTGGACAGATTGACCGAGCTGATGAAGCAATTTCCCAACTCGGATCTCCCTACGTCGGTGCCGCTTTCGCCGGCGCGGACGGGTGGCGACACCGATGACAACGCGGAGAGACCGATTGACCGGTCCACCGAGCGCGAACTCCTTGAAAATCTGATGGAAACGCTGAAGCGTGTCGAGGCGGCACCAGGCCTTGCGGTCGCCGATTTCCGGCGCGAGATCGCGCAGATATTTGGTCAGTTAGTCCTCGTCCTCGAGCGCATCGGCGAACTGTCGGATAGTAGCATTCAAAGGCTGCAGGTGGCCTTGGGGGTTGCCGCTCGTGAAAGCGCGGAACAGCGGATACTGAGCGAACTGGCGCTACTCAGAGCCGACCTTCAGCGCCGAACCGAGGAACCAACTGAAACGCAGAGAGGGATCGGAGGTCCAATTGTCGCACTTGGTGTCGGGATCATACTGCTCGTCGTCGGTGTGGCCGCCGGAACTCTCGCCGCCCCGTCGATTGCGCCCTGGCTGCACTGGGTGCTCGGCCTTATGTCCTAAGCGGGTAGCGCCTGGAGTGCTCTCAAGGTCGAATCGACAGGTCGTTTACCAACAATCTAATATTGTTCCGAAATCTACAATCGATATAATGGCCATAGTCCCCTAGGAAACTCGCCGAACGCCTGCGCTCGCGGAGCGGAAGGGGCGAATGTGCCAAGAATGAACATAAAAGGGACGGGGTGAGGGATGGCCCGGCTGTGGAACGGTATTCCAGCGAGAATTTCGGGCAGTCGATGCATCGTCGCCCCGTCGATGCGGTGCGGGCCACGGATCATACGGTTCGCTACTTGGCTCACGGAGCGCTTGGTGCCCGAGGCTTGGCGCAGGACCGTTCCAGCATTTGGGGGAGGGATGCTTCTACCATGAAACGTTTTTGCCTTGTTATCGCCTTGATCGTCACGGCCTGTACGCAGTTACCTGCGCCTCCGCCTACCACTGGCGCCGTGGCCGAGACGTCGCAAGACTACAAGATTGGTCCGCTGGACACGGTGCAAATTTTCGTGCGCAACGAGCCCGACTTGTCAGTTACCGTGCCGGTGCGCCCCGATGGTAGGATTTCGACGCCATTGATCGACGACATGGGTGCTGCCGGTAAGACGGCCTCGCAGCTTGGCAAGGACATTGCGGAAAAGCTGCGCAGCTACGTCCAGGACCCTGTCGTCACGGTGATGGTGAGCAGCTTTGCAGGCCCTTTTGATCAGCAAGTCCGTGTGGTCGGCGAAGCCACCAAGCCGCAAGCAATTCCATATCGGGCGAAGATGACTGTTCTAGATGTCATGATCGAGGCCGGCGGCCTCACTGAATTCGCCGACGGAAACCGAGCAGTCCTCGTCCGCCGGGACAATGAGGGTCAGCAGTCTTACAACGTGCGGCTGGGGGATTTGCTTAAGGAGGGTGACATCAGAGCCAACGTACCCGTGATGCCGGGCGATGTGATCATCATCCCGCAGAGCTGGTTCTAACTGCTGCTATACCCATGGCTAACGAGGTTCGAGACGTGTCGACAGCGGCATTCAGTGCAAGTTTCATACTGAAGTACTTCGCCGTGGAGATTTGGGCCAGGCGCTGGCTGTTGTTCGTCGTTGCCGCAACGCTGTGCGGTGCGGGGTGGGTGGTCGTCGCCGCGTTGCCGGACCGCTACGCCTCGTCCGCGCGGGTCTATGTCGACACGCAAAGTCTGATCAACCCGTTGATGAAGGGACTGACTGTCCAGCCCGATTTGAACGAGCAGGTCGATATCATGCGTCGCACCCTGCTGAGCCGACCCAACCTCGAGCAGGTTCTGCGTATGACCGACCTCGACCTAACGGCCGAATCTGATATCGCGCGCGAAAGGCTTCTGCAGCGGCTTCAAGGGCAGATCAACATCGAAGCCCAACAGGAGCGTCTGTTTTCGATTACTTACCAGGATGTCGACCCGCGGATGGCGCAAAGGGTGGTCGAATCGATCCTGTCGATTTTCGTCGAACGGAACGTCGGCAGCACGCGGCAGGACATGGACAAGTCACGACGTTTCATCGAAGGGCAGATTGCCGAATACGAGCAGCGTTTGCGCAAAGCAGAGGCAGAGGTCGCGGGGTTCAAGCGCAGTCATGCTGAGGAGTTGGGCAGCCACGACCACTATGCACAAGCCGTGCAAAACCTTGAGATGCAAATTCAAGAATTGTCGACCGAGCTCGATGGCTCGATTTGGAAACGGGATCAACTGAAGCTGGAGCTTGCCAAGACACCGCGTACTGTAGCGACGCGCACCTTAGGAGGCACGACCTCCTCGGCCGCAGCCAGAGTCGAGGAGCTGCAGCGGAAGCTGAATGATCTGCTATTGCGGTACACGGAAGGGCATCCGGACGTAGTTGCGACGAAGCGGGCACTCGCTGCCGCTCAAGCAGAGCTAGCGCAAGGCGGCTCGGGAACCCACCAATCCAGTTCGATTTCACAGTCTTCTCCCAATCCCGCCTACACGCAGATCGAAGAGGAGCTTCGTCAGCTCGATCTCGAGAGCTTGACGGTGAAGCGACGGCTCGAAACGACCGGGCAGGATCTAGTGCAGGCCAAGCAGCGCCTCGCGGACGTGCCTGATGTCGAGCTTCAGCTCGCGCAGATGAACCGAGATTACGAAGTCTTGCGTCAGAACTACGCGCAACTCATCGAGCGGCGAGAATCGGCAAAGATGGCTCTCGATATCGACAACCAGACCACCGGCGTGGAGTTCCGGGTCGTCGAGCCGCCCGTGGTGCCTGCTGAGCCTAGCGGTCCCAACCGTGTTCTGCTGTTTTCGGGTGTGCTCTTGGGCGCAATCGGTGCCGGAATTGGTATGGTGTTGGTGCTAATCCGGCTGAAGGAATCATTCGCTACTATTGCTCAACTCCGGGACACGTTCGGCGTTCCCGTACTGGGGAGTATTTCGCTGGTCCGCCGCTCGCTTTGGCGGCACGTGCGAATGGTGGAGGCTGCTGTTTTCGCCTGCAGCTGGGTTGGATTGTTGGTCGTCTTTGGCGGCCTCACCTACTACTTCGGCCACGCTGGACAGCGGCCGATTTGGATGGATCCCGTCGTTCGCGGTCTGAGCCAATTGCGAAGTCTAGTGCTCTAAGGGAAGAACGGTCGATGTCAGAGCCGAACCAGATGAACCTGATCGACCGAGCATGGCAGCAGCTGGGCAAGAACCGAGGAAGCTCGCTGATCGAGCGGGCGGTGGATGGCGTCATCGGCGACTCGGCAAGCGACGTACCCGACACCCCAGTCTTCAATGGCCAGGCGCCTGACGCGATCGCGCTCGGTCCCGGAGCCGGTAGGCGGAGCCAAGAATTCACCATCGATCTGGCACGTTTGGCCGCGCGTGGCATCATCACACCTGACAGCCGTTGCCGCCTCTCTGAAGAGGTCAGGCTCATTAAGCAGCGGTTGATGCAACGAATGCGGCTTTTCGATCAGAAGCAGAGCGAGGAAAGAGCGCCGCTCGATAACATCATTATGATCACAAGCGCGCGGCCCTATGAAGGAAAGAGCTTCGTATCGATGAATTTGGCGATGAGCTTCATCGTTGATGAAGGACTCAATGTCTTGCTCGTCGATGCTGATCCAATTCAAGGCACCGTACTGACGGCACTCGGTGTCAAGGCGGAGCGCGGTTTGGTCGATTTGCTCAAGAATCCCAGCCTGGATATGGCTGACTTCCTTTTGCGCGATGCGCGGCTGCGATTTAGCGTGCTTCCCGGCGGGTCGACCTCGACATCCGCAACGGAGTTGTTCGGAAGTCAACGGATGCGGGCGTTGATGACAACGATGGCAACCCGCTACCGGGATCGAATCATCATTTTCGATTGCCCGCCTGTGCTGGCTAGCACGGAGCCCCTGGCGATTGCGCAATTCGTAGGCCAGCTGCTCTTCGTGGTGGAAGCCAACGGTACTCCGGAGCGCGCAATTCGTTCCGCCCTCGAGCTGCTGGCACCCTGTCGCAACGTCAGCCTCGTGCTCAACAAGGCTGTAGTCGCGAGCGGAGCAGATGAATTTGGGTCTTATTATCACGAGTATGACCGGAGGCGTAAGAAATCATCGCGGAATGGCGCCGGATAATCTACGGGGAAAAAGGGGCGGTCGATGTGGGGGATCGAGACGTCGGCAATCATGCGGTGGGCAGTCAGGGTATCGCTGGTGACAGTCGTGTTCGCGCCAGGACAGCTCGGGGCAGCCGATGTGCGGCTGACGGGTTCAGTGGGAACTCAAGTGACCGCAAGCGACAACGTGGATCTTGAGCCGGATGGTCAGGCCAACAGTGGTTTGATTTGGACCAATACAGGCTCGTTTGGTTTGCGCGAGGACGGTGAACGTCTCCACGCGGCGGTGGACTATACGTTGAGCATCGATACGACATTCTCCGATGGCACCGACGTGGATGTTCGCAACGACCTCAACGCCATCGGGACGCTAGAAGTCATCCCCGATCTTTTCTATCTCGAAGGCAGAGCATTCGCCGGCCAGCGCTTGGTCGGCGCGAACGGACGTGTCTCGGGAAATGGGACGAACGTTGGCTCCGACACGGCCGATGTTTATTCTTTCACCGTCAATCCCTTCTTTCACTTCCGGCTCGGCACTTGGGCCGATGCCGACATCGGCGCTGAATATGAACGTGTGTTTGTTACGGACAACAAGAGCGAGGAGGGCAGTAGTGGCGACTCCGTAAGCACCAGCCAGCATGCGAAGATCTCGAGCGAGGGCAAGCTGGCTCGTACGAACCTGGCGGCAGAGTTTGAGCATGACAAAGTCAATACAGACGGACCGGGCAATGACAGCGAGCAAACCACGGGCCTAACCACGGCTGAGTACGCCTTGATTCCTGAATTTTCACTCTTGGGAACGGTGGGCTACGAGGTGATCGACACAAATAGCTTTCAGCGTGACCTTAGTGGTGTGGTCGTGTATGGCGGATTTGACGCGCGGCCGGGGCCGAGATCGGAGCTGCGATTCCAAGTTGGGCATCGATTCGACCAAATCGTCTATGACGCGTTGGCGAGCTACAAACTCACGTCCCACATGACTTTCCAAAGTACCTACGGCGTATCCTTCGTTCCAGCGGCGGGCGACGCATTGTCATTGCCGACAAATATCATGTTGGACAAAAACGGGAACTTCGTCGACGTGACGACTGGACTTCCGGTCAACCCGATCGATGTCGGATTGGGGTTGGAAGACCAACCCTACGTTTCGAACCGCGCCGACGCATCACTCGTCGGATCCTATACTCGTGATCAATTCAGCCTGACTGGCACCTTCGAGCGTCGCGACTTTCAGACCCAGGAGGATGAAGACGTCCTCGAGGCGGCAGCGAGTTGGACACACGATTTGTCTCGCGATCTGCGGGTGGGAAGTCTTCTCGGTTATCGAAGAACTGATATCACAATGGGCGAAAAGGACGACACGATAATCGGTCGTGTTGACGTGTCTTATGACTTAGCAGAGAACGCCGTGATATTCGCTGCCTACTCGTATACTCAGCGCTTTTCGAACGTTCCCGACGACGAATACGCAGAAAATGCGTTGACGATCGGCGCAAGTCTCAGATTCTAGCCGTGTACGAAAAATTCTACAGACTATCCGGGTCACCCTTCAAACTCACCCCCGACCATCGCTTCTTCTACCGCAGCGCGGGTCACAAGAAAGCGATGTCCTTTCTTCAGTTCGGGATTCACCAAGGAGAGGGGTTTATAGTCATCACGGGCAATGTCGGCGCCGGTAAGTCCACGCTGGTTCGCCAGTTGTTTGCGGAACTGGATACAAGCAAAGTCATTGCAAGCCAGATCGTAACCACGCAGATCGAAGCCGCAGGCATCGTCAAGTTGATCTTGTCGGCTTTCAACGTGCCGATTCCAGGCAGTGACAAAGCGTCCATGTTGCGATCGCTCGAGACTTTCCTCGTCCAGCAACACAAGCAGGGCAAGCGGGTCCTTCTGGTTGTCGATGAGGCCCAGAATTTGCCCCTCCGCACGCTTGAGGAACTGCGGATGCTATCGAACTTCGTGCTTGATGGCCAATCGCTGTTCCAGAGCTTCCTTCTGGGGCAGACCCAATTCAACGTGCTGCTTGCGGACCCACAACTAGAGCAGCTGCGCCAGCGGGTGATTGCATCTTATCACTTGGAGCCGATGTCGGCCATGGAGACGCAAGAATACATCCAGCACCGACTACATCGAGTCGGTTGGACAGGCAAGCCGATGTTCACGGCCGAGGCGTATGAGCGAGTTTATGCCGAAACTGAAGGGATTCCCCGCCGGATCAACAACCTTTGCAATCGCCTACTTCTCTATGGAGCACTCGAAGGATTGATGTCCATCAATGATACCGTTGTCAACGAGGTGATCGCGGATCACCGTAGGGAAATAGCCGAGGGCGTGGCGCTCGGTGAGGCAGTACTCTCGGTCGGCCAAGGACACGCGCGAGCGGGAGAAGCGCGACCCAATGGTTCGGCGGACGCGACAACGCGGCTCGATCGCATCGAGCGGCACCTCGGGCAGCATGAGCGGGCCATCCAAGCATTGCTCAAGTCCGCCATGACCATCCTGATGTCAATTCGGTCCAACAATGAACGGAGTGAGCCGGCCGATGGGGATGAGCATGGCGCCGATTCCTGATTCGTCGGATCTCCCTGGGACGCAAGAGCGCAGATCCGTAGTTGTCAATGCGATGTCGGTGGACGTCGAGGACTACTATCAAGTGTCGGCTTTTGAGCCGTTCGTGCCACGAAATCAATGGACGAGCTTTGCGCCCCGCGTAGTATCGAACACGGAGCGCGTACTGGAGCTCTTTGAGAAGGCAGGGATCCGGGCGACTTTCTTCGTGCTTGGTTGCGTCGCGGAACGCCATCCGACATTGATCCGACGAATCGTCGCGAGTGGGCACGAGTTGGCAAGTCATGGATACGAACATCGCAGAGTCTCCGAGCAGACGCCGGCAACGTTTCTTGCCGACGCGGCACGCACCAAGACTCTCCTCGAGGATATCGGCAGCACCGAGGTCAAAGGTTATCGCGCTGCCAGCTTTTCCATAAATCGCAGAAATTGGTGGGCATTCGCCGGACTCGTCAACGCGGGCTACACATACAGTTCCAGTGTCAATCCGATCAGGCACGATCACTACGGAGAACCCGGCGCTCCGCGCCACTCCTTCAAGCCATGGCCGCATGAATTCATCGAGATACCGATTACTACTGTCGACATCGCCGGACGTCGGTTTTCCTGTGGCGGAGGCGGCTTCTTTCGGCTTCTTCCATATCGATGGTCACATTGGGCCATCAGCCGTGTAAATCATCGAGAAATTCGACCTGCGATATTTTATTTCCATCCGTGGGAGATCGATCCTGGCCAACCTCGGATCGAGCAAGCATCGCTCAAGTCTCGATTGCGGCACTACACGAATCTGGGAATCATGGAAGCAAAAGTCGAGCGCATCCTTCAAGATTTCAGGTGGGGAAGGATCGACGATGTTTTTCTTGGATTGGCAGCGAGTGATCTCACGTCATGGCCGGGGCCATGACATTCAATATTCGGATGCTGAATGACGCGGCGGCTGGGCTCGCTATCTTCGCGCTGCATCTGTTACTGCCCTCTATGATTGGTCCTCGCTTCAGCCGGGGCCATTGATAGAGCCGCGGGCAAATGGAGATACGTGAAAACATTGCGTGAGCCGATGCTAATGAGCCAGAATCTTGGTGTCGCTCCGAAGGAGGCGAGGTCAATCGAGCGCAATTCGAGTCGTCGAGCGGCGATTTGGTTCGCATTCTTGCTGCTCGCCCTCGGCGGTACGTCGTATGAGCCCCTATCTGCGATGATCGGCACGTGGCGCAACACGACGACCTACAATCACGGATTTCTGATTCTACCCATCTCTCTCTATCTCATTTGGATGCGACGACGCGAACTTCGCGGGCTCGCGCTGAAGCAGGAGCCATTGGCGCTCATTCCGCTGGCTGGCGCCGCCGCATTGTGGTTGGTCAGCGCTGCAGCTGAAGTGGTCACGTCTCAGGAGATTGCGCTCGTTGGAATGGCGCTGACTGTGGTTCTCTTCTGCTTCGGATGGTCAATCGCGAAACGGTTGGCATTTCCACTGCTATTCCTATTCTTCATGGTGCCGGTTGGGGATTTTTTGATACCACCACTCCAGACATTCACCGCGGACTTCTCAGTTAGCCTGCTTAGACTGTGCAATGTGCCAGTATTTCGTGACGGCAACCTGATTCAGATTCCCGGCGCCGCATTCTTGGTCGCCGAGGCTTGTGCGGGCTTGCGCTTCCTTATCGCCAACGTTGTCGTCGCAACGCTGTTCAGCTACCTTTTCTATACTAAGTGGTGGAAATATTTAATCTTTATGGTCATCGCGATCATCGTTCCAGTCATCGCAAACGGATTGCGAGCTTTTGGAATCATGTATTTGGCCTATCTCACCGACAACCGACTGGCGGCAGGAGCCGATCACATTATCTACGGTTGGGGGTTCTTTTCGTTGGTGATGTTGGCTCTTCTGGCCATCGGGTGCATTTTTGCTGATCGGCCCGATGGGCGTAGTGCGCTGCATGCGCAGGTGGAGGGGCACCTCTGCGGATATTCGTCGCTGCAATCAGAGGCATGGCGCCACGGTCTTGCGGTATTCGCTGCTTTGATGGTGTTGGCTGCCCCCGCTTATGCCTGGTCCCTGATGCGGGCGCCCACTGCAACAGGCGACGTAAGGCCCGCCCTCGCTACGATTAGCTCGGCTTGGACCCGCCTGCCGGCTGCTATTTCGGATTGGCAGCCACGTTTCCTAGGAGCCGATTGGACGCTTCGCGATACATATCGGCAGGGTGAAAATGAAGTAGATATCTTTGTTGCGTATTACGCCTACCAGCGACGCGATGCAAAAATTATCTATTATGCCAACAGCATGGCCGATGATAGGACGTGGTGGCCGTACGATACGAGTACAGCAATGGTCCATCAGCGCGGCAAGCTGATTCCTTCACGTGTCGATGACCTGGCATCACCGACGTATCACCGGATTGTTGTCTGGTGGTATTGGGTTGATGGGCAAATCACAAACAGCACGATTCGCGCCAAGATCCTACAGACGAGGGCGCGTCTCTTTGGTGGCAATCAGGCAGCAGCCGTGGTCGCGGTTTCCGTCAAATATGACCGCGATCCGGCCGACGCCATCGGGACTGCCGATCGCTTTCTCCGCGATTCTGTTCCCTGGGAGGAGTACCTTGCAGGGCTAGACCAACGATAAAATGGGGCGAGGTGATCGGAGCTAACATGTGCGGATTCACCGGCATTATGGATATTCGTGGTCGTCGAGACATCGATACCCGGATAGTCCAGCATATGAGCGATCTTCTAACGCATCGCGGGCCAGATGGAAGTGGTCAGTTTGACACACCAGGGATCGCACTGGGACACCGGCGCCTTGCCATCCTTGATGTTGCTGGCGGCCAGCAGCCAATGTTCAACGAAACCGGCAGCGTCGCGGTCGTGTACAATGGAGAGATTTATAACTTTCTGGATCTGGCGCAGGAGCTCATAGCACGAGGTCACCGCTTCCAGACCCGGTGCGACACCGAGGTCGTCGTACATGCTTGGGAGGAGTGGGGTGAGGCATGCGTGGATCGGTTCCGCGGTATGTTTGCCTTTGCCATATGGGATAGCGTCGCGGAGGTGCTTTTTCTCGCTCGAGATCGGGTCGGCGAGAAGCCGCTTTACTATTCAGTGACCGGTGATGGATTTTTTCTCTTCGCGTCAGAGTTGCGCGCCGTTGTTGCCGGCCTGCCCAACGCACCGGTGATGGATGCCGAAGCCATCGAAGACTATTTCGCGTTGGGCTATGTGCCGGATCCGAAATCGATCTACGCGGGCATTTACAAGCTACCGCCCGCGCACACGCTGCGAGTGTCAAGAGCTCAAGGCCTATCGCAACCGCGACGATATTGGGACGTCAGATTCGCAGACCAGCCCAGGCGACTGTCGGAAACGTGCGCAGAGCTACTCGAACGACTACAGGCCGCGGTCCAGATGAGGCTCATTTCCGACGTGCCGCTGGGCGCCTTTCTCTCTGGTGGCGTGGATTCGAGCGGTATCGTTGCATTCATGGCGCAGGCTTCTTCACTACCGGTGAAGACGTGCTCTATCGGGTTCGACAATCCTGATTTTGACGAGTCGGCCTATGCGACCATGATCGCGCAACGTTACAAGACTGATCATCTCTGCGAAATCGTTCGGATCGATGCATGTGATCTTATCGATCGGCTGGCGATCGCCTACTCTGAGCCTTTCGCTGATAGTTCGGCACTGCCGACATATTTGTTGAGCGCTATCGCCCGCAAGCGCGTGACGGTCGCGCTCTCGGGCGACGGTGGCGATGAGGTTTTCGCCGGATATCGGCGATATGTGTTCGAGCACCGCCAGGGTCAAATCCGAAAGCTTCTGCCTCAAGGGCTATCTCGTCCTGCATTTGGAATGCTCTCGGCGATCTATCCGAAACTCGACTGGGCGCCGCGGGCGCTGCGGGCAAAAGCCACGTTCGAAGCGCTGGCGGCAGATCCGGTAGCCGGTTACTTCCGATCTGTAGCGCTAATGCCGACACCACTGCGTCAGCGCCTATTCAGTGGCGACTTCAAGGCGCAGCTGAGGGGCTACAGTGCGTTGGAGGTCCTCCGGTGTCATGGCGACCGTGCTGGCACAACGGATCCGGTTGCCCAGAGTCAGTACATAGATCTGCAGACATGGCTGCCCGGGGGTATGTTGACCAAAGTTGATCGAGCCAGCATGGCGAACTCACTTGAGGTGCGGACCCCATTTCTGGATCACGAGTTGATCGAGTGGGCCGCGAGCCTGTCAGTAGACTTGAAGATCAGAGGCAGTGCAGGAAAGTACGTGCTGAAGAAGGCTCTGGAACCACACCTGCCGGCTCAGACGCTCTATCGAACGAAGCAGGGCTTCTCGTTGCCGTTGAAGGCGTGGTTCGAGGGCAGTCTCCATCAGCGCCTACGCGACGCTCTTGATGGTCCATCTCTCCGTGACAGCGCGATTTTTGACATGACGTTTCTGAAGGGTTTGGTCGCTCAGAATGCATCAGGGATGCATAATCACAGCCGAATCCTGTGGGCACTTGTCATGTTCGACGCCTTCCTACGTCAACGGAAAGTCGACGTGTTACCACATCGCAAAACGATGGCCGAGGCCGCTGCACAATGACCGTCGTGTCGTCGGATGTACTGCCGAGCCTGTTCCAGACGGTGCGTCGCCTTGGCTGAAGAGTGTTGAGCTACTATCGCATCTTGTAAGCGGCAGACCATGGAAAGCGTATTGTTTCTCTTGGCGGTGGTCGGCATCGTCGTTGTCGTTGCATGGAGTGTGATGAACGACCGTGTCCCATCCAATGGAAAGACGCACGGCTTGCTGGCGATGCGCGAAGAAGCACCGATCGAGCCGGCGACTTCCGAATCTAGAACGCCGCCGAAAAATCGTCACATTCAAGAACCGTGAGACGAGGTGCGGCAGTCGTTGGGCGGCGTGCTTGTGATCGTACACCACGATATTTCTGAGGTCGCTTCCTGCTTTCTCGATCGGTCCCAGAACCGGGAACCAATCGATTACCATGGCACGCTAAGCTGGTATCAGAATTTCGTGACGACCTGTCTCGACCCAGGTGATGAGCCGATTTTCTTCGACTTGTCCGATGGCGCCGGAAGGCGAACGGTCTTGACGATGCGGCTGCGCAGGGATGGATCTGGCCCGATGAGGAGCAGAACACTAGCGAGCCTTACGAACTACTACAGCTGTTGGTTCGCGCCGCATGGACTTGACATGATGCCCAATCCAGCGGGCACAATCGAGGATTGGGGGCGCGCACTACGACGTTGGCGTGAGCGCCCGCATCGAGTCCGATTCGACGCACTCGACTCATCATCGGCGGGATTTAGTGCGCTTGCGATCGGTCTTCGCCGGGCGGGATATTGGCTTGATTGCTATCCGCAGTTTGGCAACTGGTACCTTTCCGTCGGCGATCGGGAATTCGGCAGTTATTGGGCTTCGAGAGTGCCAACATTGCGGCATACCGTAGAGCGGAAGGAGCGGGCTCTCCGCCTGCAGCACAAGGTCTCAATCGATGTGATTGCGGCACCCGAAGCTGCAGGACTAGCGATCGCGCTCTATCAGCAAGTCTATGCGGCGAGTTGGAAGAGACCAGAACCTTATCCTCGGTTTATCCCGGGCCTTATAGAACATGGGCTCTCCGATCGCTCGTTGGCGGTGGGCGTCCTGAAGGTTGATGGAACGCCCGTGGCGACACAGATATGGATATTCTTCAAAGACCGCGCGACCATATTCAAGCTAGCGCATCTGGAAGATTTCAGCCGTTGGTCCGTTGGTTCGATTCTGACTCGTCATTTGATGGAACGCGCGCTTTCCGACCCGCGCGTCCGCGAAATAGACTTCGGACGGGGCGATGATCCCTACAAGCAACTTTGGTTGCCCTATCGTCGCCAGCGGTGGGGCATAATCGCGTACGACCCAGGTACCGTGACGGGATTGGGACATGCAATGCGGAACTTTGGACCAAAGGTGCTGCGTTGGGCGGTACGCCGCGGCACCGCGAAACAAGGTTGATGCTTGGACTGAATGACAAAGCGAAGAGCCTCGCCTTGGCAGTCCGAAGCCCAGAGCAACTGGTTCGTCCAGTGACTCCAAGCGGTAGTTAGTCCAAAAACAACTGCCTCAACGCGACAGACCGAGGCATGAAGGGGTCCTCGGAAGGCTAATGTTGCAATGGCGGATTCTAACCTGGCCTAGTGTCGTGACGCGAGCGACGCGCCGCTCATCGGTACGTTGGATTCGATGTCGGCGACGGATCAGATTGGACGTTAGAGGCTGAGGGGGGTATCATCGTTCAAGAGACTTATGTGAGTTGGGCGTCTTCAACCTGTGGGTGAGAGATAGTAGCCTCTAGGCACAGAGACGACCGTCTCAAGCGCTTGTAAATGGATTTCTCGCAGCCCTCCGACCCAGCCATCGTGACCCACGCCATTGCTGCGGTGGGGTTCCTGCTCGTGTGTGTCTTGCTCATCTCCAGCTGGCGGCGGCGGGGACCGGGCATCGCACTGATCGTGGCGTGTGGCTTCACGGCACTCTGGGCGGCAGCTATCGCCGCAGCAATGAGCAATTGGTCATTGCCGACTTGGTTCCCGCCTGCCGCTGAGTTAGTGCGCACCGGTTCATGGCTGGCCGTGCTGATCGTCTTGCGCCGCCTCCTCATCGGTCCGACCTCATTCTGGCAAATCTGCCGAAGCACGCCGTCTGTCTTGTGCGTCATCTTTCTCGCCCTGGGTCTCGTAGACGTCATTGTTGGTCCAATGGTTCTGGTCATCGCGGGGATAACTTTACAGCCTGGTTTTATCGCCGGATTGGGGCTGGCGGTTGTCGGCCTGCTCCTGCTTGAGAACATCTTCAAGCTCACAACCGACGAATCGCGATGGGCGTTCAAGCACCTAGTCATCGGGCTAGGCGCATTGTTTGGCTTCGATCTGGTGTTCTATTCGGAAGCCTTGTTGTTCAAGCAGTTTGACGCAGCAGCAATCGCCGCCCGGCCACTAATCGGTGTCGCCATCTTGCCATTAGTCGTCGTGGCTGCGGCCCGGATTCGTCGCCTGTCATTCGATGTATCGGTATCTCGCCGTGCGGCACTGCAAACTACAGCGCTGGTGGGTAGTGGGTTGTACCTCGTTGCCATTTCTGGCGTCGGTTACCTCATGCGTGAGGTTGACATCGGGTGGGGGCCGGTTCTGCAAGTCGCTTTTGTCTGCGGAGCAGCCGTGTTGCTGGCGACGGTGCTGGTATCCGGAACGGTGCGTGCTCGCGCACGGCGGCTGCTCGCGGAGAACTTCTTCACGTTCACTTTTGACTACCGGCACGAATGGATTCGCTTCATCGACACTATCTCATCGTCGAACGAGAGCAGTTCGCTGCACGAGCGCGCCATCCGCGCGGTTGCCAATGTTTTCGATTGTGGCGGCGGCGCGATCTACGTATGCCGCCCTGACGGAGCGCTTGCGATTGCGTGCCGGTGGAATTGGAGCCACACAGCCAAAGTAACGGCGCTGCCGCCGGCCGTGGTCGACAAACTCAAATCCGATAATGAATTGTTGGTATTGAGCCAGAATGACAAAACGTTCGCTTCCCTCCTTGCGAAACCAGATATCTTGGCTTGGTTTGATGAAATGGAGGATCCCTGGTTCCTCTTGACGCTTCGTTCGCGTGAGGCATTGATCGGGGCAATCATTCTCGCGTGCCCGCGGGTCCGGCGGAAATTGACGTGGGAGGATAGAGATCTTCTCGGCATTCTCGGAATTCAACTCGCGAGCTACGTCGTCGAGGAACAGGCCACGCGAGCACTTGTCGCAGCGCAAAGATTTGAGCAGGTCGGCAAACGGTTTACCTTTATCGCTCATGACCTCAAGAACCTCGTCAGCCAACTGACACTCGTGCTCCATCATGCCGAGCAACACGGCGGGAATCCGCAATTCCTCCGCGATGCCTTCGCGACCGTGAAAGGATCCGTCGAGAAGATGCAGCGCATGCTTGTTCGCCTCCGCGAGGCCGAGTCGTCCGACGCGCCTCCCGAACCAGTCGAAATTGGGGTGGTTATCGCTGATGTGGTCGGTGCTGCCCAACCCCGGCGCGAGCGCATTGTCGTTCGCGCTGCGCCATTTCAGATTTGGGCTCGCGCCAACCATGAGCAGTTTGTCGGGATCGTGCAAAATATCGTACAGAACGCGCTAGAGGCCACCACTTCGGATGGTCTGATAAACATCGCATACATGAGAGAGGGAAGTAACGCTTTCGTGGAGATCCGCGACAGTGGAATTGGAATGACGCGAGCGTTCATCGAGCAACATCTGTTTACAGCGTTCGCGTCGGCAAAAGATTCGGGTTACGGCATCGGCATATATCAGACGCGCGAAACACTAGAGCGCTGGGGCGGAGGGATCGAAATCGACAGCGTACCGGGACAGGGCACGACGATCCGCCTACGATTGCTTGTCGCGGACAGGCCGCAGTCGAAGATCGAGCAGGGTGCGAAGACTGCAATGAGCGTGGATGGTACACGCTGATGGGCGCCGGCACGCTACTACTGGTTGACGATGATTCGGAGATCCTGCGCATGCTCCGCTGGTCATTCGAACGATACGATCTCTACACAGCCTCAAACCGTGGTGAGGCTCTACAACTAGTGAATGAACGTCGGCCGGCTGTTGTGACCTTGGACTTGGGTCTGCCGCCAGCTCCGGACGACGCGTCGGAGGGTCTTGCAACGCTTGAGGAGATCCTAGCAGTTGCGCCGGAAACAAAAGTGATTGTTGTAACGGGCAACGAAGAGCGGGAAAGCGCAGTGAAAGCGGTCGGATTGGGTGCCTATGACTATTATCAGAAGCCCATCGAGCCAGAGACGTTGGGCTTGGTGGTCGGACGAGCATTTCGGTTGAGTGAACTCGAGGCCGAGAACCGTCAGATTCACCATTGGGGAAGTAAAAGGCCGCTGGGAATTTTGACTGCCAGTGAACGGATGCTGAAACTATGTGGCACAGTTGAAAAGGTTGCTCGCACGGATGCAACAGTGCTGCTGCTGGGTGAAAGCGGGACTGGGAAGGAATTGCTGGCTCAGGCACTACATACCTTGGGTCCACGGCGTGATAAGCCGTTTGTGGTTATCAACTGTGGTGCAATACCAGAGACGCTTCTTGAAAGCGAGTTGTTCGGTCACGAGAAGGGGTCCTTCACTGGCGCCTTGCGACAGGTAAAAGGGAAGATCGAGTTAGCTCACCGGGGAACACTATTCCTCGATGAAATCGGTGACATGCCCCTTATGCTTCAGGTGAAGCTGCTCCGATTTCTCCAGGAACGCTCCATCGAACGAATCGGCGGGCGCGAGAAGATCGCCGTCGACACACGGGTTGTCTCGGCGACGAATCGCGATGTTCGAGCTCAGCTTGAGCGGAGCGAATTCCGTGAGGACTTGTTCTATCGAATTAGCCAAGTGACAATCGAGATACCGCCACTACGCGATCGCGATGATGATCCGGTGCTGCTGGCGCGCTATTTTTCGGAGCGGTATGCCCGGGAACTCGGCCGCAAACGTCCCCGTATCGCACCCGATGCCCTGTCGGCCTTGCGTGAGTACAAATGGCCCGGCAACGTGCGAGAGCTGGAAAATCGCGTCAAACGGGCGGTCATCCTGGCGGAAGGCCCCGCCATTACTGCTGCCGATCTCGATCTGCAGACAGGCACAGGTCAGACTCCGCACTCGACCTTGCGCGAAGCGCGCGAACGCGCAGAACGGGCAGCAATTCTTCAGGCTTTGATACTCGCAGACGGAAATATGTCAGAGGTAGCTAAGATTCTTGGAATCAGTCGGCCCACGGTATACAGCTTGATGAAGCAGCTGGACATAAAATGGCCGTCGGAATAGGTGACCATCTCTGTGTGTGCCGAATCTGCGCTGCGCTGTGCAAACAGTGAGCTCTTGCGATGACCCCTAAAACCGACGGTTGTGTGTGTCATGCCGCGTAATCTCAGAATTCTGAGCACCATCCTGGGAATAGTCCTCTGCGCGATGGTGATGCTTTCAAGCCCGGGAATCTCCGCGACGAGAGAAGAAACAGAATCTCTCTCATATTATCAAGATGCGCTGAAACGGCTGCAGGAAGGCAATGCTGGCGCTGCAGTAGTTCAGCTGCGCAATGCAATCCAGAGCGACCCCAACAATCTTGATGCCAGGCTTCTGCTGGGCCGACTCTATCTACAGGCCGGAGATGGGCCTTCGGCTGAGAAGGAACTACGCCATGTTGATGAAAGCCACCCGGGTGATGAGGTGCAGTTGTTGCTCGGCCAAGCACTGCTGCTCCAGCAGAAATATGACGACGTCCTGTCGACTGTTGGTGACAAAGCTATTGCGCCCGAGCTGCGAAGCAGCGAGCTCATTGTGCGTGGAAGCGCAAAATTGGGACTCGGTGCGTACGGAGACGCGGAGACACTCTTCAACGAAGCCATGAGTCTAGCGCCAAAGTCGACTGTCGCACTCCTCGCAATGTCGCGATTTAAATTGATGCGTGGAGACTCTGCTTCGGCGGAGAAATTGGTTGACGCTGCGTTGCAGATCGATGGTGGCTTTTTCGATGGCTGGTTGATGAAGGCAAATATCGCGACGAGCCGGGGTGACGTTCGTGCGGCGCTCGCTGCTCTGGATCAAGCGGCAACGATCAGGCCCGACGACATCCGCGTGAAGCTGGGGCGGGCTCAGGCGAATTTGCGGGGCGGGCAGCTCGATGCGGCGGAGAAGGCGGTCAAGGAGATACTGCAGAAGTTTCCTGACAATGCATTGGCGAAGTACATCGAATGCACGATAGACGTGGGACGCGGCAACTTCGAAGCTGCGAGTCAGCTGTTCCTCGAGATCGAGGACAAACTCCGGGATTACCCACCAAGTCTGCTGTTGGGTGGCGTTATCAGGTACCAAACGGGGCAATTTGCTCAGGCCGAAGTTGCGCTGTCGCGGTACTTGGCGATCATGCCCGCCAATGTCGAGGTCCGTCGGCTCCTCGCTTTGACACAGCTCCGTCAGGGTAATGCGCGCTCGGCGGCTGAGACCCTGCAGCAGTTGCTTGACAAGAATCCAAATGACGGGGCTGCACTGCAACTGCTAGCGAGCGCATATGTGCGCCAAGAGAAATATTCGGAGGCCTCAGATGCATTCGAGCGGGCAGCCAAGTTCGGAAACGCAGCGTCGGCTATGCAGGCTCGTGCGTCTCTAGCGCTCCTGGGAACATCTCTCGGCCTGGCGGATTCGCCGAAGACGGGCACAGGCGTCCTACCATCCGACGATCTGACGAAAAGTATGTTGCTGGTGCTGGAGTTACTGAAAACGCGCGAATTCGATCTCGCCCTGGAAAGGGTCGGGAAATTGAAGGTAGCTTACCCGACCAATCCGCTGGTCGAAAACATCGAGGGCGCCATCTATCTAGCGAAGAGCGATGATGCAAATGCGCGTAAACACTTCAACGCCGCCCTAGCGATCGATCCGAAACTCTTTTCAGCGATGGCAAATCTCGATCGCCTCGACATTCGCGCGGGCAATACGCCCGCTGTCGAGAAAAGGATGCGTGATCGCCTTACAGCCGATCCTCTGGACGAGCGATCCATCATTCGATTGTCCAACTTCTTAGTCAGTCAGCAGCGTCGCGCGGAGGCGCTGCAGCTGTTGGAAGGCAAGCTCGATGAGCTACCGAAAGGCATAGAAATTCGCGAGACGCTTATTCGCCTTTATCTTGCACAAGCGGATGGTCAAAAGGCGAAGAGAGTGAACGGCAGTCTTGCAACGATAGCGCCGGATGACATCGCGTTGCAGCGGTTTGTAGCGCAGGCATATGTCCAGGCGGACGACCCGCAGAGCGCCGTCGAAGTCATGCGTGCGCTGGTCAGCAAGAACCCCAGCGACGTGACGCTAAAATTGGCTTTAGCGCAGGTCCTGGCTTCCGCATCGCCCGAAGAAGCTCGCACGATACTCGAGGATATTCGACGCGCCGATCCTACCAACGTCGACGCGACTGTTGGTTTGGTCAATCTGGCATTTGCGGCCAATAAGGTGGATGAGGCGATTCAAGATGCGAGAGACTTGGCACCGCATGATCGGATTGCGGCTGCGCAACTGGAGGCCAACATACTGGAACGGTCCAAAAGGGCCGACGAAGCGGTTAAGGTCCTCGATGAGGCGTTTAAGCGTGATACCGTGTCGGCACTGGCAGTGGCTCTCGGATCGGCGAGACTCAATGCCGGCCGCATTGACGAAGCGATCGAGGCCTTGCGTCAATGGGTTCAGCAGAAACCAACCGATGCAGCTGCGCGCAGCATCCTTGGCGCGGCCCTGATTCGCAAAGGGGACTACGCCGGAGCTGCTGCCGAGTACGACAAGCTTCTGGCACAGGATCCCTTTGATGCGGTGACGCTCAACAACTTGGCGTGGTTAAAGGACGAGCTGGGAGCAGCGGGCGCTGTCGAATTGGCGCGGCGGGCGCACGATCTGGCGCCCCAATCTGGCGAAATCGCGGATACGCTGGGCTGGCTTCTAGTCAAGTCAAAGAATTTGGATGACGGGCTCAAACTTCTCCGAGAGGCGGCAGCCGCCGTGCCGACAAATTCGGATATTCAGTTTCATTTGGCCTATGCGCTGCACGGGACCGGTGACGATCTAACTGCTTTGAAGATTCTTGAGAAATTGTTGGCGACCGACGAGAAGTTTTCCGAACGAGATGCCGCGGAATCGCTGCTCAAGGAGCTGCACAGCTAAATGTGCTCCCTCATCGTGACTCGACCATGGGCTTCGCGTGCTCTCAGCGATGTTGAATCGCATATAAGATTTTGGCAGCGTCAGATCGAGTAACACGGCGCGTCCTGGCTTGCTAGGGGGGCTGCTGACAGGATCCAAACAGACGATCATAGGCAGCGATCATTTTGTTGATGCCATATTCTCGGTGCACGCGCTCGCGGTTCAGCAGTCCGATTCTGTTGCGCAGATTGCGATCTCTCGTCAATGTCGTCAGCGCTTGTACAAATCTTGATTCGTCCTGACTGGGAACAATAAAGGTTCGATTGTCCGTTGCAACCATCGTGCTGATATCTCCCACGTCCGTGGCGACGATTGGAAGGCCGGCCGCCATGGCCTCAAGGACGGTGTAGGGCATCTGTTCGGTGTCGGAGGTGACAGCGAACACATCGAATAGCCCGAGTGCACGTTCGGCGCTCGAAACAGCGCCAATAAAGACGATGCGGTCTCTTGCGCTGGATTCTTGGGCGATCCTTTCGAGCCGGATTCGTTCCGGACCGTCCCCGACGATGACGAGCCGACTCTTCGGTGCTTGTGGAAGCGCGGCGAAGGAACGGATAAGACGAGGGAGGTTCTTTTCGGGGCGCAGTGCCGCAATCGTGCCGATAATGAGTTCACCAGCCTGGCGATTGACGAGGGCTGCCAATTTTGGATCCGACGCTGCAGAAAAACGATCACAATCGATCCCGTTCGGAATATGCAAAACTGATTTCTGATCGAAGCCCCATGTGCCGGTCACCAAGTGAAGTAGCTGCTGAGACGGCACCACGATACGGGTCTTCAGTCCCCCCAGAGCGACGCGCCGAAACAAGATGCGCCGGCGCAATTGACGCACAATCGACTCATCCGGCCCGAACCCGTCTTCGAAATGTAGATGCGGCCGCTTGAGCGCAAAGCGGTTCACAAGAGCCCATTCGGTGGAACCCCAGTTATAGGTCAATAGGATCGTCGGCGTCAGCCGCTTCAGAACAGCGTGGAACCTGTGCAACGACCACGGGCCGGGAAAGCGAGGCTGGCGTCCCGCCAAGATCTTCACCCAGAATTCCTCTCCGATCGTAATGAGGCTTCGAGCGCTTGCATCGCGATCGAGAGCGATCACCGTATGTCGGTACTTTCCTGTGAGCCGATTTATGATGCTGGCGAGGCGTACTTGCTGGCCGCCGACACCGAATGACGGAAATACGTGAACCAGATGCGGCCGACGAGGATTAGTCAGGACATCGGCCGGAGCTTGGTCGTAGCACGCACCGATTGAGGTCTCGCCCCGGGTGTCCATCCTATAAATCTGTCCCTCCTTTAGAAAGGATGCAATGCTACTGATGGGCCGGTCACCCCTTGGTGATCCGCCACACGCCAAATCAAGGCTGTGTTCGCGATGACCGCAGAATGAGGCCCTGAGGCCGTTATCGCGTGTCTACGAGCGCATCGTGGTGTCCCGTGCCGGAGAACAAGGAGAATCCGTCCGTCGCGGATCCCAGCCGAGCAAATGGCTTGATGGCAGGGAGCGCAGGTCGAATTAAGATCGCTCCATAAGACCGGGTCTGCGCAGCGACAAATCTGTACTGACCAGTCTACCCATCGAGCCGCCGAGATCAGATGGCGGCATTCACCATCATCCCGATTCGGCCGTTGAAATTGGCGAACCACGCAATATCATGTCCCCCAATGGGCTGCTCGCTCTCAATGTGGATACCTATGCGCGCTCGGCGTTGGAATGATTGGCCATAGGAGCGCTGACTTGTAGTGCCGGCCTTTGAGGGCGTTTGGAGGTGTGCAAGCGTCAAAATTCGCAGGCGAACAATCCCATCGGGGACAATTAAGCGCAGACGTCGACTTAAAGTGGAAGCCGCTCGGGAAAATGAGAGTATTTAACCTGTATGTGCCGTCGTCTCTCTTGGCACTCGCGCTGTGTGATCTTGTCGTTCTGTACGCTTCGATCATCTGTGGTCTACTCGCCAGCTATTCAAGCATTGCGGAGATATATGGTGGCAATGGGAGCCTCGACGCGCAGGCGTTGATCTATGTATCGACAAATATGATGACGATGTTTGCGATGGGTTTACACAATCGTCGCCACGTCTTCGATCTCGCTGGCGTAATTATAAGACTGGTCGTGGCGCTTGGTCTTGGAGTTGTGACGCTGACCGTCGTTTTCTATGTTCTGCCGGCTATACGGATCTGGATCAGTGCTTTGCTGCCGGCTACCGTGATAGCGCTCGTCAGTTTGTCGACGGTCCGCGGGCTCTTCCGCTATATCGCGGCCTTCTCTACCTTAAGGCGCCGTATCTTGGTGCTGGGAGCAGGCGAGCAGGCGCGGCGATTGGAAATTGTGGAGCGATCAGTCGCGCCCGCGGGTTTCACATGTGCCGGCTTCGTCGCTATGGACGAGAGAAAGATCGCCGTGGATCGGAATAGAGTCCTGGCGGGGGGTAGCGTCGAGTCGCTGTGCGAGTCGGTGGCTGCCGATGAAATCGTTCTAGCGCTTGACGAACGTCGCGGAGTAGTGCCGGTCAACGCCTTGCTGCCGTTGCGGCTACGAGGGGTTCGGATAACGGACGTGTCAACCTTCATAGAGCGCGAGGTCGGAAAGCTCGAAATTGACTTAATGCGGCCTAGCATGCTCTTCTTGTCGGATGGTGGCACGCGCGGTCGGATCGAGCGGGTGGCAAAGCGGGGCTTCGACATAGCTGCCAGTCTCGCCCTGCTGCTCGTGACGTTGCCGGTAACCATACCGACGGTCGTCGCGACGTACGCTGAAGACAGAGGGCCTATATTTTACCGCCAGGAACGCGTTGGCTTCGGCAATCGTGTGTTTAACCTCCTAAAGTTTCGAAGCATGCATGCGGATGCGGAACGGGACGGCATAGCACGCTGGGCCGCCGTTCGCGACTCGCGCGTGACGCGAGTCGGGCGGGTTATACGCCAGCTGCGAATTGACGAAATTCCTCAGGTCTACAATGTCCTGCGTGGAGAGATGAGCTTTGTTGGACCGAGACCCGAACGGCCGACGATTGTAAAGGAACTTGCGGCTGAGATTCCATTCTACAATTACCGCCACACCGTCAAACCCGGCATTACCGGGTGGGCACAGATCAATTACCCCTATGGAGCTTCCATCCGCGATGCCCGCGAAAAGCTAATGTACGACTTGTATTACGTTAAGAATTTCAGTTTGTTCTTTGATTGTATTGTTCTTTTGCAAACACTGCGCGTAGTTTTGTGGCCGCAGGGAGTCCGTTAGGGGCGACCAGCGCGGCCGCTAACATCGAGGACGGCTGTTTTTGTGGAGGGGCGGGCTTCGAATTGGTGTGGTAGCGTGAACGACGGGTGGTTCGGCGGGTTCATCAGCGAGTGTGAAATTGGACCCGAGTCTATGCAAGAGCAGATAGCGGCAGGTGGCATATGGACTCGCGTCGTCAGTCAGATCATGAGCTGGCGAGTGAGCTGGCGGAGCGTTGGGTCAAGCAGCTCCTCGACAAGACGTGGCAAGAGCGGCTTGATGTGGTCGCCGATCTCTTTGAATATATGCGGGAATCAGTCGCCGATTTCTCGAATTTCTGCGAGCTCTTCCCTGATACGATTGCCGAAATCATTTATCGGTTAGGCGATCAGGAAATAACCGGGGTCGAACAGGCTCATCTATACGCCAGCTCACGTGACCCCGCGCACCGTGATGCAGCCGGTGAGTGGTTCCGCCGACATGGGGCGGCGTCTTCTTCTGATCGATCAGCCGCGGCATCTAAATTGCAGGGGCCGGGGCTGGGTCCAGCAAATTCGTAGCTTCCGATCAACCTTTTTCGCCTCTGGGAATTCAAGATCCATGCGGTCCAAATGCGACAGGTCAGACGAGTCGTCGATTTGCTGGAGTGGGCATTGCAGCATGGCGCCGATCCTCAGGACGATGACCCGGGGCGTTGAAGCATCGCCGAATGTGCAGCGCTGTCGGCTTATAGGCGGAGCCCACGCGCACCCTTCGACGGTTCTGATATCGTCGTTTTTCACCAACAGCCCGCCGGCCATGATGCCTATCGCCGCGAGACGAGGTATGCCCTCAGTCTGTCATCAATCCTCACCGTTGGTACGTCATAGATCTCGGGAGGACGAGTCCGCGGAGGCATGTGGGAGGTTTGATTTGAACGAAATGCGATGGCGGAACAGGATCCTAAGTGGCCGATGGAACAGCAGGTGATCATCTTCTTTGGGCCTCATGAAAGCAGCGGATTGCGCTCGGCCTTTTTAGCGGGTCCCGCCACGTGGAACTGGGAAGGGAGATACCGCTCCGCATGTAAGGCATTTGAACTCAATCGGATTCCCGTGGAGGACCATGAACGATCGGCCATCACATTGGGGAGATGCAATGCTCGGCATCTTCGGCTTGTCGTGCGCACTGATTTTTGAGATATGAAACGGCGACGATTGGCCGCACTTCAGGCACTCGACGGTGTCGGGCTGTCGCAATATGCGGAACGTATTGCAGCCGCAGTGATAGCACCGGAACTGCATGAGAGTTCCCGTCCTTTCCGCGCGTGGTTAGTCTAGAGCATCGCTAGCGGCATCCCTACAGCTACCGTAGCTCTGTTCTTAGGTGAGAAGGAAGTCAAGGAGGGATCGAGGAGGCCCTGGGGCCTCGCGCAATGCGCCCCCGCGGCGTGCAAGCGACCAATGTGCCTATTGGCGTACGGCTGGCTGTTCCGAGCACTGGGGCCGCGTCGTCGGGCTCGCAGCGTATTCTGAGCACGCCTTGGCGTCCGAGGACTGCGCTGATACACGCGTCGAGTGCCAGGACGTGGCGTCGGGTCGGAAACAGCGAGAAACTCGCCACCATGCAGCGCCGATCGGCGACAACTTTGGACGTCGAGCGGTTCCACTCCTGGCCGCAGTGAATGCCGCTCGGCAGAGCATCACCGGTACGCTGCCGGACGGGTCGGTCGTCGGCGGTACGTGCGGACGATCAGGGTGACCCGCGAAGGCGCCGGGATCGTGGAGACCGCTGACCTGATGCGTTGGCAGCGGCGTGTGGGAACGAGATGGTCGTGGTTCGAGCGATCGTCAGTCGATCAGTTTGCCGACTAACAGGCCAATGCCAGCCCATGCGACAACGCAGTACACGAACATCACCAGCAGAGCTGTCCGCCAAGAGAGCTTATCGGACCGCTCGCCATGGGCGGCGATTCGGATTTGCTTCGAACTCGAGAAGCGCGCGGGGTCAGGCGATACAGTTTGAGACATGAGGTGCCATCGTTTCTCCCCCTTTGCATATGGAAGTAACACGGCAACCGAACGGTAGAAGCCGGGCATAAAAATGACCTTGCAAAATACAGAAAAGCCTCATCGAGTGCGTATCAGGAATATCCCGAGGCGGTGCTGCCCGCCGACTCGACGCGCTGGCGGCGGCGTGAGCCCAATCGGGCGAGAGATTACGATCGCCCGCAATCGCTGTCGTTGGAATTGCTAGGCGGCAGCTTATTTAATCTTTGTTCCCGGAATGCCCTGAACCGCGTCCTTGACTGCGGCCGTGGCGACATCCGCGGCCTGTTTCTGCATTTCGTCGACTTTGACGGAGAACTTCTCCGCACACCGATGCATAGCTGGTCGATCGTCGAGCGTCTCTCGCCATCTCGGATCGCAACTGCGTTTTCCTTGCCGCAATTAGGGCAAAGCACAGGAACGATGGTATCTGCCATGAATCGCTCCATTGGGTTGATTGACGGACGATGGTGGCACCGGCGGGGTGGGGAGTCGATGCTCGCTCCGCCGGTTTCCGTTCCGCCCGCGGCCGTGCTTCGATTGCCAAGGCGGCCGAGGCGCTCAGGCGGGCAGTAGAACGGCGAATTGGGGCGAAGCGATGGCCAGCCTGTCCGACAGTCCTCGCGACAAGCTCCAAGCTGTCCGCAATCACGACTGGTTTGACCCCGATGATGAGTATGGACACGAACTATCAGCAAGCGTGCGCCAAATGGTTCGCCGGGTTCTCGGAGCGCGGACGGGCGATTGCAGCGCGCGTGCTGGAGGTCGATGGCGACGGCAACGATGCGAAGGCGACCTTATTGCCTCACAGCTGCCGTCAGCGCCGGTGTTCCTGCTGCAGTGAAACCCACAACCTGACATCTGGCCAGCCTATGGCGATGGTGAAGCGCGACCGCTGCCATGCTCGAGCCATCACGCAAAGCGCTTGCCGCGGATCCTGGTCGGCGTATGACTTTGGGCGGCGGCCTACACACTGGCCGCCTTCGATGCGACGCCGTTCATCGACTTGGTGCCGCGTCGTCCATTCACGCAACAAGCTCCCCCTTCGACGGCGGGGCTTTCTTTGAGTCGGCTCCGCCCCGCTTCCTTTCGGCTCGAGCGCCAGGAACAATTCGGTCACGCGGTCATTGATATTCATCCAGTCCCCGAAGCGGGGGTGCTGTTCCCTGGCTCTTGACCCAGGCGTCGCTGCTAGGAAAACGTATCTACAGGCCTGAGAGGACAAGTGACACAGCAGAACCGACCTGTTGCGGTCGACCAGCCGCAGAAGGAAGCGCCCAAAACGGTCCTTGTTGTCGAGGATAACCCATTGAACCTGATTCTTTTTCGCGATCTGCTTGAGAACCGCGGCTACAAAGTCCTTCAGGCACGCGACGGTACGGACGGACTCAGGTTAGCGCGTACTCACCGACCAGAATTGATCATCCTCGACATTCATCTGCCGGAGATATCGGGCCTCGAGGTGATGAAGTGGATTAAGCAGGACGACGCTCTGAAGACTATCCCGATCATCGCCGTCACCGCCTTCGCAATGAAGGGCGACGAAGAGAAGATCCGGGAGGGCGGCTGCGATGTCTACATTGCCAAGCCTATTTCGGTCGTCAATTTTCTCAAGATCGTGCAACAATTCTTAGAGTAGTGTACCCGCATGGGCCGCACATCGCATGGCAAATTATCGGTGGCTGCGGTTTAATGATGGCCGATGCCGCGCGATGAGGATTCGCTCTTCATCCAATAGCGCACGGAAAGGTCCGACCGGACTGGTCGTCACCTCGTGCGCCTGCTTTGCAAATATCTGACCCTCGCCGAAAGCCTCAAGTCGACGTTTCCATTCTATCGCCTCCCACGGCGGTGTTTGGGTTCGAAGGCCCCGTAGGGCACCAGTGATGTCGCGCTGCCATCTGCGGAATCGATCGCCGAGCGGTGCGGCCGAGCAACCTATTCGTGTAATCTCATCGTCGATGGCGAACACGTAGATCGATTCGATCAGGTCGGATACCTGTCCATCCTCAATCTCGATAATAAAGCCCTCGTTTCGCAGAAAGAACCGACCTACCTGCCGCATGCCATAGGAACGCAGGATTTGACCCGCCGGCCGCCTCGTCGGTTCTGGCATGGTATCCCCCAGTGTCTCAGGACCGTATCTTGACATAGCCTACTAGGCGCGCACCCCCAAAGTGGGGGAGCGCTCGCTTCCCTTCCGCCGCCGACCATGCTTCGATCCGCGGAATGTCTGCGCCAACGACCACCCCACTGCCTTCACGCATGCGGCGTCGGCCCGATCACCAGGAGCGCCTGCTTCTTGGAGACGGCGACCTGTTCGAGCGGCAGCGTAGCGTCTATTGAGTAGCGCCCGCTCGCCCAATCTCAGTCGATAGCGCGACCATTCCCGACGGTGCCGACCCCCTCATCTCACTCGCGCTGCTCGCTCGAGACTTTAGATTCTTGATGTACTGGTCTAACCAGGTTTTCAGCCCCTCGGCCGGCTGTACGGTCATAAGAACGTCCACCTGGATATCGCGAACTATTGGTTCGTGTGAGGCTTTTTCGTCTGGTATCTCAGGATAGAGCGAACCATCCAGATTGAGCTTATAAATATGCTTCTTTGGCAGCAGTGAGCGTTCGCTGAAAAAAGCTAGGTGCATGTGGCCGTTTGGCGTCAAGCCACCGATAAATCCGTCAGCGTGGGCTGAGCGAAATATGGGATCCTTGCTGTATTCGAAGACTACTTGCGGTTCTTGTTTGATATCGCCGGCCTTGTTCACTCCAGCTCCTCCCGATGTGAAGCCGCTTACCCTTAGGAACGCTATAGCATCGAATTTTGATGTAACAGTGCACCGAGGCGTACAGATGAACGAACTTTAATGTACAGACCATGCATAGGCCATGCCGCTTGTGTAAAATTCGCAAACTCACCGAGGGCAACTGCAATGTCCCTGATGTGGGTTCTCATCATCGCCGTCTTTCTCGCCGCAGTTTTTGTGCCTCGGCGACACCGGCTGAATCGCCGTAGTCGGTATATTGATACGCCAGCCTAGCAGCCGGAACACTGGCGGGTAGAGCACGATCGAGAAAGGATCGCTCGGCAGCGCATGCTTTGAAAAGGGATTACGGGGACAATCGTGGCGCCGACGATCAGATTGTTTGACGATGCAGAAGGGATTCGGCCTGATTCACTTTCGAGGCCGCGTAGCGCCGTCGGCAATGCGGAGACTGTTCCGATGACTCTTGAAGACGCACAGCGATGGAAAACGCTAGAGCGACGCGCCAGGGGCCGCGGCTGGACTATCGACCTATTGGAGTTGGACGCCAATAGATCCAGAAAGTCGGTCGGAGGAAAGCTCGAGTTCGCACTTGTGGAATTGAGCGGGGATGAGCGCGCGGTGGTGACGGGCGACCTCGATACGATCGAGGCCTTCCTATAATCGATGCATCGCGGCTGGCGGTGCTCGTCGCGCTCGCCCGTCATCGATGCGTCACACCGACGCGGTGGATTCCAGCCTCAACCGGTAACTCCACGATGGACCTAGCCCCGCCCTCACCGGCGCGTTTTCTGTGGTGCCCTAGATGACACCTCCGCCTGCGTCGTCTACCTTGTGGAGGCTGCGTCCACAGGCACATCTGCAAACAGGCCGGGCCCTGTTCCGAGTGCACTGGATGCCCCTGTCGCGCATGGGGCGGAGCTTTTTTTTCACACTCGTGCGAACCTGCGGCCGAACCGCTGCGTTCGTTAGCCGGACCGGCACCTGTCCCCAAACTGCGCGGTTCCACCAGACCGAGCCCCGCACCCCTGCGACGTTCGTCCCCTCGGTGACACACTCGTGTTGCACAGACGCCACACATACTTGGCCCGCGCCGATTCGAGGCGGCCCCCAATGCCCCGGGGCGCGGGACGCTAAAGCACAGCAGCTGAACGGAGCCCGCACTGATCCCGCTCGGTGGGGGCCTTTCTTTAAGGGCCGCCGCTGGCGTAAAATCTACTCCTCCATTGGAGGTCACGATGGTGAATTTGGTCAACTGCCCCCACTGCGGTGGCTCGACCTATCGACTGCTTCAGCAACCGCGGACCGTCGAGTGCCAGGACTGCGGGTGGTCGTTTTCAATGGAGCAGGCGCAGCAGCAACCGGCGCCGCTAGAGAGGGAGAAGCAGCCGCAATAGCAAGCAGCAGCACTGCGACTTGGGAGGGCCGCCGCCGTGACATAGACGCGGATCGGCATCGTAGTGGACGTTGAACAGCGACAGCTGCTAGTTAGCGAAGAGACGGGCTAGTGACGATGAAAGCAACCCTTATTTTATGTGTAAAAAACGGTGGGGACCGCCTGCAAACCTGCCTTGACCACATTGATGGATTAAACGGACCCGATGATCTTGAGATCATCCTCGTTGATAATGGTTCGACAGACATTTCTTTTAAATACATGGCGGCATTTGCTGAGACCTCAAGGTTCAAATGCCAGCTCTTGCAAAGCCTTATGCCTGGGAATGGTGCCGGACGCAACTCTGCAATAAAAAAAACTACTGGCGAACTAGTGCTATTTACCGATGGAGATTGTTATGTCGAAGCGAGTTTTGTCAAAGACTGGCTTGCTATTTTTTTGATGAGCGACATTGGTTTTGCCTCCGGCCGGATTATGCGCTTCAATCACGAACATTCAATTCTAGGGTGTAATGAAAATCGTACAGAACGATTGATCCGAGCTCTCGCTTTTGTACCACGTGGATTCATTCAAGGCTCCAATATGGCTTTTAGGCGCTCTTGCCTTGAGCGGGCGGGGCTATTTGACGAGCGGTTCGGTGCAGGCACCCCCTTTGCCGGCGAAGAATGGGAGCTTGCGTTGAGAGCCTCGTTTGCAGGATTTAGAGGGGGGTATTTTCCCACGCCTTGCGTCGCTCACGATCATCAACGGCTAGATCACATCGCGCGCGACAGATTACTGTACTACGACTACGGCGCTGGCGCGGTCTACGCAAAACATATGTTCGGACCCAGGTCTCCTACTGTCATCCGCAAATTTCTTAGCGATATTCGCCGGCTAAAAGAATGGGGACGCTTGCGAAAATTGTTAAAGGGATGGGCCGATTATTATTTTTATAAACCAAAAGGCAGACGATGAAGCTTTATTTTTATCGCGGCAAATATCCCAATTTTGGTGATGAAATTAATACATGGCTAATGCCAAAGGTGTTTCCCGGCTTTTTTGACAATAACGACACCACGTTGTTCCTCGGAATCGGCTCGATTTTATTCGATCATTACCCGAGCAAATGCCGGAAAGTTGTTTTCGGATCTGGATATGGCGGCTATACGGCGCCGCCGAAATTCGATGAAAACTGGATGGTCTACTGCGTGCGTGGTCCCCGCACGGCAGAGGCCTGTGGCCTCAAACAAGACAAAGTTGCTGGCGACCCGGCGATTTTGACAAGCCGTTATCGCAAGAGGCCGCAGCAGCTTGCGAGCCGCATAGCCTTCATGCCTCATTGGGAGAGCTTGGATTGGGGAGATTGGCAAACGGCATGTCGCCTTGCTGGCATTTACTTCATCGATCCGCGCCGCTCGGTTGACGAGGTTCTAGACGAGATCGAAGCAAGCACCGCACTCATAGCCGAAGCAATGCACGGCGCGATCGTAGCCGACGCCCTGCGCGTTCCGTGGATTCCGGCACAGCCACTGCATGCTTCCCATCGATTTAAGTGGCTTGACTGGGCTGAAGCACTTGATCTCAAATTGGCGCCTCATTCTCTCTGGCCTTCCACGGCACAAGAAGCGTTTATGGCAGTCACGCAGCGGCGCAGCCATCGCCTTAAACATCCGGGCGGCATAGTGGCTCTAGGGACACGATGCGCTAATCCAGCTTTCACCATGCTTGCGGCAGCAAGATTGCGGCTCCTGTCTCGTAAGGAGCCCGTGTTGAGCTCCGACACGGCACTTGCTCGGGCACTCGACCAGCTTGAAACTCATGCAGAAAAAATCAAAGTGGACTGGGGAGTTGCTAGGTCATGAACTCATAAAAGAGATTGAACTAAGCCGCTCTGGTGGAAGCGGCGCGGGCCGCTTGGTCTGAGGCGCCTCCTGTCTGACAGGATCGTGGGTATTGACGCCCAACCCTTCAGACAGGAGGGGTCCGAGATGGCCAAGATGACCACTTTGCGTGGACGGATGATCGAGGACATGACCATTGACCTGCTCCCCGGTACGGAGCCGTTCTGAGCGAGCGAGCCCCTAGGTTTGGCATTTTTTACAGCCGAGGGGTTGTCGATGAGAGTGCCAGGTCAGGGGCGCCAGTCATTCGGCGCCGCTTGCTGTTCAAGAAACGCCCGATAGGCGTCTGCGATGCCGTCGAGCAACCCGATCTGCGGCGTCCAGCCGAGTGTGCGCATCTTGTCACTGCTCATCAGCTTGCGCGGCGTGCCATCAGGCTTGGTGCGATCGTGGACAATCGAACCCTTAAAGCCGACGACTTCGTTCACAAGCCTAGTAAGATCGAGGATAGCGATGTCCTGACCCGAACCGACATTGACATGGCTATCGTCCGAATAGTTCTTCATTAGGAATACGCATGCGTCCGCGCAATCGACCACATGCAGGAATTCGCGCCGCGGCGTGCCCGTCCCCCAGATTTCGATTGCGTCCCGGCCGGACAGCTTCGCCTCATGCGCCTTACGGATCAATGCAGCCATCACATGGCTGGAACTCAAATCGAAGTTGTCGCCGGGGCCGTAGAGATTGGTCGGCATCGCGGAAATGAAATCGCGGCCATGCTGGCGGCGATAGGCATGTGCCAACTTGATCCCAGCGATCTTGGCGACGGCGTACCATTCATTGGTCGGCTCTAGTGAACCGGTCAGCAGTGCGTCCTCGGCGATTGGCTGGGCAGCGAACTTCGGGTAGATGCAGCTCGATCCCAGGAAGAGCAGCTTCTCTACTCGGTTCTCGTATGCCGCATGAATGACATTCGCCTCAATCATGAGGTTATCGTAGAGAAAATCAGCCGGCAGGTTGTTGTTTGCGAATATGCCGCCGACTCGCGCCGCGGCTAGGAATACCGCGTCGGGCCGCGCCTGACCCATCCAACTTCGCACTGCGGCCTGATCGCGTAGATCGACTTCAGCCCGCCTCGCCGTCAGGATTTCGCAGTCCTCGACCGCCAGCCGCCGTACGATCGCGCTGCCTACCATCCCACGATGGCCAGCGACCCAGATCCGCTTGCCGCGGAGAGAATACAAATCAGTCTTCCCTCATCAATACCGAAGTCTGCATCACCTTCAGATCCTCGCGGACCATCTCACGAGCAAGATCGCGCACGGAGGTCTCGTGGCTCCAGCCGAGCCGCGCCTTCGCCTTCGAAGGATCACCGATCAGAATGTCCACTTCAGTCGGCCGGAAATAGCGCGGATCGACTTCGACCAGGCATTTACCCGTCTTGGTACAATAGCCCTTCTCATCGCCGCCTTCGCCCTTCCACTCGAGACTGACGCCCACATCCTCGAACGCCCATTCAACGAAAGTGCGTACCGGCGTGGTGACGCCGGTCGCGAGCACGTAGTCGCCGGGCTCGTCCTGTTGGAGCATCAGCCACATGCCGCGCACGTATTCGCGCGCATGGCCCCAGTCGCGCTTGGCATCGAGGTTTCCTAGATAGAGTCTCTGCTGCCTTCCGAGGCTAATCGCGGCGGCCGCACGCGTGATCTTGCGGGTGACGAAGGTTTCCCCGCGCGTGGGGCTTTCATGGTTGAAGAGGATGCCGTTCGACGCGTGAATGCCATAGGCTTCGCGGTAATTCACGACAATCCAGTATGCATAGAGCTTCGCGACGGCATATGGCGACCGCGGACGGAACGGCGTCTTCTCGCTCTGTGGCACTTCCAGGGCGATGCCGTAGAGTTCAGAGGTCGACGCTTGATAGAAGCGGGTCTTCTTCTCCATCTGCAATATCCGGATTGCCTCGAGTATGCGCAATGTGCCCACGGCATCGACATTGGCGGTATACTCGGGAGTCTGAAAACTCACCTGGACATGGCTCTGCGCAGCGAGATTGTATATTTCTTGAGGCTGGGTTTCTTGCACGATCCGGATGAGGTTCGTTGAATCTGTCATATCGCCATAGTGAAGAATGAAGCGCCGATCAGCGACATGCGGATCCTCATAAATCCCTTCGATCCGCCCCGTATTGAACGAGGAGGAGCGGCGCTTGATGCCGTGGACGATATAGCCTTCGCTGAGCAGCAGGCGCGCTAGATAGGCGCCGTCCTGGCCAGTAACGCCGGTGATAAGGGCGGTCTTATCACGGCTCATTTTCGTCATTGCAGATGATCCTCCCAAGCGAAATGCACAAACTAGACGCCGGCGGAGCGAGCTTGCGACGCAACCGTCGAGCAAACAACATGCAACGCTGTTGTTGCGCTTTAGTGGTATCCATTCTTCGCCCTCCGTTGCTGGGTGAAGAGGGGGCGGCAGCAGGTCGACTCTCCCAAGCAACTGAAGCTTCGCAAGCTAGTCACTTTTGTCACGAGCGACCGAACAACCCAATGAACTCTCTCATCTAGCGTTTCCAGAACCGGAGGCGATCAAGCCGGTCGATCAAACGCGCCGCTTTAATCTCATGCCTTCGACGGCTCTCGTACTTGCGCCCCCAGAAATGGGGATTTCGGTGAAGCGCCTTCTCCTTCGGAACTGAGAAAATAGCTTCGAATGCAGCAAGGAGCGCCCGATCGGAAAGATTTTCCGGCGCCGCACCGTTGGCAAAAAATGGCCTGTTCACCATGTCGAGATAGGCATTATCGTCCCGATGCAGTGACATTACCCGCAAAATCGCCTCTTCGAACGAGAGCACATTCATATCGATGAACCGCCTCGGGTTAAAAACTCGACCCACGAGCGGATCACCCCAATAGATTGGGATCGTATCGGCACAGAGCGCATGGACGAGCTTTTCCGTGGTGTAACCTGGAGTGGAACTGTTCTCAAAAGAGATTGAGAACTTGAACTTTTTCTGCTCGATTATCTTTCGAGCGCTCCACTTATGTAGATAGGCTTCTCCGATCTCTCGATCGCTGTTTCGCAAGTGTGCGCCAAAGGACTCGACCGGTTCCACCGCGTTGAGCGCATGGAAAAATCGGTCGCGAATGGGATGACTGTCACCGTTTGAATATATGAAATTACAGAAGTTCTTGCAGGGATCGATCCCGGCTAGTGCCGATGATCTGCGAACCACAATATCGCGCCACTCATCATAAAGAATGAAGTTCGGTGCACGAAAATGCCTGTCCCCGAAATCGAGCCAGTCGTAAGAAAAAGCATAGTCACACAGGTTAAAATCCGGCCTAACATTCTCTCCAGTAAAAAATATTCGCACCACATTCTCAAACTGCAAATACTCATAGCCAAACACGGAGTATATTACATAATCTGGATTGGTATCGGTCACGTGAACGTCGTAGCGCGTTGACAATATTTTGAGAATCGCGTCGGAATTCGTGGGTCCGGGAAAATCAGAAAACGCGAGGCGAATGCGTTGCATCCCTGACCTCGCGGCTTCTAGATACCGGCATCCGCATGAAAGACCGGATTGCCTCTCAAGGAATTTCGCAACGCGTCACGCATCCGGCACCGGAACGTCCCCATTTACTCTGAAAGAACGCTGCGATCTGGGTCTGCGATGTCGCGGCCACACCATCATCGAAATGCCCCAAGACGCGGTCTTCCCAGATTGCACTGGGCAGATTTTAGACTCATCACAATTTCTAGTGCAATGCTCCTAATTTGAATGTATCCGCTCGACAGCGTATGCAGTTTCGAGGTTTGGCGACCGGTCTCCTCGCTGTCCATGGCAAGTAGCTCGGTGCGCCGTGCAGCACACTAGTCTTACTGAGTCAGAAAGGTGAGTCAAAAAGCCGCAGATAGGGCCAGTCGAGACTCGGGTAAGTTCGGAGGAT
>Ga0137403_10000902_pt1 | contig 37887 bp, 33 predicted proteins | sample CZOMad2_1_16fung_FD_122057 | JGI IMG/M metagenome (GOLD analysis project Ga0137403, IMG submission 122057) | Vadose zone soil fungal communities from Angelo Coast Range Reserve, California, USA - CZOMad2_1_16fungal (Hybrid Assembly) | ecosystem: Environmental > Terrestrial > Soil > Vadose zone...
CCTGGGCTCTCGTCGATCCGGCTTCAACTCTCTAGATAGGAAATACTGAACAAAAAAAGAAGCATGTAGGCGATTACGCGAATTGCCCTCCCGCGCATTGATGCCTCTCAATAACGACTACAACCGACTATGAATTTTAGTACTTGTAAGCCCCCTTGAACTCAAAGTTGATCGGCGTACGCAGCGCGAAGGTTGTAGGTACAGTCGTGCGGGCGGGGGATGTATAGTCGCCATTCAATGGTCGCAGCCCGGAGCCGGTGTACCATATGTCCTGTTGATTCAACGCGTTTCTAACTGTCACGGTGTAGGTCATTTCACGGCGATCCTTGAGACGCACAGTGTACCCGATGTTGATCGTCGCCATTCTGTCCGGCTTTGGCGCGCGCACGAAGCTGTTGCTCGTATATCTTGGATCGTGAATCGCTTTGGTCGGGTCATTCGGATCCACGATCGTATCGCTGCCGCGGTTGCCGATCACACGGGCTTGGCGATAATTAAGGCCGACGCCGAATCGCAGGCCGCGGAGCAGGCCTTCGCGGAAGCTGTAGTCGGTGTAGATATTCATGCTGTTCGAGGCCGTGCTCCGGTTACGTCCGAAATTAAATCCATTAACCTGATTTACCAGAGCATTGAATGCGTTCATAGCCATCGCTTGATCCGGCGCGGCCGCCGCCGAAATACTAGGGTTGGCCGAAGCTAGGCCCGTCGTCGGATCGACCACATTACCGGCGTCCGTTACGATCTGCTTGAGCGCGGCAAGGTGGGTGTTCCAGTAACCGATCGAGAACTGCTGGCCATTTTCGCTGTACGCCCGCGGGATCCCGAAGTTGAAAATCGCCCGCCAATTGGGTGTGAAGTTGGCCGTCAATTCGCCTTCGTAACCCTGCGAATACCGATCCTGCACATCGGTCGCCTGGGCGGGAACGTCCGGCTCCGACCGAATATTTCGGCCGATGGTGGGATCGGCGACCGCTGCCGATTGAAGCAAGTTATTGATATTGCCTACGTTGATGCCACCGCCAGAGGAGTTCTTCTCATAGTTGCGATAGTAGTCCACCTGTCCGACAATTTTACCGCCCAAAAAGGAAAAGCGAACTCCTGAATCGGTGCCCCTGGCCAAGGTGGGGGGAAGGAAGCTGGAATCAATCTTCTGAATCGTATTCGGCGGGTTGAAAGTTTCTGCGTAGTTGAAGTAAGGACTGATCCAACTGATCGGATGGTACACTACGCCAATGCTCCTGGTGCCTTGAGTGAACTTCTGCTCGGGCGCGTTATAGTCATCCCTAAATCGATCTTTCGCATATTGTGCCAGGCGGTCACCATTCGACGCGCGGGGCCGGGTCTCGGCCGCTCGGACGCCGCCGCCGTTCGGCGGCTTCCCGCAAGGCCTCCCAGTCCTCCGGCGACTCCTAGGAACCCGCCGCGCCTCGCGACCGGTACCACGGCGGGCGCTCGCGTCCGAGGGGCGGTCACTGCCCTTCGGACATCTGTCATCGCCGTACCAAGGGCAGCGACTGCCCCTCGGACGCCGGTCACTGCGGTACCAAGGGCAGTGACCGCCCCTCGGACGCCGGTCATCGCCATACCAAGGGCAGTGACTGCCCTTCGGACGCCAGTCATCGCGGTACCAGGGGCAGCGACTGCCCCTCGGACGCCGGTCATCGCGGTACCAGGGGCAGTGACTGCCCCTCGGACGCCAGTCATCGCGGTACCAAGGGCAGCGACTGCCCCTCGGACGCCGATCATCGACGTACAGAGGGCAGTGACTGCCCCTCGGACGCCGGTCGTCGACGTACAGAGGGCAGTGACTGCCCTTCGGACGCCGGTCGTCGACGTACAAGGGGCGGCGACTGCCCCGTTGCATTCTGTGGCCGCGTGCTTGGCGTCGACGGCAGCCGGCGCGGCGCGGGAGACGCGCTGGGCGCCCGCGCTGGGCGGTAGCTTCCACTTTCGGGCTGAAAGCAGGTTTTCCAGAGCAGAATGCCGACTCTCCGCCTCACCCAGACCGCACTGGGCGACGATCTCCATCGCGTCGAGATCGCCCTGGAGGGTGTGGGTGCCCGGCAGAGCGCCGAGGTTTGCTTCCCGTTCCGCTTCGACGACGCCGACCCGCGCGACCACACCTCACCCCGAGGGCGTAAGCGCTAAATCGTGGTCCCTGAGGGTCTGGGTTGGCCCTTCCTCTTCCGCCTCGTTCCTGCTACTCTCCCACCATCGAGAGGACTCGCCTCTCGCCCAAAGCAAGCGAGGCCGGACAGAGCAGCGAACTCTGCCCGACCTCTTGACCACGCAGGAGATAACAGCTCATGCGCAGCCCGCACCATGGTAGCAGTGTCCCCGTTTCCCCCCTCGACAACGCCTTCTCCCCCGCCTACTTGGCCCACCTGCGCGAGCAGGACGAGGTCCTGACCGCCACCGAGGCCGAGCTCGCCGGGCCGTGGAAGATCGAGCCGGTCCCGGGGAAACCCGGGGCGGTTGCCGTTCTCCGGCAGTGGGAGGATCTGGCGGCCGGGGACCAGCCCGTCGCGGTCCTCTGGCACGAGGAGAGGGCGCAGCTCCTGACCGTCCTCCTCCCCGCTCTCGACCGCGAGCCTCTCCTCTACATAGAGGAAGGGGAGACTTCGGACGGCTACCCCCTGACCGCCGTGTACGGCGAGCAGGGTCCCCAGATCGCCGGCTGGCTCGACCGCTCGGAACCGCGCTGGGCGGAAGGGCTTCACATCCTGGAGGCGATCCTCCGTTCGCCCTGGGCGCTCGCCACCCTCCTCGAAGCGGCCGGTCCCGGCGCCGAGGAGCAGGTGGGAAAGATCCGGGCGCGGCGGCAGCGGGGATAGCCCCGGAGGGGCGGCGGCATAGAGCCTGGGGCGCAAGCCCCAGGTAGGGAGATCCCTACAACCCACAGCCCCGAAGGGGCGACGGTAAACCTGAACCACTGTCGCCCTTCGGGGCTACCTTCTCCCTTCCCGGTCCGGCCACCGCCACCTCGGACCCTACGACTCGATTCTCCCCTCTCCCGGGGGTGCGGGCGGCAGGGCCGGGAGAGGGGCCGGGGGTGAGGGCCGTTGAATCCGGAGGAGGAGGCGGAGTACGCTGCTCTCTGTACGGTTCGGGAGAACCGGGAGGTGAAGGTCATGGCGACGACGATGACTTGGTCGCAGCGAATCGCGGCGGAGGGGATGGAGAAGGGATTGCAGCAAGGGTTGCAGCAAGGACTGCGAGCCCTGCGGAAGGTCGTGTTGAGCCTGCTCGAGCAGCGCTTCGGCCCCCTTCCGGAGGAGACCCGGGCCCAGGTCGAGGCGATCTCCTCTCTGGACCGGCTGACCCGACTGAGCAAGCGGGTGCTCACCGCCCGGTCGCTCGCCGGCCTGCGGCTCGGGTAGGCCACCGTCCCCTCCCTCGCTTCCGGCCACCGCCACCTCGGCCCCGCAACTCGATTCTCCCCTCTCCTGGCGGTGCGGGCGGGCGGCCGGGAGAGGGGCCGGGGGTGAGGGCCACCCCCCCCCGGATTTGACACCCTCCCGCCCTTGGATAGAATACCGGCGCTTCCAGAAAGGAGCCCAGGGGTACCATCGCAGGGAGAGGCTCGACCATGGCGAACTATCTACCCATCCTCGTCTTCGTGGTGATCGCCATCGGCTTTCTCGCCGTCACCCTGCTCGCCGCCCGGCTGCTGCGGCACCGCGGCACCGGCACCACCAACCTCGATCCCTACGAGTGCGGCAACGAGGTCGAGAGCCTGGCCCACGACCATCGGTTCTCCATCCGCTACTACCTGATCGCGGTCCTCTTCGTCATCTTCGACGTCGAGACCATCTTCCTCTTCCCCTGGGCGGTGATGTTCGACCGGCTGGCGCTCTTTGGCTTCATCGAGATGTCGGTCTTCCTGGTCATCCTCATCGTCGGTTACGTCTACGTCTGGAACCGGGGGGCGCTCAATTGGGCATGAAGGACGACGTCGAGATGAACGCGGGCGTGGAGGCCAACGTCCTCACCACGACCTACGACAAGATCTTCAACTGGGCGCGCCGCTCGGCCATCTGGCCGATGCAGTTCGGCCTCGCCTGCTGCGCCATCGAGATGATGGCGGTCCTCGATCCCCGGCACGACATGTCGCGCTTCGGCGCCGAGGTCTTCCGCGCCACGCCGCGGCAGAGCGACCTGATGATCGTCGCCGGCACGGTGACCGAGAAGATGGCCCCCATCGTACGCCGGCTCTGGGACCAGATGCCGGAGCCCAAGTGGGCCATCGCCATGGGGGCCTGCGCTACCTGCGGCGGACCCTATCGGACCTACGCCGTCACCCAGGGGGTGGACCGGGTCATCCCGGTCGACGTCTACGTCCCCGGCTGCCCGCCGCGGCCGGAGGCGCTGCTCTGGGGCCTCCTCCACCTGCAGCGGAAGATCGACCGCATGAGCATCGCGGACCGGCCGCGGCCCAAGAAGCTGCAACCGGAACCGGCGGAGGCGGGCGCTTGAGCGACGAGACAGAGAAGCCGGCGACTCCGGCGGCACCGCCGGCCGCGGCCGCCCCCGCGGCACCGAAACCGGCGGCTCCGGCCCATGCCGCGCCGACCGGTCCGGCCTGGGAGCGCGACCCGGTCCTGCCGGAATGGCAGGACGCCGCCGCCGACCCGCTGGTCGAGGCGCTGCGGGGCGAGTTCGGCGAGGCGATCGAGACGGCACGGAGCCTGGCCGGCGACTTGACCCTGGGCATCCGGCGCGACGCCATCGCCCTCGTCGCCCAGGCGCTCAAGGACAAGCATCGCTTCACCTACCTGATCGACATCTGCGGCGCCGACTACCCCAAGCGCACGCCGCGCTTCGACGTCGTCTACCACCTGCACGCCTTCGAGACCAACCGGCGCATCCGCCTCAAGGTGACGACCGACGAGGCCACTCCCGTGCCCACGGTCTGCCGGGTCTGGCGGGCCGCCAACTGGTCGGAGCGCGAGGTCTACGACATGTACGGCGTGAGTTTCTCGGGCCACCCGGACATGACCCGCATCCTCCTCTGGGAGGGGTTCAACGGCTTCCCGCTGCGCAAGGACTTCCCCGTCGAGGGGATCGACACCGGCTCGGCGATCTACCCCGAGTACTACGAGGAGAGCGCCGGCCCGGTCACCGGCACCGGCACCGGCTGGAAGCCGGCCAAGCCGCCAGCACCGCCGGGGGCGACACCGCCACCCGCGCCACCGAAACCGGCCCCGGCCGCGAAGCCTCCGGCCGCCGCGGCGCCGCCCGCCCCCGCGGGAACCCCGCCGGTACCGTCGGCGCCCGCGGCGCCTCCCGCCACACCGCCCGCCGGCGAGCCCGGGAGTGGAGCCTGATCCGATGAGCGAGCCCCTCCTCGACACGATGAACCCCGACGCCCTCTTCGCCGACGCGGAGGACATGGAGCTCAACTTCGGGCCGCAGCATCCGTCGACCCACGGCGTGCTGCGCCTGAAGCTCAAGGTGAACGGCGAGCGCATCCTCGACTGCTACCCGATCATCGGCTACCTCCACCGTGGCACCGAAAAGCTCTTCGAGCTCCACCCGTTCTTCCAGAACGTCCCCCACACCGACCGCATGGACTACGTGGCGGCGGCGACCAACAACCTCGCCTACGTGGGGGCGGTCGAGAAGCTCGTCGGCCTCGTCGTGCCGCCGCGGGCGCGCTACATCCGGACCATCCTCTGCGAGCTGCAGCGCATCTCCTCGCACCTCCTCTGGCTCGCCACCCACGCCATCGACATCGGGGCGATGACCCCGTTCTTCTACTGCTTCCGCGAGCGCGAGCTGATCCTCGACCTCTTCGAGCAGTACTGCGGCGCCCGGCTGACGCTCAATTGCATGCGACCGGGCGGCCTGCCGCACGACCTGCCGGTGGGCTGGGCCGACCGCTGCCGCACCTTCTGCGACGCCTTCCTGCCCCGGGTGGACGAGTACGAGGGCCTGCTGACCGAGAACCGGATCTGGAAGAAGCGGACGGTCGGCATCGGCGTCCTCTCCCCGGAGATGGCGATCGACTACGGGATCACCGGCCCCATGCTGCGCGGCAGCGGCATCGCCTGGGACCTGCGGAAGGCGACCCCCTACGAGGCCTACGGCGAGGTCGACTTCGACGTGCCGGTGGGGAAGAACGGCGACACCTACGACCGCTACCTCGTGCGGATGGAGGAGATGCGCCAGGCCAACCGGATCGTTCTCCAGTGTCTGGACAAGCTCCCCGCGGGGCCGGTGATGGCGAAGCGCCCGCGCGTCCTGAAAGCCGGCAAGGACGGCGAGGTCTACCACGGCATCGAAGGGCCGAAGGGAGAGATCGGCTTCTACATCGTGGGGGACGGCACGCCGCAGCCCTACCGCTGCCACGTCCGCCCGCCCTCCTTCCTCAACCTCCAGGTGGTGCCGGAGATGTCCAAGGGCGCGTTGCTTGCCGACCTGGTGGCGATCATCGGCACGACCGACATCGTGCTCGGGGAGGTCGACCGGTGACCGGTATCTTCGACTCCCTGCGCCACGCGGTGGGCGACCCGCTCTTCTACGGGGCGGTCTCGCCGGCGATCAAGATCCTCATCCTGCTCTTCGTCGGCATCCTGCCGGTCATCACCTACCTGGTGCTCGCCGAGCGCAAGATCCTGGGCTACATCCAGGCGCGGCTCGGCCCCAACCGGGTGGGACCGTGGGGCATCCTGCAGCCCATCGCCGACGTCATGAAGCTCCTGGTCAAGGAAGACACCCTGCCGACCCAGGCGGTCAAGTGGGCGTTCATCCTCGCCCCCTGCCTGGTGGTGGGGCCGGCCCTCATCATCTTCGCCGTAATCCCGGTCGGTCCGCCGGCCGCTTCCCCGGGGAAGCTCGCCTGGTACGTCACCGACGTCAACACCGGGGTCCTCGTCATCCTGGCCCTCGCGACCATCGGCGTCTACGGCCTGATCATCGGCGGCTGGTCGTCGAACAACAAGTTCTCGCTGATGGGCGGCCTGCGCTCGGCGGCGCAGATGATCTCCTACGAGGTGCCGCAGGGCTTGGCGCTCGTCGGCCCGCTGATGCTCGCCGGCACGCTCTCGCTGGTCGGGATCGTCGAGGCGCAGGCCAAGGCCGGCTGGTGGTACCTCTTCCCCCAGCTCGTCGCCTTCTTCATCTACCTGGTGGCGGGGGTGGCCGAGACCAACCGCAACCCCTTCGACCTGCCGGAGGCGGAGTCGGAGCTGGTGGCGGGCTTCCACACCGAGTACAGCGGCATGCGCTTCGCCCTCTTCTTCCTGGGCGAGTACGCCAACATGATCGTCATCTCGGCGGTCGCCACGACCCTCTTCCTGGGCGGCTGGCTCCCCCCCTTCCCGCACCTCCTGCCGTTCCTCGCGGTCGTCCCGGGAATCGTCTGGTTCTTCCTGAAAGTCGTCGTCTTCCTCTTCGCCTACATCTGGTTCCGCGGCACCTTCCCGCGCTACCGGTTCGATCAGCTGATGGACCTGGGCTGGAAGTGGTTGATCCCCCTGGCCCTCGCCAACATCTTCGTCACCGGGCTGATCAAGCTCCTGGTCCATCGCTCCTGAGGTGACCTGAGGTTCTGTCATGACTGCAGTCAAGCGCTTCCTCGACAAGATCATGCTGCTCGACCTCTTCGCGGGCTTGGGGATCACCGCCAAGAACATGATGAAGAAGAAGGTGACGGTGCAATATCCCGAGGAGCGCTGGGAGCCCTCGCACCGCTTCCGCGGCATGTTCCGGCTGGACGAGGAGCGCTGCATCAAGTGCACCCTCTGCGCCAAGGACTGCCCGATCGACATCATCTACATCGACGTCAGCCAGCAGGTGAACCCGGCGACCAACAAGAAGGAGAAGGTGCTCGACCGTTTCGACATCGACGTCCAGCGCTGCATGTTCTGCGGCCTCTGCGAAGAGGGCTGCCCGACCGAGCCGAAGTCGATCTGGCTGACCACCAAGACCTACGAGCTCGCCTCCTACGACCGCTGGGAGAACCTCTACGTCGACAAGCAGGAGCTCCAGGACTGGCGGGTGCGCCCCGCCTACACCGACGAGGAGATCGCCTGAATCATGTCCGCGCTCGTCGCCCACGGCCCCGCTCTACTCTTCTATCTCTTCGCCGCCCTGACGGTGGTCGGAGCGCTGGGGGTGGTGACGCTCAAGAACCCGATGTACGGGGCGATCTCGCTCCTCCTCTCCTTCCTTTCGATCGCCGTGCTCTTCCTGCTGCGGAATGCCGAGTTCCTGGCTCTGGTCCAGGCCTTCGTCTACGGCGGCGGCATCATGGTGCTGTTCCTGTTCGTCATCATGCTGGTCAACCTGCACAAGCTCGACCAGGCGAAGGCCTTCTGGCGGCAGTCGCCCGCGGCCCTGGTGCTCGCGGTCCTGCTCCTCGGCCTCTTCGGCTGGTTCTTCGTCCACGTCGCGTTCGGCCCCGCCTTCGCGCAGCCGCAGGTTTTCGTCACCGCGGGCGCCCCGGCGGACACCGCGGTCTCCGGCAACTCCCAGGCCGTGGCTTGGAGTCTCTACCGCGACTACCTGCTGCCGTTCGAGATCGCCTCGCTCTTCCTTCTCGTGGCGATGATCGGCGCGGTGGTCCTGGGGCGCCGGCAGTAGCGCTTCTCCCGCTCTAGTGAGGTGGCGATGCTCGAGGTAACGACCAATCACTACCTGGTGTTGAGCTTCGTGCTCTTCGCCATCGGCCTCTCCGGGATCCTGGTGCGACGCAACATGATCACGGTGCTGATGTCGATCGAGCTGGTTCTGAATTCGGTCAACCTGAACCTGATCGCCTTCTCCTACCAGCACTCGAACCTGACCGGGCAGATTTTCGCGATCTTCACCATCACCGTCGCGGCGGGCGAGGCGGCGGTCGGCCTGGGCATCCTGATCGCGCTCTTCCGGCTGCGCGAGTCGACCGACCTGGGCGGCGCCGCGGGGCTCAAGGGGTAAGCGATGGAGAAGTACGTCTACCTCATCCCGCTCCTCCCCTTCCTCGGGGCACTCTTGAACGGCGTCGTCCTGCGCGGCCGGATCGGCAAGCCGGGAGTCATCGCGATCGCCCTGGGGAGCGTCGGCCTGGCCGCCGCCATGGCCCTGGGCGTCATCGCGAGCTATGCCGCCCATAGCGCCCAGTACCCCTATGGTCTCGATCTGCATCTCTACAGCTGGATTCCGGCCGGCGCCCTCCACACGGCGGTGTCAGGGGGCGGCGGAGTCGCCAACCTGCAGGTCGAGATGGGCTTCTTCCTCGATCCGCTCTCCTGCGTGATGCTCTTCGTCGTCACCTTCGTGGGTTTCTGGATTCACGTCTACTCGGTGGGCTACATGGCCCACGAGGACGGCTTCCAGCGCTTCTTCACCTACCTGAATCTCTTCATGGGGGCCATGTTGATGCTCATCCTGGGCAACAACTACCTCGTGATGTTCGTCGGGTGGGAAGGGGTGGGGCTCTGCTCGTACCTCCTGATCGGCTTCTACTACAAGGAGGAGTTCCCGCCCTACGCCGGCCGGAAAGCCTTCATCGTCAACCGGATCGGCGACTTCGCCTTCATGATCGGGCTGTTCGCCCTGGTCGCCAACTTCGGCACGCTCCAGTTCACCCAGCTGTTCGAGCGCATCGCCGCCGATCCGGCTCTCGCCCTCTCGCACTACCACTTCGGCATGAACGTGGCGAGCTTCGTCGCCCTCTGCCTGTTCGTCGGCGCCATGGGCAAGAGCGCCCAGATCCCGCTCTACGTCTGGCTGCCCGACGCCATGGCCGGCCCGACCCCGGTCTCGGCGCTCATCCACGCCGCCACCATGGTCACCGCCGGGGTCTACATGGTGGCCCGGTCGAACGTGCTCTACCGCCTGGCCCCCGGGGTGTCGCTCTTCGTGGCGGTGATCGGCTGTGCCACGGCGCTCTTCGCCGGCACCATCGCCATCGCCCAGACCGACATCAAGAAGGTGCTCGCCTACTCGACCGTCTCGCAGCTCGGCTACATGTTCCTGGCGGCGGGCGTCGGCGCCTATCCGGCGGCGGTCTTTCATCTCGCGACCCACGCCTTCTTCAAGGCCCTCCTCTTCCTGGGTTCCGGCTCGGTCATCCACGCCATGGGCGGCGAGCAGGACATGCGGAAGATGGGCGGCTTGAAGAAATACATGCCGGTGACCTACTGGACCTTCTGGCTCGGCACGGTCGCCATCGCCGGCATCCCGCCGCTCGCCGGCTTCTTCAGCAAAGACCAGATCCTGGGGGCGGTCGCCGCCAAGGGACAGTGGGTGCTCTACGGCGTAGGCCTCCTCACTGCAGGCTTGACCGCCGCTTACATGTTCCGGGCGGTCTACCTGACTTTCGAAGGCGACTTCCGCGGTACGGAAGAGCAGCGCCACCACCTCCACGAGTCGCCGAAGGTGATGACGGTCCCGCTCATGGTCCTCGCGGTGGGCGCGGTCGTCGCCGGCTGGGTGGGGATCCCGAAGATCGCGACCTACGACTTCAACGTCTTCGCCCATCTCTTCGACCGGGTCCTGCGCCCGGTCCAGGGGCTGACGCCGGGCGAGCACGAGGTCCACTGGGCGATCGAGGCCGGGCTGATCGCTCTTTCGGTCGTCGTCGCGGTCACCGGCTGGCAGGCGATCGCGCGGCCGATCTATGGCCGCGGCGGCTTAGCGGGCGGGGAGAAATGGGCCCGCCGCTTCCCCGGGTTGAACCGGGTGCTCGCCAACAAGTACTACGTCGACGAGTTGTACGACGCGACCGTGATCCGCGGCTTCTGGGCGACCGCCCGCGGGCTCTTCCAGTTCGATGCTTCTTTCGTCGACGGCTTCCTGGTCCACGGCGCGCGCAATCTGGCCCTGGTCGTCTCCCGGGCCTCCGGCCTCTTCGACAAGTACGTGGTCGACGGCCTCGTCAACCTGGTGGGGACGATCCTCACCGGCTTTTCGGCGCTCTTCCGCCGCGTGCAGACGGGCTACGTCTCGAATTACGCGTTGGTCCTGGCGATGGGCATGTTCGCCCTCGTCTGTCTCTATCTCGTGCTGCAGCGAGGATAGGGCTCCGGGTTTAGCAGGGGTCTTTTGAGGGGGAGTCATGTTCGACTGGATTCACAGCATCCCGATCCTCTCCATCATCGCCTACGTGCCGCTCGTCGGCGCGCTGGTCGTGATCTTCGCGATGAAGGGCGACAACACCGCCGCCATCCGCAAGTTCGCGACCGGGGTGGCCTTCGTCGACTTCCTGCTCTCGCTGCCGCTCTGGTTCGCCTTCCAGCGTGGCGGGGACCTCTTCCAGTTCCGCGAGAGCCACCCGTGGATCGAGACGATCGGCGTCCGTTACGAGTTCGGGATCGACGGCATCGCCCTCCTCCTCGTTCTCCTCACCACCCTGCTGGGAGTCCTCGCCTTCCTCTCCTCCTGGAGCGCCATCCACCTGCGGGAAAAGGAGTACTACGTCTTCCTCCTCCTCCTCCAGACCGGCATGCTGGGCGTCTTCATGGCGATGGACTTCTTCCTCTTCTATGTCTTCTGGGAGGTCATGCTGGTGCCGATGTACTTCCTGATCGGCATCTGGGGCGGTCCGCGGAAGCTCTACGCGGCGATCAAGTTCTTCCTCTACACCCTGTTCGGCTCGGTGCTCATGCTCTTAGGCATCCTCGCCCTCTACTTCTACAACTCGACCGGCCTCCTCGGCTGGAAGGGCCTGGGCAACCCGGCGACCTTCTCGATCCTCCAGTTCCACGAGATCGGGCATTCGATCCCGCTCGATTTGCAGATCTGGATCTTCCTCGGCTTCTTCGTCGGCTTCGCCATCAAGGTGCCGATGTTCCCGTTCCATACCTGGCTGCCCGACGCGCACGTCGAGGCGCCCACCGCGGGCTCGGTGATCCTCGCCGGCGTCCTCCTCAAGATGGGGACCTACGGCTTCGTCCGCTTCTCGCTCCCCATCCTGCCCGACGCCACCCGCGCCCTTCTGCCCTGGATGGCGGGGCTCGCGATCATCGGCATCGTCTACGGCGCCTTGGTCGCCATGGCGCAGAAGGACATGAAGAAGCTGGTCGCCTACTCCTCGGTCTCCCACCTGGGCTTCGTCATGCTCGGCATCTTCGCCCTGAATGGCCCGGGTTTGAACGGCGGCGTCCTCCAGATGATCAACCACGGCCTCTCGACCGGCGCGCTCTTCCTTCTGGTGGGCGTCATCTACGAGCGGCGGCACACCCGGCTGATCTCGGAGTACGGCGGTATCTCGGCAGTCATGCCGCTCTACGCCACCATCTTCCTCATCATCACCATGTCGTCGATCGGCCTGCCCACCCTGAACGGCTTCGTCGGCGAGTTCACCATCCTGGTCGGCGCCTTCAACCGCACCTGGTGGTGGGCGCTCCTCGGTGCGCTCGGCATCGTGCTCGGCGCGGCCTACATGCTGTGGATGTTCCAGCGGGTCTTCTTCGGGCCGCTCACCAACCCGGAGAACAAGGACTTGAAGGATTTGAACGGCCGCGAGCTCGCCTACCTGCTGCCGCTCGTCGTCCTCTGCTTCTGGATCGGCCTCTACCCGCGGCCCTTCTTCGCGGTGCTCGAAAAGCCGGTCAACTACGTGGTGGCCAAGGTCGATCCCAGCCTCGCCACCGCCGTGGCGACGGCGAGCACTGCCGACAGTACCGGTACCACCGCGACGCCGGCGTCGACGACCGCGGGGGCGAAGAAGTGAACAGCCTGAATCCCCAGGAGTTCCTGCTCCTCGCGCCGGAGATCCTGCTCTCCGCCGCCGGCCTGCTGCTGCTCCTCGTCGGCACCCTCGGCCGCGGCCTCTCCAACCGCGAGTCGGCGAGCGTCTCGGTGGTCGCCTTGGGCCTCACCGCCGGAGTGGTCTACCGGGTGCAGGGCCTGATCTCGGGACGGCACCTGATCCTGGGCGGCCTCTTCATCCTCGACGGCTACTCCTTCTTCTTCAAGTACCTGGTGCTGGTGGCCACCGCGCTCACCGTCCTCCTCTCGGTGCGCTTCGTCGAGGAGGGGAAATACCGGGCGACGGAGTACTACTCGCTCCTCCTCCTCGCCACCTCCGGCATGCTGTTCATGGCCGGCGGCTACTCGCTTCTCACCATCTGGATCGCCCTTGAAACCATGGCCCTCGCGAGCTATATCCTCGCCGGCTACTTCAAGCGCGAGCTGCGGTCGACCGAGGCGGCGATGAAGTACTTCATCCTCGGGGCGATGTCCTCGGGCGTCCTCCTCTACGGCATCTCGCTCCTCTACGGGGCGACCGGCACCCTGCGGCTCGACGAGCTCTCGCAGGGCCTCGCCCGCGCCGCGGCGGACGGCAACCGCCTGGTGCCGCTCGGCTGGCTGCTCCTCGCCGCGGGCCTCCTCTTCAAGGTCTCCGCCGTGCCCTTCCACATCTGGACGCCGGACGTCTACGTCGGGGCGCCCACCCCGGTCACCGGCTACCTCGCGGTGGCCTCGAAGGCGGCCTCGTTCGCCATTCTCCTGCGCATCTTCTACGAGGGGCTGGGGAGCCTGCGGCCGGACTGGCAGATGATCCTTGCGGTGGTCGCCGTCATCACTATGATCTGGGGCAACGTAGCCGCCCTGACCCAGGACAACGTCAAGCGGATGCTCGCCTACAGCTCGATCGCCCATGCCGGCTACATCCTGATCGGCGTGCTCTCGGTCAACCTGATCGGCCTCTGGTCGGTGGTGTTCTATCTCCTCGCCTATACCTTCATCACCCTGGGGGCGTTCGGCACCGTCATCCTGCTCGAACGCAAGGAGTACGCCGGCGAGACCTGCGCCGACTATGCCGGCCTCTCCCACCGCTCGCCGTTTCTGGCCGCCATGATGCTGATTTTCATGCTCGCCCTGACCGGCATCCCGCCGACCGGCGGGTTCGTCGGCAAGGTCTACCTCTTCGCGGCGGCGGTCCAGGCCGGCTGGAGCTGGGTGGCGATCGTCGGCGTCCTGACCAGCGCCATCTCGCTCTACTACTACTTCCGGATCGTCGTCTACATGTACCAGCGTGACTCGACCGCCACCACCCCGGTGCCGCTCGCGGCGCCCGCCCTGGTGGGGGTCATCGCCTTCTGCGCCCTCGTCACCCTGGTCCTGGGGGTCTATCCGGCGCCCTTCATCGACTACCTCGCCAAGAACAGTATTCTGCCCTTGCCGTAGCTTTTGACCGACAGTTTTTGGCACCCTCCTATGCCGATTCGGCTTCGCGGGGGAGGGTGAGAGGGCGTCTCTAATAGGGGACGAACCCCTCCTCTCCAGGCTTCATTCCCGGGGAAACGGGACCGTCCTCTGCCGCGGGCAAACCGCTGGCATTAGGTGTGCGTATCACCCGTAGGGGAGCGGGTAGCGAGCCTTCCCGATCCCAAGGGGGTATTGCATGTCCAAGGAAGCAGTCAACCACCACCAGAAGGGGTGGGACTTCGAGGCGGCGGCGATGCCGTTCGTCGATGCGCTGTACAACACGGCGTATCGGATGACGCGCAACTCCGAGGACGCCGAGGACCTGGTCCAGGAGACCTATCTCAAAGCGTACCGGTACTACGACAAGTTCGAGGAAGGTACCAACTTCAAGGCGTGGTTGTTCAAAATAATGAAGAACACCTTCATCAACAACTACCGCAAGCGCCAGCAGGCGCCGGCGTTTTCCGACTTCGCCGACATCGAGGAGTCGTTCGAGAGCCAGGTCAGCGAGGACGTCGCCCGCCCGATCAAGAACCCCGAGGAGGAGTTCCTGGAGAACGTCCTCGACGAGGACGTGCAGCGGGCCTTGGACAAGCTGCCGCCCGACTACCGCATGGTGGTCATCCTGGCCGACCTCGAAGGGTTCTCCTACAAAGAGATCGCCGACATCCTGGAGGTGCCGGTCGGCACCGTCATGAGCCGGCTCTACCGCGGCCGGCGACTGCTCGAAGCGGCCATGCTGGAGTTCGCGCGCGAGCACGGTTATCTACGCGAGGGCGAGCCGGTGAAGATGCGCAGCCGGCGGGAGCCCGTCTCCACCAAGTAGCAAGGCTCAGCTACGGAATTTCCCTTGAAAACGTTGAGTTGATTACACTGGCTGGCGCTCGCTTCGAGAGGCCGCCGGGAAGGCTCTGAGGGATCGTGGAGGAAGGCGATGGATTGCAAACGGGTCAACGAAGTGATTTTCCTCTTCTTCGACAACGAGATGGAAGAGGATCTCCTGTCCCCCTTCAGGGATCACGTGGCCCTCTGTGGTGCCTGCGCACGCAGGATGGACTACACCCGGAAGCTCCTCTTGATCGTCCGCGAGAGGTGCCTGCGCTGCTCCGCGCCGGAGCGGTTGCGACATCGCATCCTCATCAGCCTGCCCCATCGTGGCGGTGGCCTCGAGCACCCTCACTAGGAGCCCATCTTGATCCCCCTCCGCCCTGCCCGCGGCTCTTTCGCCGCGCTCCCTTTTCTCCTCGCCGTCCTGCTCCTCGGTCTTTTCGGCATGCCTCTCCCCGCCGCTGCCCAGGGGCTCCACCTCCGCGGCTTGAAAGGTGAGCAGCTGAGCGAGGCGGAGCTCTCGCAGGGGACCACCATCGTCGTCATCTGGGCCTCCTGGTCGCCGCGCTCGCGGGACATCGTGGAGCGGGTGAACCCCCTCGCCCAGCGTTGGGGAGGGCGGGCGCGGGTGGTGACGGTCGATTTCCAGGAGGAGGCGTCGGCGGTCCAGGGCTTCCTCGCCGGCAAGAACCTCGCCGCTCCGGTCTTTCTCGACTCCGACGGCGCCTTCTCGAAGAAGTACGCCATTGCCACCCTGCCGGGCCTCCTGGTCCTGAAGGACGGGCAGGTCGCCTATCGCGGCAAGCTCCCCGACGACGCCGACCGGGTGATCGCCGGGATTCTCGGCTGATCGCAGGGCAACACGGACTGCCACAGACCCCCACGGACGCTCACCCCCCGGCCCCTCGACCGCCCGCCCTTCCTCCGGGGGTGAGGACCGAGGGGGGGTTGCGCCGCTCTCCGCCTTCTGTGTAGTATCCGCCCGCGTAGTCACGAGATCGTCATGTAATCGCCACCCACCCCAGGGGAGGTCTGCACGGATGCAGCCATCGAGGGTACAACTGGGTCCGTACCTGCTCCGCCTCGTTCTTCCACTCGGGCTCCTCCTCCTGGCGGCGGGCCTCCTGCAGAGCACTCGGCGGCTGGAAGCCTACAACCGGTCCCCCTACCCTCTCTCTCCCCCCCCCCGATTCCACCCCCGCGCCACGCTCCCGGACGAGGCCAGCGCTCAGGTCGCGGCGGCCCGCATCCCGGTCGAGCTCACGCTCCGGCGGGGGGAGACGGCGATCCAGGTCTTCGAGCAGCTGGGACTCGCCGGAACCGAGGCACGCGAGGCGAGCGACGCTCTCGCCGAGCACGTCAACCTCCGGGCGCTCAAAGCCGGGAACCGCTACTCGGCCTTCTTCAACCCCGATTCGAGCCTCGCCTCCCTGCAGATCACCCTCGACGGCACCGGCCGCTTCCGCATGCAGCGCCAGGCGCGGTCCTGGGAGACCTCGTGGGAGACCTTCGAGCGCACGGTCGAGATGCGGGTCCTCTCCGCGACGCTCGACGGCTCCTTCGAGGGGGCCATCCGCACCGCCGGCGGCCCCTCGATGCTGGCCTACCACATGGCGGACGTGCTGCGCTGGGATTTGGACTTCACCCGTGACCTGAAGCGCGGCGACCGTTTCAAGGTGCTCTACGAGCAGGTCCGCATGAACGGGCAGGACTACGCGGTGGGCAACGTCGTCGCCCTGGTCTACGACGGCGCCCTTGGGCGGCACCAGGAGGCCTATGGCTACGGCGGGACGGGCGTCTACTACGACGAGGAGGGGCGGCCGTCGATGAAGATGTTCCTGCGCTCGCCCCTGCGCTACTCCCGCATCACCTCCTCCTTCAGCCTGCACCGCTTCCACCCGGTCTTGAACGAGTTCCGGCCGCACTACGGGGTGGACTACGGGGCGCCGGTGGGCACGCCGGTCCAGGTCACCGCCAACGGCGTGGTGGTCTCCGCCGGCTGGGACGGCGGCGGCGGCAACGTGGTCAAGGTCCGGCACGCCGACGGCTACCTGACGGCTTACCTCCACCTCTCGCGCTTCGCCGCGGGCATCCGGGCCGGGTCCCGGGTCCGGCAGGGGGACATCATCGCCTACACCGGCGCGACCGGTCTCGCGACCGGACCGCACCTCGACTACCGCGTCAAGCACGGCGACCAGTGGGTCGATCCGCTGGGGCTCAAGGGGATCCGCGCCGAGCCCATTCCGTCGTATCAGCTGGCCTCGTTCCGCAACTGGCAGGAGACCGTCCGCGCCAGCCTGACGAGCGGGGTGGTCTCGCCCTCCCTCTTGAAGACGGACCTGCCCCCGGCGCAGCTCGCCTCCCGGACCCCGGGCGCGAGCGACGTCCCAGCGGACCGGGGCGTCGTCGCCGCCGGCCGCTGACGCGCCCGATGGTCACGGCGCGGGCCTGGTGCCGGGTCGATCTCGCCGGCGGCACGTTGGACATCTGGCCCCTCGGGCTGTTCCATCCCGGCGCCCGCACGGTGAATCTGGCCGTCGACCTGGCGGCGACGGTCCGCCTGCGGCCAATATCGCCGATATCGCCGGCCGCGGCTGGAGCGTCCGCAGTGTACCGGGTCCGCCAGGGGGAGAGCCTCGTCGAGGCGCCCTCGGTCGAGGCGCTCCTCGCCCATCCCGACAGCGCGCTCGTCGGGATCGTCGCCGCCGCTCTCGATCTGCCCCCATTCGAGGTTTCGCTGACGAGCGACTCGCCACGGGGCGGGGGCCTGGGCGCCAGCTCGGCCCTGGTAGTCGCGTTCCTCGCCGCCGCGGAGGAGGCTTTCGACCGCCCGCGTTCCGAGGCGAGCGAAAAGGCGCGCCTGGCGCGCGACCTGGAGGCGCGCTTCATGTCGCTTCCCACCGGCCTCCAGGACCACTACCCGGCACTTTTGGGCGGCGCGCTCGAAATCCTGCACGCCCCCGGCGGCGAGCAGGTCCGGCGGCTCGCCGCAGACCTGGACGGTCTCGCCGCGAGCCTCCTCGTCGTCTACTCCGGTCAGAGCCATTTCTCGGCGGGCAAGAACTGGCAGGTGGTCCGCAGGCGTCTCGAAGGCGACCCCGAGATCACCCGTCTCTTCGCCGGCCTCACGGCCGTGGCGGCCGCGACCGCCACGGCTCTCGAAGCGGGCGACCTGCCACGGCTCGGAGCGCTGATGAGCGAGGAGTGGGGCTATCGGCGGCAGCTGGCGGAGGGGGTCTCGACGCCGGTCCTGGAAGAGCTCCTCGCCACCGCCCGCGACGGCGGCGCCTGGGGCGGCAAAGCCTGTGGAGCGGGGGGCGGCGGCTGCCTGGCCCTTCTTTGTCCGCCGGAACGGCGGGCCGAGATCGGGGAACGGCTCGAACGAGCGGGCGGGAAGGTCCTCGCGGCGCGCCCCACGGCGGAGCCGCTCCTGCTGACCCGGGACTGAGGGGCTCCCGCCGAAGGGGTAGAGACGCCCCAGGCGCTATCGAAATCCTGGCCGTTACCGAGATGTCGGGGCGTCTCCAACGCCGCCAGGACCACAGGCGTCCCCGGCCTGCGGAGACGCCCTGGCGGCGGTGGTTTCTGAGAGGTCGGTGGTCAGCGGCTGGGCGTCTCTACGAAGACCCCGCGGAGAATCGAACGGGGCAGGCACAGGAGCCTGCCCCCTCCAAAGAGCCTACCGGTCGCGGACGCGCTGATTGAGGATCGCGTGCGCGCCGTTCAGGTCGAGCGTGCTGCTCAGGGTCAGGGCGTTGATCGGCCCCCAGCCCTGATTCGTGCTCTCGCGGTAGCGGACCTCGCCCGGCATGTCCCAGCTCACGATCGCGTCGCCACCGTCCTGCGAGATGTAGATCGCATTCGGCGCCGAGCCGGTGCGCGGCACCGGGCGGATCGAGTCGACGTTGACCTGGAAGAGGTGCGCCGGCCCGGCTGAGCCATCCGTGTCGGTGGTCGGGATCTCCGCGATCGAGGGGGAGAAGGCCGAGCTGTCCGACTTGGCGGTCACGTTGTCGATCCGGTCTCCCACCATCGTCGCGCCGCTCTCGATGATGTGCGCCCGGGAGTCGGCGGCGAGCGGCGTCAGCTGGCTGGGCGTCTTGATGCCGGACTCGATGATGTGCGCCCGCGCCTGGTCGGAGAGGTAGGAGAGCACGCCGGGGTGCAGCCGGGCGCCCGAGCCCAGGATCCAGTCGTGGACGTTGGCGGCGAGCCCGGTCAGGTTCGCGGGCAGGAACTTGGCTCCGGACTCGATGATGTGCGCCCGCATCTTGTCGCACAGGCTGACCAGCTCGCTCGGCAGGGTCGAGATTTCGAGCGTCACCAGCCGCTGGGTGTTCGGGTCGGCGAAACCGACGAGAACGCTGTGGGCGTTGGCGCCCGCCTGGATCTGCGGGGCGCGGAAGAGCTCCGCCGCCGCGCCGGCCACGGTGGTGAGCGGCGGGCTGGTGATGAAGCTGTTCAGGCTGAAGACCTGGTTGGTGCCCACGTAGGTGCCGTCGAGCAGCAGGATCGGCGCGTAGAGCACGTTGCTGCCGCCGTTGGCGGCCTCCTCCCACCAGATGAGGTGGAGGATCGTGCGCGGGACCGTGTTGTAGGTCCCGTCCGTCGCCAGAATGTCGTAGGTGTCGTGGGTGATGGCGAACTGCGGCGAGCTCTTGAGCGCGAAGGGGTTGCCGGTGATCCGGATCGCCGGGCTCCAGGCGCCGCCCTGGTAGCTGGTCAGATAGAGGACCGGCGAGATCGAGTTGATCTGCGACTGCCAGACGAGGAAGAGCGCGCCGGAGCTCGGCTCGTAGAGCTCGAACGGCGAGGACTCGACGTCGGTCCCGTCGGTGCCGGGCACGAGGAGGCGCTGCGGCGTCTGGCCGGGGCGGACGACGTCCAGAGCCAGCACCGCGTTGCCCGCCGGCGCAGCAGTGCCGTCGGGGAAGAGGTCCCCGTAGTTGCCGGTATGGATGAGGTAGATCTCGCCCGCGTCCCCCAGGGCTGCCTGGCGGTCGGCGGCCAGAGCCGAGCCAGCCAGGGCGAGGGTACAGGCGACGGTGAGTGCGAGGCAGGTGCGTGCGCGCATGGCTAGGCCTTTAAGTGAATCAGTTTACGTACGTCAATCGCCAGCAGAAAATCGGGGAGGTAGTCGGCCTCGGGGTAGTAGTCCCGCTGCAGGCGCCGGAAGTAGAGCTCGGCGCCGTCGGTGTCGTTCGAGAGGTTGGCCGCCTCCCCCAGCAGATAGAGGGCGTTCTTGATCGACTCGCAGTCCTGGAGAGCCTCGGCGGCGCGCAGGGCGCGGCGACCGTAGCGGATCGCCCGCTCGTAGCGGCCGATCTCCAGGTAGGCGAAGCAGAGCGACAGGCGCGGGAAGATCTCGTAGCGGCTGGCGCCGAACCGGCGCAGCATGCGCAGGCTCTGGAAGAGGAGGCGCAGCCCTTCGTTCCGCCGGTCCTGCACGAAATAGGAGTAGCCCAGGTTGTCGAGGATCAGGGCGCGGCGCACGCTCGGCTCGACCGGCAGCTGCTGGAGGGCCTCTTCATACTCCCGGCAGGCCTCCTCGAAGAAGCTCTCGGCGAGCAGCATGTTGCCGATCAGGTTGTGGGCGGAGGCGATCCACTCGTGGGAGCCGATGGCCTCGGCGCGGTCGCGGGCGATCCGGGCGTAGAACAGCGCCTTCTTGTTCGCCTTGCCGAGCTCGTAGGCGCGGCCCAGGTTGTAGGCGGCGAGGAAGCAGTTCTCGGGGTCGTTGTTGCGGACGAGGACCTGGCGCAGCTCGGAGAGCGAGCCTTCGATCTCGCCGAGCTCGATGGCGACCGAGGTCCGGCCGCAGAAGGCGCGGTCGATCAGTCGGGAGTCGCCCTGGGCGCGGGCCCATTCGAGGGCTTCGGCGTAGAGCTCCAGCGCCTCCTCCAGCCGCCCCTCCTTGACCGCCTCTCTGCCTTTTCTCCTCAGATCATCGAAGACTGCCAGGGAACCCTGCACTCGGTCCGTCATGTTCACCGCACCTCACTTCACTGATCCGGATCGGGCTGCTCCTTCTCGCGGGCCACCCTCTGGGCCTGCTTGAACTCCAGGAACTCCTCGACCTCACGTTGAGCTTCGTCGTCGAGCTTTTGGAACGCGCGGATGAGCTGGATGTCGCGCGGGGTCATCGACTCCCGTGCAACCTCGTCGAAGAACTCGCCGATGCTCATCTTGAACTCGGCGAGAATACGGAAGAGCGTATCCAGGCTGACCCGATACTCTCCCTGCTCCATGCGGGAAAGATCGGACTGCTGGATCCCCAGCCGGGCGGAGAGCTCCACCTGGGTCAGCTTGCGCTCCTTTCGTAGCTGGCGGATCTTGCGTCCCACCAGCTGTACCTGACGGATCTTCTCGGCACTAGCCATCTTGGCGCAGCATCTGGGATCTTCTATGTCAGAGTGGCATAGCAGAGTTGAATAATAGTACCGCGGCATAGGTTCGGTGTCAACTTGGAAGAAGCGGTGGGCAGGGGGCTCGTCCCAGGCGTGCGGGCCAGCGTAAGCAGATCTGAGCCAGCTCCGGAGACAATGGGCCAGCGTAAGCAGATCTGGGCCAGCTCCGGAGACAACGGGCCAGCGTAAGCAGATCTGGGCCAGCTCCGGAGACAATGGGCCAGCGTAAGCAGATCTGAGCCAGCTCCGGAGACAATGGGCCAGCGTAAGCAGATCTGGGCCGGCTCCGGAGACAACGGGCCAGCGTAAGCAGATCTGGGCCAGCTCCGGAGACAATGGGCCAGCATAAGCAGATCTGAGCCAGCTCCCCGTCCGATTCGCGCCCGCCGCCGGTCCGGGGGAAGTTACCGGCCGGTCCGTGTGTTCTCCTCTCCATACCTATGGCTACCGCCGACCCCCAGCCGCTCCCTGCCCCTCATCGCCCCGTCCGCCCCGGTCTCTTCGGGGGCCTGGTGTCCTCCAAACAGGCGGCCCGAAAGCCGACCCCGGGAGGAGACGAGGCCGAGAAGGCCAAGGCGAAGGCGAAAGCCAAGCTCGAGCTCAAGGTCGTCCTCGAAGACGCCAAGGACCTCATCCGTGCCCGCCGGGGGCGGCTGGCCTTCGGCCTCGTCCTGATGGCGTTCAACCGGCTGGCCGGGCTGGTCCTGCCCGGAACGACCAAGTACCTCCTGGACGACGTCATCGGCCATCACAACCGCCAGCTCCTCTTCCTGCTCGTGCTGGTGGCGGGGACGGCGACGATCATCCAGGCGCTGACCTCCTACGGCCTCGCCCAGGTCCTCGGCAAGGCCGCCCAGCGCTCGATCACCGAGATGCGGCGGCAGGTGCAGCACCACGTGGGACGGCTGCCCGTCGGCTTCTTCGAGCAGACCAAGACCGGCGTCCTCCTCTCCCGCGTCATGACCGACGCCGAGGGCATCCGCAACCTGGTGGGCACCGGCCTGGTCGAGATGGTGGGCGGCGCGGTCACCGCGGTCTTCGCCTTGGGCATCCTCTTCTATCTGAACGTCAAGCTCACCCTGGTCGCCCTCGCGGTCCTGTCGCTCTTCAGCATCGTCATGTACTTCGCCTTCTCGACCCTGCGGCCGCTCTTCCGCGAGCGGGCGAAGATCACGGCCGAGATCTCGGGCCGGCTCACCGAGACGTTTTCCGGCGTGCGGGTGGTCAAGGCCTACAGCGCGGAGCAGCGCGAGGCCCTGGTCTTCTCGAAGGGCGTCCATCGCCTGTTCCGGAACGTCGCGAAGACGATGACCGGCCTCTCCGGGATCGGGGCGATCTCGACTCTGCTCCTGGGGGTCGTCGGCATCGCCATGATGGCGATCGGCGGCAACGAGGTGCTGGCCGGCCGCATGACCGTGGGCTCGTTCTTCTCCTTCACCCTCTACCTGGGCCTGCTGGTGGGGCCGGCGGTGCAGATCGTCAACATCGGCAGCCAGCTGACCGAGGCCTTCGCCGGTCTGGAGCGCATCCGCGAGATCCGCAACGAGACCCCCGAGAACTCCGGCGAGGCGGAGCGCGAGCCGCTGGCGGAGCTTCTGGGGGCGGTCGATTTCGAGAACGTCGGCTTCGAGTACATGGCGGGGAGGCCGGTGCTCCACGAGATCTCGTTCTCGGCCCTGCCCGGCACGGTGACGGCGCTGGTCGGCCCCTCGGGCTCGGGCAAGAGCACGCTGATCGGCCTGATCGCCGCCTTCCATCGCGCCACCTCCGGCACCCTGCGGGTGGACGGCCACGACCTCTCCAAGGTCCGCCTGGCCGACTACCGGGCACAACTCGGCGTCGTCTTCCAGGACAACTTCCTCTTCGACGGCACGGTGCTCGAAAACATCGCCTACGCTCGGCCGCACGCCAGCGAAGAGGAGATCCTCTCCGCCGCGAAGATCGCCCACTGCGACGTCTTCGTCGAACGCCTGCCGGACGGGTACGACACGGTCGTTGGCGAGCGCGGGGTGAAGCTCTCCGGGGGTGAGCGGCAGCGGGTGGCGATCGCCCGCGCCATCCTCGCCGATCCGCGCATCCTGATCCTCGACGAGGCCACCTCCTCGCTCGACAGCGAGAGCGAGGCGCTGATCCAGGAGGGTCTCGCCGAGCTGATGCGCGGGCGCACCACCTTCGTCATCGCCCACCGCCTGTCGACCATCCGCCGCGCCGACCAGATCCTCGTCCTCGCCCTGGGGCGGATCGTCGAGCGCGGCCGGCACGAGCAGCTGCTCGCCCAGGGCGGCCTCTACCACTCCCTCTACACCCGCCAGTACAACCTGGAAGCCAACCTGTTCAGGAACCCCGGCGAGAGCGAGGTCCCGGAGACCGCGGAAGACGACGAGAAGAAGCCGGTGGTCGCGGCCGACGCCCGCTCCGGGCGGCTCCCCCTGCTGTCGAACTGACGCGGCCCTGGCCGGCGACAAGCCAGCCGCCGGTGGAAACGCCGGCATCCGGGAGAACGCCCCCCACGGGTGGGGCGCTACGCCGACGGAAAAGCCCGCGTCGGTCCGTCTAACCGTCCAGACTGGAGAAAGCGCATGATCATGAACAGGGTGAAATGGATTTTCCGCATCGGGGCGATTTCAAACTTCCTGGTGACCGTAACCGGGGGGCAGTGTCAGCGAGTTGACCGTCGGCGTCATGGACGACAACCGCACCAACCCGACGTCGATGGGCGAATTCACCCTCAGCGCGGACGTCTACGTGCTGGCCTGCGGCGCCGTGGCCAATGCACGTCAATTGCTGCTGTCGAACCTCGGCAATCGATATGATCTCGTTGGCCGTCATCTCATGGGCCACCCGATCGCCAACGGTGCGAATGCGGTCTCGGTGAGCCCCACGTACCTGACTTCCTCGGAGCGGCAGTTGCTGTCGTATCAAAAACTGAGTCCAAAATATTATCCCGTTACGACGGTGACTGGCCTGCTGACTCCCAACGGAGAAGCGCTGCGGGGCCTCCAGGCTGGGAGCTGCTGGTTCGGACCGGCCGGAACCGACAACTTCTATCACGAGCTGATCCCCGAATATGAAAGCCGGATCCTGCTGTCCGCCACCAAGGACCTCTTTGGCCAGTCGCAAACCAAGGCCGACTGGGTGTTGAACGAGGCGGAGCCGGAAAACTTCGAGAAGCTGGCGAACCTCTTCAGGGCATCGGTGATGGCCAAGGGGGGTGGCCCGGTCTCTATCGGAGCCTGGGACGACATTCAGAACCGGATGGCCTACAATGGCCACCACATCGGCACGACACGGATGTCGGCCACCGAACAGGACGGCGTCGTCGACCGGAACCTCAAGCTGTTTGAGGTGGACAATCTCTATGTCGCGGGATCGTCGGTCTGGGCGTCCGCCGGGATTTCGAATCCGACGTTTTCGATCGTCGCGTTCTCGATCCGTCTGGCCGACCACTTGACCCAGCAACTGCGAGGCGCTGCCCCGGTCCGCGGCTGAGCCGGAAGCCGCGCTACGGTGCCGGTCGTACCGGCCGAGGGGGCAGGGCGGCGGCGAGGTCGACCTGATAGATGTTGCCCAGCCCGTTGTCGATGCGCTGGAGAGCGCTCTCCAACTCGCGGTAGGTCCACGGCTGCCGCCGCATCTCCAGGGGCAGACCTTTCTCACTGCTGTAGAAGAGGTAGCGCCCGTCGGGGGAGAGCCGCGGGCTGTACTCGCGGGCCGCGGTGTTGATCTCCGGCCCCAGGGGGATCGGCTTCGACCAGGCCTCCCCGGGGTGGCCCTCCGGCCCCGCTGGCCCCGCTGGATAACTGACGAAGAGGTCGCTGTCGCCAGGGCCGTCCGGGCGGCCGAAAGAGCCGAGGAGGAGGAAGCTCTCGTCCGGCGCCACGTAGGCCTCGATGTTCACCAGGCCCGGCCCGTTGATCGCCTCTCCCAGGTTCTCCGGCGCTCCATAGCGGTCGCCCCGCCAGGGTGAGCGCCAGACGTCGATCCCCCCCTTGCTCCCCGGCCGATTCGAGGTGAAGTAGAGGGTCCCCTCGCGGGTGGCGGAGACGAAGTACTCGCTTCCCTCGCTGTTGACCGGGGCGGGGAGGAGGTGCGGCTCGCCCCACCCTTGCGGGCTCCGCTCCACGACCCAGATGTCGAAGTCGCGCACCGGGCGGCCGTCCCGCGGCCGGTCGGAGACGAAGAAGAGGCGGTCGCCGTCGGGGGTGAACACCGGGTCGGAGTCGCGATAGCGGCCGGAGAAGGGGGCGACCTGCGGCGCCCCCCAGACGCCGTTCGCGAAGCGCGAGAAAAAGATCGTATAGAGCTGCGAACGCGGCACCGTACGGTCGAACCAGACCGTCCGGCCGTCGGCCTCGAAGGCGCCGCCGAACTCGTCCTCCCGAGTCGACACGACGCCCGGGGCGAAGATCCGCGGGTGCGGCAGGGGGGAGGCCGACGCGTAGGGGGCCAACGCGTAGGGGGGAGACCCGGCGGCGGCCAACGCTTCCGGGGCGAGCGCGCGGACGGCTCGCGCGTCGATCCGGTAGAGGTTGCCCGATCCCGAGAGGAGGCTCGCCCGGGCCGCGGCGTAGCTGGCGGCGGTCAGGGGGCGGGCGACCGGCACCTCGGCGAAGCTCCGCTCGCTCGTGAAGTAGAGCCAGCGGCCGTCGGGCGAGAGGCTGGGGTTCGACTCGCTCGCCGTGCTGTTGATCGCGGGGCCCAGGTGCCGCGCCGGGGTGAAGCCACCGGCCGGCGTGCGGAAGCTCACGTAGAGATCGCCCCGACTGTAGGGAAAGCCGCCGCCCAGGTAGCCGTCCGGCCGGTCGGTGGCAGCGAAGACGAGGAGGCTGCCGTCAGCGGCGATCGCCGGATGCGACTCATAGCCGGGAGTGTTGATCTCGGCCAGGTTCTCCGGCTCGGCCCAGCGGTCGCCCCGCCAGCGCGCCCGGTAGAGATCGAGGCTCCCCTTCCCACCGGCGCGGCTGGAGCTGAAATAGAGGGTGCCGTCGGCGGCCTGCGAGGCGTGCTGCTCGAGCGCCTCGGTGTTGATGGGCGCCCCCAGGTTCCGCGGCTCCCCCCAGCCTTCCCCCTGCCTTTCGACCACCCAGAGGTCGAAGTCCGGGAAGCCGTCGGCCGCTCCGACCGCGCCGATCGTACCGGGGGCCGCATGGGTGCGCCCGGGGGCCGGACGGTCGGAGGTGAAGAAGAGCCGCCGGCCGTCCGGCGAGAACGACGGTGCGAAGTCGTTCGTCAGCCCCGAGAAGGGAGGCACCTCCGGCTCGCTCCACCGCCCGGCCCGGAGGTGAGAGACGAGGAGGACGAGAAAGGGACGGGTGGTGGTCGTGGGCGAGCGCCGGGTGAAGCAGACGGTGCGGCCGTCCGGGCTGAAGGCCGCTCCATATTCGTCGGCGGGGGTCGAGAGCACGCCGGGGGCGATCAGCTCGGCGCGATAGCTCGGGCTCGGCCCCTCCGCGCTCCTCTTGGTCTTGGGGCCGGCGAGACGGACGGTACTGGCGCCGAGCAGGGCGATGCCGGCAGTCGTGACGGTCGCGGCGATTGCCGCCAGGAGGCCAGGGGAGCGCATGCCCACCTGTACGCGAGCCCCCCGGGAAGGTTGCGCCTCTGTAACCGCTACTGGTAATACCCGTTCACGTCAGCCGGGACGGAGAAGCGAGCGGTATCCGAGGGCCTCGGCGAGATGCGCCGGCTGGATGATCTCGCTCCGGTTCAGCTGACCGCTTATGCCCCCGCAGGGGCAGGAGCGCATGGTCGCGAGGAGGATGAGGAGAGAGGGCCGCGCTCGCCGCTCGCCGGGCCGGGCAAGCCGGATGGCGCCCTCCTCCAGAGGTTGGCGGAGGGCACAGAGGACCTCCGTCCGGAAGTCCGGGAGGTTCTCGAGGACCAGGACGCCCCGGTGGGCGAGATCGAGCTCGCCCGGCCGCCGCTCGGACCCGAGGAAACCTCTCGCGGTGCTGGCCGGATGCGGCATCCGGATCGGCGGGAGTATTCGCTCGAAGCGCGCCTCCCCGGCGCGTCGGTACATGGCCGCGACCTCCCGGGCCTCCTCCTCGCTCAGGGGCGACAGGAGGCTGGGAAGCGAGCGGACGAGCCCGGTCTTCCCGGAGCCCGCGGGACCGACGAGCAGGAGGTGATGTCCGCCGGCAAGCGCGATCTCAAGGGCGCGCCTCGCACCGTCATCCCCGGGGATGGGGACATCGCTGAAGTTCTCCCGGACCACGGGCGAAGCGTAGGAGGAACTCCGGAGGAGAGGAAGTGAAAGATGACCTCGATCGGGTACTACCGAACGTCCGTCCGGCAAAGGGGAACAGGGGACCGGGCGCGACACCCGGCCCCCTTAGTGGTTCAACCGAACGGATCGATCCCGCTGCCGTTGTCCCCGGTCGGCGCCGCTCCTGAGGTGTTCGTGGGTAGCGGATTGCCGAACGGATCGAGCCCGCTGCCAATTGCGGCCCAAAGGCTCGCGAGATGTCTCCAGGCGGAAACGAGGGACCCTCGGATCTCTTGTGCGACGCTCGGACGGTGGGACGGCTCTTCCTTTGGGCGCCCTTGGCCCGCAACAGCGGGTACGCCGGTGAGGGCCGCGGTGAGGACGAGGGCTGTCCCGATGCGACGTGAAGCGCGGATCATCGACCAACCTCCTTCGGAGGTACCGCCGTGCCGGCCACCATGGCCGGGGCGGGTTCCTCTCTAGAAAGAAGTGTCTCGCGGTAGGGACCGCGCGTCCATCGAAGCGGACATTTGGCCCGGATCCGGGTCTCCTCGTCGAGAACTTGTCTCGAAAAGGGGTGTGTGGCGCACCCCGCTAGTCAGAATTCCATTGTGTAAAGACCTTGAAGGAGAGGACGGATGAGAGACAGCCACCTGACCCCCGAAATCCTTCACCACCTGCTCACGCGTGACAACGACCCGGAGGAGCACCGGCTCCTCCTTCATCACCTCGCCGTCTGCCCCGCCTGCTACAAGGTCGCGGGCTACGTCCTCGACCTCTTCGAGGCGGGCGCGATCGACCTTGCCTTCTCGACGGTCGACCTCGACCTCGCGCGGTCCCGCGCGGAGGCGCCGCTTCTCCTGGCGGAGCTTGGGCGACATCCCTACGAGGCGCAGCAGGCGCTCGTCCGGCAGACCCCCAGGTTCCATAGCTGGGGTCTCGCCGAGCTGCTCGCGGCGGAAAGCATCCGGTTCGCCCCCGAGGACTCCTCGCGGGCGGTCGAAGCGGCCGAGCTCGCCGTCCTCGTAAGCTCGCTACTCGAAGAGCACGAGCCGGCCGAGGCGGCTTGGCTCGAAGAGCTTCGGGCGATGACTTGGGCACACCTTGCGAAGGCCCGCCACCTCCTCGGCGAGCTCCGCAGCGCCGAGGAGGCGTTCCGGATCTCCGATGCGCACTGGAAGAACGCCGAGAGCGCGGGAAACGTGCTCGGCTACGAAGCGAAGATCCTTGCGCTCAAAGCCTCGCTCCGCCTGAACCAAGGCCGGCTCGAAGAGGCGCTCTCGCTTCTCGATCAGGCATTTGCCGCGGAGCCCGCCCCCTCGCTCGCCGCCAGTATTCTGATCTCCAGGGCTCGCGTGCTGGAAGAACAGGGGGACCTCGAAGCGGCGATCCGGCTCTTCGGAGAAGCCGCAGAGACCATCGACAGGGACAAGGACCCGCGCCTCTTCCTCTGCGCCCGTCATAACCTCCTCGATGCCCTGAGCAAGGACAGGAGATACCGCGAGGCGGAAGCGCTCCTTCCGAAGGTCCAGGCGCTTGCCCGCGCTGAGGGGAACGAGCTTGATCTCGTGCGCCTCTCCTGGATCGAGGGCCGCCTCCTCGCCGCGGAGGGCCGCCCTGAGGAAGCAATTGGCCGATTCATCGCGGTACGCGATACGTTCCTTGTGCACCGCATGGGCTACGACGCCGCGCTCGTCTCGCTGGAGCTTGCGATCGTCCTCTTGCAGCTGGAACGAGTTCCCGAAGTCCAGACGCTCGCCCTTGAGACATACCGTGTCTTCGCCGCCGAGGATGTTCACCGCGAAGCTCTCGTCGCGGTGGCTCTGTTTCAGGAAGCGGCGGCAAAGGGCAAACTTACCCTTGAGCTTGCTTCGAGCATCTCCCGCTATCTCTTTCGGGCACGGCGGAATCCGATGCTCCGGTTTGAGCGTACCGGCTAATTAATTCTTTTATGTGAGGGAGGAGAGGATGCCGACGAAAGACCTTGAAGTCGGAACGATCATCGCGATTCTCCGGACGCGGCGGCGGTGGACGCAGCGGCGGCTCGCAGGTGCTGCCCGGATTCGCCGTAGCGCGCTCTCCGACTATGAGCAGGGCAAGGTAGTCCCGGAGCTCCAGACGCTCGAACGGATCGTCACCGCCCTGGGGTACTCGCTTGCGGCGATCGACAAGACCCGCGAGTTCTTGCGGTCGCTCGACGACGAAGCCGCGCTCTCGAATCTCCCGTGGACTCCGGGCGGCGCACCGTCACGCCTGCCGGAAGATCTTGACGCGCTTGCGGTCGAATGGGGACGGGCCTCGGCCGTTTACTTCCGCAAGGCGGTCGGCCTCCTCCAGGCGCACCCTGCGGGGCCTACGGCTCCCGCGGCGCCGGTCGAAGCCGAGGTGCTCGTGGAACGCTTGCTCGCACTCCCTGTGCCGAAGCGGCGCGATCACCTTCAGACCCATCCCGAGTTCCGTGACTTGAAGGTTGCCGTTCTCCTCGCCAACCGGAGCCTCGCGGTAGCGAGCAACGATCCGAAGCTTGCCGTTGAGCTTACGGAGCTCGGCCTTGCTGTGGCCCGCAGGCTTGATGCCGATTCTGCCTGCGGAGCCAAAGTACAGTGGTATCTTTGGGGGCACCTCGGGAACGCGCGGAAGGCACTAGGCACCCTGGTTGAGGCGGATGCAGCCTTTGATGCCGCCGACGAGTTTCTTCCCACCGGAGCGAGCTTCAAGAGCGATCTTCTTGAAGAGGCGCGAATTCCGGCGTTTCGGTCTTCGCTCCGCCTCGCCCAAGGCCGGCTCTCCGAATCGCGCGAACTCCTCGACCAGGCGCTTGCTATGGGACCCTCTTCCGCGCTTGCTGCCGGTATCCTCATCAACAAAGCCCGTGTGCTCGAGGAACAGGGCGACCTTCCGGGCACAATTGCCGCACTGCATGAGGCCGAGACGCAATTAGATCGGGACAAGGACCCACGCCTCTACCTCTGCGCCCGAGAGAATCTGCTCGACGCCTTGAGCAAGGCAGATCGCTTCGAAGAAGCCGTTTGCCTTCTCCCCGAAGTACAGCGCCTCACCGAACGGCACGCCTCGCGGCTCGACCGCGCACGCCTCCGGTGGATCGAGGGCAGGATCGCGGCGGGATTGGGTGAGGTGAGCCGTGGTATCACGCTTTTAACGAAGGCACGCGCAGAGCTCACGTCCGGCGAGATCGGCGTCGAGACGGCGCTTGTTTCCCTTGAGCTTGCGGGCCTCTACGCCCGCGAGGGCAACACCGCAGCGGTCAAAGCCCTCGCCGGCCACATGGCGCCTATCTTTCAGGCGAACGTCCTCCACCGGGAAGCGCTCGCCGCCCTCGCGTACTTCCGGCAGGCGGCCGACCGTGAAGAGGTGACGGAGGAATTGACCGGGAAGATCCTTACGTATCTTACACGCACTCGGCACAACCCCGGGTTGCGGTTCAAGGCGTAGTGGAAGGTCGGCTCGAGCTCGCCGCAGCGGCTATGCGAGCCCTGGGACGCGCTACCTCCGCGCTACCTCCATCCGGATCGACTACACCGAGGGAGGCGTGGGCCATCGCGAGCCCCCTTGCCTTTCCTTACTGGTAGTACCCGTTCACGTCCAGGATGAAATGCACCGTCCCGGCTGAGCTGTCGGTGACTGCGAGGCTGCCGCTCCCCTCGCCGCTCAAGGGGAGGGTAGCGTTGTTGGACCGGATCTGCCCGGCCGAGAAGTTGATCACGCTGGCGACCGGGATCGACTGGTCGGCGGGGAAGAGGGACAGATAGCCCGCGGCGGCGGGCTGGGTCACGGTCAGGTTGACCGAGAGCGAGCGGGCGCTCGCCGGAATGCCGCACTGGCCGGCGAGAGCGAAGGTGCGGGTCGCCCCGGCCTGGAGCGCCGGCCCGCCCGCCGGCCCCTGCGGGTTGCGGGTGTCGATCAGCCGGCAGGGAGTGATGCTGTAAAAGGCGAGGCCGGGGTTGAAGCCCACCTGGCAGGAGCCGCCGCCGGCGTTGATCCAGTTGCGCTGCAGGAGATAGTCGCGGCTGCCGAGACGGAGGTTCGCTTTGGCGCCATTGGCGGTCGTGTAGGTGACGCCGTAGTTGTAGGAGCACTTGTCGCCGTTCTCGTTGCCGGAGGCGTCGAACCAGGCGTTCAGGAGAGGATCGGTGACCGTCTCGTCCAGCTCGTGGGCCATGATCGAGGCCATGCCGTCGGCCCCGGAGTTGCCGTTGGGCTGATTCCCCGGGATGCCCTGACAGGCGCTCGGGCAGCGGTCGCTGTTGCCGACGAAGGCGTATTTGACGTTCACGCCGCTGATCGTGTCGTAGGTGTGCCAGCCGCAATAAATAGAGCAGAAGCCGCTGGTCTCGGCGACGTCGGCCGAGGTGAGGACGAAGTAGACCCCCTGGGCGTCGAGCGGCAGCGCGCTGCTGTTGATCGCCGAGCTCACGATGGTGAGGATCTTGGCGTCGGAGAGCGAGGTGCCCTGGGAGTAGGCGTCGTTCACCGCGCCGCCAAAGGTGACCGAGTTGCTGACAGCGGCGTTGGTCGAGTCGGTATAGGTGGTGTTGATGTTGAAGTAGGGCGAGCCGCCGATGTGGCGGGCCCAGTCCTGCAGCACGGTGGGCCCGGTGTTGCTGCTCCAGTTGCCGTACCAGATGTAATAGACGTGGACGGTGCCGTGCATCACCGGCCCGCCGTTGTAGTCGATGCCGTTGCCCACCGCCGGAGCGGGCGGGGCGAGTGGGACGAGAGGCGCGAGCGGATCGAAAGGCGCCGCGTCGCCCCGGTAGGTGCCCTTCCGGACGTCGGTAAGCACCCGCCCGCCCGCCGCCGCGGCCGCAGTGGCCGAAAGCGCCAGGATGAGCACAACCCCCAGGCAGGAAAGTCCCAGGATCGCCAGGTGTCGATTCCGCATCGTTCGCCTCTTCTTCCTATTGCTCGCGGAATCCCTTCTTCCGCTTGAGTTGCATGGGCTTGTCCCGCGTCCCCAGGTAGGTCTCGTGGCCGGACGGGTCGGTCGCCACGACATAGAACTCGACCGTCTGGTTCTGGTGGAACGACGGCGAGATGGCGACCGTGTAGGAGAAACCGTCTTTGGTATAGGGCATCTCGGCCATCCGGCCGCCGCTCGGCCGGGCGTAGATCTTGACGCTCTCGACCTTGTAGTCGTCGCGCACCCGGAAGCTCAGGTTGACCGGGGTGCCGCGGTCGTAGTCGAGGAGATAGCCGTCGCGCAGCTCGACCGTCGGCGGGTTGTTGTCATACTGGGCGAGGAGGGTCTCCAGGCGCTGCTTGACGTCGTTGTAGGACGCCTCCAGGTGGGCGGTCGTCTTGACCTTGCGCAGGGCGGCGAGCCCCTGGTCGGGTTTCTTGAGCTTTTCCGCCGCACTGGCCTCGGTGATCGCGGCGGCGACCGCGAGCTCGGCCTTCTCTTGGGCGCGAACGTCGGCGAGCCGGGCCTTCAAGCCCGGCCGGTCGGCCCAGGTGCGGGAGAGCGGCTCCAGGTGCGCGACCGCCTCGTCGTAGTGAGCGTCGCGCACCAGGGCGTCGGACTCGGTTTCGAGCTTGGCGGCGGCTCTGTCGCGCAGGCCGGAGCCGTCGCGCACTCCGGGGAGGAGCTTGCCGATCTCGCCGAAGCGTTCGAGCACCTCGACCGCCTGGCTCTGGTGGTCCGCCGCGGCCGCGCGGTCGTAGATCTCAGTGACCTGGCGCGCCCGGGCGAGATCGCCCTGGGCGGAGGGGAGGAGGGCGCCGGCCGGCAGCAGCGCGGCGTCCTCCACGGCGCCGTGCAGCAGGGAGAGGTCCTTGGTCTTCCATCCCGTGGCCAGGTCGTTCGGCACCCGCACGGGCATGTTCTTGGCCAGGGTGTCCTGGAGTGTGCGATAGGTCTGGGCGTCGGGCGGCGCGAGCGTCCCCACTTCGGCGGGGGTGAGCGTCTTCAGGGCCACCAGGGCCTCGTGCTCCTGTCCCTGTGTGGCATAGCCCTGGGCCGTGGCCAGACGCGTCGCCGGCGGCGGGAGGGGCGGCGGTGCCGGCACCGCGGGACGGGGGGGCGCGGCGACCACCCGGGGCGGCGGCGGAGCGCGCCGCCCGAAGAAGAGGAGCCACCCGAGGCCGACGAGGAGGAGGAGGAGACCGCCCCCGGCGGCGGCCAGGGGGACCGGCTTCAGGAAGCGGTCGCGCCAGGAGAGCGGTTCGGCCGGCGCTCCTGCCGGAGTGCCCGGGGTCGCCGGGGCGCCCGGAGTGGTGCCGGCGGTACCGGCGGCGGTGGGGGCGGCGACCGCCACCGGTCCGGTCCGGGAGACCGGGGCGGCTCCCCGGGGCGCCGGGCGTCCGGCAGGGCCGGCGGGAGGAACCGGAGGCACTGGCGGCAGGTCGCCCAGGAGATCGTCGTCAAACGACAGCAGCGCACCCTCGGGCTCCTCGGCGGCGGCGGGAGGCGGAGCCGCCGCCGGGGGGATCGCCGGAACCGGAGCGACGACTGGGACCGACGCCAGCGGCGATGCCGCCGACACCGGCGAGGACGGCGGGAGGGGCGGCAGATCGGTGGCGACGAGCCCGGCCGCGAGGGGTGCCGGTGGGGCAGCCGGTGGCGGGGCCTTCACGGCGGCCGGGGGGGCGGCGGGCGGCCCGGAGGCCTCCAGAGGAAAGATGGGGTTGGTGTCGTCCAGGTTCGCGGCGACCGCCACGGGGGGTGGCGTGGGCCGGGCGGCGGGCTTCTTCGCCGGTACAGGAAGCGGCGGTGCCGCCGAGAGACCGAGCGCGCGGCGCAGGCCGGTGCGCGCCTGGGCGAGAGTGGGGCGGTCCTCGGGCTTTCTTCGCAGCGCGCCTTCGAGCATCGTCCGCAGGGCGTCGGGCTCCTTGAGCTCGAAGCCCAGCACGGTGGGAATCGCCACCTTCGGGGTCGGGGTGTCGGCGAAGCTCACCTCGGCCCCCAGCACGCGGCAGGCGGTGAGGGCGAGCGAATGGAGGTCGGAGCGCCAGCGCGCCGCGTCGGGGAGGAGGGCCGCGGGGTCCAGTTCCTCAGGGGCGCGGAAGCGGGCGTTCTGGGCGTCGGCGCCGGCCGCCTCGGGGGTGCGGAAGAGGGCGGTGCCGAACCCGAAGATCTTCACTCCGTCCGCCTGGGGGCGGATGACCAGCAGGTTGTCCGGCGACAGGTTGCCATGGAAGAGGCCACGGCCGGCGAGGACCTCCAGCCCCTCCAGGATCTGGTCGACGAGCGAGAGGACGCGGTGGCCGCGGCCGCCGGCCAGGCTCTCGAAGCCTCGCCCCTCCAGGTTCTCGAGGACGAGGAAGGCGCTGCCGTCCGGGGAGAACCCGGCGTCGTGGACGGCGGGGAAGCTGGCGTGGGGGCTCTCGCCCAGGGCCTCGGCCAGGCGTTCGAAGCGGGCCATCCCCTCGGGCGTCGGCACCCCCATGGTGATCATCTTGACCACCACGGTCTGCCCGGAGGTCGAGTCCGTCGCCCGCAGGACGCTCCCCGTCCGGCTCGACCGGAGGATCTTCTCCAGCTGGTAGCGCTCGGTGATCTCGCGCGGTTGGGTCATCCCGAATCCCCCCGAATAGGACCTCGCCCAAAAAGATTAGAGGTGAAGCGATTATAGCTGCAAAGCTATGGCAAACCCAGGTTGCCATGGTACATTGACATCCGGGCTTCCCAAGATGTCACACCGCTTCTACCCGGCCCTCTGGCTCCTCGTCCTCGCACTGCTGACGAGCGCCGTGCGCTCCGCCGCCGACGAATCCTCCCCCTACGGTATCAACATCCACGCCCCTTCGGGGGCCGAGCTGCAGCTTTTGCTCGATCGCGCCCAGTCGGCGGGGCTCGGCTGGGTGCGGATCGACTTCGTCTGGGCCTACGTCGAGCCGAAACAGGGGGTCTTCGACTGGTCGCTCTACGACGAGATCGCCGCCGCCGCCCAGGCCCGTGGCCTGCAGATCTACGCCACCCTCGCCTACACCCCCGGCTGGGCCACCCACGGCCCCGAGTTCTTCGGCGTGCCGGACAACCCGGCGGACTGGGCGGACGTCTGCTTCCGGGCGGCCCGCCACTTCCAGGGGAGCATCCGCTACTGGGGGATGTGGAACGAGCCCAACCTAGCCCAGTTCTGGGCCGGCTCGATGCAGCAGTACATCGACGTCATCCTGAAGGGTGGGGCCGACGCCATCCACGCCGGCAACCCGCAGGCCCAGGTGGGCGGGCCGGACCTGGCCCACCTGTCGTCCGCCGACTGGTTCACCTGGCTCCAGGCGTCGATCCACCAGGCGAGCGACCGGCTCGACTTCGTCGCCCACCACGTCTACGACAAGGACGGCAACCGGGCGGTGACCAAGAAGCTGGAGGACTCGACCCTGTTCGGCGACCGGCCGAACCTGTGGAGCGTGTCGCCGCCGTCGGTCAAGGAGGTGCTGGTCGCGACCGGCTGGTTCGGCAAGCCCTTCTGGCTGACCGAGACCGGCTGGGCGACCGACCAGACGAGCGAGGCGGCCCAGGCGGCCTACTACAACGGCCTGCTGACCGACTGGTACACCGGCCTGACCGATCGCGGCTGGGTGAAGAAGGTCTTCTTCTACGAGGCCAAGGACAGCGCCGACACCACCAATCCCCGCTGGGGGATGCTGCGCCCGGACGGCAGCGGCAAGCCGGCCTACACCGCCTACCACGACTTCATCTTCCGCAACACCCCTGAGGTCGACGACGCGCACCGGGTCGCCGAGAACCTTCCCGACCGCATGGAAGCGGGACAGGGGATCGTGGTGCGGGTGACGGTCCAGAACACCGGCACCACCACCTGGACGGCTGCCGGCGGCTACAAGCTGGGGGCGGTGGGCGATCACGACCCCTTCGCCGAGCCCCGACAGCTCCTCGCCGCCGGCGAGTCGGTGGCCCCGGGGAAGCAGAGGACCTTCGCCTTCCGGATGACCGCGCCCGCCGCCGGCTCCTACCCGAGCACCTGGCGGATGGTGCGCGAGGGGGTACGCTTCTTCGGCGACACCCTGGCGCGGACGGTGAAGGTCGATGCCGCCCCGCCGCCGTCGGCGCGCGATCTGAGCCTCCTCGGCGGCCGTTTCCGGGTCGAGGTCTCCTGGCGCGACCACTCCGGCCGGGCCGGCTTCGGCCGCGCCATCCCAGCGACCCGCGAGACCGGGTTCTTCTGGTTCTTCGACCCCAGCAACACCGAGCTGGTGGTCAAGATGCTCGACGGCGGCACGGTCAACGGCAAGTACTGGGCCTTCTACGGCGCCCTCTCCGACGTCGAGTACTGGATCGACGTGACCGACACGGCGACCGGGGCGGTCCACGAGTACCACAACCCGGACGGCAACCTCTGCGGCGGCGCCGACACCAGCGCCTTCCCCTCGGCCCCCCACGCCGCGGTGGCCGGCGGGCTCGGCGGGTCGGACCTCGCCCTCGGCGGCTCCCCCCTTCTCGCCGCCCTCGCTCCGCTGCCTGCTTCGGCTCCCTCGACCCTCGCGGCCGCCGTCGCCTGCGTGCCGGACGCCCAGAGCCTCTGCCTGCTCTCCGGGCAGTTCAAGGTGAGCGTCCAGTTCCGCAACCCCAACGACGGGACGACCGGCGCGGGTCAGGCGGTTCCCGGCAGCGACGCCTCCGGGACCTTCTGGTTCTTCAGCCCCACCAACACCGAGCTGGTGGTCAAGGCCCTCGACGGCCGGGCCCTGAACAGCAAGTACTGGATCTTCTACGGCGCCCTGTCGAACGTCGAGTACTGGGTGACCGTCCAGGACCTCGCGACCGGCGCCAGCAAGCGCTACCACAACCGCCAGGGCAACCTCTGCGGCCTGGCGGACACCGGGGCGTTCTAGGGTCGGACGTTCCGGAGCGTCCGGAAACTCTTCCGGAGCTTCCAAAATCCCTCCGGGACCTTCCAAAACGCTTCCGGAACGTCCGGAACGCTTTCCGGAGCTCCAAAAACTCTTCCGGAGCATCCGGAACTGTTTTCGGAGCGCCCGGAACGATTTTCGGAGCGTCGGAACTGTTTCCGGAGCCTCCAGAACGAATTCCGGAGCCCCGTAAACTGTTTCCGGAGCACCGGGAGGACTTTTGGAGCATCCGGAAAGACTTTGGGAGCGTCCAAAACACTTTCCGAGCCGCCGGAAGCGTTTCGGAGGCTCCGGAAGACTTTTCGTGTAGAGCCGGAGGCGTAAACCGCGCGCATTCAGCGCTTGACTTTCGCCTCCCCGCTCGATAGAGTCGGCTGCAACGCAGCCTCTCCCGAGGAGGTAACCCGCGGCTCGAGGACGACGATGTTGGTCGCCTCGGCCAGGCGGTCGGCGTACTTGCCGCGAACGATC
>Ga0137403_10000903_pt1 | contig 37886 bp, 31 predicted proteins | sample CZOMad2_1_16fung_FD_122057 | JGI IMG/M metagenome (GOLD analysis project Ga0137403, IMG submission 122057) | Vadose zone soil fungal communities from Angelo Coast Range Reserve, California, USA - CZOMad2_1_16fungal (Hybrid Assembly) | ecosystem: Environmental > Terrestrial > Soil > Vadose zone...
GGTAGCCCGCCCAAGGCCGACAACTGGACGATGGACACGTTCCTGAAGGCGGCAGAAGCTTGCCACAAGGGCGGCTTCCCGTTCGGTATCGGACTCGGAGAGACAACGGACTCGGTCGATACCGCCGGCGCGATTTTCCAGTCGTTTGGCGCTCAGCTCGTCGATGCCAAAGGCAACCTCACTGTCAAGACCGATGCAGTGCGGCAGTCTCTCGAATTCTACAAGAAACTCATCCCGTTCCTGCCGCCGGATGTAGCGGCTTGGGATGATTCCAATAACAACAAGTGGCTAATTTCCGGCAAGGGCGCACTGATTATGAATCCGCCCAGCGCCTGGGCCGTAGCCAAGCGGGACGCGCCGCAAGTCGCCGAGCAATGCTGGACGCACGGCTTCCCTGCAGGACCCAAGGGCAGATATGCTCCATTCCTTCCGTATTTTTGGAGTATTTGGAGTTTCTCCAAGAACAAGGAGGCCGCCAAGAGCCTGCTGGTCCATTTGTCGCAACCCGCTTCGGTTGAAAAGCTTGTGGCAGCGAGCGGCGGTTATGACCTGCCCGCGTTTGAGAAGCTCACCACCTTCAAGACGTGGGCCGAGGAAGGGCCGCCGAAGGGTACGCTCTTCCATTACCCAAATCCGTATAACCACCAGAAGCTTTCGATCGCCGCCTCGCCAGCGCCTCCGAAGATCGCCCAGCAGATCTATACGCAGGCCATCCTGACCAAGATGTGCCTGAGATACCATCAGGGCGAAGCGATGGAGAAGACGCTGGCTTGGGCGGAAGGCGAGTGCGAAGGCTACATGCGGAGCTAGGGCCGAGGATTCCGCCGCAGCTCCCGCCTGACCGCGGCGGTTGCGGCGTGAACCTGTAATGATCTTCACACGATCGGGAACTGGCGTGGCGCCGGTTCTCGACCATCGAGGAAACTCGTAAGGAAGATGCATCATGGTTGATGTCGTATTTCAGCCAAGCACTGTTGCCCGCGCCGGAAGCGTGCGAAAGCGCGCGAGCTTGCGGACCGCCATGAAGCGGAAATCGACCGCGGCTTTTCTGATGACGCTGCCGTTGATCCTTCTCATTGCAATTCTGGTTATCTATCCGGCGTTCTATTCGCTGCATCTCGCGACCCTGAACAAATCGATGCAGCGCTTCGTCGGGTTCGGCAATTTCGAATTCCTGTTCAGGCGCGAAACCTTTTGGCTGGTGGTGAAGCAGTCGTGCATTTTCGCGATCACTGCCGTGGTCTTCAAGGCGCTGATCGGGTTCATTGTCGCGCACTTCGTCCATAACATCCCGGTGAAAGGACAACGCAAGTGGCGGGGAATGCTGCTGGTGCCGTGGGTTATTCCGCCGGCCATGAGCACGCTCGCCTGGCTGTGGCTGTTCGATCCCTCCTATAGCGCCTTCAACTATACGCTTTCGTTTTTCGGCGTGGGGCCGATTTCCTGGACCGGCGACCCCGACTGGGCTCGCTTCTCGGTCATTCTGGTCAATATCTGGTACGGCGCTCCGTTCTTCATGATCATGTATCTGGCGTCGTTGAAATCGGTACCCGACCAGCTCTATGAGGCCGCCGCCATCGACGGCGCCAATTGGTGGCAGCGCATCTGGTACGTGACATTGCCGATGATGCGCAACATCATCGCGATCACCACGCTGTTCTCTCTCATCGTCACCTTCGCGAATTTCGATATCGTGCGCATCCTCACTTCTGGGGGTCCGCTCGATCATACCCATATTTTCGCGACCTGGGCCTTCCGGGTCGGGATTGAAGGCAGCGACATTCCGCTCGGCGCCAGCGTTTCGCTGTTCATGTTCCCGATACTGGCGGTCGCGGCAATCTTTATCCTGCGCGATATCACCAAACGCGGGAATGAAGCCTGATGACGGGCACCATGGTGATCGACAAGGCGGCGCCGACCCGCAAGGTCAAATATGGCAGCATCAGCCGCGACCGCACCTGGGCGCTGCGATGGTCATACTTCTTCCTCACGCTGTTTGTGATTTTCTCGCTGGTGCCGCCGCTCTACATGCTGATCACTTCGCTCAAGAGCAGCGCGGAGATTTCGGCGGCCACCAATCCATGGTGGGTATTCCATCCGACCCTTTCGAATTACATCGAATTGCTGACATCGAACCAGTTTCTGACGTTCTTTCGGAACTCCGCGCTGGTCTCGATCTTCGTGGTGACGATCACTATGCTGATCAGCGTGCCCGCGGCGTTTGCCCTGGCACGGATGCGGTTCTGGGGTTCGGCGACGCTCGCGACCGGTGTGTTCCTGACCTATCTTATTCCCGACACCCTGCTGTTCTTGCCGCTGTTCAAGATGTTTGCAGCGTTCGGCGACTTGACCGGGATTCAGCTGATCAACCGGTGGTATGTATTGCTGATCGTGTATCCGACCCTGACGGTGCCGTTCTGCACCTGGATCATGATCGGCTATTTCGCATCGATCCCCAAGGAGCTCGACGAGGCCGCCATCATCGACGGCGCTTCGTGGTTCCAGACCTTGACGCGCATCTTCATTCCGGTCGCACTGCCCGGCTTGATCGCCGCGACGATCTTCGCCTTCACGGTCTCATGGGCGCAATTTCTCTATCCGCTGGTCTTCACGACATCCACCGATCAACTGGTATTGCCGGTCGGCATCATCACCAGCCTGATCAAGGGCGACGTGTTCAACTGGGGGCAGATCATGACCGGCGCCCTGCTCGGCGCGGCCCCGCCGCTCATCATCTATGCCTTCCTGATGGACTACTACATTGCCGGCCTCACCGCTGGCGCGACAAAGGGCTGAACCATATGGCCGACGTTACCCTGCGTAAGGTTGTCAAGCGCTACGACGACGTCGAGGCGGTACGCGGCATCGATCTTGACATCGCCGATCACGAATTCGTCGTGCTGGTTGGACCATCGGGCTGCGGCAAGTCGACGACGCTGCGGATGATCGCGGGACTTGAGGATATCACCGACGGCGACATCATGATTGGGGGCGACGTCGTCAACGACGTGCCGCCAAAGGACCGCGACATTGCCATGGTGTTCCAGAATTACGCGCTTTATCCCCACATGACGGTCGCGGAGAACATGTCGTTCGGACTGCGGCTGAAACGTTATCCGAAAGCCGAGATCAAGACGCGGATCGACGAGGCGGCGCGAATGCTGGATATCGTCGAACTTGTCGATCGAAAGCCCAAGCAATTGTCCGGCGGCCAACGCCAGCGTGTGGCGATGGGGCGCGCCATTGTCCGCAATCCGAAGGTTTTCCTGTTCGACGAACCGCTGTCCAACCTCGATGCCAAGCTACGCGTGCAAATGCGGATCGAGATCAAGAAAGTGCATCAGAAAGTCCGCACCACGACGGTCTACGTCACGCACGATCAGGTTGAGGCGATGACGCTCGCCGACCGGGTGGTGGTCATGAACCACGGCCGTATCGAACAGATCGGGACGCCTAACGATCTCTATCACAGCCCGGCCACGCGCTTTGTGGCAGGGTTCATCGGCTCGCCGGCGATGAACTTTCTGCCATGCCGGCTCGAAGACGTCGCTGGCAAGTTGCATATCCGGCTTAGCGACCGCATTTCCTTTCAACTGCCGCCCCGTCGCGCGGCGCGATATCAAAACGTCGGGCGAACTGAAAAACTGCTGGTTGGCTTGCGGCCCGAGCACATCGCGGAAGCGAAATCCCATCCAGAGCCGGGAATCGAAGCCTTCGATGCCGTATTGGATGTAACCGAGCCCATGGGCATGGAAACGCTGATTTACTTTACGCTCGAGGGTGCCCAACTCTGTGGGCGCGTTAATCCCAACGCCGGCGCGCGCGATGGCGGCCCGCTTCGATTGGCAGTGGACCTCAACAATATGCACCTGCTAAATGAGGGCACCGGCGCCGTCATTTGACGGCAGTACAACGATAAGAGCGAGCGGGCGGGGTAAAAGACTGGGAATGGCTACCAACAAGAAGAAAATTTTCATCACTGAATCGATGTCGCAGCAAGGTCGAGCGCTGCTGAACGCGCGGGACGACATCGAAACCATCGAATTTCCCAATTTGATCTCCGCCCGGGATTTCGAGACGATGCTGACACAGCACGCGCCGGTTCATGGCGTAGCGCTCGGCGCCACCCGTTTCGGCGAACCGGAACTGGAAGCCTCCAAAGACATGAAGGTGGTGACGCGGATCGGCGTCGGCTATGACTCGGTCGATGTCGCAGCGCTCAGCCGGCGCAAGATCCCGCTGATGGTGGCCGGGACCGCCAATTCCCCGTCGGTGGCCGAGCAGGCGTTGTTCATGATGTTGACCCTCGCCAAGCGTGCCGTTGAGATGCATGCGCTGGTCAAGGACGGCAAGTGGAGCGCCCGGCTCGGCAAACTGCCCTACGATTTGTTCGGCAAGACCGTCCTGATTGTCGGTTTCGGCCGCATCGGGACACGGACCGCAAAACGCTGTCTGGCGATGGAAATGAACGTCCTGATTTACGATCCCTATAAGTCAGCCGCGGAGATCACGGCCGCGGGCTGCGAGCCGGCGCCCGATCTCGATGCGGCGCTGCCGCGCGCCGATTTCGTCAGCATCCACTGCCCAAAGACGCCCGAGACGGTCGGAATGTTCGATGCGGCGCGGCTGAGGCGCATCAAACCAACGGCCTATCTGATCAACACGGCGCGCGGCGGTATCGTCAACGAGGCCGCACTTTACGACGCGCTCTCGTCGGGCAAGCTCGCTGGCGCGGGCCTTGATGTTTTCGAGCAGGAGCCGCCACGCGTGCCCCACTCGTTGTTCGAGCTTCCCAACGTGATCATTGCGCCGCATGTCGCAGGCGTTACCCGGGAGGCGGTCGACCGCATGAGCGAACAAACCGCGCGCAACCTCCTGAGCGCGCTCGACGGGGAACCGATCCGCCAGAACGTCATCAATCAGGACGTGCTCGGCTGATCGGGCGCGATAGGACAAAGGCCGTTGCGGTTGACGAAGCCGGCTCGGCGCCTCAGCAACGCGGAACATCACCATGGCTTTCAAAGAATACGGCAATTATGACGCGGTGGGCCTTGCGGACCTCGTCCGGAAGAGGCAAGTCACCGCCCGCGAATTGCTCGACGAAGCCATTATGCGAACCGGCAAAGTTGATCCGCAGATCAATGCGGTTGTCGTAAAACATCATGACTATGCACAACAACAAATCGATCGGGGGCTTCCGGACGGCCCGTTCACCGGCGTACCGTTTCTGTTGAAGGATCTTGAGTTTCTTGAGGGCACCCGGACCACATTGGGCGCGAGCATCTACAAGGACCATATTGCCGATCATACCAGCACCCTCGCCCAGCGCTTTCTCGATGCGGGGCTGACGATCTTCGGTAAGAGCTCGACCCCCGAGTTCGGATTGATGCCGACCACCGAATCCCGCTTGTTCGGTCCGACGCGGAATCCCTGGAACCTCGAACACTCTTCCGGCGGCGCTGGCGCAGCCGTGGCGGCGCGCATCGTCCCCGTCGCGCATGCCAGTGACGGCGGCGGCTCGATCCGCATTCCGGCCTCTGCATCCGGCGTGTTCGGATTGAAGCCGACCCGCGCGCGCAACCCGATCGGTCCCGAGCGCGGCGAAGGCTGGGGCGGATTCTCCTGCGGCCACGTCGTGAGCATCAGCGTGCGCGACAGCGCTGCCATGCTGGACGCCATTCATGGACCAGAGCCATCGAGCCCTTATGTGGCGCCCATGCCGGAGCGGCCGTTCGCAGAAGAGGTCGGTCGCGATCCCGGCCGGCTGCGCATCGCTTTTACCGACAGGTCGCCCTATGGCGATACCATCGATACCGAAATTGCGGCAGCGGTTCGGGAAATAGCGGCCCTGCTGGACAGGCTCGGCCATCATGTCGAGGAGCGCGCGCCGGTGCTGGCCGCCGACCCGGCCGTCGTGATGACGGCCATCATCAGCGCCCACACCGGCCTCGCAATGCGGCTCGCCGAGCGGCAATTCGGCCGCGCCATGACCGACAGCGACATGGAAATCCTGACACTTGCGACCGCGCATAACGCGCGTAAGGCCACAGGAATCGATTATGCGGCCGCGCAAATGAGCGCGTTCAAGATTTCCCGCGGGTTGGCAACTTTCTTCGAGGGTTGTGACGTATTTCTTTGTCCGACGCTTTGCTCGCCGCCGCTCCGTATCGGCGAACTCAACCCGATGTCGAGGGATCTTTCGCATATTTCGCCGATCCTGCGCCGCTATATCCCGGCAACCTCGATGTTCAACATGTCCGGTCAGCCGTCGGTGTCGGTGCCGCTGGCGTGGAATACCGCCGGATTGCCACTCGGCATGATGTTCGCCGCGCGCTTCGGAGATGAGGCGACGTTGTTTCGCCTGGCCGCCCAGCTCGAACAGGAACGGCCCTGGAAACAAAGGCTGCCGCCAATTTGCGCGTGAATTGACAAAACTCAGCCGCATTCCGGGCGGAGGAAGCGCGTCGCGCCGTCGGCGGAGCTCATTTTCGGCGTGAAGCAATTTGCCCGTGGAGATTGAAATTTGACCCAGAGCGACCCGACCGATCATGCGCTAGCGACCATCGCCAGCATCCTCGATCACCCGGGATCCCATCGCGAGCCCGAAAAGGCCGTCGCTGAAGAAAAGCCCGATACGTCCGGGCGGGTCGAGGCTGAGGGCTATTCAAAATTTGGTCCCGGTCCCATTGAAACCATACGCTTCAAGTGGACCGTTCGCCGCGAAGATGATGGCCACTACTTCGTGGACGAGACCATCGGTGAAGATTCCCGGCCCGTGACCAATGGGCCGATGTCAGCGGATGCCGCAATCAGATTCGTTGACGATCAGGCGGCCGAGGCGCGACAACGATTTGAAGCGCTAAGGAATGAAATGGCCGGTCGCGCCGCGGCGGTGAATATGAACATGATCCGCAACGACGGTGACGAAATATAGGGCGGTCGATCTCCTGGGCTTCACCGACCCGGGTTTCCCTGCAAATTTGGCGTTCCCAGAAAATTCTTCTTGGCCAGCTCCACGCCGCAATGGCGCAGGATATCGTAGGCCGTTGTCAGGTGAAAAAAGAACTGCGGCACGCTGAAGGTCAACAGCAGGGATTGCCCGGTAAATTTTCGCGTCGAACCGTTCCGAAACGTGAAGACGACTTCCTTCTCGCCGGCGCCGTTGATTTGCGCGGGCAGTATACGCCCCACGAAATCCCTCGCGATCGCGACGCGTGCCTTGAGTTCGGGAATGTCAGGCTCAGTCTCCGGAAATACCGGGGGATCGATGCCGGCCAGCAGAGCGCAGGCAAGCACCGCGTGCCTGTTCGTTTCGCCCACCTGGCGCGTGAAATTGTACATATTGGGATAAAGGCGCGCGTTGAGCAGAATAGCGGGATCGATTTTTCGCACCTCGGCATGGGCCGCCGCATGGTCGAGCAGATCGGACAGGCTGCCGAGGAACTGAGTGAAAACCCCGACCGATGATTGATGCATTGAGATGGTCACGATTGCGATCCCCTGACGCGGCGCGATCTCCAAATAAGCTTGATTTGACCACACGTCCATCCTCCAGGCTTTTGTACTGAGACTGGGTTGAATCCAGACAACGCTGCGCAAACGCAACAAGGCCGTCGGGTTGGACGCCGACGGCCTGTAATCGTTGCGACGTGGAGCCGCGCGAGGCGGTGCCGAGCGTACGATGACAATGACAGGCCGCGCCTGCCCTGCCGTGCCATGACGACGTGCGCTTGCCCGTCGTCATTGTCGAAAAACGATCATTCCGACAACAACCGAATACTGCGTCCGACCGGCGATGATTTGGAGTCCAAAAGAGAACAGCGAGCGGATTTATTTTTGAAAGCGCGATCAAGACAGCCGTACTGACAAAACTTCAGTAGTTATCAGCACCGACCGCCCAGCGGATCTAGCCGACTGCGCGGCGGCTATTGGCCGACTTTGGCGGAATAATCGGCGTCGCTCACCGGCTCCATCCAGGTCGCATGACTGCCCTCCAGCGATTCCTGCGTCGCAATGTGGGTCATGCCGTTGGTCGGAGAGCCACCATGCCAGTGTTTTTCGCCCGGCGGAATCCAGACCACATCGCCGGGTCTGATCTCGCGCACCGGCCCGCCCTTGGCCTGGACCCGGCCCACGCCTGAGATGACGTACAGCGTCTGGCCGAGCGGATGCGTGTGCCAGTTTGTCCGCGCGCCCGGTTCGAAGGACACGCGGGTCGCGACAACGCGGGCTGGTGCCGGCGCGGCAACGATGGGGTCCTGCCAGACCGTGCCGGTGAAGTACTCCTTGGGCGCGAGGCGGGTTGGTCGCGAGCCGGCGAGATGGATATCCATAGACTTTCCTCCTGCGATCACTCCATTCGGTGTGTCGGACTATTTCTTCGAGGCCGCGTAGCGCGCCTTGGTCTCGGCATTCATGGGATAGAGGCCGGGCAGCACCGCGCCGTTGTTGACCTGATCGACGATCCAGCCTTCCATTCTCTCCTGCTCGGCGCCTTCGGCCAGAATAAGGTCGAGAAACGCTTTTGGAATCACGACCGCGCCGTCCTGATCGGCAACGACAATATCGTCCGGGAAGATGGCCACGCCGCCGCAACCGATCGGCTCGCCCCAGCCGACGAATGTCAGCCCGGCGACCGAAGGCGGCGCCGCATATCCGTCACACCAGACAGGCAGTCCGGTGCCAAGCACGCCCTCGAGATCGCGGACAACGCCATCGGTGACCAGCGCGGCGACCCCCCGCTTGACCATGCGTGCGCACAATATATCGCCGAAAATGCCGGCATCGGTGACGCCCATGGCATCGACCACCGCGATACAACCCTCCGGCATCGCTTCGATTGCGGTTCTGGTCGAAATCGGCGACGACCATGATTCCGGCGTCGCCAGATCTTCCCGGGCAGGCACGAAGCGCAACGTAAAGGCTGCTCCAACCAGGCGCTTCTGCCCCGGCCGCAGCGGACGCGTACCCCGCATCCAGACGTTTCGCAGGCCCTTTTTGAGGAGAACCGTAGTGATGGTGGCGGTGGAAACGCGGGACAGCGTCGCAAGGGCTTCGGGGGTCAGGGACATCGAAAAAACAACTCCGGTGGGGATGGATCGATCCGGCATCTTGCGGGGCACGCGCCTCGCGTCAAGAGCCGTGGTGAACTGCCGTCCAAGAGAGGTATCGCATCTCTGGGATCAGCGCACCTTATCACAGCATGCTTGATTAATTTATTGAACCTGTTGGCTTATTTGCGTGAAGCGAATTCCACTTCTCGCGAAAACACGCTAAAGCTTGCGCCAACCGACGAGCTTAGAAGGCCATGGCCGCGATACTCTCCCCACCCCGCCTTTTGCCGAGTGGCGACAGCGCCATCACGGTGGAATTCAGCCGCAATATCGATGATGCCGCAAACCACCGGGTGCTCGCGCTCGACCAGACGCTGGCGCGTGAGCCCATTTCCGGTGTGACCGAAGCAGTCCCGACTTATCGATCCCTGCTGGTTCACTACGATCCCACCCAGATTGATTTCGATACGTTGGGCAAGAAACTCGTCGAACTCGCGCGACGGCCGGTTCCGCCAACGCAGAACACGCGGCGCTGGCGGATTCCCGTGGTGTATGGCGGCGAGCATGGCATCGACCTTGAGGATGTCGCCAAGACGCTGAAGACCACGCCTGACGACATCGTCGCGCGGCACATTGCCGGCGACTACCGCGTCGCGATGATCGGCTTTACGCCGGGCTGGTCGTATCTCAGCGGTCTCCAGGATTCGCTCCATCTGCCGCGGCGACAAAACCCGCGTTTGTTGACGCCGGCCGGCACGATTTCGATCGGCGGCGTGCAGACCGGCGTGCAATGTCTGGCCGGTCCGAGCGGCTGGCATTTGCTCGGCCGAACGGCGGTGCGAACCTACCAATTGCATCGCGATCCGATCTTCCTGCTGGAGCCGGGCGATCGCGTGACGTTTTCGAGGGTCGATGCCAAGACCTTTGCGGAACAGGATCGCGCCGCCGAACACGGCGAGATCGTCGCGGAATTGATGGCCGCATGAGTAAGCTCGTCATTTCAGCTATTGGCCCTGCGAGTTCGGTGCAGGACGCCGGACGCTTCGGCGCCCAGCGTTACGGCCTGCAGCCGAGCGGCGCGATGGACCGGCTTGGCCTGGCGTCCGCGAATTGCCTCGTTGGAAACGCGCTGTTCGCCCCGGGGGTCGAAATCGGACCCTATGGCGCGGCGTTCACCGCACGCCAGGGCGCCGTCCGCGTTGCGCTTTCGGGCGCATCGCGCAGTGCCGACATCTCGGGACGCGCGGTTGCGTGGGATACATCGGTGACGATCGCCGACGGCGAGGCCTTGAAGCTCGGGCTCGCCCGCGGCGGGTCTTTCAGCTACCTCGCAATCGAGGGCGGGATTGCGGGCGAGCCGATGTTCGGCAGTCTGGCCGTGAACGCGCGGGCTGGCCTCGGCAGCCCCTACCCTCGTCCGCTGCAGGCCGGCGACGAATTGCAGGTGGCGGCTGCAAGCGCCGCCGCCGAGCGCCGGATCGATCTTCCCGCCGCGGTCGCGGGCCCGATCCGCGTGGTAATGGGCCCGCAGGACGATGAATTCGGCGACGGCTTAAATCTATTTCTGGATAGCGAGTGGAAGATATCTGCGACCAGCGATCGGATGGGCTATCGGCTGGAGGGGCCCGTGATCCGCCATCTGCACGGCCACAATATCGTCTCCGACGGCACCGTGAATGGCAGCATCCAGGTACCCGGCAACGGTCAGCCCATCGTCCTGATGTCGGATCGCGGCACCAGCGGCGGCTATCCCAAGATCGCCACCGTCATAACCGCCGATTTTGGACGGTTCGCGCAAATTCCCGCCGGAACAAGTTTTCGGTTCAAGGCAATCGGCATGACTGAGGCGCAAGCCGAAGCACGAAAGTTTACCGAACTGCTGCGTACCCTGCCCGATCGCCTCCATCCGATCGAGAGCTTTGATCTCAACATCGAGGCACTGCAAGATGCTAACGTCGCCGGCGCCGCCGTCAGTGCGGTTGACGCCGGAACCTGGCAGATTCCATCACCGGCAGACGCGCTGACACAGGACTAATCCGGGCAACGCCCAACCAGCAAGCGGACAACAACAATGAAAACAATCGATCTTAACTCTGATCTCGGCGAAAGCTTTGGCGCATGGGAAATGGGCAACGACGCCGCCATGATCGATGTCGCCACATCGGTGAACGTCGCCTGCGGTTTTCATGGCGGAGATTACGACACCATGCGCAAAACCGTGGAGCTGGCAAAGGCCCGCGGCGTCAGCGTCGGCGCGCATCCCGGCTACCGTGACATCCATGGATTTGGGCGCCGGCCGTTTTACGGCATGAAGGCTTCCGAAATTGAAAACCTGGTCGCCTACCAGATCGGGGCGTTGCAGGCGATCGCGACCATGGCCGGTTACAAGGTGACCCACGTCAAGGCGCATGGCGCGTTGTCGAACGTCGCCTGCGAGGAAGAAGGCACCGCGCGCGCGATTGCCTCTGCCATCAAGGCGGTCGACCCCAATCTGATTTTCGTCGTACTCGCCAATTCCAAGTTGGTGGCGGCGGGCGAAGCCGCCAACCTGCCGATGGTGCACGAAGTGTTCGCCGATCGCGCTTACGAGGACGACGGGACGCTGGTGTCGCGCAAGAAACCAGGATCGGTCTTGCATGACGCCAAGCAGATCGCCGACCGCGTAGTGCGGATGGTGCAGGACGGCGCCGTGGTCTCAGTCACCGGCAAGGTGATCAAAATGCGTACCGACACAGTATGCATTCACGGCGACACGCCGGGCGCGGTCGACATCGCGCGCGGGGTCCGCAAGGCGTTGAAAGACGCCGGCATCGACGTAGCGCCATTCAAGAAGGGGAGTTAGCGCCTAGAGCAAGATCGGTTCTGATTGAATCAGAACCGACGCTCTAATTTCTTGTTTTGACGCGTTTTCTTCACGCGAACCGGTATCCACTTCGCTCGAAAACGCTCTAGAACGGATGTATTGACAGCGTGCCGAATACGACGGCCGCGATGACAGCGAACGCCCCATAGAGCGCAGCCGCATGAAATCCTGTTCCGGTTTTTCGCGACAGCGCACGCGCGTAGAGGTGCAGACGGGCTTCCGCCGATAGCTGGCGCATGGTCGATCTCCAACCCAACATCGCCAATAGTTGAATATCGTTCGCGGCTGGACGCAAGGCGGCAAGCGAAATAGCGATACGATTGCTGGGTAAGGCCCGGTCCCAGGTAAAAATTCTTCGCGAAGGATTTGCGCGAGAATTTTATTCGTTCGAATTGGTCAGAACTGGAACCAGTTCCGCAGATCAATAAACGTCCTGCTGGAATCTGCCTTTCTTCTTGAGTTCCCCGACAAAGCTGACGGCCTCGTCGGTCGAGCGTGCGCCGTGCTGTGCGACGATATCCACCAATGCGCGTTCGACGTCCTTTGCCATCCGCTTGGCGTCGCCGCAGATATACACGCTGGCGCCCTCGGCCAGCCACGACCACAATTCACGGCCGACCTCGCGCATGCGGTCCTGCACGTAGAATTTCTTGTCGCCATCGCGCGACCACGCCAGCGACAGCCGCGTCAGAAGTCCAGCGGTTTTCATGGCATTCAGTTCATCAGCATAGAAGAAATCGCAACTGCTGCGCTGATGACCGAAGAACAACCAATTCTTGCCGGGCGCGCCGGTGGCTTTGCGATCAAGCAGGAACGCGCGGAACGGCGCGATGCCGGTGCCAGGCCCGATCATGATGATCGGCACCTTTGGATCCGTAGGCAGCGCAAAGCCGTGCGCCTTTTGCACGTACACCTTCACACGATCACCCGACTGGATGCGCTCGGCGAGAAATATCGAGGCCAGTCCGAGCCGCTTGCGCTTGCCGACGACGTATCGCACGCAGTCCACGGTCAGCGACAGCTTGCCGGGGGTGGCATTGTGCGACGAGGAAATCGAATAGAGCCGCGGCTGCAGCGGCTCCAGCGCTTCGACGAAGGCTTCGGGATGCGGACGCACGCCGGAGAATTTCTGCAATGCCGCCATCACATCGAGCGTGGCGGCGTCCCCATCGGGATCCTCGCCTTGCGCTAGCGCGCGCGCCTTGTCGCGCTGCGCGCCGCCGGTCAGAAAAGAGATCAGGTCGAACAGCGAATCCGGCGCGGGCGCCAGCGATACTTCGTCGGTCAAGACTTCGCGCAGCGTCCTGCCCCTTACTTCAGTCGTGTGCGATGCGCCGAGCAAGGCGATGATCTGGTCGACGTGGCCGAGATCATTGTGGGCAAAGATACCGAAGGAGTCGCCGACAACGTAGTCGAGGCCGCAGCCGGTGAGGTCAAAATCGATGTGCCAGGTTTCCTTTTCCGATCCGGGCTTATTGAGCAAGCGCCGCGACACGAACGTTGCCGGCGCCGGATTGTCGCGTGAACGGCCGGGCGCCGCGGTCACAGCCGGCGCCGCCGCGGGTGGCGCCGCAGCCGGATCGGGCAGAGCCGCCGGTGCTTTGTCCAACTCCTCGTGCAGGGCTTTCAGCATCCGCGCGGTTTCCTTGCCGCCGGGAACGCACAAGTTCAGACGCGCTTCTGCCTTGCTCGCAATCGCCTCGGAATAATTATGGCAGTCGTAGCCACACTGGCCGCAATCCTGCTGTGCCATCGCGGCCATCATGCGCCGCCGTAACGGGCGGCCTTCGGCAAGCTTCATACGGTCCGCGATCGGCAGGGTCTGGTCGTGCCAAGGCGCCTCGCCGTCGTCGCCCGCCGGTCCTTGCATCGCGGCGGCGCCTTGCTCGACCGAGAGTGGCGTCGGCCCCTCGGTCAACAGTCCCGCGAAAAAGCCATTCAACCACGAGCGCTGCGCCTCGGAAAACGGCGCGCTGGAGGGGATGATCTCGATCTTTGGCGGAGGCGTCATCTGATTCATGTGGAGGTCTCCGCATCCGCAAGCTCGCGCAGCGTCTCGCCATCGTGGCGGCGCGCGAATGTCAGGAAGGTCTCATCTGGCGATGCGCGATGGCTGAGATAGGCCTTGAGTAACTTTTCGACTGTCTTCGGTGCGTCCTCCGCCATGACGTCGTGGTAGACCTCCTGCCCGAGATCGGCATTGGGGCCGAACCCGCCGCCAGCAAACAGGTGATAACCCTCGACGGTATCGTCCGCTTCGCCGACGGGGACCCTGGCGGCGATCAGGCCGATATCGCTGATGTAGTGTTGGGCGCAGGAATGGTGGCAGCCCGTGAGGTGGATATTCAGCGGAGTGTCGATTTCGACCCGCGGGTCGCACCAGTCGGCGATCGCAGCGGCGTGGCGTTTGGTATCGGAGGCCGCGAACTTGCAGCCGGCATTGCCGGTGCAGGCAACCAGGCCGGCGCGGACTTGCGACGCCTTGACCGCAAGACCAATTGCCTCGATGGCCGCAACGGCGAGTGCGACGTTCTCGTCGCGCACGCCTGAAATCAACAGGTTTTGCCAGACCGTCAGGCGGATTTCGCCGTCGCCCAGATCGCGCGCGATCTTGGCAAGGCCGCGCATCTGCTCGCAGGTCACCTTGCCGAGCGGCAACGAAACGCCGATCCAGTTAAGGCCTTCCTGCTTCTGCTTGTGCACGCCAATATGGGCCATCCGATCGAAGGCCGGGCGTGGCGCCAGGGCCTCCGCCGGCGCGCGGGTGAAGGCGTGTCCGAGTTTTTCCTCGACCAGAACCAGGAACTTATCGATTCCCATTCCGTCGATGACATACTTCATCCGCGCCTTGAGGCGGTTGGTGCGATCGCCGGTGTCGATGAATGCGCGGACGATCGCATCGGCGACTTTGGTCGTATCCGCCGGCCTGACGAGGATGCCGGTCTCCCTGGCAAAATCCCTGTGGCCGGTGATGCCGCCAATCGCAAGCCGAAACCACACGCCAGGTTCGACGCCAAAACCGTCCTTCACTTCCACGGCGGCGAAAGCAATATCGTTGGTGTCTTCGAGCACCGCGACCTTGCCGGCGCCGTCGAAGGCGACGTTGAACTTGCGCGGCAGACCGGTGAGCGAGCGGTCGTTGAGAATGTGGTAGTGCCATTCGCGCGCGTATTCGCGGGTGTCGATCAGTTCCTGCGGATCGATCCCGGCCGTCGGCGTGCCCGTGACGTTGCGAATATTGTCGGCGCCCGCACCGCGCGAGCACAGCCCGAGCTCCTGGATGCCTTCGATCAGCGCGACCGCGTGCTTCGGCGGAATTTCACGGACCTGAAGATTGGCGCGGGTCGTGACATGGCAAAAGGGCCCACATAGCCGCTCGGTCAGATCGGCCATGCCGGCGAACTGCCAGTGTTTGAGCACGCCATTGGGAATTCGCAACCGGCACATGTAGGAATCTTGCGCCGGTGCGACATAAAACAGGCCGTAATAGCGCCAGCGAAAATTGTCGGCCGGCGACGGCGGCGCATTGGTCAGCGCCTGCTGCTTCAAGCGCGGATAGGCGTCGAAGGGATGTTCCTCGCGCTTGAACTTCTCCTGGTCCGCCAGTTTCTTGCCTGACGCGAGAACTTTGTCCTGCGCCTTGAGATGCGCCGCGTCAGGTCCAATCGGCTCGGCGTTGGTTTTGCCGGGGGCCGCAGCACCCAAGCCGCGCCCGACCTTGCTGATCTGCAAGCCGGTGGCAAAACCTTCGAGGTATCGTTTCTGCTCGTCGGTAAATTCGACTGAGAGAGTGTCAATTTTCATGGCGCGTGACGAAGCTCCTGCAGCCACCACTGGTGGCATCAACGGGAAACGGAATGTGACCGTGCGGAAGTCGGCTTGGGCGCTGAAGCGCCGGCCTCGATTCCAGATGCGGTCCGACCAGCCTCGTTGCTGCGGAAATCCATCTCGGACGAAAGCCAGCGGACATCTGCGACGGCTGGCTGCATTGCAACATACAAGTTGCGTGCCATGCCGAGCTGCTCAAATTCCGCATATTTTACAATTACTTATTCGAAAAATATGGAACTTTTCGGCAGGCGTCCCCCTCAAATTTCGAGCAGGTAGCCCAAAAAGTAGCCTGCCGGCGCCATTGCCCAATATGGCTTCACCGGCTCCTGTCAGCTCTTTCGGCCGATCCGAAACGCGGCCAAATGCCCGGCAATATCATCGGCATCGAACGCCGGGCCGGCGAATGCGCCCACCGCGTGGGACTCATGGATGCGGGTCCCATCTCGCCCTAATGCAGCATCGTAGAGGTCTGGTCGGAACACCGCTTTTGCGGTCATCAGAGACTCCGGGCTGATGGACGCCTGCCCCCAGCGGACCATCTGCGCGTAGAGCCAAGCGGCTTGGACACGATCCGGCCGCGGCGCGTCTTCCCTTCCCACCAGGAGATATCGGCTGCTCCCACGAATGGTGCCGTCGGCGGAAATCTTCAGGCGTCCCTCCAACGTTCGCAGGATCACGTCGGCATCGACGCCGACGTACTCCGGACGCGCCATAATGCGTGCCACCTCGGTCCGGTTTTGCGGCTGCTCGATGAATTCGGCCGCCCGAGAGGCGGCGCGCACCAAGGCCGCTACATGTTGCGGATTCTTCTCCGCCCAGCTTTGGCGGATCGCCAGCACCTTTTCTGCGGCGCGGACCAGAATGTCAGAGACGAAGTGCAGTATCTGGCCGACGCCGCGATCGACCGCGATCGAGTTCCAGGGAGCGCCCACACAGAATCCGTCGATCTGGCCGCCGGCAAGGCTGTCCACCATGTAGGGCGGCGGTAGCACGACCAGACGAATGTCCTCGTCCGGATCGACCCCGCCCGCGGCCAGCCAGAACCGCAGCTGGTAATTATGGGTCGAAAACGGAAAGGTCATGCCAAGGGTCAACGGCTCAGCCCCGCTTCTGCGCCGCGCCGTGACGACACGCGAGAGCGCCAGCGCGGTGGCCATCGGATCGAACCTGTCGCCGTCGATTTCAGCCATGATCGCCGCGTCAAGGGCCGGCGACACCGTGATGGCGTTGCCGTTGAGGCCAAGATTGAACGGCGCCACGATCGGCACCTTGATATGGCCGAGCCCAAGGCTTGAGGCGATCGCGACCGGCGCCAGCAGGTGTGCGGCGTCGAACAGGCCAATGTTGAGCTTGTCGCGGACGTTCGACCATGACACCTCCCGCACCAAAGTGACGTCCAGTCCCTCTGCCGCGGCAAATCCTTTGTCGACGGCGATGATCAGGGCGGCGGCATCGATCAGCGGAATGAAGCCGATGTGGAGCGGTCTGGTCATTTCAGCAACTCCGACGCCGTCAGGATCGATTGCGCGATTTCGCCGATCTTCTTTTTCTCGCGCATCGCGGTCGATCGCAGCAGCACATAGGCCTCCTCTTCGGTGAGGCCTTTCAGCTTCATCAGAATTCCCTTGGCCCTGTCGATAACCTTTCGGTCTTCAAGCGCGGATTTGGCGCGATCGAGCTCATCCTGCAGCCTGGAGAAGGCGTTGAAGCGGGAAATGCAGAGATCAAGGATCGGCTTGAGGCGCTCCTTCTTTAGTCCATCGACGATATAGGCGGAGACGCCGGCATCGACGGAAGCCTGGATCGAGGCGGCATCGCTCTGATCGACGAACATCGCGGTCGGCCGTCGCACCGCGCGGCTGACCTGGAACATCTGTTCCAGAACGTCACGGCTGGGGTTTTCCAAATCGATCACGATGACGTCGGGATCGACCGCATAGATGCGGCTCAGCAAACTCTGCATTTCGCTGATATGCACGACGTCGGTGAAACCCGCCTCCCGCAATCCCTCCTGAAGGATCGCAGCACGGATCGGGCTTTCGTCGACTATGACGATTCTAGGAGACGCCTCGGCGCCCATCGATTACTCGCAGTCCGGCGAACTACTGATAGCACGCCGCAGGCCCGCATAAAGCCTTGTAATTATGAGCAATTGGGATTAGCTCCTGCCCACCAATCGGACAATTAAACATGCAACAGGCCGCCGCGCCCAAAGTCAGCTTTGTTTCGCTGGGATGCCCCAAGGCGTTGGTGGATTCCGAGCGGATCATTACCCGGCTGCGCGCGGAGGGCTACGAGCTGGCGCGCAAACACGACGGCGCCGATCTCGTCATCGTCAACACCTGCGGCTTTCTTGATAGCGCCAAGCAGGAATCGCTTGGCGCCATCGGCGAGGCGATGGCGGAAAACGGCAAGGTCATCGTCACCGGCTGTATGGGTGCGGAGCCTGAGCAGATCGAAGCCGCCTATCCCGGCGTGCTGTCGATCACCGGACCTCAGCAGTACGAAAGCGTACTCGACGCCGTCCATCGCGCATTGCCCCCGGTGCATAATCCGCACCTCGATCTGGTACCGCCTCAGGGCATCAAGCTGACGCCAAGGCATTACGCGTATTTGAAGATTTCCGAAGGCTGCAACAACCGCTGCAGCTTCTGCATCATCCCAAAGCTGCGCGGCGATCTGGTGTCGCGGCCGGCCAACGACGTGCTACGCGAAGCCGAACGGCTGGTCAGCGCGGGAGTGAAAGAGCTGCTGGTCATTTCGCAGGACACTTCGGCTTATGGCGTTGACATCAAATACGCGGCGAGCCCATGGAAAGACCACGAGGTTCGCGCAAAATTTTTCGACCTCGCGGAGGCACTGGGTGAGTTCGGCGCATGGGTGCGGCTGCAATATGTCTACCCCTACCCGCATGTCGACGAGGTCATCGGCCTGATGACCGAAGGCAAAGTGCTGCCCTATCTCGATATTCCCTTTCAGCACGCGAGCCCGGAAATCCTCAAAGCCATGAAGCGCCCCGCCGCGCAGGAGAAAACGCTGGCGCGGATCAAGAAGTGGCGCGAACAATGCCCCGATCTGACGCTGCGTTCTACCTTCATCGTCGGCTTTCCCGACGAAACCGATTCCGACTTTGCTTATCTGCTGGACTGGCTCGAGGAGGCTGAGATCGACCGCGTCGGCTGCTTCAAGTATGAGCCGGTTGCTGGAGCTTCATCGAACGCGCTTGGCCATGCCGTGCCCGACGAGACCAAGCAGGAACGCTGGAACGCGCTGATGGCGCGGCAGCAGAAGATTTCCGCCCGCCGGTTGAAGCGCAAGGTCGGCACCCGGCAGCAGGTCATCATCGACGAAGTCGGTCCTACCGTTTCAAAGGGCCGCTCGAAGGCCGATGCGCCCGAGATCGACGGCGCGGTCTACCTCTCGAGCCGGCGGCCACTGCGCGTCGGAGAGATCGTCACCGCGAAAATCGAGCGCGCCGACCAATACGATCTGCACGGCAGCGTCGCGGGGTTTTAGTTTCAGCGAGTCGCGGGGACGACTGGTGGAGGCGATGCCGGACGCCCGCTTGACAGCGCCGGCCATTCGGCTGTATGGCGGCATCATGACATTGAACCGGACCCATCTCCGCGCCACCTGCCGTCGTCGCTCGTTCGACGATGATGGGTCGCGCCGTGTCCGACGACAACGCTGAACAACCAGATCAGCAACGTTTTCGAGAAGGCCGCACCCTCAAAGTGCGGCCTTCTTGCGTTTAGCCCTGCCTTTTCGCCCTTTGACCCAGGAGTCCGACATGAACATCGCCACGCATCCCTTTGACTCATTGATGAATATCACCGCGCGCCCTCCTGTCGTCTTCGTCCGGGGCGAAGGCTCTTTCGTGTGGGACGACAGCGGCAAGCGCTACCTCGACTTTATCCAGGGTTGGGCGGTCAACTGCCTCGGCCACTCGCCGTCCGCCGTCGCAGAGGCGCTCGCTGCGCAAGCAAAACTGTTGCTGACGCCAAGCCCGGCCTTCTACAACGGCCCTAGCCTTAAGCTGGCAAAGGCTCTGGTCGATCACAGCTGCTTCGACCAGGTGTTCTTCACCAATTCCGGCGCGGAAGCCAACGAGGGCGCGATCAAGCTCGCCCGCAAATACGGCGCCCTTCATAAAAACGGCGCGCTCGAAATCATCACCTTCGAAGGCGGCTTCCACGGGCGCACGCTGGCGACCATGTCGGCGTCGGGCAAGAAGGCCTTTGAGCCGCTGTTCGAGCCCAAGGTGTCAGGATTTCCCAAGGCACGGCTCAACGAGCTCGCATCGGTGCAGCGCCTGATCACGGACAAAACCGTCGCCGTGATGCTGGAGCCGATTCAGGGCGAGGCCGGCGTCTGGCCGACGACAGACCAATTCCTGCGCGATCTGCGCGAGCTGACCAGCGCGCACCGGTTGTTGCTGATTGTCGATGAAATTCAGACCGGCATCGGCCGCACCGGCAAGCTTTTCCATTATGAGCACGCCGACATTGCGCCCGATATCATGACGCTCGGCAAGGGCATCGGCGGCGGTGTCCCCCTCGCCGCGCTGCTGGCCACGAAAGCGGTGTCCTGCTTCGAGCACGGCGACCAGGGCGGCACATTCAACGGCAACCCGCTGATGTGCGCGGCCGGGCTCGCCATTATGCAGCACGTCGCATCGCCGGACTTCCTGAAATCGGTCGCGGATACCGGTCTATATCTCGAAGGCGAACTGCAGCGGATATCCGCACGGCACGGTCTCGGCGAAGTGCGTGGCCGCGGTCTGCTGCTCGCGCTCGATCTGAAGATTCCGATCGCCGGATCGATCGTCACGCAGGCCTTTGACGATGGCGTGCTGCTCAACGCGCCGCGGCCCGACGCGCTGCGTTTCATGCCGGCGCTCAACGTCACCCGCGAGGAGATTGCCCTGATGATCGATTGCCTGGATGCGGCGTTGACAAAGACGGGGGCGGCAAGGCGCGTCGCGTAACGCAACGAGTCATTCCGGGATGGTGCGCGAGCAGCAGACCCGGAATCTCGAGATTCCGGGCTCGATGCTACGCATCGCCCCGGAATGACAACCGCCCCGGCTACGGCTTCAAAACCGACGCGCCGGTTGTCGCCCGGCCTTCCAGGTCGGAATGGGCCTTTGCCGCATCCTTCAGCGCATAGGCGTGGTTGATCGGCACGTGCAGCTTGCCGTTGATAACCGCGGCAAACAGGGTGTCGGCGCCCTCCAACAGTTCCGAACGCTTGCCGACGTAGTCGTTGAGCTTCGGCCGGGTCGCAAACAGCGAGCCGTGATTGTTGAGTTCGGCAATCGAGAATGGCGGCACCGGGCCCGAGGCGCTACCAAAGCTCACGAGCAACCCGCGGGGCTTCAAGCATGAGAGCGAACCTGGAAACGTGGTTTTGCCGACGCCGTCATACACGACGTCGCAGAGCTCGTTCCGGCTGATTTGCTTCACGCGCGCGACGAAATCCTCCTCGTTATAGAGGATGACGTGATCGCAGCCATTGGCCAGCGCAAGATCAGCTTTGGCCTTGGAGCCGACGGTGCCGATGACGTGCGCGCCCATCGCCCTCGCCCATTGGCATGCGAGCAACCCGATGCCGCCGGCGGCGGCATGTATCAGCACCCGATGGTGCGGTTCGACCTTGAACGTCTTGTGCAGGAGGTACCAGACCGTGAGCCCCTTCAGCATCAGCACCGCGCCCTGCTCATAAGTGATGTGGTCGGGCAGTTTGACGAGATTCTCCCAGGGGATGTTCCGTTCACTGGCGTAACCGCCGAGATTGAAATAATAGGCGACGTTGTCGCCGGGATGAAAATTCGTCACACCGGGACCGACCGCGATAACCTCACCGGCAGCTTCATTTCCGGGAATGAATGGCAATCCAGGTGCCTTGTAGAGGCCGGTGCGATAGTACACGTCGATGAAGTTCAACCCGACGGCGTGCTGGCGGACGCGAACCTCGCCCGGTCCCGGCGCCGGCACGTCCACGTCTTCATAGACCAGGGCTTCAGGACCCCCCACCTTGTGCACCCGCACGGCCTTCGCCATATCCGGCTCTCCCTCGGTCTTTATCCTGCTAAGGATTCTCCCGGTCGAGCGAAAGCCATCGAGGTGGCATTGTCAACTCGGCGCTGCCAGCCAACTTGAGTGATCAATTAGTTAACGGTCTTTTTGCGGTTCCGCCTAGCGAGCACATTGAAGAGCTCAACCGCTGCCGAGAATACGATGGCAAAGTAGATGTAGCCGCGCGGAATATGAAATTTGAATCCGTCCGCGACCAGCGCAACACCGATCAACACCAGAAACGCCAGCGCCAGCATTTTGGTGGTCGGATGCGCGGCGACGAAACGCGCGACCGGACCCGACGCCGCATACATGACGAGGCAGGCGATGACGACCGCCGCGATCATGATGGCGAGATCCTGCGCCATTCCGATCGCGGTGATGATCGAATCCAGCGAGAATACCATATCGATGATGATGATCTGGACGATAACCCAAAAGAACGCGCGTCGTCCCGGCGTAACATCATTCGCCGCGTCGTGCGCTTCCACCTCACCGTGGATTTCGTGGGTCGCCTTCCCGATCAGAAAAAGCCCGCCGCCGATCAGGATGATGTCGCGCCATGAAAAGTCCGAACCGCGGACAGTGAAGAGGGCCTGGGTAAGCCCGATCAGCCAGACCAGGAGGCTGAGCAGCAAGATACGGAACACCAGCGCCAGCGCCAGTCCGACTTGCCGCGCCCGCTTCGCCTGTGCCGGCGGAATGCCGGAGACGATGACGGACAAAAAAATCACGTTATCGATGCCGAGAACGACCTCCAGCACTGTCAGCGTCAACAGCGCCGCCCAGGCTTCCGGGCTTGTCAGCAAGTCGATCATGCGTTGAGCGATCTGACCAGCCGAATCGCCGCGTCGCACCCCACGACATAGATGGCGATTGCGCAAAGCGCGGCGGTGACACCCGTGCCGACCTGGAAATCATTTATCAGCGTGAACATTGCAAGCACCGTCCAGACACCGATCAGCGACAAGGTCAGCCAGCGCAAGCGCGCGACGCGGATCGGGTGAAGGACGCGGAAGGGAATAAACGTCAGCACGATCAGAACGGCGACCCCCAGGCTCGACAACGCCGGTGATAGATGCAGCAGGAACAAATAGAACGCCGCGATGTTCCACAGTCCGGGAAAGCCGCGAAAATGATTGTCTGCGGCTTTCATGCGGCGATCCGAAAAATAAAGCGCGCCGGTAACCGCGATGCCCACCCCCAACAAAGGCGCGGCCAGCGGCAGCAGCAGGCCACTTGCGGCGATGGCGTAGGCGGGCACGAAGACGTAAGTGACGAAATCGACCACGAGGTCGAGCACCTCGCCGGACCAGTTCGGCTGCACGTGCACGACATCCAGTCGTCGCGCGATCGGTCCGTCGACGCCGTCGATCACAAGGGCGATCCCAAGCCACCAAAACATCGCGGCCCAATGCTCGCGTACCGCTTCAAGCAGCGCGATCAGGGCGATACCGGCTCCCAATGCCGTGAAGATATGCACGGAAAACGCGGCGGCGCGCGCCAGTGGAGATACCGAATGAGCTTGCTGGTTTGTCTGGTCCATTTGCGCTGCAGTGCTATCAGGAATCGCCTCGATTTGTACATTGGCGGTTGCTGCCCTCGTACCCAAACCGGGGGAAAGAACCAGGCGCGGACGGGCTTGAAAATGCCGCCGGGAACGTCAATTGTTCCGACATGAACGATGCATCGATCGCTTACGACGTGGTTGTGGTCGGTGGCGGCCCCACGGGGCTGGCGGCTGCGATTGCGCTGGCGCAAATCGGCGCGCGCACCGCCCTCATTGCCCGCCGTGCGCCTTACGCCGACAATCGGACCACGGCGCTGCTGGGCGGTTCGGTCGATTTTCTGCAAGGACTGGAAGTCTGGCCGCGTTGCAGGGACAAGGCCGCCGAGTTGCGGGTGATGCGCCTGGTCGACGACACCGGTCGACTTATTCGTGCACCGGAAGTCCATTTTTCCTGCGAGGAGATCGGTCTCGATGTGTTCGGCTATAACGTCGAGAACCGCGTTCTGCTGTCCGCGCTCGAAGAACGCGCTGCCGCGGTTCCCAGTTTGACGCGGTTCGATGATGAGGCTGCGACGATCAGTCCGGAAGACGAGATTGTCGCGATCAGCTTGGCGAGCGGCGGATCGCTGTCGGCGCGTCTTGCGATCGGCGCGGACGGACGCCAATCGCTATGCCGGGAGGCCGCCGGCATCGCCGTCCACCGCCGCGAACTCAATCAGGCGGCACTGACGTTCAATGTCGGCCATTCGCGTCCGCATCGCAATGTCTCGACGGAATTTCATACGCCGCAGGGGCCGTGCGTATTTGTGCCGCTGCCCGGCGACCGCTCCAGCGTTGTGTGGGTATCCGCGCCCAAGGAAGCCGAGCGGCTGAAGGCGCTGAGCGACGAGGAATTGTCGCAGGCCGCGGAGAGTCAATCGCACTCCATCCTGGGCCGTTTTAACGTCGAACCGGGGCGCTATCTGTTTCCGCTGGCGATCGAGCGGCCCCGGCAATTCGCGAAAGCTCGCATAGCGCTCGTCGGCGAGGCCGCGCACGTGCTGCCGCCGATCGGGGCGCAGGGCCTCAATATGGGGCTGCGCGATGCGGCGGACATCGCTGATGCTGTGCGAGACGCGCTGGCGTCGGGTGAGGATCCCGGCGCGCCGGCGGTGCTCAATCGCTATGCCTCGGCGCGGCGCGCCGATGTTGTCAGCCGGACGCTTGCCATCGACATTGCCAACCGTTCACTGCTCAGCGCGGTATTGCCGATGCAATCGCTGCGCGCGGCCGGCCTGCATCTGATTGGCTCGTTCGGACCGCTTCGCCGCCTTGCCATGCGTGAGGGACTGGCGCCTTCGTGGCGAGCCGCCCGGCCGCACTAAGCATTTCATTTTGACGCGATTTCTTTCCGCCAATCGGTTCCCACCCCAGGATCAAGTCCGAGGGCATGCTTCGCTTGAGAAACGCTATCCAAAGCAAAGGTTAATTCGACCGTTTGCCTCTAGCATCGGCCACAATCATGGTCTATTCGACGAGGCATGATAAAAACGCGGATCGCCAAATTTCAGATCGGACAGATCGTGCGTCACCGGATTTTTTCGTTCCGGGGCGTGATTTTCGATATCGATCCGGAATTCAACAACACCGAGGAATGGTGGTTGTCGATCCCTGAGGAGGTCAGGCCCCACAAGGATCAACCGTTCTATCACTTGCTCGCCGAGAATTCGGAATCCGAATATGTCGCCTACGTTTCCGAGCAGAATCTGTTGCCTGACGATTCAGGCGAACCGATACGGCATTCGCAAGTCGCCGAGATCTTCGTGAAAGACAAATCGGGCGGTTATCGCCCGCGCAATCCGTCCCTGAACTAACGTCTTTCTTAAGCGCGGCACACAAAGCAAGCCTTGAAAGTCAAAAGAGGCGCTCGGTCGGAGCGCCTCTTTGTTCGTCGGAAAGCCCGGCGGCTTTACTTGGTGGCTGGATTGGCGGGCGGGTTGGCCTCCAGCTTCTTGCGCGCATCTTCGGCACGCTTCTGCAGCTCTTCCTGCAGTTTCTTCTGGGTGTTCTCGAACTCCTTCGGATCGGTCGGAGGACCGTCATAGGCCTTGGCGAAATCACCCAGCGGCAGCGGCAGGGTAATTGGCTGGTTGTTCGAGTTGATCGCCTGAATGACCAGGTTTTGCCCCTTCTTCATGTTTGCGAGCAGTTCGGGGGTCACATCGTAATCCGACATGCAGCCATTGGCGAAGCAGATCACATAAGGGCCCTGCGCCGGTGGATTGCTGTCAACGATCACACGCGTGCCGTGCACGAGCAGCATACCCAGCGGGAGCGTGACGCGAAGGATTTTCTTGGTCTCGCCCTCGGGCTCGATCACCACGGCCGCAACGACCGGCTGACCGGATTCGATACGGCCATCCTTGCCGGTAAAACATACCTGCTTGGCATTGGCATCCTGGCCCTTGAGGCAAAACTTGGTCCAGGGCGCATAGATCAGTTGAACCTGTTGATCGGCCGACTGGGCAGACGGAGCCGCGGGCGGCGGGGTTTGCTGCGCGCTCGGTGCGGGTGCCGCAGGCGCGGCCTTCGGCGCAGCCTTGGGCGCAGCAGCCTTCGCCTTCGGCGCGGGTGTTGCGGCCGGTGCTGGCGCTGGCGCCGGCGTCTGGGCCCAAGCGTCGGGAGCAAGCCATGTAGCAGTCAATGCCGTGACCGCCATCAAGGCGAAGACCCGCCCACGCAGCCAGACCGGCGCGGCCAAGATACGGAAATTCATTGCGGAAAACCCTTTCTGAACGGAAGCGCCCGAGACCGCAGCAGGCACCGACACCTAGCCGTTTTTGGGCGGCTGTCTCCTTGCCAATTGGGGCGGATGCGTGACGGGCCCTGCCCCCTTGGTCAATTGCACGCCTTCATACAGGCACGGGCGAAAAGATCAATGCCGACGGGCGCCGTTGGCGTCCGTCACCGCTGGATCTGAACCCCTGTGGTAAAACGTATTGGTGAGCCAAGCCGAATCAAATCAGTACGTTCAATTGCGGGTTCCGGGGAGCAGGCGCGCTGGCACTTCGGCCTTTCGCCTCCTTGCGCTCTGCCTCTCGATTGGGGCTGGCACCAACGGGGTGTCTGCAGGACAAAGCTACGCCATCGCCATGCATGGCGTGCCGGCATTGCCGGCCGATTTTGCTCACATGCCCTACGCCAACCCGGACGCGCCAAAAGGTGGCCGGCTGGTTCAGGGCATTCTGGGGACCTTCGACAGCCTCAACCCCCTCATTGTCAGAGGACTTGCGGTCCAGCAAATCAGAGGCTTTGTCGTCGAGAGCCTGATGGCCAGGGGCCATGATGAAGCCTTCACGCTTTACGGTCTGTTGGCTAAAAGCGTGGAAACTGACGACGCCAGAAGTTACGTCACATTCCGCATCGATCCGCGGGCGCGGTTTTCCGACGGAAAGCAGGTCACGGCACTGGACGTTCTATTTTCGTGGGCGTTGCTACGCGACAAGGGGCGTCCCAACCATCGCCAGTATTATTCCAAAGTCGCAAAGGCCGAAGCCCTCGACCCGCTCACGGTGCGTTTCGATTTTGGCGGCGCGCCAGATCGCGAACTGCCGCTGATCCTCGGCCTGATGCCGGTGCTGCCCCGCCATGCCATCGATGTGGCAACGTTCGAGGAAACCTCGATGACGGCGCCGATCGGCTCGGGTCCCTACCGCGTCGGCGACGTGAAGCCCGGCGCGAGCGTCACCCTGAAGCGTAACCCCGACTATTGGGGACGCGATCTCCCGGTCAACAAGGGCTTGTGGAATTTCGACGAGATCAGGCTCGATTTCTATCGCGAGGCCAACGGCCAGTTCGAGGCGTTCGCGCGCAGCCTCTACGATTTCCGGGTCGAGACTGAGCCGCTGCGCTGGCACGATGGATATAATTTTCCAGCCGCCCGAAGCGGCGAGATGATCCGCGACACGATCAAGACCGGCATGCCGCAGCCCTCCGAATTCCTGGTCTTCAACACACGACGTCCGGTGTTTTCCGATATCCGCGTCCGCCGGGCGTTGACGCTGCTGTTCGATTTCGAATGGATCAACCGCAATTACTTCTTTGGCCTTTATGGCCGCTCGGCCAGCTATTTCGCAGGCTCCGAACTATCGGCTTACGGCCGTGACGCCGACGGACGCGAGCGCGAACTGCTCAAACCCTTTGCATCCCATCTCCCGGCCGAAATTCTCGACGGCAGTTATCGGCTTCCGGTCACCGACGGCTCGGGGCGCGACCGTTCCACGCTGCGCAGCGCGCTGAATTTGCTTGCGCAGGCCGGCTACGACCTCGATGGCACGGTGTTGCGGAAGCGCTCGACCAAAGCGCCCCTCGCTTTTGAAATTCTGGTGACCACCCGCGACCAGGAGCGCATCGCGCTGGCCTTTGCGCGCGACCTCAAACGCGCGGGTATCGAGGCATCGGCGCGCGCGGTGGACGCCGTCCAATTCGATCAACGCCGTCTCGGCTTCGACTTCGACATGATCCAGAACCGCTGGGATCAGTCACTGTCGCCGGGCAATGAGCAGTTCTTCTATTGGGGGAGCGAGGCTGCGGATAACCAGGGCACGCGCAACTATATGGGCGCCAAAGACCCCGCCATCGACGCGATGATCGCGGCCATGCTGGAGGCGCGCGATCGCGGCGCTTTCGTCTCGGCGGTGCGGGCGCTGGACCGCACGCTGATGTCGGGCTTTTACGTTATCCCGCTTTTTAATGTCCGGGAGCAATGGATCGCCCGCTGGAATCGGATAGAATGTCCCAAGGCCACCGCTTTGACCGGATACCTTCCGGAGACATGGTGGCAAAGGTCTGCACCCCAACCCAAATAATCCAGAACAAAGATAGTTCAAAAGCCCAACTGATCCCGTGATCCAGGCCAACGTATCGCCAACGCTTGATGGACTGTTTCGCCGGATCCTGGCGCGGCAGCCGGACGCGCTAGCGTTGCTCGATCCCCTCAACAAGCAACGCATCACGGGCACCGCGCCAAGACGGCTGACTTTCGCACAGGCCGATCGAGCCATCTCGGCGCTGGCGGCCCACTTCGTTGAGTCCGGCTTGCCGGTCAATTCCGTGATCGGAATCCAATTGCCGAATACCGTCGAGTTCATGCTGACGGTGCTTGCAGCGTATCGGGCCGGGTTGATTGTCGCCTTTCTTCCGCAGCTCTGGCGGCAGGCGGAATTGACGATGGCGCTCAATCGCACAGGCGCGCGGGCGATCGTGACCACAAGCAAGATCGACGGCGTCAGCCATGCCGACCTCGCCATGAACGCCGCGGCCGAAGCGTTCTCGATACGCCACGTCTGCGGCTTCGGCGACGATCTGCCGGAGGGGATGGCCTCGCTCGATCTTGCCATGACCAGCGGGTCGACAACCACGCGAGCCGTCACACAGGACGGTCGCAGGGCGGCGCTCATCTCGTTCGACGTGACCGCCGAGGGTTTTCGCGCGGTACCGCGAACCCATCTCAATCTGATTGCCGGTGGCCTCGCGGTCTTCCTTGAAAGCCGCGTACCTCAGGGCGCAAAGCTGATGTCGGCATTCACGCCGTCGTCTTTCGCAGGCTTGACCTCATCGCTTCTTGTCTGGCTGCTGTCGGGCGGACGGCTCGCCCTGCATCACCCATTCGACGGCGACGCCCTTGAACGGCAGATCAACGGTGATTCCTGCGATACGTTGGTTGCGCCCGCGCCGATGGCGTTACGGCTGGCCGACATCGATCTGCCGTCGCGCCTGCCGACGCTGCGGAATGTGATTGCTCTGTGGCGCACGCCGGAACAGGTTGCGTCCAGCGCGTTGTGGACCTCCGAACAAGCGAAACTGACGGACGTCTATCTGTTCGGCGAGGCCGGGTTGTTCGGCGCCCGCCGGACCGCGGACGGAGTGCCGGCGCCGATCATGCCGGGACCGCACGGCGCGCCGCGCGGCGTTCCGGGAATGTCCATCGCCGGCGAAACCCTTCTGACGCCGAAGGGAACATTGGCCTTGCGCGGGCCGATGGTCACCGTGGCGGCCTATGCCCCCCCGCCACCTGAGAGGGATTCCCTGGTGCTGCGGCCGACGCAAGATTACGTCGACACGGGTTACGCGGCCCGGCTCGACCGTTCGACCGGAGCGATCTTCATCACCTCGCCGCCCTCCGGAATCGTCGCCGTCGGCGGCTATCGTTTTCTGTCGCAAGATCTTCAGGAATGGGCAAAGCGGCTTGGACAGGGCGCGCTGCTGACGGCGTTGCCGGACCGGTTAAGCGGCTACCGCCTTGCGGGACGCGCCCAGGACAATGCCCGCGGCCGCGAAGCGCTCAACGAGCTCGGGCTTAACCCCCTGATGGTGGAAGCCTTTCGAGATCGAACGATCCTTGGCTGAGTAAATTGGGACGGCTTCGTTGACGCGGCATTAAGGCTGGCCGAACTAGGATCGCGCTCCCGATCGATCGCGCTGATCCGAGTTCCCGATGTCCCTGCAAGGCCCGATCATCGTCGTGTCGACCGCCAGGCGGCCCCGGTTCGCAGCGGCGCTCGACGATGCGAAAATGTTTCCGATTATCGATACGACCTGGTCCGACGCTGCGCGCGCCGTCGCAGAACTGCAGCCAGCCGCGGTCTTTGTCGCGATGCCCGGGTCCGCCGATCAGGATTTTGAGGCGCTCGCAAAACAAATCACCGCCTGTCAGCCTTATGTTCCTCTGATCGCCGTCGATCCCGAGACGTCGTTGCCCGATAATGCCATCCCGTTCTCGCAGGCTGGCTGCAGTCCGGATCGCCTGGCCGCGCGTCTGCGCGCGGCGCTGCGGGTGCGGACACTGCATGCGACCGTGATGCGGCGGCTTGCCGATCACGTGGCGGCCGCACCGACCATCGCCGAGACAAATCCGGTCCGCGACGCCACCGTGCTCCTGATCGGGCGAGGCGCGGCCTATCCCGCCCTCTCCGTCGCGCTCGGTGAGCGCGTGGGAATTGTCGGTGCACTCAGCATTGAAGCCGCGGCGAAGCACCTCAGCACGCGCGACATCGACGGCATCGTGCTCGGTGAGGGCTTTGGCGCTCGCGTGGTCGATGCCTTCCTCACCGTGCTGTCCGAGCATCCACGCTTCCGCAATCTGCCTGTGGTGGTAACGCTCGACGGACAGGCACCGGCCTATGATCTGCCCAACCTTGAGATCATTTGCGGCGAGCCCGGGCGAATTGCCGCCAATGCCTTGCCGCTGATCCGCCAGCACGCTTTCGAGGTGCAGCTGAGCCGCACGCTCCGATCGATCGATGCCGGCGGGCTGCTTGATCCGTCAACCGGTCTGCTGACGGCTGCGGCATTCAACCGCGATTTCGCCAGCGCCGTGCATCAGACGCTCGGACGCGGCGGCGGAATGTCGGTGGCGCGCTTTGCGTTCGATCCAGCACATCCGCGCGCGCAGCTTGACGGCGCGCGGCTTCTGAGCCGGCTGATGCGGCAGATGGATTTCGGCGCCGCCCAGGAAGATGGATCGGTTATCGTGGCGTTCGCGGAAACCGATTTGCGCACGGTGCACGTGATCGCGCGGCGGCTTTGCAGCGTGATGCGACATACCGCGCACGGCAAACGCGACGCGCGAGCAGAGCCGGTCGTCACGCTCGCCACCTTGAAGCCGTCGGATACAGCCCAGTCGCTGCTGGCGCGCCTCCACGACGAAGCGCAGCGCGCCGCGTCGTAACGCCTAACCCCGTCATTGCGAGGAGCACTTGCGACGAAGCAATCCATCTCTCAATTTGCCGCTCTATGGATTGCTTCGCTCCGCTCGCAATGACGTGGATGGATCCAGGTGACGTTTCAAGCCGCCTTCTTGTCCTCGGCGAGATTGGCGAGCTGGCGCAGGATTTCGGTCGTGCCCATCAGACGCTCTTCTGGAGTTTTCCATTCCTGGAAGAACACGACTTTCATGTCGGGCCGCACCCGCGCGGCCTGGCCGCGCTGGCGGATGAAATAGACGAGGCGGTCGGGCTGCGCGAATTTATTGTCGCGGAAGCTGATGACTGCGCCTTTCGGCCCGGCATCGACCTTCTCGACATTGGCCCTTCGGCAATAGGCCTTGATCGCGGCGACCTTGAACAGATAGCGCACTTCGTCCGGCAATACGCCGAAACGATCACGCAGTTCGGCCGCGAAATTATCGATTTCGGCGTCGGTCTCGAGATCGGCAAGGCGGCGGTATAGCGACAGCCGCACCGAGAGGTCGGCGACATAATCCTCGGGGATCAATACGGGCATGCCGATGGTGATTTGCGGCGACCAGCGATCGGCCGCGGGCTCGACCACGCCGGCCTTGAGGTTGAGAATCGCTTCCTCCAGCATCGATTGGTAAAGCTCGAACCCAACTTCCTTGATGTGGCCGGATTGCTCTTCGCCGAGCAGATTGCCGGCGCCGCGAATATCGAGATCGTGCGAGGCAAGTTGAAATCCAGCGCCCAGCGTCTCCAGCGACTGCAGCACCTTCAGCCGGCGCTCGGCTTGAACGGTGATCTTCTGTTGCGCCGGCAGCGTGAACAGCGCGTAGGCACGCAGCTTCGCGCGCCCTACCCGCCCGCGCAACTGATAGAGCTGCGCCAGACCGAACATATCGGCGCGATGCACGATCAGCGTATTGGCGTTGGGAATATCGAGACCGGACTCAATGATCGTGGTCGACAGCAGGATATCGTATTTGCCGTCGTAGAACGCCGACATGATGTCCTCGATGACGGTCGGCGCCATCTGTCCGTGCGCGACCGCAACCTTCATCTCCGGCACATTCTTGTCGAGGAAGTCCCTTACGCCGGCGAGGTCTTCGATCCGCGGCACCACGTAGAAGGCCTGTCCGCCGCGGTAGCGCTCCCGCAACAGCGCTTCGCGGATCATCAGGGGATCATGGGGTGCTACGAAAGTGCGGACCGCCAGCCGATCGACCGGCGGCGAGGCGATGATGGAGAGTTCGCGCACGCCTGTCAGCGCCAGTTGCAGCGTGCGCGGGATCGGTGTGGCGCTCAAGGTGAGCACGTGAACCTCGGCCCGCAATTGCTTCAGGCGCTCCTTGTGGCTGACGCCGAAATGCTGTTCTTCGTCGACGATCAAAAGACCAAGATCCCTGAACTTGATCGATTTGCCGAGCAGCGCGTGGGTGCCGACCACGATATCGATCGACCCGTCCGTGAGCCCCTTCTTGACCTGCGTCAATTCCTTTGGCGCGATCAGGCGCGAGGCCTGCGCCACATGGACCGGAAAGCCGCGAAACCGCTCGGTGAAGGTTTTGGCGTGCTGGCGCGCGAGCAGCGTGGTTGGGACCACAACGGCGACCTGTTTGCCATCGAGCGCGGTCGCGAATGTTGCGCGAAGCGCCACCTCGGTCTTGCCAAATCCGACGTCGCCGCAGATCAGCCGGTCCATCGGACGGCCGCTTTCGAGGTCCTTCAAGGTGGCCTTGATCGCGCCGAGCTGGTCCTCGGTCTCCTCATAGGGAAAACGCGCGCAGAACTCGTCATAGACGTGCGGCTGCACCGGCAGTTTTGGCGCTTCGTGCAGATGGCGTTCGGCTGCAATCTTGATCAGTTCGCCCGCGATTTCGCGAATGCGGTTCTTGAGTTTGGCCTTCCTCGCTTGCCAGCCACCGCCGCCCAGCCGATCGAGCTCCACATTGGCCTGGTCCGAGCCGTAGCGTGACAACAGTTCGATATTCTCGACCGGCAGGAACAGCTTTGTATCGGCGGCATAACGTAATTCCAAACAATCATGCGGCGCGCCGGCCACATCCAGCGTCTGGAGCCCGACAAAACGGCCGATGCCATGCTCGACGTGAACCACGAGGTCGCCAGCGGCGAGACTGGTGACCTCGGAGATAAAGTTGTCGAGCTTGCGGGTCGCCTTGCGCGGCCGCACCAGGCGATCGCCGAGGATGTCCTGTTCGCTGATGACCGCGACATTGTCGGTCTCGAACCCGGATTCCATGCCGACCACCGCCAGCATGGCCTCGTTGCGAGGTGTGGCCTGCACCGTGCGCCAGGAGTTGACGCTGGTGAGATTGAGCAGCTTGTGATCCCTGAGCATGCTGCCCATGCGGTCGCGCGAACCTTCGCTCCACAGCGTGATCACAACCTTCTTGCGGCTCGCCTGCAACGCCTGGACGTGGGCGACCACGGCCTCGAACACGTTGACCGAGCTGTCATTGCGCTCTGGCGCAAAACTGCGTCCCTGCCGCGCGCCAGCGTCGATGACGTCGGCGCTACCTTCCGGCATTGCGAACGGCGTCAGGCGCGCGAGCGCGGTGTCTTCCAGCCGCTTGGTCCATTCTTGTTCGGTCAAATAGAGCCGGTCGGGCGGCAAAGGCTTGTAGACCGCGCCTCCGCCGCCCGGATGCTCCAGCGCCTCGCGCCGCGCCTCGTAATAATCGGCTATTTGCTTGAAGCGCTCGCGCGCGGCGTCCTCGCCCTGCGGCTCGATCGCAATCGGCGTGTCTGCGAGGTAGTCGAACAGCGTGTCCATGCGGTCATGGAACAGCGGCAACCAATGTTCCATGCCGGGATGGCGGCGGCCTTCGCTGACGGCTTCGTAAAGCGGATCGTCGCGCTCCGGCGCACCGAAGGCTGCGACGTAGCCCATCCGAAAACGGCGAATGGTTTCGGTGATTAGCTGGAATTCCGAGATCGGCACCAGATCGAGCGAACGCATGTCGAGATGCGTGCGCTGGGTTTCGGCATCGAAGCTGCGGATTGATTCGAGGCTGTCGCCAAAAAAATCGAAACGGACGGGCTGATCGAGCCCGGCCGGGAACAGATCGAGGATGCCGCCGCGCACGGCGTACTCGCCGCTCTCGCGCACGGTCGATGAGCGGTTGTAGCCGTTGTGCTCCAGCCAGGCGACGATGGAATCCATCGGCACGACATGGCCGGGCGCGACCGACAGCGCCTGCGCTGCGATGGTTTCGCGCGCCGGCACCCGCTGCACGATCGCGTTGACCGTCGTCAGCACGATCAGCGGCTTGTCGCTGCCGGTGAGCCGCGACAGCCGCGCCAGTGTGGTAAGCCGTTGCGCCAGGATGCTGCCATGCGGCGACACCCGATCGTAGGGCTGGCAATCCCATGCCGGAAACAGCAGCACCGGCAAATCGGGCGCGAAGAATTCCAGCGCCCGGGCCAGCTGCTGCATGCGTGGGCCGTCCCGGCAAACCACGGCGAGACTGACGGCCGGCGGCCGCTGTCGGGCCGCGACCGCGCGCGCCAGGTCTGCGGTGACCAGACCTTCGGCGCCCTCGGCGACATTGGCAAAGGTCAGCGCACGGCCGGGCGCAAGCAGTTGTGCAGGCGATTGGGTCGGCTGCTTCATGCCCCGTGATCCCCAGGGCGAAAGGACTTGATGCGGTCGAAAAGGCGGCTCGCATATTGCGGCGCCAAGGTCACCTTCTCGGTCAGTGCGGCATAAAGATCGGGATCGGGCACCTCGATCAACTGCTCGAACTGATCCAGCTCATCGTCGGTCAGACTGGCGATTTCGGCATCGGCGAACCGGCCGAGGATGAGGTCCATCTCGCGGGTGCCGCGATGCCAGCAGCGGAACAAGAGCCGCTTGCGGCGTTCATCAAGGCCGCCGCTCGATCGTGTCGATCCCGTCATTTGCAATTCCAAATCCAAACGCCAAAAGCCCGGACGTGCCGGGCGGGGTTGATATAGCGTTGGCAGGGGCGAATGTCAGTAGCTGTTCGTAACGTAAATGATGAGCAGCCCCGTCAATCACAAAAAGGTTGTCATGGCCGGCTTGTCTCGGCCATCCACGCCTTGGTCGCGAAAAAAGACGTGGATGCCCGGCATAAAGCCGGGCATGACGGCCTGAAACGGTCCTAGGCTTTCTTGATGCGCCCTATCCTGCTCAGTCCATTGTTTGCGCCGGTCACGAGCCTTGCCGGCGTCGGGCCAAAGCAAGACAAGCTGCTTCGCTATCTGCTTGGCCGCGACGAGACAGCACGGCTGGTCGACCTTTTGCTGCACCTGCCGGCGAGCGTGATCGATCGCCGCGCGCGGCCGAAAATCCGCGATGCGGTGCCCGGAACCGTGGTGACGCTGGAAGTCACGGTCGACCGGCATCGGCCAACGCCCTCCCGCAACGCCCGCGCGCCGCACCTGGTGTATGCCAGCGACGACACCGGCGACGTGGTGCTGACCTATTTTCGCGCCCAACCCGGCTATGTCGAAAAACTGCTGCCGGTCGGGTCGAAACGTTACGTCTCGGGCACCGTCCAAATGTACGACGGGATGCTGCAGGTCACCCATCCCGACCGCGTCGTGGACGAGGCAGGTTTTGCAAAACTGTCGGGTATCGATCCCGTCTATCCGCTCACGGAGGGGCTGGCGCTCGGCTCGTTGCGGCGCGCAATCGGTCAGGCTCTGCAAAAGCTGCCTTCTCTCCCCGAGTGGATCAGCCCGGAAGTGATCCGCCGCTGCAACTTTCCGCCGATCTCTGAAGCGCTGAACCGCGTGCATGTGCCGATCGAACTGGCGGACATCCTGCCCGATGGCCCGTTTTGGTCACGGCTTGCCTTTGATGAACTCCTGGCCGGTCAGTTGGCGCTGGCGCTGGTGCGGGCGCAGTTGCGCCGGCCCGCCGGCGACCGCCACGCCGGCGACGGCCATCTGCGCAACAAGATCATCGATGCGCTGCCCTATGCGCTGACCTCGTCGCAGCGAAAGGCCGCCGCCGCGATCGCGGAGGATCTGCGGCAGCCCATCCGCATGTTGCGGCTGCTGCAAGGCGATGTCGGATCGGGCAAGACCGTGGTGGCGCTGCTGGCGGCCGCCGCCGTCACCGAGGTCGGAAAGCAGGCCGCCCTGATGGCGCCCACTGAAATTCTCTCCCGCCAGCACATCAAGACCATTACGCCGCTGGCCGAGCGCGCCGGCTTGCGGGTTGCCATACTGACCGGGCGCGAAAAGGGCAAGGAGCGGCGCGACCTCCTGGCGCGGCTTGCAGACGGTGAGATCGATTTCCTGGTCGGCACCCATGCGCTGATCCAGGATGACGTGATCTTTAAATCTCTCGCGCTTGCGGTGGTCGACGAGCAGCATCGCTTCGGCGTGCGCGAACGCTTGGCGCTGACCGCCAAGGGCGAGGCTGTCGATGTTCTGGTGCTCAGCGCGACGCCCATCCCGCGCACGCTGGTGCTGACCTATTTCGGCGACATGGATGTCTCTGAATTGCGCGAAAAGCCCGCCGGGCGGCAACCCATCGACACCCGCGCGGTGCCCATGAGCCGCCTCGGCGAGGTGATGGAAGCGGTCGGACGCGCGCTTTCGGCCGGAAAACTGGTTTACTGGATTTGTCCGCTGGTTGAGGAATCCGAAGCCGAGGGGGTTGAACATCTCACCAACGCGACCAAGCGATTTGAAAGCCTGCAAAAGCACTTTGGCGACCGCGTGGGACTGGTGCATGGCCAGATGCGCGGGCCCGAGAAGGATCGCGTCATGGCGCAGTTCGCCGCGCACGAAATTGGGCTATTGGTGGCGACCACGGTCGTCGAGGTCGGCGTCGACGTTCCCGCCGCCACCATCATGGTGATCGAGAACGCCGAGCGCTTTGGGCTCGCGCAATTGCACCAATTGCGCGGCCGGATCGGCCGCGGCTCCGAAGCCTCCACCTGCCTGCTGCTCTACCACGAACCGCTAAGCGCAATGTCGAAGGCGCGGCTTAAAGTGATCCGGGAAACCACCGATGGGTTCATGATCGCAGAGGAAGATCTGAAGCTGCGCGGCGAAGGCGATGTGCTCGGCGTCAGACAAAGCGGCCTGCCCGGCTACCGGATCGCCCGCTCCGACGTGCACGCCCAGCTCATTACCCAAGCCCGCGACGAAGCGCTCCGCGTCATGAAGGACAATCCCAAACTGACGGGCGCCCGCGGCGAGGCCCTGCGTTGCCTGCTCTATCTGTTCGAGCGAGATGAGGCGATACCGCTGATCGGGGCGGGGTAGCTGCCGCCACGTCATTCCGGGATGGTCCGAAGGACCAGACCCGGAATCTCGAGATCCTCCGATGTGCAATTGCACATCGTAGTTCGCATTCTTCGATGCGCCCCGGAATGACGCTACGCGTCACTCCGCCTTCGCCGGCATCGCCTGCAGCGTGGATGAATTTGCCACCCGCGCGGCATTGGCCATGCCGGCCAACGCGGCAATCTTTTTCTGCGGGTCGGAGCCAGGCTGCACCACGCCACAGGACATGATCAATGTCGCGGCATCTTCGGCGCTCATCTCCACTTCGATGATCTTGCTCTTGGGCACGTAGAAGAAGAATCCGGTGGTCGGGTTCGGCGCGCACGGCAGGAATACTGAAATGTGCTCGTCCTCGCCGGGAAGGCTGTTGGCGATCTCCATGCTCGGCGCTTGCGAGATCAACACGATCGACCACATGCCCGGTGAGGGAAACTCGACGAGGCCAACCCGGCGAAAGCTTGATCCCTGTCCTGAGAACAAGGTCTCGAACACCTGCTTGAGGCCGCGATAGATCGCGCGCACGGCTGGAATGCGGCCGAGCAGTTTCTCGCC
>Ga0137403_10000904_pt1 | contig 37840 bp, 30 predicted proteins | sample CZOMad2_1_16fung_FD_122057 | JGI IMG/M metagenome (GOLD analysis project Ga0137403, IMG submission 122057) | Vadose zone soil fungal communities from Angelo Coast Range Reserve, California, USA - CZOMad2_1_16fungal (Hybrid Assembly) | ecosystem: Environmental > Terrestrial > Soil > Vadose zone...
CCAACGCTTTCGCCCCCGACTACCTGGTCCGCCTGCGCGAGCAGGAGGAGGTCCTGACCGCCGCCGAGGCCGAGCTCGCCGGTCCCTGGAAGACGGAGCCCGTTCCCGGCAAGCCCGGGGCGGTCGCCGTGCTCCGGGCGTGGGAGGATTTCGCCGCCGGAGACCGGCCCGTCGCCGTGTGGTGGCAGGAGGAAACGGCGCGGCTCTTGACCCTTCTCCTTCCGGCCCTCGACCGCGAACCGCTCTTCCACCTGGTGGAAGGGGAGACCGCGGACGGCTATCCTGTCCTCGCCGTGTACGGGGAGCAGGGGTCCCAGGTCGCCGGCTGGATCGACCGGTACGATCCGCGGTGGGCCGAGGGTCTTCACCTCCTGGAGGCGATCGTCCGCTCGCCTCTTGCCCTGGCCACCCTGCTCGCGGTCGCCGGCCCGGGAGCCGAGGAGCAGGTGGGCAGGATCCGCGCCCGACAGCAGCAGCCGTAAGGAAGAAGGACGGCGGGAAGGGGCGGCGCTGCGGCGCCGCCCCTGCACCGCAGTGAGGTCTCCGACCTCAAACCGACCCCCTTGCGACAAAGTCAGCGGGGTGCTCGTGCCTTACAGGTAGCGACGGCTCCAGGCAGGCTCCGTAGGGTCCGCACAGGGAGAGGATTGCGACCGAACGGCCCCAGACAGGCACAACTTTGCAGCGGTGGAGCACACGCTCGGAGCGGAGCAGCTCTCGTTACGGGCGGACGAGAGGACGAATGCGGCGGAGAAGAACCGTTCTGGGGGAAAGCAGACCTGCACCGCGGCGGAGCAGAGCTTGACTGCTGCAGAACAGAGCTTCACCGCTCCGGGCAAGAACCATTCCGCCGCAGAACAGAGCTGCACCGCTCCGGGCAAGAACCGTTCCGCCGCGGATCAGAGCTGCACCGCTCCGGATAAGAACCGTTCCGCCGCGGATCAGAGCTTCACCGCTCCAGACAAGAACTGTTCCGCCGCAGAATAGAGCTTCACCGCTCCAGATCAGAACGTCACCGCCGCAGAACCGTAGACGCCCGCCGCGGTGAAGATCTCACCGCGGACCCTCAGGAACCGTTCCGGGGCGGCTGGCCGGCTTTCGGTATCCTGAAGAAAGGGCGGCCCGGCAGCCCGGGCTCACAGAATCCAGAACTGGACGTTCTGCTGCTCCAGAAAGGCCCGGGCTCCCGGTCCCTGGAGATAGGCCAGGGTCGAGATCGTCCCCGCCTCCAGGCAGGTCGGCGCGACGACCGTCACCGAGCGCGGCGCGCCGGCGACGGGCCAGCCGGTCTTGGGATTGAGGATGTGGCCGAGCCGCTTGCCGCGCCACTGCACGCAGCGCCGGGCGTCGCCGCTCGTCGCCAGGCCGGCGCGGGCGATGTCCAGCCGGTAGAGGGCCGCCTGGCCGGTGCGCGTTGGATCGTCAATGCCGACGCCCCAGGTGCGGTTGCCGCGCCGCAGGCCGCCGGCGAAGAGATCGCCGCCGAAGTTGACCAGAAACGATTTCGTGGTCTGCGCGGCGAGGAGCCCGGCGGTGCGATCCACCGCGTACTCCTTGCCGATCCCGCCGAGATCGATCTCCATTCCGACCGGCATCGATAGCGTGCGGTCCTGCCAGGTGACCCGCCCCCAGCCGACGTGCGCGAGGCACTTCTCAATCGCCTTCTTCCCCGGCACGTGGGTGCCGCCGTCGAATTTCCACACCCGCCGCAGAACGCCGGAGGTGATGTCGAAGAGCCCGCCGGAGAGCTCCCAACAAGTGGCGGCATAGTTCAAGAGCTGCGCCGTCTCCTCGTCGACCTCGACCGGCCGACCGGCCGCATGATTGATCGCGTGGATGAGGTTGTCCGTGCGGTAGCGGCTGAACTTCTGCTCGATGCGCCGGGCCTCGCGCGCCGCGATTTCGACCAGCGCCGCCGCCTCGTCGCGGTCGTCGCCGTCGACGAGCACCGTGCACGGGCTCGCCATGGCCTCGAAGCTGCCGACGAAGTAGTCCTCGACGCGATCGAGCGTCGGCCCACTCCCGGGCGGGGAAGCCGCGGAGGAGACGGAGTGGGCCAAGCGCTCGACCTCAAAAGTTGAACGAGTACCCGATGACCGCAGTGAAGGTGTTGATCGTCGGGGACAGATTGAAATTGCGTTCCTCGCCGACCGCGCTCGGTGGCGAGCTGTCCCCGGACTGGCGGATGTACTCGGCGCGGAGGGTCCACAGCGACGGGTTGTCGCCGAAGCGGAACGCGAAGCTGGTGCCGATCGTGATCGTCGACAGCTGGCCCAGGCGGTAGTCGCTGGTGGCGAATTCCGGCGGCGCCAGGAAGCTCGAGAGTCCCACGGTGAAGAAATCCGCCGCCGTCTGGTGGTAGAACCGCACGTGCGGCTCCAGGTACCAGTCGTCCTCCAGGTCGTACCGATATTTGAGATCGACCGTGTTCGAGCGGATGCCCCAGGTGTCCCAGTAGTAGCGGTACGAGGCGTAGACGATGTCGTGCGGGAGGTGATAGACGGAGCTCAAGAGCGCCGAGGACCGCGTCCGGGTCGACGGCCGGTTGTCGGTCAGCACGTCCCCGGTGGGCTCCCCGTTGAAGGGGTTGGTGAGGCTGATGACCTTGTAGGGCTCGGTCAGGTAGCCGTTCTCGAACGTGCGGGTGCCGTCGAGCGCCAGCAGCCAGCGGCGCGTCATCACCCGCGAGACGCCGAACAGCACGCTCGAAACCCTTTTGGCGTTGGCGTGGTTCGAGACCTCGCTGCCGTCGGACAGGCCGATCGGCGTTCCCCCGGTTGGGAAGACGCTGTCGTCGCTGTACCCGCCGCCCACGCTGACGGTGAGCCGCTTCTGCATCAGCTCGGCGGAGAGCTTGGCGTTGAGGCCGAGCGACTGGTAATCCTTCTCGCGCGAGGCGTGGAAGCCCACGGTCGAGGTGACGAGCTTGCCCCAGGGCTTCTGCCATTCGCCGTCGAGGCCGAACCGATGGTCCTCGAACTTCGTCGTCGGGATGCCGCCGGCGGGGATGGTGACCAGCCGGCCCGACGGGGTCGTCATCGTCTGCACGTTGCCCGACGGCAGCGCGCCGCTCGGCGAGGCGCCGGTGATGACGTCGAGGCCGAGCTGGGCGGAGATCGACTGGCCGTCGCCGAAGAGGCGGGTGGCGCGGACGATCGGCTCGAAGACCTGGGTCCGGCTCTGCTCGCCGTAGAAGAGGGTCGTGTAGTCGACCTGGGTCGTCGCCGCCGAATCCGCCATCGCCGCCGCCGGCGCGAGGAGCAGGGCGAGCGCGGCCGTGCTCAGCCGCTCCCGGAGCGCCGAGGTGGAAGTGGCGGTCGAGGCGGAGGTGGGGCTGGCGCCCTCGGGTTCTAGTTGCACCCGCAGCCTCCGCCGCCGACGTCCTGGCCGCCCATCGAGGCCTCCTTGCTGAAGTAGATGTGCTCGTCGATGGCGTGCAGCATGGGGCAGGGAATGAACTTCATCCCCTTCTCGGCGAGGAGGTCCCGATCCCAGGGCCGCACCGTGGCGCAGCCACCGAGGAGGGCCGGCAGCGCCAGAACGCACGCCAGCCGCAGGAGCCCTTTCGCCGACTCTTTCCGCTTCATTTGGCAACCTCCTCCTGGATGTGCTTCTCGAAGGCTTCGGTGTCCTTCCGGTCGAAACCGGGATGAGAGTAGACCACACGTCCGGCCCGATTCACCAGGTAGCTCGACGGCATGGTCTGGACGTCGAACGCCTCGGCGGTTTTTCCCGCCGGGTCGAACGCCACGGTGAAGGGCGGCGCGAGCTCGTGCAGGAAGGTCTCCGCGAGGCTCCGGTCCTTGTCCAGGTCGATCGCGACGACCACCAGGCCGCTCTCTCCGTAGCGCGCCGACATCGCGCTCAGCCACGGAAAAGACTGCCGGCAGGGTCCGCACCACGAGGCCCAGAAGTCGACCAGCACGACCTTCGTGCGCAAAGCGTCGAGCGCCACGGTGCCGGTGCGGGTGGGCAGCTCGAAGCGCGGGGCGGCCGGGGGATCGACCGTCCCGCCGCGCGCCGTTCGGGCGGGCGCGGAGACCGCGAGCGCGAGGAGCAGAAGGAGGGCCACGCAGAGCGCGTTTCTCGTCATTGGGGACGCTCTCCGCTCCGGAACCCGCGGGGCGACACCCCGAACCGCCTTCTGAAGAGCCAGCTGAAGGAGCCCAGGCTCTCGAAGCCGACGGCGAGGGCGATCTGGGTCACGTCCTCCTCGGTGGTGGCGAGGAGCTTTTGCGCCACGGCGAGGCGGCGGGCCTGGAGGAACTGCATGGGCGTTTCGCCGAAGGCGAGCTTCCACATGCGCTGAAAGTGAAACGGCGAGAGATGGGCGGCGCGGGCGGCCATCGCCACGGTGAGCGGCTGGTCGTAGCAGGAGGCGAGGAGGTCGCGGCCGCGATAGAGCCGGCGATAGAGCTCGGCGCGGGTGGACGGGCGCGTTCCGGGGAAACCGGCGATCTCGGCGCGCACCTCGCGGTCGAGCCGCAAGAGCGCCTCGGCGAGGGTGAAGAAACGGTCCTCCAGCCAGACCGCCGGCACCGGCCCCTGGCGCACGGCCTCCCGGATCGCCGCGAGGCACAGGGCCACCGGCCCGCGCTTGGGATAGAGCCGCTCGCAGAACCCGACGACCCCGGGCGGCGGCTCGATCTCGTCGAGCAGGCGGTCGGCCGGGGTCGCAAGCGCCAGGGCGGCGTGCTCCAGGAAGCCGCGCTGGAAGAACGGGCAGAGCGTTTCGGTGCCGGTCGCCGCCGCGACCTCCATCGAGTAGGTCTGGTCGTGGTTCAGGAGGAGGAACGACTCCTCGTCCACCCAGTAGTGACCCGCGGCCGTGTGGTACCAGGCCGCGCCACGAGCCACCGTCTTGATCGACAGGGTGGTCCGGTAGTCGTGGACCACATAGTCGCGCGGAAAGCTGTTGAGCACCGCCGAGCACTCGGGAAGCCGCGACCAGCGGGGGTTGACCTCGAATGTGAAGTCGGGCATGGGGGCAGGCACCTGGGCGGTGCCTACCCTACCATGCCGCCGGCCTACGATTCGACCGGCGTCAGGTGCTGGATCTCGATCCCCGGCCGGCCGTCGCGCGGCTCGACGAGCTTGTGCAGCTCACCCCAGAGCGACCCCACCTCCGGCGGCGGGTTTCCGGTGACGGCGACGTCCTTCCAGGTCAGGAGGTCGAGGAAGACCGGCCGGCCGGCGGCATCGGCGGCGCGGAACGTGCGCTGGGGGTCGGCGAGGAGGGCAAGGCGCGCGAGCGTGGCGCGCTGGCGGACGAGGAGCTGTTCGAGCGACTCGACTTCGCCCTCCCGCGGGCGGTAGGTGAGGAGGACAGTCGCGGCGGTGCTTTCGGGCATCGTGGGTCTCCTTTCTGGACGTTTCTGGGGCCCGGCCCTTACGGCTTCACCGGTGTCACGTTCAGGATCTCGATTCCCGGCCGGCCGTCGCGCTTCTCGACCAGCTTCTGCATCTCGTCCCAGATCGCCCGCACCTCGGCCGGCGCATTGTCGGGAATCGCGTCGTCCTTCCAGGTGAGAAGGTCGATCACGATCGGCTTGCCGGAGCTGTCGTTGGCGCGGAAGGTCAGGTGGGGATCGGAGGTGACGAGGGCGAGACGCTGGAGGGTCGCGCCGTGGCGGGCGATCAGCTGCTCCAGCTTCTCGGCGTTGCCCGCCTGCGGCCGGTAGGTGACGAGAACCGTCTCGGGCGCGGCGAGGGCGGTGGAGGCCAGGGTGAACAGAGCCAGGGCGAGGAAGAGGTTCTTGCGCATGGGGGATCTCCTTTCGAGGCTCCAGGATGCGCCTGGGCCGCCGAAAATGCTTCTTCAGTCCTGCGGAACTCGAACGGCTGCCGAAGAGTCGGACTCCCCAGGGCAGCGGACCCCAGCCTAGCAGGCTGGTGCTGGCGCTGGAGTCATTGGGCCGAGGTGATCTGGGCCGATCGCCTGCTAGCAGGGACCTTCCCCGGTCAGGTGAGCCGTGCGTTACCCCTTCGCTTCCCGTAGAATAACCAGGAGCGTCAAGCCGATCTTGCCGCCGAACCGGCCCAATTCCGGAGGAAACGCCCGCCGTGCCAACCGCGCATTCCGCCGTTGCCCTGAAGCCGCTCTTGGAAGACTGCGGGTACACAGGTACGCGATTGAAGGAGGACTACGTCTTTGGCGCAATGACGGCTACGTACGTTGGGTTCGCGACGAAGCCGTGGGATTTTGACTCGGCCTGCATCGCGGTCATGGCGGGTGATGGCAACTCGGAAGCGACCGCCCGCTCTTGCCGGGGGCTGGGCGCTCCGATCGTGTGGGTGAGCAACAACGGTAAGGTAGATTGGTGGCAGCAGCACGGCGCTGGGCCGACCCTGTTCGCGTCGGCGCCAAGCCAAGAGTTTGCAGCGCTCGTTCATCGGCACAAGGCCAATCTAGACCCAGTGAGCGTCTATCGAGGCAAGACCATTGCACGCGTGGACAAGTCCAGGCAACTCGATTTCGTTGACGCAGGACTCTTGCCGCTGCTGCGCGAAGAGGCGGGGAAGAAGCTGCATGACCTCGTTGAAGAGATGACCAATGCAGCACTCGAAGCATTGGGTAAAGGTGAGCCAAGCAAGGAGGATCTCCGCAAGGTCTTTACGGCCGTGTTCCGGCTGCTTGCTGGAAAGATCCTCAAGGACAAGGGGGTCCGCGGCTTCCAAGGCTTGGATCTTGCCAATCCCGGCGATGTATTAAGAGCAGTAGGAAAGCACTACAACGCCAGCCAAGCAAATATTCTAATCAAAGGCAAGTGGACGACCGCGCTCGCATCCGCAGCTTCGTTGTTCTGTGATGCAGGTAGCTTTGGTGTCGTGTCGCCTGAGGCGCTCGCTTATGTCTATGAACACACACTCGTGACCAGGCCACTACGCAAGAAGTTGGGCATCCATGCAACACCACCCTGGCTCGTTGACTATATAGTCTGGCGTTTGTACGACTGGATCCGCGAGATTCCCGAAGCCGACCGGCACGTCTTTGAGCCTGCGTGTGGGCACGCGCCGTTCCTTTTATCCGCTATGAGACTGCTGCGGTTGGAGATCCCGGACAAAGATGAGGCTGGGGTCAACAAGTTTGTAAAGTCCCACCTCCATGGCCTGGAGATCGATGACTTCGCTCGTGAGATCGCCCGGCTGTCGCTAACATTGGCTGATATCCCCAATCCGAATGGTTGGGACCTGCGCGGCGACGACATGTACGCGTCAGGCGTTCTGCCGCAAGAGGCGGCTAAGTGCATGATTCTTCTCAGCAATCCACCGTACGAAGCATTCACGCCCGCAGAGAAAGACAAATATAAGAAGGCGGGCTTCCCTGTCAAAAGGCGTAAAGCGATCGAATTAATGGAGCGAACCCTCGCCCGGCTCCCGGGCGGGGCAGTCTTTGGCCTGGTTTTGCCCCAGAACGTTTTGCATGGCACAGCAGCCCAGGCAGTGCGTGAAGCCCTATTGAGAGACTTCGACCTCCTCGAGATCTGTCTGTTCGCCGACAAGGTATTCGAGGAAGGCGAGCCCGAGTCTGTGGTCTTGCTGGGCCGCTCCCGAGTTGGCGAGGTCGCTGCCCGCACGGTTCGATATCTTCGCGTTCGCGAGAGCGGGGTCGAGAGATTTAAAGAAATCTATCAACCGGACTCACGACTCGAAGTCCAGGTAGACCGGTTCGAGGCCGACCCCCATAAGAGTTTCAGCGTGCCGGACTTGCCGGACGTCTGGACTGCCCTGCGTGATCATCCACTTCTGTCGTTTGTGGCAGATGTCGGGCAGGGATTCTCGTTTGCGAAAAAAGGTTTGCTCGATGAAGCCCGTAATACGGCAAAGCACAAGACTGGTGACGCGGTGCTGGCGATCCTCGGTGGACATACAAAAGTCAATATCTGGTCCCTCCCAGTCCGATCATGGCTGAGCCCGTCACGGACGCCGGTGAAGCCTTGGAGGAAGGGTCGTGCGACCGGCGAGCCGCAGGTTCTGGTCAACTATGTCCGGGCGATGCGCGGCCCCTGGCGCATCAAGGCCTTTCTTGACTATGACGGTCATGCTGCAATTAATACCTACCTCACTGTCCGCCCAAAGGCTGGAGGGCCTCCGATCGAATTCCTCTGGGCCGTGCTCAACTCACCCATCGGCAATGCCTATGCCTATTGTCACACCATGCAGAAGCATATTTACGATGGGCTCATCGCCAAGCTGCCACTGCCGCTACAATGGGGAGCTCATGTCCGGCCAGTGGTGGAGGCAGTCCGCGCATACCTCCAAGTGGTGAGGCCATCCGACCCCTTGGTGCTTCGGGCGGACAACGAGACAGCGGCATGCGAAGCACTCGTGGCAATGGACGCCACTGTCATGCGTGCTTATGACCTGCCAGTCCGGCTGGAACGAGCCGTGCTCGATCTGTTTCGACTGCCGGAGGTCAAGAAGGAAGAACGTCGGCGAAAAGGAGTCGGCTGCGTCTTCGGCGACTACTACCCACCCGGATTCACCTCCTACTTGCCGCTCTACATGATCATCTCCGAAAGGTTCCAGCGCGCAGCGGCAGATGCGACTGCTGATCGCTTCAAGCCTGGAGAGTCGGAGTATGTACGCGACGTGCTGAGCGCCGCAGCGGAAAGAGACGAGGAGTAGGCCGTGGCGGATTACCTCCTAGATACCAACATCGTTGCCTATTGGTACGACACATCGAGGCTTGAGCATGCACAAGTAATGAATCGGGTCAATGCCGCGAGGAAGCCGGATCCCATAGTCCAGTACGTACCTCGTTTGTATGTCTCCGTAGTTACGTTGGGTGAGATTGAGTATGGGCATCGCGTGGCCCCGGCGCCCGATACCACCAGGCAGGCCGAGTACGCGAGGTTCTTGCGGGAGCAATTCCCCGAGATGCTTGCGCTGATCGATGACGTGGCAGAGCAATATGGCGAGTTGAGGGCGTGGCTCTTCAACAACTGCGGACCGAAGGTAAAGAAGGCAAAAATCAAAAGAGCCGAGGAGCTAGTGAATCCAACGACAGGCAGAGAACTGGGTATCGACGAGAACGATATTTGGATCGCGGCGCAAGCCAAGACCCACAACTTCGTGCTGGTGACCCATGACTCCAACGGGAACTTTGGCAAGCTTCTGAAGCAGTTCGCGCCAGTCCTAAAAATAGAAGATTGGGCGTCGTGATAGCTCGCGCTGGCAGAATACAGCCTGCAGGCGCGAAGGCTCTCAGGCCGCCACCACCCGCCCTGCCGCCAGGAACCACAGCTCGAACCGCGGCGGCGCCGCGAGCCCCAGCGCCTCTTGCACCGCCTGCACATAAGCGGCGCCCTGCGGGGCGTAGGCGGCGGCGCGGGCGGTGAGCGCCTCTTCGCCTTGGACGTCGTCGGTCTTGTAGTCGGCGACGACGAGGGCGCCGTCCCTATCCTCATAGAAGAGGTCGATCGCCCCGGCCACGTAGCCGACCGGGGCGGTCTCTCGCGGCCCGGGGGGGAGGAGGACCGGCAGCTCGCGGGCGAGAACCCCTGCCGCGAGGGAACAGAGGCGAGGGAGGAGCGGGCCGGCGGCGAAGCGGTCCAAGAGGGCGGCGGCGCGGCGCTGGGCGCGGTCGGGACGGGCGTCGCCCAGGAGGGCGGCCAGGTAGGAGGGGAGGAGCGCGCGCTGGCGGGCGAGCTCGGCCTGGGGATCGGCTTCCAGGTCCCAGCTCTCCAGCGCCCGGTGGACGGCGCCGCCCGCCGCCATCGCCGCCTCGCGGTCCGGCGGCTCGCGCGGTGCGGCGGGCTCGGGGTTCGCGGCCGGCTCCTCGCCGGGCGCCCGATCCTCGAAACGGCTGTCCGCCTGGAGCTCGCGCAGACGCTCGTGGGCCTCCTCGGAGGCGGCGGCGCTCCACGGGAGGGCCATGCGGGCCGCCGCCTCGCGCCCCCGGGTGACGAGGAGCGCGGCGCCCCGCTGGACCTCCTCGGGCGCCGGCAGCTCGGGGATTTCGCGCTCGCCCTCCGGTGTCGCCTCCCGCTCGTGCAGGTCAGGCAGGTACCAAAGGGCGCCGGTGGGGTCGGCGGCCGACCAGCTGCCGGCCGCCGCGGATGCGGGCCAGAGATCGGCGAGGACCGGAAGATGGGGGCGGGAGAGGAGGAGATCGACATGGGTGCGGGCCTGGGCCGGCTCGGGCGCGCTCTCCCGCTGCGGCCAGGCGCCGGCGAGGACCAGCCGGTCCTTGGCCCGGGTCATCGCGACGTAGAGCGTGCGCACCCGCTCCGCGGCTTCGACCGCGGCGCGCTCCGCCTCGACCCGATCGAAGCCCGGGGTGGGAGCACCGAACAGGCGGTACTCCGCGCTCCTCCCGGAAGACGGCACGACCCCCACCTCCGTGCGGCCCGGCGGATCGACCCGCGACTGCTTGTGGAGCTGGAGCAGGTAGACGTGCGTGAAGTCGAGCCCCTTGGCGCCATGGATGGTGAGGACCGAGACCGCGTCCTCCCCGCCCTCGCGCGGCCGTCCCTCCTCTGCCTCTTCGGACTCGGCGACGCTCCGGCGCAGCAGGCGGAGGACCCCGGTGACGTCGCCGCCCCCCTCTTCGAGCGCCGTCAGGAGCTGGCGGAAGAAGCGGTCGAGGTTCGCCAGGCGGTAGGCCCCGAGATAGCGGGCCGACTCCGTGGCCTCGAGCAGGAAGAGCCGGCGCAGGCGCTCGACGAAACGGTCCGCCGGGTCCTTCTCCCATGACTCGCGGAGGTAGGCCAGGGCCTCGACCGCCGCCACCAGGTTCCGCTCCCAGCCGCGCACCGCCTGGATTCCCGGCACGTCGGCGGGCACCTTCCCGGCCGCCGCCTCGATCGCCTGGCGGAGGTTGGCGAGCTTGTCGGGCCAGGGACCGGCGAGCTCGGTCATGTGGCGGGGGAAGTCCTGCTGCCAGAGGGGGATGAGGGCGGCGTCCGGCACTCCCACGGCGGCTGAGCGGAGGACGGTCAGGAGGGCCAGGTGATCTCCCGGGTCGAGCACCGCGCGCACCAGGGCGGCCGCCTCGATCACCTCGCGCCGCCGGTAGTACTGCTTGTCGCGGCCGACGAAGAAGGGGATGCGGGCGCGGCGCAGGGCCTCCAGGTAGACGTCGAGCTCGCCGGTGCTGCGCAGGAGAACCCCGACGTCCTTCCAACGCACGCCGTGGGCGGCGTGAAGGTCGAGGAGATCGGCGGCCAGGGCGTCGGCCTCCAGCTCGGCGGCGGCGCCCGGGCGGGTGCGGGCCAGGGTCTCCCCCGGGTCCCCCTCCGCCTTCCAGGAGACCCAGTACTCGACCGGCCGGCGCGGCCGAAGCCGGGGGCCGGTCTCGCCGATCTCACCCTTGTGGAACCCCGGCAGCTCCGCCTTGGCGGCGCAGGGGAGGAGCGGCTGGAAGCGCGGCTGGAGGCCGGACTGCTCGCGCATCACCGGCTCGATCACCCGCGCCACCTCGGCGAGGATCGCCGGCACCGAACGGAAGTTCTCGACCAGCGGCTGGACCTCGCCGCCCTCGCGCTTCACGAGGTCGACGAAGCCGTCGTAGGCCCTTAGGTCGGCGTTTCGCCAGCCGTAGATCGACTGTTTGGGATCGCCCACCAGGAAGAGCCCGGGGCGCTCGTCGCGCGGGCCGTCGAGTGCCAGGAGGCGGAGGATCTCGCACTGTAGCAGGTCGGTGTCCTGGAACTCGTCGACGAGGAGCTGGTCGATGCCGCGGCGCACCCGGGTGCGCACCTCGGCGTGGCCGGCGAGGAGAGCGGCGGCGCCCGCGAGGAGCGACTGGAAGGTGGCGACGCCGCGGGCCTGGAGCTCCGCCTCGACCTGGCCGAGGAGCGGTCCCAGGGCCCGCCGGGCGGCGCCCAGGAGCGCCGGGTCGAGCCGTTCGAGGTGGGAGAGGAGACGGCAGAGCGCCCCGGCGGCGGTCGCCAGGGGACCCACGACGCCGCCCAGCCGCTCCCGCTCGGCCTGGCTCGACAGCTCGCCCTTGCTCCACTTCTTCACGTGATCGGCGAGGTTCCCGGGAAGCAGCGCGGCGACCCAGGCGAGGAGCGTCGGGAGGTCCGGAATTCCCTCCGCCAGCCGGCCGAGGAGGGTCCCGATCCCGCTCTCGATGGCGGGCAGGTTGCCGCGCTGCCGGCTGCCGCCGGGGTGGGCGGCGAGGAGCGCCTGGAGCCGGGAGGCCGCCTCGCCCAGGCGGCGGCCGAGGGCGGCGACGGGCTCCGGCGCGAAGGGGTCTTCCGCCAGGACCGCGGCGGGGAGCCCCTCCCCGGCGAGGATCAGGAGCGCCTCCAGGATCTCCGGCGGCCCGAAACCGCCGGCGGCGAGGGCCAGGAGGTCGGGATCGCCGGGATCGCCGTACCCCTCGCGCAGGCGGGCCTCGACGACCTCGCGGGCGATCGCTTCGAGCAGCCTTCCGTCGGCGTCGACGGTGAGGCTCGGGTGACGGCCGGCCTCCAGCGGATAGGTGGCGAGGAGGCCGCGGCAGAAGGCATGGATGGTGCGCACCGCCAGGTGATCCAGGGTGCCGACCAGGGCGCGGGCGCGGGCCACCCGCTCGGGACCGGGAGGCAGGAGCCCGGGGTCGAGCCAGCCGGGCAGCTCGCCGAAGCCGCCGGCGATCCGCGCCAGGTCCTCCGCCACCCGGTCGGCCATCTCGGCCGCCGCCGCCTCGGTGAAGGTGATGGCGACCACCCCTAAGAGGACGTCGGCGGCGATGTGCTCGATCGTCGGTTCTGAAACCGCGGGCGAGCGGGGCAGGCGGGGGCGGGTGAGACGCGCCCGCGAGCGTTCCCAGCCCGGCCCCAGGCCCCAGGAGAGGATGCGGGCGACCAGGGTGGTCGTCTTCCCGGTGCCCGCGCCGGCCTCCAGCACGAGGGGACGGGAGAACTCCCGCTGCGCCGCCAGCCGGGCGGCGCGGTCGGCCGCCCGGGCGTCCGGGGCCTCCGCCGGGGCGCTCATCCGGCCTCCCCACCGGGGACCGAGCTCTCCTCTTCCTCTCCAGCCGTCCCCGCCGGCAGCCGCCAGACGGCATGGAAGGCCGCCGCGGTGGGCTCGCCGGTCGCCGCCCCCGGTCCGCTCGCCCAGTCGAAGAGCCGGCCGCGGGCGCCGGAGTCGCCGCGCAGGCAGGCCTCGGCCACGCTGCAGAAGTTGCAGCGCGGCGGCTCGGCGCGGCCGGCGAGGTCGACGACCCGGGGAAAGAAGGTTCCCGCCTGCCAGGCGCCGAGCACCGCGCCGGTCGCCGCCCGGAAGGCCCGTTCGAGCTCGCTCTCTCCCGGGCTCCCCGGCCCCACCGCGAACTCCCGTTCTTCGAGCTCGGGCTTCAGATAGAGATAGCGGCCGCGCGCCGCGGGACCGCCGGCCAGGCGGTAGGCCACGGCCTGCAGCCGGTTCCCCGAGCGCACCCCCTTCAGGAAATGCTCGGCCCGCTTCTTCTCGGTCTTGGCGGTCGAGATCGGCCGGCCGGTCTTGTAGTCGGTCAGCTGCAGCCCGTCTCCGGCCAGGCGATCGATTCGGTCGGCCTTGAAGCGCACCCGCCGCGCCAGCCGGCCGACATCGCCGGCATCCTCGACCTCGACCTCGCCGAAGACCTCGACGCCCACGACCGGCAGCGGCTCCCCCCACTCGGCCTGCCCGGTCACGACGAGGAAGGGGCGGGCGCGCTCGGCCAAGGCGCGGGCGAGGCCGGGGAGCGAGATCCCCTCCTCCTCGACCACCCGCACCGCCTCGGCGCGGAGCAGCCGTTCGAGCTCGTCCGCCGCCGGCCAGGCGACGAGGACCGGCGGCCGCTCGGCCCATCCCCCCCTCCCATCCTCCCCCTCCTCCTGCCAGCCCGGCGGCGCGGCGGCGAGCACGATCCGTTCGAGCACCGCGTGCACCAGGTTGCCCAAGAGGAGGGCGTCGACCCCCGGCAGGGCCTCCAGCGGATCGGGAGTGGGCTCCAGGCGGAGGAGGCGGGTGAGGAAGGTCTGCCACGGGCAGGCGGCCATCCCCTCCAGGTGGGTGACCCAGAGGTCGCCGCGCCGCGGATCGGCGACCGCGGGCGGAGCGGCCGTTCCCGCCAGGCTCCCGACGAACCCGAACCAGGGACCGAGGCGCTGCCGGACGGCCCGCCCCTCGGGGGTGCGGCGGTCGGGGTCGATCTCGTCGAGCACGGCGAGTCTCGCAGCAGCGATGCCGGCAGTGCCTGCGATATCGGCGGGATCGACCGCGCTCGCCGGGAGCAGCGACCGCCCCTCGGCCACGGCGAAGGGGAGGACCCGGCCGAAGTGATGGCGCGGGCCATGGAGGGCGGCGAGGATCGCCTGCTCGTCCGCCGGCCGCGGCCCCTTTCCGGCGGGGAGGGCATAGAGGGAGGGCAGGCGCAGGGCGCCGCCCGGGGCGAGCAGCCGCTCGACCAGGGGCGAGGGCGAGCGGGGGCGGCCGTCGTCGTCGGCGCTCTGCCAGGAGAGGGTGACCGCCGGCGCGGCGGAGAGGAGCTGGGCGAAGAGGTAGCGCTCTTCGTCGAATCCCTGGCGCTTGACCGGCACGTCCGGCAGCACGCCGTCGTGGAGCGGGCCGGCGAGGACGGTGCGCAGGGCATCGGGCAGCAGCGGGTCCTCGCGCACGGTGCGCGGGAAGACGTCGCGGTTCATGCCGATGAGGAAGAGATGCTCGAAGGTGCGCGCCCGCGCCTCGGTCACCGAGAGCAGCTGCACCCCGCCCCCCCGGCCGCCGATCGGCGAGCGGCCGGCGGTCGCCAGGGCGCGGGTGAAGAGCAGCCGCAGCTCCTCGAAGCGGAGGCGGAAGCCGGCGGGGATCTCGCGCTCCAGCTGGGCGAGGGCCTCGGCGGCCTCGGCGGTGGGGTCTGATACTGGAGGCATGCCGTTCCGGCCGTGGTCGCGGCCCCATCCCAGGTCCTCGGCGAGGAGGGCGGCGGTGCGCGCCAGGTGCTCCCCGGCGGGCGCCAGGTCGGGCCAGTCGGCGAAGCGCCGGCAGACGGCGTGCGCGGCCGCCATGGCGCGCAGGATCTCCTCCCCGGCGACGGTGCGGGCGGTGGCGCGGGAAGCGACCGGCGTCTCCGCGCCCTCCCCCTCGTCCTCCGCCCCGTCCTCTTCCTTGCCGGCCGCCCGCACCCGCAGCCCCTGGCGGATCGGCAGGCGGTAGCGGCCGTGCGGGTCGAGCAGCCGGGCGAGGGCCGCCGGTTCGAGGGCGGCCAGGTCGCGCAGGCGGCCGGCCCCTAGGGCGCGGACGGCGAGGCGGAGGTCGATCCGCCGCCGTCCCCCGGCGGTCAGGCGTTGGCGCTCGCCGGCCGGACTGGGGAGCGAGACCGCGGCGTCGAGCCAGCGGTCGCAGGGGGTCTCCTCGCGCCGCCGGAAAAGCTCGAGGAGCGCCGTGGCCCGGCGGCCGGCCGGTTCGACCGCACCGCGGGCACCGAGCCCCGAGAAGGGGATGCCGAGCCGGCCCAGGTGGCGGCGCAGGGCGAGCCCGTAGGGGGCGAGGTCGCGCGCCACCACCGCGATCCCCTCCGGCCGCACCCCGGCGTCGAGCAGGGCGCGGAGGCGCAGAGCCACCCCGCGCACCTCGGCCTCGGTGCCCGCCCCCTCCAGCCGGGCGAGGCGGGCGCGCTCCGCAGGCGCCGTCGCCGGCCGGCGCTCCTCGAAGCGGGCGACCAGCTCCAGCCGCCCGGCAAAGCGCTCGCTGAACGCCTTCTCCCAGGAATCCGGAGGAACCTCCGCCGCCGGATCGGGCGGCCGGTCGAGGAGCAGCCGGGCGGTGGGCCGGCGGAGCAGCGCGGTCAGCAGGTCGGCGGCGAGGCCGGTGGCGTCGGCGAAGCCGTGGACGTAGAGAGCGCGGGCGGGGAGGAACCCCTCGGGGTCCTGGGCGACCCGCTCGGCGGCGCGGCGCAGGAGGTGGGAGGCGCGGCCGATGCCCAGCCGTTGCCCCTCGGCCTCGACCCGGGCGGCGACCTTGACCAGGGCGCGCGCCCGCTCGACCGCCGCCCGCGAGGCGCCCAGCGGGAAGTGAGAGGGTTGCGCGAGGTGGGCGGCGAGGGCCTCCTCCGCGGCCGCGGCGTGGGCCGGCTCGAAGCCGGCATCCAGGAGATCGCGCACGGTGCCGAAGACGCCGGCGTAGCCGTCGACCAGCCCGTCGAGGCCGCGGGCCAGGGCCGGCTGGTCGCGGGCGGCGCGCTGGGCCAACACCTCATAGAGGAGGGTGCCGCGGGGGACCGTCTCGCCCGCCCGTTCGAGGATCTCGAAGGCGACGCCATAGAGGGTCTGGACGACGATCCCGGCGAGCGACCGGCCGCGGCGCGCCACGAGGAGCGCCGCGAGATGGGCGGTGAGGCTGCGCGACGGCACGACGACGCGCACCGGCCGGGCGAGGAGCCGGGGCTCGCGGGCGGCCTGGGCGACGGCGTCGTCGAGCTGCTCCAAGAGCAGCGCCTCCGCCGCCCGGGCGCCGTGCACCACCCACACCCGGGACCGCGACGGCGGCGGGGGAGTCGGCGCCCCCGGCGAGGCCCCCGGCGGGGCCGGCCCGAGGTCGAAGAGCGACAGTTGCGTCGGCATGCTGAAAAATCCTCGCTCCTCTACGCCTGGTCTCCCCGGGGCTCCGGGTCAGTTGACGAGGGAGGAGCTGGGGAGCTGCATCTGGGACAGGATGCCGTCGATCAGGTGGACGACGTTCGCCGCCTCGCTGCCGGAAATCCGGCGGAGGGTCCAGGTCAGGCGCATCGCCGCGATCTCCTCCTCGCTCGGCGGGCACTCCCCGAAGAGCAGGTAGTCGAGGCTCGCCTGGAGGGCCAGGGCGAGGCGGACGAGATCCTCGACCCGCGGCTCGGCGCGCCCGTTCTCATAGCGCCCCAGGCTGCTCCGGCTGATCCCGGTGGCCGCGCAGAGGCTCTTCTGGCTCGCCCCGCACCAGAGCCGGGACTGGCGCAGCCGGGCGCCCAGCTCCTCCTTCGAATAGGTGATGTCTCCTTCCGTCGTCGGTTCCATGTTCCCCCCCTCCGTTGCGATCGGATCCTCAATGCTTCGTTTGGCCCCGGCGCGGCGACGCGCTCTGCCGTCCCTTGCGCTGGGGCGCGGTTGCCGCCGACGGGTCCGCCGGCGTGTCGTCTTCTACCGGCAGAACCGGCGTTGGTGCGGTGCTCCTCAGGTCTCGCGCCTGCTGCGCCCGCAGCAACGAGCGCACCTCCTCCAGGAGGGTGGTCAGCATCAGGGCCGCCCCCTCGCCTTCCCTCTTCTCGAAGAACTGCGGCCAGAGCACCAGCGGAGCGCCGCCCGGCGACCGGTAGGCGACCGACCGCAACTCATAGGTCAGGTCCTCGACCCCCATGTCGAGGACGGTCAGGATCCGGTCGAGGTGCTCGAGCGAGGGCACCCGCCGTCCGGAGCAGTAGCCGGAGAACACCGAAGGGTTGATCTCAGCCGCTTCGGCGATCTCCCGGCGCTGGCGGCCGTCGCGTAAACAGAGCCGGGCGATGGCCTGGTGCAGACCGGCAAAAGCTTTGAGCTCGGACATCCGATTGACTCCAATCCCCATGAGGGGGGTTGACATGCTGTGCGTATTGATACAAGAATATGCCTCAGCGAACAGCTGAGGGGCTTCATGCACGGCAGTGTACAGCCTGTTCTCGATCTTGGCAAGTCCGGCGCCGCTCTTGGCGTCGTTCTTATCGAGCCCATGGGGCTCACGAAAGGAGAAGTCATCATGTCGAAGGAGAACACGTATTCGGGCAAGCTGGGCGATTGGCAGCGGTTGCTGGCCCCCATCGCGGCCAACGCCGCCGACCTGCCGCACCTGGCGACGTCGAGCGCGCAGCTGGAGACGCTCCTGGCCGAGGGCCTGGTCGCCACCAAGGCGCAGGCGGTCCACGTGGCCGCCAAGCAGGACCTGTCGAAGCAGGTCCGGGGGGTGATCACCGAGGGGGAGCGTCTGGCGACGCTGCTGCGCCAGGCGATCAAGCAGCACTACGGCATCCGCGCCGAGAAGCTGTCCGAATTCGGCATCCAGCCGTTCCGTGGCCGGAAGGGGAAGAAGGACAACCCGGAGACCCCGCCGCCCCCCACCACGACCCCGCCGCCGCCGGTCGAGTTGAAGGCCCCGGCGGATCATCCCGTCACGAAGTAAGTATGCCCGCCGAGTAACCGGGGGCGTGGCGCGTCACGCTCCCGGATTCTTCTTCCCTCTCCCGCCGAATCTCGCCTCCAACACCTTCGCAGGACCGTTACCCATCGGCGCTAGCTTTGCCGCCGGGAGGGGCGTCTTGCCCCGGGTAGGGCGGTAGAGACGCCCAGCCGTTACCACAGGCCTTTCCCTGACCCCGAACGCCAGGGCGTCTCCAGCGCCGCAGGATCGTAGGCGTTTCCGACCTGCGGAGACGCCCTGGCGACGGTGGTTGAGGCAGGGTTCGTGGTAGCGGCTGGGCGTCTCTACGAACACCCCTCGCCGTCGCAAAGTTAGCGCCTATAGGACCGTTCCCCCTCCCCTCTCCTGTTTTTGTCTACAATAGGTCTCGGAGGCTGACCCATGACGACCTGGGAAATCATCGCTGAAAAGGCCAAGGACTTGCCTGCCGACAAGCAGCAGGAAGTCCTCGACTTCGTCGAGTTCGTACGGACCCGCACTCCCCAGAAGGAGCGGATCGAGAGCCCGGCCGGTCTCCTCGCGGATCTTGGAGTCGACTTCAATGCGAAAGATCTGGCCGAGGCACGGCGCGAGATGTGGGGCGCCTTTCCCCGCGAGCTTCCCTGATGCCGGGTCTTGTCACGGACACCCACGCGCTTCTCTGGTTTCTCTTCGCCTCTCCCCAGCTTTCTCGTCCCGCTCTCGCCGCCATGCGGGCGACGATTGAGGATGGGCATCGGCTCCTCGTCCCCACGATCTGCCTGGTGGAGGTCCTCTACCTCGTCGAAAAGGGGCGCCTTCCCGCTGAAGCCTGGGATCGGATTCACGAGCACCTCGGGCGGCCCCGGTCCGGGCTCGATCTCACGCCGCTGGACCTGGGGGTGGCCTGGAGCCTTCAGAGGGTTCCACGGGATCAGGTCCCTGACATGCCGGACAGGATCATTGCAGCGACCGCTCTTCACCTCGGGCTTCCGCTCGTCAGCAGCGATAAGAACATTCGCGATTCTGGGGCCGTTGAAGTCATCTGGTGAATTTACAACTCTCGGGCTCTAGCAGCTTCCTCTGGGTCTTGCGGATGCCTTGCAGGAGCGCCGTCTCCTCCGCGGTCGGCGGCTCATCTTCGAAGTACCTGGTTGATGGCCTCAACCAAGCCTTCCTTTCGTGCTGCTTGACGAACTCGGCCACCGCATCTCTTCTAGCTGCGGGTTAGGCACGCTTACCCTTCGATCTTGACGGCGGTTTCGGGCCTTGTGCAGCGCGCACCTTTTTCCAGGCTTCGTGCTCACCCATTAGTATGCGATCAAACCGGTCGTAGAACTTGTCTATCTCCTCCTGCGTGAGCTCTGCTGTCCGTATTTTTGAATAATTCATATTTGCCTCAAGGTTTTTAAGCTCCATCCATGCGTCGGTCTTCTGGACCCAAAGGTCGCGCGAACGAAGAAACTGATCATAGGCGGCGACGACAGTGATGGCAGCACTGCACACGAGTGCGACAAGGGACAGTAACTTGAAATCGATGATTTTTTCAGCTGCTATCAGAATTGTCGTTGCAGAAGATAGAACAGCTGTCGCCATTGTGAATCTGAATTGCTGCGTGCGGAAGTACTGTCGACTGGAATCGAAACTGGCGATCTGGGCCGCAAGTTGCTCTTCCAAGTATTCCAAAGATTCCTTCTGCGGCATGGCGTTCTCCAATTACGAGTGTCGTTGCGCTTCATCGGCGGACGGCGCAGCCAGGCGGCCGAGTACAAGCCTTGGGCTCGGCACGCATTGGCGCAGCACAATTACTCCGTGGAAATTTCGTGCGGTATGCCATTATGTGCCGTAGCCCCGTTTAGGAATAGAACTTCCACGCCGCCACCTGCCTGGCCAAAGTTCGGGACGGCGGTACCTATCAACTGTGGAACAGAATCGGTGACAATAATGTACATAAACTTCGCCGATAGAGGGCTAGGGAGAGCGTAGCGACCGACTGCCGCAAACCCGCTAGGAACCATACGCAGGTCGTTGTAAGTGGTGGCATATGTGCCATTGACTAAGTCTCCATTCGGAAGGACCCTGGGATCTTTTGGGTTGGCTGAGAATCGGAAGTAAGCCATAGGTTTGGCCTGTGCCGACCGCCGGCCTGCAACCACAAGCGAAGGCTTCATCAACGCGAGTGCGGAGCTATTGATGCTCGGCTGTGGGTCGAGATGGCTAGCCACTAGTGTGGGATCCCGTTGGAAGTCCACGTGTGTGGCTTCAAGCTCATCGAGGCGTGTGGTCCCAGTATCCGCTAGTGCTTGGATATTTTCCTGGAGTTCGCTCGCCGAGTTTGCTGGAAGGACTATACTTGAGCCCACAACCATAAATTGGCCACTGCCATGAATCTTGAGCTCTCCCTGGACCAGTTGGAAGTCCATTCCAGTTTCCGGGATGTTAGCCAGGGACTGCTCGCCAGTGCTTGATAACTTATAAAACATTGATTGACTTTACCCCATCTACGACGGCTTCTCCGCGGAGAAGCGGAGCGAGGGATTGACGCGAGCGGCTTTGAGGTAGCGGGCCACATCGCGGGCGAGTTTCACGGTCAGCGTCTCGTGCCGTGCCGCTTCCTGGAAGAGAAGAAGAGCTGCCAAGGCCTCACGGTGAACGTCGGCCGCCTGGAAGATCGGAATCATTTCCTCGGCCAATCTCTTCACGTCCGCCGTGCGGCCGGTCTTTAGGTAGAGAGGTGCGAGATCCTCGACCGTGACCATGGCAGCATCGTAGCCGACTCCCTCGGCAATAAACCCCTTGACGACTTCGCTGAATGCCTTCTCGGCTGCTTCGAGATCGTTTCGGCCGGCGAAAATCTTGCCGCGTAGCCACGTGACACGGAGCTGTGTCCAGGGCTCCGGGAACTGGCGGAAGAGGTCTGCTTCGGTCGCGATGATGTCGGAGGCTTCCCAGAACTGCCCTACCTCGACAAAATAGCGGGCCAGATTGTAACGAGCGCACATGAAGAGCCGGGGATCGTCGACCCGGTGGAGCTGGCCTAGGGCGGGCTGCAGGATTTCAATCGCTCGGGAAACGTTGCCGCGGTGGAAGGAAACGTCGGCGAGAATGATCGTTACCCGGACACCTTCGATTTTGAGCCCGGCCAGCCGGTAGAAGAGAGCCGCCCGGGCAAGATGCTCCTCCGCTTCGTCAAAGAGGCGCTGATCCTTGAGAAGAGACCCTTCCAACTCATCGACCCGGGCGAGGACTTCCGGGTCGGTCACTTCTTCATGAGTGATGATGTAGCGTGCATGGCCGAAGTGCTCCGCCGCCCGGCGCAGGTCGCCCGACACCCGGCAGGCGTTCGCCATGTAGGCGGTAGAGAGGGCCATGAGGTTGAAGGCCCCGGGGACATTGGGCGAGCGGTGAATGACGATGCGCGCAAGCTCGGCCAAGTGGAAGGCTTCGTGAGGATTCGAGGGGATTCTCTTCCGGCTCTCCTCGATCAAGAGCTCCGAAAGCGCCCCGCTTCTGAAACGTTCATGGGCTCGCTTGATGCGATCCGCCCGCTGCTCCGGAGGAAGGGCGAAGTGGCCTGCCCCGATCTCCAAGAGAAGCCGGGGTGGCAGCTCGCCGCGATCGGCGGCTCGCAGCAGTTCTCGGGTGATGTGGACGTCGGCCATCTTCCCTCCACAACAGTTTAGAGACGCTCGATTCTCTTACGCGGGTCGCCCGAGCACAAGCAGAATCGCGGGACGGTGAAAAAAGAGGTGCCGGCGAGCGACGGCACGTCGGAAAAACACCGGCACCTGTGGAATCTACTTGCCGCCGTTCGGGTCCATCGTCGAGCCAAGGTCAGAAGTGGGCAGGACGGGCGGCTGAGACTTGCCATCGGGGTCCATGGTCGACCCCAGCCGCGCGAGGAGGCTTTCCACCTTTGCCCATGTCCGGCTCGCAAGGCTCGCAGCCGGAGGCTTGGGGGCCTTCTGGCCGTGGCGGTCGGCGGCCAGGAGGGAGGACGAGGCAAAGAGAAGAAGGACCAAAACAAGGCAGGCACTGCGAGAGCAGGGCAAACGGGCCATACCAACCCCTTTCGAAAGCGGCGTCTCTCTTGCCCCGGCATGGAGTAGAGGGCCGTTCCACGGGATACAGTGCGCCCAATTGGGTTCTTTCTCCCACTTGTCGTTGGAAGTGGGAACATGTGGACCTCGTATCGACAGATCCTGGAGAGGGGCAGCGAACAAAGCGGTCCCCGAGTACATCGGGAACCACTCCTTTCTCTCTAAATCGAGATCGACCGGCGGAGGGCGAGAGGAGCGCGCCGCACGACAGGTCAGCGTAAGCAGATATGGCGCAGCTCCGCGACTTTGGGCCAGCGTAAGCAGATACGGCCCAGATCCCGAGACTCTGGGCCAGAGTAAGCAGATACAGCTCAGCTCCCGGGACTTTGAGTCAGCGTAAGCAGATACGGCGCAGCTCCCGAGACTTTGGGCCAGCGTAAGCAGATACGGCCCAGCTCCCGGGACTTTGGGCCAGCGTAAGCAGATATGGCTCAGCTCCCGGGACGACAGGGAGACTCACGATCTGTCAGCGGAGTTTCTGAAACGCGAAGCTGGATTCATCCACGGTGCAGAGCGACGCTCACGATCCGCCAGCTGCCCCCAAGCCGGTCTACCCCTCCCTCTCCCACCCCGGGCACGCCCACACCGGCAGCGGCGGATAGCGCAGGAACCGGGGATCGACGTCCGCCAGCTGGCAGCGCAGGAAGACGCTCCTCGCCGAGGCCTTGATCTCGCGATGCACGCAGGTGGCGCAGAGGCCTGCGGAGGCACCCAGGCGGGTCAGGGGATCCTCCGGATCTTCTGTCATGGGACGCTCCTGGGGGCCTCGACCGGCGTGGCTTCCTTGCCCAGGTTCGGTGGGGCCTCCTCCGTAGGGGCCGGGGGCGAGAGCGATCCCATCGCCGTGGGACCGACGACGATCAGGGTGTCGCCGGGGAGGAACTGGGTGTCGCCGGTCGGGATCACCCGGGCGTCGTTCTGGCGCTTGATCTCGATCACCCGCGCTCCCACCGTCTGCGGCAGGCGGGCCTCGGCAAGGGTCTTGCCCACCAACTCGGGCGGCAACGGCACCATGCGGAGCGAGAAGTCGGGCGGCAGCTCCACGTAGTCGCGGCTGGGCTGCGAGTCCTTGCTGGAGACGAAGGTGGCGAGGAGGGCGGGCCTCCCCAGCACCTCCTGGGCGTAGACCGCGAGCAGGTCGCGCTTGGCGAGCACGCCGAGGAATTTGCCCTCCTTGTCGACCACCGGCAGACGCTCGAAATCGCTCACCGCGAAGGCCTCGGTGGCACGGTGGAGACGCTCGTCCGGGCGGATCACCTGGGTCACCGGGAGCATCAGGTCGTGCGCCACGACCGCGGTCAGGTTCTCCGGGTTCTCCAGGGCGTACTTGATGTCGTGGAGCGAGATCGCCCCCAGGAGGTGGTGGTCCGAGGAGACCACGAAGAGCCGCTGCCGCCGCGCGTTCAAGAAACGGTCGACCACCCGGCGGTAGTCGTCGCCGGGATGGAGGACGTCGGGGTCGGGACGGGCCAGGTCGGAGGCCTTGAGCGCCGCGAGCACCGCCTCCTCCATCCGCCAGGCGACCTCGACTCCGCGGCGGTGGAGGGACGCGGTGTAGATCGAATAGGGGTAGAGGGCGCTCGCCGCCAGGCTGGAGACGATCGAGGCGAGCATCAGGGGGAGGATCAGGTCATAGTTGCCGGTGAACTCGAAGAGGATGAGGATGGCGCTGATCGGCGCGTGGCTGGTGCCGGCGGCGATGGCGGCCATGCCCACCGCGGCGTAGGCCCCCGAGGTGGCGGTCGAGGCCGGCCAGAGGGCGTGGATCCAGTGCCCATAGGCGCCGCCCACCAGCGAGCCGACGAAGAGCGACGGGGTGAACATCCCGCCGGCGCCGGCGCCGCCGCTGCCGGCGGTGAGCGCGGTGGCGAGGAGCTTGTAGAGCGGGAGCGTCAAGAGGAGGACGAGCGGCAGGTGGTCGTGGAGGGCCAGGGTGATGGTCTCGAAGCCGTTGCCGTAGACGTAGGGGACGTAGATCCCCAGGGCGCCGACCAAAAGCAGGCCGAGGAGCGGCTGGACCGCGGCGGGGAGGCGCAGGCGGGCAAAGCTGCGGTCGGCGCCGTGAGTGGCGAAGATGAAGAGCACCGAGGCGAGGGCGCCGACCAGGCCGAGGCCGGTGTAGGCGAGGAGCTCCCAGCCGGAGACCAGCGCGTAGTCGGGGGTGGCGTAGATGGGCGCCGGGCCGCGGAAGCTCCGCGCGATCACCGTCGAGATCACCGAGGAGACGACGATCGGGCCGAAGATCTCCAGGGCGAAGTTGCCGAGGATGACCTCCATGGCGAAGAGGGCGCCGCCGATCGGGGTGTTGTAGATGGCCGCCATGCCGGCGGCGGCGCCGCAGCCGAGGAGGATCTTCACCCGCTGCGGGGCGAGGCCGAAGCGCGACCCCAGCCAGGAGGAGACCATCGCCCCCAGGCCGATCATCGGCCCCTCGCGGCCGAGCGAGCCGCCGCTCCCCACCGTCGCCACCCCGGCGAGGGCGGTCAAGAGGACCGGCCGCGGCTCGACCCGGCCATTCTTGAGCGCCACCGACTCGATGAGGCTCGACGTGCCGTGCCCGCGGACCGACGACCGGCCGAGCCAGACGATCAGCCCGACGAGGACGCCGCCCACCCCCAGTGCGACGAGCTTCCGCCACCAGGTGGCGCGGGTGGCGGCGGCGAGCAGGCTCTGGGCGTGGCCCCAGAGGAGGTCCTGGAGACCTTTGGTACCGGCGCTGACGAGGAGACCCAGGACGCCGGCGAGGACCCCGGTCAGCGGAATGAGGAGGAAGAAGAGGCGGTCCTCCCGGGTGGCGAGGCCGAAACGGCGGGCGAGGGTGAAGTCGAGGGAGCGGTACTGCGCCCGGAGCCGCTCCAGAAACCCGCGGAAGCCCTTCCCCATGGGGGAGCAATCTATCAGCACCCGTCCGTGACGAAGAAAATTCGCAGGACCCCCTTGCAAATCTTACCAAATTGCGATAGATGTATGCCTGCAAGCTCCCCACCGGGAATCCGCCGACGAGCATTCGCCGCCGACGCGATCCCCAACCCATGGCGGACGTCGTCCGCCCCGCGGTACCACCCTCCTGATACCGCGGCTTGCAGTCTAGGCCGCGCGCCAGACCCGAGGGGGACCGGAAAGCCGGTTCCCCTTACCTTTCTGGCTGGGAGAGCTCGACCCGCGGCAGGTCCCGCACCGCCGGCAGCAGCCCGAAGCCGTCCGCCGCCTCGACCGCGGTGAGGATGGCATGGGCGACGGCCTGTTCGGCGAGGACCCCGATCTGGTTGACGTGGGCGGGGCGCTCGCCCAGGGCGAGGGCGACGATCAGGTCGCCGTCGTAGAGGGTGAGGGCGGGGGAGAGCGCGCGGTGGAGGCCGCCGAAGGCCATCTGGCAGACCTTGAGGAGAGCGGCCTTGCCGAGGGCGGCGTCGGTCATCACCACCGCCAGGGTGGTGTTCCCCTCCCAGGGGTGGGGGCTCTCGGGCGGCAGGGCGGCGAGCACCCGGTCGGCGCCCACCAGGTCGAGGCGGTCGGGGGCCGAGCGGCAGCCGGCGACGATCCGGCCGGAGGCCCCCTCGCGCACGTCGCGCACGTCGCCGAAGGCGTTGACCGCCACCGCCGCGGCGACCGTCGGTCCGCCTGGAACGGCAAGGCTGGCGAAGCCGAAGCCCCCCTTCATGCCGCGCTCCGGCCCCAGGGCCTTGCCCACCGTGGCGCCGGTGCCCGCGCCGACGCTCCCCACGGCCACCTCTCCAGCGGCGGCGGACGCCAGAGCGGCCTCGACCACCGCCGGGCCGGGCGGCAGGGCGGAGCCGCCGAAGGCGAGGTCGAAGAGGATGGCGGTGGGGACCACGGGGACCGGCCGGATGCCGGTCTGGAAGCCGTAGCCCCCCCGCGCCAGGTGCGCCACCACCGGATCGGCGGCGGCGAGGCCGAAGGCGCTGCCGCCGGCGAGGACCACGGCGTGGACCCGGCTCGACAGGTGGAGGGGGGAGACCAGAGAGTCGAACTGGCGGGTGCCGGTCGCCGAGCCGCGCACCTCGGCCGCCGCCAGCACTCCCTCCGGGCAGAGGATCACGGTCACCCCGGTCTTGCCGGCGAGGTCCGTGCCGTGCCCGAGGGTGATGCCGGGGAGGGTGAGGGCGCGCGACGGCGTGGGGAGAGGGGGCGGGAGGGGGGCGGTGGGCATGGGGTGGGATTCTACAGATATGCTGTGCGCCGCCTTGGGGCGGCTGCCCATAGGCGCTGACGTAGTACCCGCGCAGGGCAGGCACAGGGGCACGGCCCCTACCTGCCCTGCGCTACCTTCATCTCCGGAAGCGAACGGTCCGAGGTAGGGCAGCGTAGGGGCCGTGCCCCTGTGCCTGCCCTGCCCTCGGTGTGCGAGATCGATCGGAGGTGTACGGTAAAGTTAGCCGACCCATGCGCCACCTCCTGCCCTCCCTCCTCACCCTCCTCACCCTGGGGCTCCTCGCCGGGCTCTGGCTGCAGCTGCCGGGGGCCAATGGGCCGCCGGAGTGGCGGTGGGAGTACCGGTCCGCCGGCCTCGCCGCGGCCGGGGTGCCGATCCTCCTGCTCGGCCTGCTCCTGATCGCCGCGGCCTTGGCGAGGGGTGGCCGCTTCGCCGGCTCCCGACCGGGCCTTGCCCTCCTCGTCCTCCTCGGCCTGGGGCTCACCCTGGCGGTCGTTCAGGCCCAGCCGGGCGGGTTCGGCCGGGTGCTCCAGTCGCTCGTCTCCCGCCACAGCTTCAGCTATGTCTTCGATGCCGGAGTGGCGCCGCCCACCCGGGAGCTCCTCGCCGACTACCCGGCGGCGAGCGCCCTCCTCGACCTCCACTCGCGGACCCATCCGCCCGGTCCCCTCCTCCTGGTGCGCGGCCTGGATGCTCTCACCCGCCGCCTGCCCTTGCCGGAACCGGGCGAGGGAGGCATCGCGGCCGCGGCCCGGGACGCCATGGCCCACGAGGTCTCCCGCGCCCGCGATCGTGGCCGACCCGCTCCGGCGGTGCCGCCCGGCCCGTGGTCCCTGGTGGTCCTGGGGCTTCTCCTGCCGGCCCTCTCCGCCCTCACCGCCTGGCCGCTCCATCGCCTGGCCCGGAGCTGGGGGCTGCCGCCCGCGGCCGCGGCCTTGGCCGTCCTCCTCTGGCTGCTCACCCCGGCGCGTTCGCTCTTCACTCCGTCGCTCGACCAGGCCCTGCCGCTCCTCCTGGTGGGAGCGGCGGCGCTCGCCGCGGCCGGCGGCCGGGCGACGGCGGTGAAAGCGGTCGCGGCCGGACTGCTTGCCGCGGCCGCCTGCTTCCTGAGCTACGGCTGCCTCGCCACCCTCCCCTGGCTCGCCCTCGTGGCCCTGGGAGCGGGAAGGGAGGAGAGCCGCGAAGAGGCACCCCTCTGGCGGCCCGCCTCGTTACGCCGGCCGGCGCTCCTCGGAGTCGGATTTCTGCTCCCCTGGCTCGTCCTCGCCCTGGCGACCGGCTACGCCCCGTGGCGGGACTTCCGGATCGCCATCACCGCCCATCGGGCGATGGCGGTGGTGACCCGGAGCTATGCGACCTGGGTGGGGTGGAATCTCTACGACTTCGTCCTGCTCGCCGGCCCCGCCATGGTGGCGCTGGCGCTCGCCGCCCTTTGGCCGGAGCCGGTGGATCCGCCCCGGCCGGCGCGCGCGTTCCGACTGGGGCTCTGGGGGTTCTGGGGGCTCCTCCTGCTCCTCGACCTCTCGGGGAGCGTACGCGGCGAGGTGGGGCGGATCTGGCTCTTCTTCATGCCCTTCGCCGCCCTGTTCGCCAGCGGAGAGCGCCGGTCGGGGCCGGCCCCGGCGCTCCTCCTCGCCCTGCTTCAGCTGGCGCTTCTCTACTCCCTCGCCGCCAACCTGGTCTTCGTCAGCTGACCGCCTACTGCGGCGTCAGCACCACGTGCAGGTTCGAGAAGCTCCAGCCGATCGGCGGCGCGTAGGCGCCGTCGGCGATGCCGCTCTGGCCGAAGTCGACCCGCAGCGGGTGCGCGGCATCCTGGGCGGAGAGGTCCAGGTGCTGGGCCGGGCCGGAGATCGTATAGATCACCTTACCGCCCTGGATGGCGTCGAGCGAGACCGTCTGCGTCGGGATGTCGTAGGTGATCCGGACGTGATAGGCCTGGTTCTGCTTCCACGGCCCGTCGGTCTTGACCAACACGTCCGTGACGCCCAAGTCCAGGGTCGTCTTCGAGTTCCGGTTGACGATCTGGACGCCGTAGTAGAGCACCCGCAGGTTGCGGTCGGCGTGCGGCCGGCGCAGCGAGGTCACCCCGGTGAAGAGGAGCGTGGGGAAGGTGCCGATGTGCATGTCGTACTCGATCACCGCCCGCTGGTAGGGGACGCCGAACGCGGTGGGCAGGTCGTAGGCGGCGTACGAGTTGTTCTCGCGGGCGTTGAGGAAGGTGCCGGTGACGTTGTAGACGACGCTGCCGGCGCCGCCACCGCCGCCACCCCCACCGTTCCCGCCGCCACTGCCGCCGGTCCCCGGCACCAGGTCGCCGATCAGGGCCATGGAGGGCGAGATGTAGCTGGTCTCCGGGCCGCCGGCCCGATAGGCCACCGCGTAGGCGTAGAACGGCTGGTCGCAGGTCACCTGGAAATGGGTGTCGGCGATCTGCGTCTCGCCGAGCGCCGCCAGGGCATCGGCGAAGGCGCGCTGAGAGAGCGGCAGAAGGGTGAGGATCGCGGTCTGGGCGATCTGGGTGTTGTTGGCGCGGAAGGCGCCGAGGGTGCACTGGGTCGACTGCCGCGACAGGTTGAGGATCAGGAAGTCGGAGATCGCGCCGTGGCTGGTGCGCTCGATCCCCTGGAGGTCGATGAAGGTGTTCGCCGCCGCCGCGTTGTCCTGGCCGACCATCGGCACGTTGGCGGTGGAGAGAAGGGTGCCGTTGGCGGGGTTCACCGCCTCGATCCGCGCCGTGACCACGAGCTGCGGCGCGCCGGAGATCTCGAGCATGCCGAGCTTGCCGGCCGGGGCGAGGTTGGTGAGCACGACCGTCGCGCCCGGGCCGACGCTGATCCCGCTGGTCGGATCGGGATCGGGCAGCTTGCCGCCGTCCGTCCCTCCCTCGATGAAGAGGGCGGTGAAACGGCGCACCGTCGCACCGGTGTTGGTCACCCAGACCTTGGTCCGGTAGGTCGTCCCGCCGATCGTGCGATTGCTGGCGTAGGGGACGAAGACCTCGCCGGCCGAGAGGGGGGTAAGGGCCCCCAGGGAGAGGAGACCGGACAGGAGAAGACCCAGGGCGAGCGTGCGTTTCATCGGCGGAGAACCTCCTGAAAAACGGCGCGACGAACGGGCGGACTTGTCAGTCCAACATATTTGCTGGTAACTATTGTAGGACAGGTTCCCGGAGGGTGCAACCGAAAGTGTGCAATTGCCCTCGCCCGCGAGTAGAGAGGCCGGCGCAATTCAGCTAGACTACTGCGCCGCCGGCCGTCTGTAGGCCCTTCGCCCTGACAGGAATCGAGAAAAGAGCATGCCGAACGAGGTACGAGAGCCGTCTGCCGTCATCTGGGACTGGCGCCGGGAGGACGATCCCGGGGCGCGCGCCCAGGAGGCCGCCGCGGCGCGCAAGCGGGGGCTCCTGGGCGGGGCGATCGGCCTCGTCGCCGCCGTCGTCGTCCATCACTTCCGGCCCACGGCGGGCCTGGTGATCGGCGGCATCGCTCTGCTTTTCCTCGTGATCGCCCTCGCCGCCCCGCTCACCCTCTATCCCCGGCTGATGCGGCTCTTCGATCTCTTCGCCCACGGCGTGGGCACCGCCGTCACCTGGGTCCTGATGACCGTCCTCTACTATCTCTTCTTCCTGCCCGCCGGGCTGGTGCTCAAGGCGGCGCACAAGCTCGCCATCACCACCGGCTTCGATCGCGCCCAGGCCACTTACTGGACGGCGGCGGACGATCGCGGCCGTGCTCCCGAAGCCTACCGGAAGCAGTTCTAGATGAAGCTTCTGGGAATCAGCTGCTTCTACCACGACGCGGCGGCCTGCCTGATCGACGACGGTCGCATCGTCGCCGCGGCCCAGGAGGAGCGCTTCACCCGCATCAAGCACGATGCCGACTTCCCGGTGAACGCGGTGCGCTACTGCCTGGCCGAGGGCGGCGTGACGGGAACCGGGAACGGTGGGAGCGGAGCGAAGCTCGACGGCGTGGTGTTCTACGACAAGCCGCTGCTCAAGTTCCATCGCATCCTGGAGACCTACCTCGCGGTCGTTCCCCGGGGGCTGCGCTCCTATGTCCAGGCGGTGCCGCTCTGGCTCAAGGACAAGCTGTGGATTCCGCCGCAGATCGAGGAGGCCCTGGAGCGCTGTGGAATCGGCGGCGTTGGAGGCAGGAACGGCGACCGGCCGGAGATCTACTTCACCGAGCACCACGAGTCGCACGCCGCCTCCGCCTACTACCCCTCCCCCTTCGACGAGGCGGCGGTCCTGACGCTCGACGGCGTCGGAGAGTGGGCGACGACGACCATCGGGGTGGGCGAGAAGGAGCGCCTGCGGCTGGTCGAGGAGATCAAGTTCCCGCACTCCCTGGGGCTCCTCTACTCGGCCTTCACCTACTTCACCGGCTTCAAGGTCAACTCGGGCGAGTACAAGCTGATGGGCCTCGCGCCCTACGGCAGCGGGCGCTACGCCGACGTCATCAAGCGCGAGCTGGTCGATATCAAGGACGACGGCTCCTTCCGGCTCAACATGGACTACTTCGGCTACATGGACGGCCTGGCGATGACCAACGGCCGCTTCGCCGACCTCTTCGGCGGACCGCCGCGGGAGCCGGAGTCGCCCATCGGCCGGCGGGAGATGGACCTCGCGCGGTCGATCCAGGAGGTGACCGAGGAGATCGTCCTCAAGCTCGCCCGCCACGCCCGCGAGCTGACCGGCAAGAAATACCTCTGCCTGGCCGGCGGCGTGGCGCTCAACTGCGTGGCCAACGGCATTCTCCTGCGCGCCGGGATTTTCGACGACCTCTGGATTCAGCCCGCGGCGGGCGACGCCGGCGGGGCGCTGGGGGCGCCGCTCGCCTACTGGCACAACGCGCTGGGGAAGCCGCGCACGGTGGCCACGGGGAATGCCGGCGATCCCGGCCACCCCGGTCGCGACGCCATGCGCGGCGCCTACCTGGGTCCCGAGTTCAGCCGGGAGCAGATCCGCGCCTTCCTGGACGCCAAGGGATTCCCCTACGAGGAATTGGCCGACGCCGACTGGGCGCCGCGGATCGCGCAGATCATCGCCTCGGAGAACGTGGTGGGCCTCTGCCACGGGCGGATGGAGTTCGGGCCGCGCGCCCTGGGGAACCGCTCGATCGTCGGCGACGCCCGCTCCCCCAAGATGCAGTCGGTGATGAATTTGAAGATCAAGTACCGGGAGAGCTTCCGGCCGTTCGCTCCCAGCGTCCTCGAGGAGCGGGTGTCCGACTACTTCGAGCTCGACCGCCCCTCCCCCTACATGCTGCTGGTGGCCGACGTGGTCGAGAAGCGGCGGGTGGCGAAGCAGGGGGACGAGGAGAACCTGCCGCTCGTCGAGTGGGTGAACCGGCCGCGGTCGGACGTCCCGGCGATCACCCACGTCGACTATTCGGCCCGCATCCAGACCGTGTCGCGCGAGGAGAACCCGCGCTACCACGCGTTGATCTCCGAGTTCGAGCGCCTGACCGGCTACGGGGTGATCGTCAACACCAGCTTCAACGTGCGCGGCGAGCCGATCGTCTGCACCCCGGAGGACGCCTACCGCTGTTTCATGCGGACCGAGATGGACTACCTGGTGCTCGGCCCCTTCCTCGTCGACAAGAAGGCGCAGCCGCAGCTCGAGGACAGGCAGGACTGGCGGCAAGAGTACAAGCTGGACTAGGCTTCGGCGGCTCCGGCCGCGGTGTTTTTCCAGCCCCGAAGGGGCGAAGGTGGGTAGCCTGGGGCGCAAGCCCCAGGTAGAGAGGAAGGAAAAAGGATAGCCCCGAAGGGGCGACGGTAGTTCGGCGTCAGAGCTACCGCCGCCCTTTCAGGGCTCTCGATTTCTGGAAACTCTCCTGACCTGGGGCTTGCGCCCCAGGCTACCGACCCCCCGCCCCTTCGGGGCAAAAAGAAGGAAGAAAGAGTTTCGTCAGGAAGGTCATCAGAAGGAGAGTTTCTATGCGCAGGCTCGGCTATGTGGGCTCCATGCTGGGGCAGATCTGGGATTTCGCCAAGCACAACAAGGTCTACTGGATCGTGCCCTTCGTGCTGATCCTCGGCCTGGTGATCCTCCTCGTGGTCACCAGTCAGGCGACCGCGCCGTTCATCTACACGCTGTTCTAGGAGCGGGTTTGGCCGCCCGCTCCCGCCTCGGCCGGCTGGCCCTGCTCCTGGTCTCGGTCGCCCTGACCCTGGGGCTGGCCGAGGTGGCGCTGCGGATCGCGGGGATCTCCAATCCCAACTTCTACCGCCCCGACCCGGATCTCGGCTGGGGGCTCACCCCCGGCGCTTCGGGGTGGTGGAAGAAGGAGGGGAACGCCTTCATCCGCATCAACGCGGACGGCGAGAGGGACCTCCCCCATCCTCTGGAGAAGCCGCCCGGCACTCTCCGCATCGCGGTTTTGGGCGACTCCTGCACCGAGGCCCTCCAGGTGCCGGTCGAGGCGACCTTCTGGGCGCTCCTGCCGGCGGAGCTGCGCAGCTGTCCCACGCTGGCCCATCGCAAGGTCGAGACTCTCAACTTCGGGGTCTCCGGCTACGGCACGGCGCAGGAGCTGCTCGCCCTGCGCACCCGGGTGTGGAAGTACCACCCGGACCTCGTCCTCCTCGCCTTCTACACCGGCAACGACGTGCGCAACAACTACCGTCCCCTGGAGCAGGACCCGCTGCGCCCCTACTTCGTGCTCCAGGGCGGCCGCCTCGCCCTGGACGACGCTTTCCGCACCTCCCCCGGCTACCGGGCGCGGCAGACCGCCGCCGCCCGCCTCCTCTACGCCGCCTTCAACCGTTCGGCCGTCCTCCAGGTCGGCAAGATGGCGAAGACCGCCGCCGACAACCTGGTGGGGGCCTACAAGGCGAAGCGGGTGACGACGCAGGTCATCGAGGAGCTGGGTCTCGACAACGCCGTCTACTCCCCGCCCGGCAACGCCGACTGGCGGGCGGCCTGGGAGGTGACCGAGGCGATGCTCCGCCAGATGGGGGAAGAGGTGAAGGCGCACGGGGCGCGCTTCGCCGTCGTCACCCTGACTGACGGCATCCAGGTCCACCCCGATCTGAAGAAGCGTCAGCAGTTCGCTCATCAGCTGGGGATCGCCGACCTCTTCTACCCCGACGAGCGGATCCAGCAAGCCGGCGCGGCCGCCGGCATCCCGGTCCTCAACCTCGCCCCGCCCCTCGCCGACTATGCCGCCAGAACCGGCCGCTTCCTCCACGGCTTCCCCAACACCAAGCCTGGGGAGGGGCACTGGAACGCCGAAGGGCACCGGGTGGGGGCGCGGGTGCTGGGGCCGTGGTTGTGCGATCTGCTGCGGTGATCCGAGCCGCCCACAGCTTGCCCCCCTCCCCGCCCCGGGCGTAGGATCAGGCTCCGATGTCGGTCCCCGGCCGCCGGCCACCTCTGCTGTTCCTCCTCCTGGCTTTCGCGGCGCTCGTTCCGTCCGCGTCGCTCCCGGCTGCCGCCGCCAAGCCTGCCGCGGCGACGAAAGCGCCGGAGCCCATCCCGGAGGACCTCGCTCCCCGGCACCGTGACTTCCTCGTGCTCGCGGGACCGCTGATGAGCCCCAAGGAGCGCGCGGCCTTCCTGGCGCTCAAGCAGGACTACCAGCGGGACGCCTTTGTTCGCAAGTTCTGGCAGGTGCGCGATCCCTTCCCGCAGACCGCGGTCAACGAGTTCCAGGAGCGCTGGGAGGGACGGGCGCGGCTGGCGCGTGAGAAGTACGGCAACCTGACCGAGGACCGCTCCCGCATCCTGCTGTGGAACGGCGAGCCCGCCCACACCTTCCAGTCGCACTGCTCCGAGATCTTCCTGCCGCTCGAGATCTGGACCTACGACAAGAACGAATTCAGCCGCACCGGCTTCAGCCTGGTCTTCGTCCAGACCGCGGGCTCGACCTGGCGGCTGTTCTACCCGAGCGAGGGGATCAGCGCCCTCCTCGCCTTCGACGTGCGGACCCGCTATCCCCAGGGTCCCACCCCGGACCTGATCGAGGGCTCCTGCGCCCAGGGGAGCGACATCGTGAGCGCCCTGGGCAGCACGCTCGACTGGTCGCGGGTCGAGGAGAAGGTCAAGCTCGTCCCCCAGGTGGGTGAGGAGTGGCTCTCGACCTTCTCCGCCTACTCGACCGACCTCCCCACCGGCGCCACCGCCTTCCCGGCCCAGCTCGCCTGGACCTTCCCCGGCCGCTACGGCAACCGGACCGTCGTCCAGGGGCTCCTCTCGGTGCCCAAGGACGAGGTGCGGACGGCGAAGACCGCAGATTTCGAGTCCTACGACTTCGTCATCGACGGCGAGGTGCTGCGCAAGGAGGAGCTGTTCGAGCACTTCCGCTACCGCTTCACCCTGCCGGTCAAGGAGGCCGAGGCGCAGCTCCAGGAGGGGCGCATCCCCCTCGTCTTCCAGCGCTACCTGCGCCCCGGCCCCTACACCCTGATCGTCAAGATCGAGGACGTGGGGGGCAAGCGCTACTTCCGCGACGAGCGCGAGCTCGACGTGCCGGCCGGCGCCACCCTGCCGCCGCCGGCGGCGACCGCCCCGGGCCCGGTGGCCGCCGTTCCCGGCAACCCGGCCGGTCCGGCCGACCCGCTGGCCGAGGCCAACGCCTCGCTGCACGCGGGCGACCAGACCATCCGCCTCCTGGCGCCGCCCGAGGGGCTGATGACCGGCAAGGCGCGGGTCGAGGCGGTGACCACCGGAGAGGGGATCGCCCGCGTCACCTTCCTGTTGAACGGCAAGCCGGTCCTCTCGAAGGCCCGCCCGCCCTACAGCGTCGAGCTCAGCCTGGGCGAGCAGCCGAAGATCCACGCTTTGAAGGCGGTGGCCCTGGGACCGGGGGGCGAGGAGCTGGCCCAGGACGAGGTGTTCCTGAACGCCGGCCCGCACCGCTTCTCGCTCCGCCTGATCGAGCCGCAGCCGGGCAAGACCTACCGCCAGAGCCTGCGCGCCCAGGCCGAGGTCAAGGTGCCGGAGGGCGAGGCGCTCGAACGGGTCGAGTTCTACTTGAATGAAACCAAGGTCGCGACCCTCTACCAGCCCCCCTTCGCCCAGCCGATCGTCCTGCCCCCCGGCGACAAGGTGACCTATGTGCGCGCCGTGGCCTACCTGGCGGACGGCGGCAACTCGACCGAGGACACGGTGCTCGTCAACTCTCCCCTCGCCGGGGAGAAGGTGCAGGTCGACCTGGTCGAGCTCTACACCTCGGTGGTCGACCGCCGGGGACGGCCGATCCAGGGGCTCGGGAAGACCGACTTCAAGGTGATGGAGGACGGCGCCGAGCAGCAGGTCCGCCGCTTCGACCTGGTCAAGGACGTGCCGATCTACGCCGGCGTCCTCTTAGACACCTCGGGCTCGATGGACACCTCGCTCGCCGAGGCGGTCAAGGGCGCCCTGGGCTTCTTCGACAAGGTGCTCACCCCCAAAGACCGGGCGGTGGTGGTCACCTTCGCCGACAAGCCGAACCTGGTGGTCAAGTTCACCAACAACCGCGAGGTCCTGGCCGGCGGCCTCGCCAACCTGACCGCCGACGGCAACACCTCCCTCTACGACAGCCTGGTCTACACCCTCTACCTGTTCGGCGGCATCAAGGGGAAGCGGGCGATCGTCATCCTGACCGACGGCAAGGACGACAAGAGCCGCTACAAGTTCTCGGAGGCCCTGGAGTACGCCCGCCGCACCGGCGTCTCCATCTACGCCATCGGCCTGGGGCTCAACACCCAGGACGCCGACGTCCGGCTGAAGCTGGAGAAGCTGGCCGAGGAGACCGGGGGAAGGCACTTCTTCATCGAGAGGGCGGCGGAGCTCGACACCGTCTACAAAGAGATCGAGAGCGAGCTGCGCAGCCAGTACCTGCTGGCCTACGAATCTTCCCAGGGCGGCTCGAGCGGTCCCGGCAAGGACCGCTTCCGCATCATCGAGGTGAAGGTCGACAAGCCCGGCCTGACCGCCAAGACCCTGCGCGGCTACTATCCGTAAGCCGCCGTACGCCGCTCCCCCGACACCGCTTGCGCGATTCCTCCGCCCTCCCTGCCCTGGTCCTGGCCTCCGCCTCGCCGCGCCGCCGCGAGCTGCTGGGCGGGCTGGGGGCGGTTTTCGCCGTCCGGCCGGTGGACCTCGACGAGACCCCGCGGCCGGGCGAGGCGCCGCGCGACTATGTTCTCCGCCTGGCGATCGAGAAAGCGGCGGCGGGGGCGCGCTCGACCCCGGAGGACGGCGGGGAGCTGGTGCTCGCGGCCGATACCACGGTGGTCTTGGACGGCGAGATCCTGGGCAAGCCGCAAGACGAGGCGGACGCCCGGCGCATGCTGGGGAGGATCGCCGGGCGCGAGCACCTGGTGCTCACCGGGGTGGCGCTCCATGAGAGCAGGGCGGCCGGGGAGCCCCGCCGGGCCTCGACGGTCGAGACCTCGCGGGTGCGGATGGCGCCGATGAGCGAGGAGGAGATCGCCGGGTACGTGGCGACCGGCGAGCCGCTCGACAAGGCGGGCTCCTACGCGGTGCAGGGGCTGGGGGCGCTCTTCGTCGAGGAGGTTTTCGGCAACTATACGAACGTCGTGGGGTTGCCGCTCCCCGCGACCCGCCGGCTGTTCGCGGAGCTGGGCTACGACCTGCGGCAGTTCAGCCGATCCTTCAGCCGCCGAACTTGATCGGGTCGCCCAGCTCGTCGAGCGCGAAGTTGGCCATGATCTGGTGGCCGTTGAAGTCGAGGACGCGCATGTCCTGCTCGGTCTCCAGGTCCTTCGAGACGTTGGCATAGGAGTGCTCGTAGCGCGCCCGGACCGCCTCCAGGTCGACCTCGTAGGCGATGAACTTGTCGATCCCCTTGTAGCGGAGCTTGGAGACCAGGCGCTCGTCGGTGAGCTTGGGATAGGTCGACAGCACCAGGATCGGGCCGCTCCCGGTAAAGATGAGGTACGCCCGCGGGGCAGACTTCGGCATCGTCTCTTCCTCTCCTCGAAGCGCTCAGGAACCTGGAGTCAAACTACCCTCCAGGGTGCGGAGCTGTCAATGGAGGGGGGTGGCCCTGGGATAGAGTCCCCCCATGGGAATCGCCGTGGTGCTCGTGCGGCCGCGCGAGGAGGGGAACGTGGGGTCGGCGGCGCGGGCCATGGTCAACATGGGGCTCGACCGGTTGATCCTCGTCGAGCCGGCGCCGGAGCTCGGCCGGGTGGCCACGGCTTTCGCCGTGGGAGCGGGAGCGGTGCTCCGCTCCGCCCGGCGGGCGGCCTCGGTCGCCGCGGCGCTCGCCCCCTTCGGCCGGGTGATCGGGACCACCTCGGCGCGCGACCGGCGGCTCGGGGTGCCGCTCCTCACCGCCCGCGAGCTGCCGGGCTTCCTGGCCGAGGACCCGCCCGGCACCGAGACCGCCCTCCTCTTCGGCCCCGAGGTGGGGGGGCTGACCAACGAGGAGCTCGCCTTCGCCTCCGCCGTGGTGACCGTCCCCTGCGCTCTCGCCCAGCCGACGCTCAACCTCGCCCAGGCGGTCCTCGTACTCGCTTATGAGCTGCACCTGGCGAGCGGCGCCGCGCCGGC
>Ga0137403_10000905_pt1 | contig 37815 bp, 37 predicted proteins | sample CZOMad2_1_16fung_FD_122057 | JGI IMG/M metagenome (GOLD analysis project Ga0137403, IMG submission 122057) | Vadose zone soil fungal communities from Angelo Coast Range Reserve, California, USA - CZOMad2_1_16fungal (Hybrid Assembly) | ecosystem: Environmental > Terrestrial > Soil > Vadose zone...
GTCCGCGGCCGGGCCACTCGCCGCCCTGGCTGCCGATGATGACCTTGTCCTTGACGAAAAGCGGCGCGCCGGTGAAGCCGACGGTGAGCTTCTGGGAGTCAATGAGCTTGGTGTCCCAGGCCGGAGTGCCGGTCTTCATGTCGAGCGCGATCAGCCGGCCGTCGACCGTGCCGACGTAGAGGTTGCCCCCGCCCACGGCCATGCCGCGGTTGTAGGGCGAGTGGGTCTGGCGGGCGACCAGATCCTCGTCGAGTTCGGGTGTGTAGGCCCACTTCACTTCGCCGGTAGCGCCGTCGAGCGCGTAGACTTTGCTGTAGGAGCCGGAATAGTAGAGGACGCCATCGACCGCCAAGGGCATCGACTGGACGCCGCGCGTCGTGCGGCCGGGTTGATGGATCCACGCCACCTTCAATTGACCGACATTTTTTGTGTTGATTTGATCGAGCTGGCTATGGTGCCAGCCGTTGAAGCCGCCGTGATAGGTCAGCCAGTCGCCCGGATTCTTCTCCGCATGAAGAATCTTGTCGAAGCTGACGTCGTCGGCGCGCGAAGGGGTCGCGACGGCCACCATCGCCATGATCGCGAGACTGGCAGTCGTCAAAAGAGTCATCCTGCTCAAGCGCATCGTGGATACCCTCCCTCTACTTGCAGTCGTTGCGGCAGCCTTAGGCTGCATCGGTCCGGCAGTCACGCGCCCCGCGATAAGAAAAGGCGGGGCGCTGCCCGACAGGTTGTGCAGGATCTGCGCCGATCACAGGAGCAGATCCATGCGCCGCAGACAGCTAACACGAGTTTTGGTACGATTCCAAGAGGCTGTGATGGCCCGCGGAAACGATAGCCGATTGCGGATTCTGGACGCGTCCGAAACGGTGCGGCTGGCCGAGACAGGTCGCAAATTCGCGCACGCCAACGGACATAGCTTCACCTAATATTGCCACCTCCTGAATCAATCCGGAGATATTGTCGTGCAGATCGGATCGTCCACCGCGGCGCAGACAGGCAAGAATGAGCAGTCGGAGCGCGTAGCGCCGGCCGGCTGGCCGTTGGAGATGCACCGCGTGCTGAAGGGTGCGCAGGTGCGCCAGGTTTCCTATGTTCCCGACGCCGGGCACGCGCAGCTCATCAAGCTGTTCGAGGCCGATCCTGAAGTCTTGTGCAATGTGTTGACGACCGAGGAGGAGGGCATCGCCATCGCCGCCGGCGCCTGGCTCGGGGGTGTGCGCAGCGTGCTGCTGCTGCAGTCGAGCGGCGTCGGCAATTGCATCAACATGTTGGCGCTGGCGACGGTCTCGCGCTTCCCGCTGCTGCTGTTGGTGACGATGCGCGGCGAATGGGCGGAGTTCAATCCGTGGCAGGTCCCCATGGGCCAAGCCACCGAGCCGGCGCTCAATGCAATCGGCGTGCGCACCTTCCGCGCCGACACCCCGTCGGACCTGCTGGAGATCACCGCCTCGGCGGCCACGCTCGCCTTCGAGTCCGACCAGCAGGTCGCCGTGCTGCTGTCCCAGCGCATGCTCGGCGCGAAGAAATGGTGAGGGCGATGGCGAAGCAATCGCACGCTGCGCTCGACCGGCGGGAGGCCGTCGCGGCGCTCCTGAAGGACCGTGGCGATCTTCTCCTCATCACCGGGTTGGGCTCGCCGAGCTATGACGTCCACGCCGCCGGCGACACCGACGCCAACTACTATCTCTGGGGCGCCATGGGCGCCGCCGCGCTGGTCGGTCTCGGCCTCGCGCAGGCCAGGCCCGATCGCAATGTCCTGGTCATCACCGGCGATGGCGAGCAGCTGATGGGACTCGGCGGCCTGGCGACGATTGCTGTCGCCAAACCCAGGAACCTCGTCGTCGCCGTCGTCGACAACGGCCATTTCGGCGAGACCGGCATGCAGGAGAGCCACACCGCCCGCGGCATCGATCTCGCCGAGGTCGCCCGAGCCTGCGGCTTCATCGATGCGCGGACGATCCGCGACCTGACCGACGTCGAGGCCGCGCGTGCCGCTCTGCATCAGGACGCCGACGGGCCACGGCTCTTCCTGCTGAAGGTGAAGGCCGACAACCTGCCGCGCTCGCTGCCGCCGCGCGACGCCGTGCATTTGAAGAACCGCTTCCGCGCCCATCTCGGCTTGCCCGTGAATTGAGGGGAGAACGACAAGAAATGGAAAAGATCGGATTCATCGGGCTCGGACGGATGGGACGGCCGATGGCCTCGAACCTGCGCAAGAAGGGTTTCGAGCTGGTCGTGTACGACGTGAACCCGGAGCCGGTCAGGGTCCTGGAAGCGCTGGGTGCGCGGGCGGCGAACGGCGTTGCCGGCATCGCCCAGGCCAGCGACGTCGTCATCACCATGCTGCCGAGTTCCATCGAGGTCGAGTCGACCGTGCTCAGCGCCGACGGCGTGCTTGCCAACAGCCGCCCCGGCCAGATCGTCATGGACATGAGCACGGTCGAGCCGCAGACCACCGATCGGCTCGCCGCCGCCGCCGCCGCGCGCGGCCTCACAGTCGTCGACGCGCCCGTCGGCCGCTTGGCCGCTCATGCCGACCGCGGCGAATCCCTGTTCATGGTCGGCGCGTCTGAGGCCGACTTCCGGCGCGTGTTGCCGCTGCTGCAGGCGATGGGCACGACGATCCATCATTGCGGCAAGGTCGGCAGCGGCATCCGCACGAAGCTGGTGAACAACTATCTCGCCATCGTGTCATGCCAGTTGAACGCCGAGGCGCTCGCCTTGTCGCAGCGCTTCGGCCTCGATCTCCCGAAGACGCTCGAAGTTCTCTACGGCACGACCGCGACGAACGGGCAGCTGCGCGTGAACTGGCCGAACAAGGTGCTGGCCGGCGATACGACCCCCGGCTTCACCATCGACCTCGCCCACAAGGATCTCTCGATCATCCTGGCGGCATCGCAGACTGCCAAGGTGCCGGCGCCCGTCGGCGCCGCGGCGCGCGAGGTCTTCACGGCGGCCCGCGCCCGTGGCCACGGCGGGGCCGATTTCTCGAGCATCGTCGACGCCTTCTGCGAGATGGCCGGAGTCGAGAAGCCGCGCTTGCCGGCGGGCTGGAAGCCGCCCACATAGCGCGCGGGGTCAGACCAGATCGCGGGCGATCTCTCGGTTCCACTCCTGGGCGAACACGGGGGTCTCGCCCTCGAAGGCGGCGAGGGACTGAAAGACGACAAAGGCGGTAGCGGTGCATGTCAGTTCGATCTTGGCCTCGACGCGCACGCGCCAGTCGCCGCGCTCGCGCTTGATCGTCCAGGCCAGCGCCGCCCGGGCCGACAGCGGATCGTCGCTGGTGATGCTGTAGCGCTCGCTGATCTTCATGCCCGCGGCGATGCCGATGGCGTCGAAGCGCTCCAGGCCGCTGTCATAGTCGCCCGTCATCTCCGCCGTGTCGGTGGCGACGTCGTGGCGCCAGAAGGAGCTGCCGCCTTCCGGCGCGATCGTCGTCATGGATGGCGGCGTCGCTCCTTCGGGCTCGCCGAAAGCCGGAAGTGCTGTATCCTCAGGCCGAGCCGGCCGTTCGGGCAGGGTGAGCACGCTGGCGCCCGTGAAGATCGTCACACCCGCCGCCGCCGGCGAGGGCCAGACGATCGGCCAGTAGCTGGTCGACAGCGCCAATCGCACGCGGTGCCCGGCCGGAAAGCCATAGGCGATATCGTTGAGCTGCAGCCGCACGCGATAGCGCCGTCCGGGTTCGAGCGGCGTCGGCTCCAGGTGCGAGTCCCGGTGCGTCAGGTTGAGAACGCCGTAGGTCACTCGCGCGGACGAGCCGCGTTCATCGACGTCGCACAGCCGGGCCGTGATGAACGCCAGCGGCCGGTCGACCGCCAGTTCCAGTTCCACGGCTGGTGCGCCCAATATCTCGAAGCCTTCCACCAGCGGCGGCGAGTCGAAGACCAGCGAATAGCCGTCGTCGACCTGCTGATCGCTGTCGAGATCGGCGCCGGTGGCGTAGGGGCACCAGGCGCCGGATGCGCGGCCGTTGAATTGCATCGAGCAATGAGTCAGGGCCGCTTCCGCCTCGGGCTCTGCCGCCAGGCGTCCGGGGTTGAGATGGAGACGGCGCGGCAAGATGTTCGGCGAGGGCCAGCGCGTTTCTGCGACCCAGCGCCCCGGCTGCAGGTCGCGCCCGGCCGTGCGCGGGATGGCGTCCTGCATCCAGGCGCGGTAGTGCGGCTCCTCCATGATCCCGGTCTCGATCCCTTTGAGCCACTTGTCCCACCAGCGCAAGGCCTCCTGCAGGAAGCCGATGGCCGGGCCCGGTACACCCAGCAGCGGCCAGCCATGCGCCCATGGCCCGATGAGGCCTTTGCACGGTGCCGTCAAATGGGCGAGCAGCCGCGGCACGGCATTGCGGTAGGCATCGGCCCAGCCGCCGATGGCATAGACCGGGCAGTGGATCGCCGCGTAGTCCTCGCTGACCGAACCGTATTGCCAATAGGCGTCGTGCCGCTGGTGGGCCAGCCACTGCGCCACCCACTCCGGCGTGTTGCGCAGCCGCTCCAGCCAGGTCGCGCGCCAGCGCTCGCCAACGATCGCCGGATCGGGCGGCAGTGCTGCCTGCCCCAGGATCGCCACCCCCCAGACCGCATGCTCGGTCAGCACGCAGCCGCCCATGTAGTGGGCGTCGTCGGCATAGCGGTCGTCGGATGCGCAGATCGTGACGATTGCCGCCAGTTCCGGCGGCTGGCGGGCCGCGATCTGCAGTGCGTTGAAGCCGCCCCAGGACACGCCGATCATGCCGATGCGGCCGGTACACCAGGGCTGCGCCGCGATCCAGGCGAGCGCGGCCACACCGTCGTCGTGCTCCTGGCGCGTGTATTCGTCGCGCAGCAATCCCTCGGATTCGCCGCTGCCGCGGAGATCGATGCGCAGCACGGCGTAGCCATGACCGGCGATGTAAGGCTGCATGATGCCGTCGCGCCAGGCCGTGCCGTCGCGCTTGCGATAGGGGATGTATTCGACGATCGCGGGAACTTGATGTTCTTCGGCGTCGGCGGGGAGCCAGACGCGGGCGGCCAGCCGCACGCCATCAGGCATGGGAATCCACAGATTCTCGATTTCGCGGATCGGGGCCAGTCCGGTCTCGACGATCTTCATTCGGCGCTATCCGAGGGCCGCCCGCTGCAGGCGCACGATTGCCTCGTCGAGGGCTGACAGGAAGCGCGAGCGATCCTGACGCGAGAAGGGCTTCGGACCGCCGGTCACATCGCCCATGGCGCGCAGGTCTGCCATCAGGTTGCGGGTGGCGACGGCCATGCCGATGGAGGCTTCCGTGAAGGCCCTGCCGGTGGGCGCGATGACCGCCGCCCCGGCCTTCACGCAGCGGCTGGCGAGCGGCACATCCGTTGTGATGACGATGGCGCCACGGCTCACACGCTCCGCGATCCAATCATCGGCGGCGTCGAATCCGTCGGCGACGATCACGCGCTCGATCAGAGGGTCGCTCGGGACGGCCATGAAACTGTTGGCGACGACATACACCTTGAGGCGGTAGCGGCCGGCAACCCGATAGACCTCTTCCTTCACCGGACAGGCATCGGCATCGATATAGATCTCGACGGACTCCGACATGAGAAAGACGCTACTGCTGCGGGAAAAGGCCACGGCTATCAGCAAAGAAGGGCTGCCCTCGCGGACAGCCCTTCCATTGTCGAACCGCGTTCCGGCTTCTGACCGGAGAAACGGCGGGTCAGGCGGCGCGAACCTCGATAGAGGCGAGGATCCAGGCCACCGCACTCGACGACCGCGGCATGAGACAATGAGACACTGGATCACCTCCTTTCTATAAGTTGATGGACAGCCATCGTTATAAGCGAGGTCGCACGGTTTTGGAAGATGGAAGAATGGCCCCCCAACCGCCTAGAGGATGGCGTCGACGCTCTCGCGGAACGCCTCGGTGTGGCGATCGACATCCGCCGCCGTGGCCTGCGGGGCCATCAGCGCCATGTTGTGAAAGGGCGTCATGAGGATGCCGCGGTTGAGCGCGGCAAGATGCATGTAGCGGTCGAGCTCGGGATCGATGGCCGCGGCGGCCTCGCCGCCGTTTCGGGGCGGGCGGGGGCAGAACCAGTATTCGGCGCGGCAGCCGAGGCGGGTGACGTGCCAGGGCAAGCCCTTCTCCTTGATGACGCCGTCGACGCCTTCGGCGAAGCGCTGGCCGAGCGCGATCGTGTGCTCGAAGGCTCGGTCGGTGAGGACCTTATCGAGCGTAGCGCGCATCGCGGCGAGAGCGAGCGCGTTGCCGGCGAGGGTGCCGCCGATGCCGCCGGTGTCGGCGGTGTTCTTGTCGGTGCTCGCGCGGATGCGGTCGGCCACCTCGCGCGTGAAGCCGTAGACGGCGGCCGGCACGCCGCTGGCGATCGGCTTGCCGATGGTCAGCATGTCCGGCTCCAGGCCATAGGCCCGCGTGTAGCCGCCGGGGCCGGCGCAGATGGTGTGAGTCTCGTCGATGATGAGGAGCGTGCCGGTCTCGCGCGTGATGGCGCGCAGCGCTGCATGATAGCCGGGATCGGGCAGCACGATTCCGATGTTGGTGAGCGCCGGCTCGATCAGCACGCAGGCGACGTCGCCCGGCTCGAGCGCCCGCTTCAGCGCGGCGAGGTCGTTGATCTCTACCACTTTCGTGGTGAGGGCCGGATCGACGGCCGGGCCGATGTTGCCGGGCTTGGGTCCGGGCACGCCGTTGTTGATGGTGATGATCGTCTCGTCGACCGTGCCGTGATAGCACCAGTTGTGGACGAGGATGAGCTTGCGGCCGGTGAGCTGGCGGGCGAGGCGGATGGCGAAGCGGTTGGCGTCCGTCGCGGTCATCGCCACCTGCCAGTACGGGAGGCCGAAGCGGCGCTGCAGCTCGCGGCCGACCCAGATCGAATCCTCGGTCGGCAGCATGAAGGTGGTGCCGCTGCGGAGGCGCTCGACGATGGCTTCGATCGATTCCTTGGGTGCGTGGCCGGTCATGGCGCCGGTGTCGCCCAGGCAGAAATCGATGTATTCGCGGCCGTCGACGTCGGTGAAGCGGGCGCCCGATCCGTCCTTGATGAAGAGCGGGAAGTCGCCGGCCCAGCGGATCATCCAGTTCATGGGCACGCCGTCGAGCAGGCTGGACTTGGCCTGCTCGAAGAGCGCCTGCGAGCGCGGGTGCTCCGCGACGAATCGTCGCCGCTCGTCGGCGAGGGCCGCAGTGAGGCGGTTGCGGTCGATTTGGCGCAAGTTGGCCATGGGGGATCCGCTTTGGTTCCGTGTTGCTTGGTCGTATTCCTATCGCCGGGAGCGGCCATTGGAAACCGGATTTGCTCGCCGCAAGGCGAAGCAGCGTGAAGATTGGCCGGCCGTGGCAGCGTGCTATGGTCGGGTTTCCGAGAGTGCGAACCGCGTCCGGGTGGAACGAAGATCGATGTCGTCAAAAGAGACCCTGCTCGCTGAGGTGCAGTTCTTCCAACTGCTCGATACCGAGGAGCGGGCGGCGCTGGCCGCTGTTATCGAGGAGTCGAGCTACGAGGCCGGCGCGATCATCTTCGACATCGGCGATCCCGGTGACTGCCTCTATGTCGTCGGCTCGGGCACCATCGAGATCAACGCCACCGACAAGCTGGGCCAGAAGATCGTGCTGACGACCTGCGAACGCGGCGATATGTTCGGCGAGCTGTCGCTGCTCGACATGGGCCCCCGCACGGCGCGCGCCGTTGTCGTGGAGGCCGCCGAACTGCTCGCGCTCGACCGCGAGCAGCTGCGCGACTTCATCCGCAGCAAGCCCGATGCCGCGCTCGACATGATGACAATCATGGGCCGCCGCATGCGGGCGACGACCGAGCGGCTGCGCCAGATGGCGATCCGCAATGCCAGCGATCTGGTCGAACAGCGCCTCACGCCGATCGAACGGGTCGTGGACTGGATCGCGGCCTTCAGCGGCAGCATTTCGTTCCTCATCCTCCATGTCATCCTGTTTGCGGCCTGGATCATTTGGAACGAAGTGCCGTTGCTGCCGGGGTTCGATCCCTTCCCGTACGGTTTCCTCACCATGAGCGTGTCGCTCGAGGCGATCTTTCTTTCGGTGGTTGTGCTCCTCAGCCAGAATCGGCAGGCGGCCAAGGATCACATCCGCGACGACATCGAGTACGACGCCAACCTCAAGGCCGAATTGGAGATCTCCCACCTGCACGAAAAGGTCGATCGCCTGCAGGCGCAGCTGCTGTCGCGCCTGCAGCGGATCGAAGGCGCCGTCGGCGTGCGTCGCGGGCGCGGCTAGGCCAGCCCGAACTGCGTCTTGAGATGATCGGCCAGGCGCAGGGCGAGGGCGATGACCGTCAGGGTCGGATTGACGTAACCGGTGGTGGCGTAGACGGCGCTTCCGGCGACATAGAGATTGTCGAAGCCGTGGACCCGGCAGTCGCGGTCGACGACACCCCGCTTCGGATCGTCGCTCATGCGGCAGGTGCCCATGTGATGATGGCCGCCGAGCAGATCTTCCGGCCACGACGTGTCGTCGGCAAGTACCCAGTCGTCGAACTTGAACCGGCCGACGCCCAGGCGACCGAACTCGGCGCCGATCAGCTCCTGCGAACGCCGCAGGCTGCGTTTATCCAGTTCCGTGAGCCGCCAATCGAGCGCGATGCGGTTGAGGCCGAGGGCATCCTTCTCGCCGATCAGCTTCACGCGGCTGTCCGGATTGGGGCATTGCTCCAGGCGCGAATAGAACCGGATCGGCCGCGATAGATCGTAGGGCGGGTGGTAGGGATCGTCGCGCGTGGCGCGGAACATCCCGCGCGCTACGTCATCCAGATCGCTGACGACGTCCCAGATGTCGCGTCCGATGTGGTCCGGCAGCGCGCCACTGGCGATGGAATCGCGAATATGCCGGTAGGCTGGATAGCCAGGCCTGAGGGCGACGGGAGTCTCGAAGTTGGCGCTGTATCCGAGCGTGCCCTGCGCGCGCTGCGCGATCGGACTGGTGGCGATCACCGGCTGGATCAGCGTGCCGTTCTTGATGAAGCGCTCGCTGAGGCCGTGATGCCAGTTGCCGGTATCGGTGGCGAAGAGGTTGCCGGTGAGGATATGCGGATGCTCCATGAAGAAGCGCCCGACCAGATCGTTCTGGTTGCCGAGACCGGCGGCCATGACGTCGTTCGAGAGCAGCAGAACGCGCGGCGACTCGAGGCCGCCGCAGGCGACGACGATCGTCTTGGCACGGACGCTCGCGCGCACGCCGTTGAGCGTCGCCAGTCGCAAGCCGGTTGCCTGCGTCGCCGCTGCATTGCTCTCGATGCCGAGGGTATTGGCGTTGAGTAGCACGCGGACGTTGTCGGCCTTCGCGAGGTCGTCGCGATAGCGCTCGCCGAAGTGAGTGGCAGGCTCGGAGACCTGCATGATCTGCGTCACCATGCGCTCCGGCTGAAAGTCCGGGAAGCGGTGCTTGTCGTTCTGCCACACCTGCGGGTCGTAGGTCGGCGGCCCGATCTGGACGAGCAATTGGGCGATGGCGTAGTAGGATTCCAAGTCGCTTCGCGCGATCGGCCAGCCGCTGTGCGGCACCCAGTCGCGGGCCTGGAAGTCGATATCGTGCAGCGGGGCGCACCAGCCGCCCCAATGGTTGGTCGAGCCGCCGAAATAGCGCAGCCGCGTGACATCGAGGTCGAAGTAGGGCCGCCCAACGATGGCGCCCTGATAGAGCGCCTGGGTCGCCTCGTCGAGCTCGAGGCCGCCGCTTTCGACGACCAAGACGGCAAGGGGTCGACCGATGAACTGGCGTGCGATGGTGATCCCGGCGGCGCCGGCGCCGATGATGCAGAGATCGGCATGGAATTCCGTTCCGGCCGGTATCTGGTGAAGGTCGAGAAACATCGGCCGGCTCGCGATTCAGGTGAGCGCGATGACGGCGCATAGGCGCGCTTCGGTGGCCGCCAGTACCCAGCCGTCGACGATGACGGTATCGGCGCGGCGGAAATCGTCGTTGATGCCGCGCCGCAGCAGCCCGGCGGCAACCTCCGGCCGATGCCGGATCGCCTGCAGCGCATCGCCGAGCGCCGGGCTCATCGCGAGGAGTCGCGATCGATCCGTCGCGGTCGGCAGCATCGCGAGATAGCGGCGGCCGATCCTCTCGGCGCTCGCCCGGTGACGGATCAGCCCGTCGAAGTTCGCGGGCAGCCCCGCGGGTGCCAGCCACGGGAGCGCGATGGCAAGGCCTGCGATCAGCGCCGGAATCACGTCACGGCTGAAGCGGCGGCGGGACACGGTGCCGGCAGCGGGTAGTCCCATTTCTCGTGCGCAACCTTGGAAGAACGGAGAGGAGATCGGCAGGCGCAACGCATGATGCCCGCGCGGCCCACTGCCTGCAAGTACTCCATAACATTGTCATGCCTGTCCGGACGCGCTACCCGTGTCGGCCATGAATAGCTGTGACATCGTGGTGATCGGCGCCGGCGCGGCCGGGCTCGCGGCGACGCGGACCCTGATCGAAAGCGGCCTGTCGGCGATCTGCCTCGAGGCGCGCGACCGCATCGGCGGGCGCGCCTGGACCGACAGCGAGACCTTTGGCGTCCCGTTCGATCGCGGCTGCGCCTGGCTGCATTCGGGCGACATCAATCCGTGGCGACCGATCGCGGCTGGCCTCGGCTTCACCGTCATCGAACGGAAGCAAGTGTGGCTGGGCCGCCTCGGGGATCGCTGGCTGGGCGAGAGCGAACACGCCGACTGGGATCGCGTCATTGCGTCCAGGCTCGCCGCCATCGCCGCCGTCGGCGCGTCAGGCCGCGACGTTGCCGCGAGCACGGTGTCGGCGGAGCGTGAGATGTGGAGCCCAGTGGCCGAAGCGGTCATCAGCTGGTACACGAGCGCGGATAGCGATCAGGTGTCGACGCTGGACATTTTCAATGCCAACGATACCAACACCGATTGGCCCATCGTCGAGGGCTATGGCGCGCTGGTGGCGCGCTACGGCGAGGGGCTGCCGGTCTCGCTGGCAACGCCGGCGACGCGCATCGCCTGGGGCGATCGCGCCGTGGTCGTCGAGACGGGGAGGGGTACGGTGAATGCGCGCGCGGCGGTCATCGCCGTGCCGACGAACGTGCTGGCCGGCGGAGCGATCCGCTTCGACCCGCCGCTGCCGATCGCCAAGCAGGAGGCGTTTCACAACATCCCCTTGGGCAATGCCGAAAAGATCGTCTTCCGGGTCGAGGAGAATCTGCTCGGCATGCGCCCCGGAGTCTTCGGGGTTGCCCGCGCCGACGTGTCATATACGGCCGGATACCAGTTCCATCCGTTCGAACGCCCGCTGGTGATCGGCTTCTTGGGCGGCTCTTGCGCGCGCGAACTGGCGGCGGCCGGCGAGGAGGCGATGACCGCCTTCGGCATCGACGAGTTGGTCCGGATGTTCGGAGCCGATGTGCGCCGCCATATCAGCAAGTCGGCGGTGACCAAGTGGGCCGGCGATCCCTTCATTCGCGGCGGCTATTCGGCGGCGCGGCCGGGCCATGCCCACCGCCGCGCCGATCTGGCGGCGCCGCTCGACGGGAAGCTGTTCTTTGCCGGCGAGGCCTGCTCCACCGACGCCTACGCAACCTGCCATGGCGCCTATTTGACGGGTGTCGCGGCCGCAAATGCCGCCGCGGCGGCGCTTCAGGTCGGCGCCCCCTCGTCGTAGCGCGGCAGATCGTCGGCAGTCTCGAACCAGGGGATGCGGCGCGACGCGAAGATGTGATGGGCGGGTGGGAACAGCGAGGGATCGTCGAGCGAGGCCGTGTTGATGGAGACCGTCGTGGGCGCCTGCTGCTCGCGGTAGACGAGGTAGCTGCCGCAGGCGGGGCAGAATTCGCGCTGGCCCCAGGACGATGAGCGGAACACGCCGGGCGCGGCGCCGGCATACGCAAAGGCCTCGATCGCAACTTCTGTCCAGGCTACGACCGGTGCGCCGCTGTTGAGCTGGCAGAAGCGGCAGTGGCAATAGCCGCTCCGGATCGGCGGCGCAGCGATGCGGAATCGCACGGTGCCGCACAGGCAGCCGCCTTCGAGGGGATAGCGGACGTTTTTTCGCTTTGCCGTCTTCGGCAGGTCTTGCGCCGGCGCCCACAGCTCGATGCGATTGCCCTCGGGGTCCATCAGCCAGGCGAAGCGGCCATAGGCGTCGGACTCGACGTCGTCATGGACGGCAATGCCCGCTGCCTTGAGAGTGGCTACGAGCGCGTCCACATCGTCGACGCGGTAGTTGATCATGAAGGGTTGCTTGCTGGGGTCGAAGTAGCGGGTGTCGTGGCGGAAGGGCGCCCACACCGTGTAGGCCGAACGGTGGGGCTCTTCGCTCTCCTGCCATTCGAAGCGGGCGCCGACGTCCGCCTTCCTGCTCTCGATCCCGAGATGACGGCGGTACCACTTCTTCAGCGCCTCCGGATCCTTCGACTTGAAGAAGATTCCGCCGATGCCGGTCACCCGCGCCATGTCACAGCACCCGCTCCATGACGAAATTGCGCAGGCTGACGCCGTTCCGGTCGACCTCCTGCGCGCGCACGAGCTTGAAGCCGCGGCGCTGGAAGAAGCCATAGGCGGTGAGGCTCGCTTCGGCCGCGAGTCGCCGGGCGCCGAGGGCGCGGGCGCGCGTCTCCATCTCGCTCAGCAGGCGCGAAGCGATGCCCCTGCCTTGATACTGGTGATGGACGTAGAGCGTCCCGATGCGGCCGCTGCGCTCCAGCTCGCTGAAGCCGACGATCTGGCCGTCGGCTTCGGCGACGTAGGTGAAGTTGGCCCGCAGCCGCTCGTGCCAGCGCGGCTCGTCCATGAGAGCCGGCGCCCAGGCCTCGATCTGCTCGGGCGTGTAGTCGCGGGCGTTCACGTTGTGAACGGTATCGCGGAAGAGCCGCATGATCTCCAGCGCGTCGCCGGGCTGGAAGGCGCGAATATTCAGGCCGGGCAGGGTCATCGCAGGTCTAACGTCATGAGAGGACTCGCATCAGGACAAGGATGACCAGAATGTAGAGCAGCGCCTTGGCGAAGACGAGAGCCTTGGTCCGCGTCGGGTGCTCGGCCGCCGCGACGGCTGCCGCGGCGTCTTCGCCGAATGGGCGATCGCCGGGCCAGGCCAGCGAGGGAATCAGCCGGCCGAGCCAGCGCATGCCGACGCCCTGCGTCAACGGCGGCGGCTGGAATAGCGCCACCGAGCGCGCCTTGAGCAGCGGCACCAGCACCAGGCCCGCCGCGAAACCGCCGATGTGCGCCCACCACGCGATGGTTCTGGCCTCGGCACCCGGCGTCCCGCCCGTGAGCAGGGTGAGGTCATAGGCCATGGCGATGTTGACGAGAATGCTGAAGCCGACGACGAACGATGCCGGAGCCAGTATCGGCGCGATATTGAAGACGAGCACGAGGATGCGGGCGCGCGGATGGAGCAGGAGGTACCCCGCCATCACGGCCGAGATCGCGCCACTGGCGCCGATCAGCGGCGCCGTCGGCTCGGCAATGCCTTGCGCGATGGCCGCGAGCGCGCCGCTTACCAGGAAGAACGCGGCATAGCGCCAGTGGCCGAGAGCGTCCTCGATATTGTCCCCGAAGACGCGCAGCGCGATGACGTTGGCAATGATATGGAGCAGTCCGCCGTGCAGAAACTGATAGGTGAACAAGCCGGAGATGCCACGAAACGGTCCGGGCCCGGGTCCGAGGTGCCAGAGTTGTGCCGGCAGGAAGACGAATTGCTGCCAGCGTACGACCCCCAGCAGCTGCAATCCGAAGACGACGCTCATCGTCACGATGAGAGCGTGATTTACCCACGGGCGCTTGATGTGGGTGAGGGGGTTGCCGTCGTGGAGGATAAGCATGCGCGAGGCGCGCCTCCGTAGCCGCGCCGAGGCGTTCTGTTCAGAGGCGGCAATACTAGCGGTTTCCAGCGCGCCTGAGCAATCAGCGGATCCCAGGCGTGGCGCGGTGAGTGCGCGTTACGGCGACGCGGCGGCGGTCTCGGTATCGCTGATGCCGGCCTGGGCGGCCGTAACATTCATCTCCGCCGAAGATACGGAATATTCGGCGCCGGCGACGCGGCCGCGCGCGATCGCGATCTTGGTTTCGTCGCCCTGGCTCATGGTTGTGGCCAAGGCTTGATTGGCTGCTGCCAGTGCCGCTTTAGCGGAAACCAACTGTTTTTGCGCCTGCAGAACAGCCGGCGCGGAGTCGATCGCAGTGCTTGAATTCACCGAAGCGCCGGCCGCGGCAGAGGCAGCGTCTGCGCCTGCTGGAGTACCGCTGGCGCTGTTGCCATTGCTCGAGGCGCCGCCGGCATTTCCATTGCTCGAGGCGCCGCCGGCATTGCTGTTGCTGCCCCCATTGCCGTTGCTTCCGTTGGCGCCGCCGCCATGGCCGCCGCCATTGCCGTTGTTGCCGTCATTCTTCGCCCAGGCAGCCGAGATCGTCAGCGAACCGGTCAGCGGATCGACAGACACAGGAAGCGCTAGCAGAGCGCACACCAAGAAGGCGGCCGATGCAAAGAGCACGGTACGGCGCAGGCTGCGGTTACTTCTCAACGTCTGAAACTCCATGCCCGATGGGCCACATAGCAGCATATTCGGCTGGCCTTACTAGCTTTTTAACAACCAAGGTTAACGCTGCACCGCGTGCTCACTTGGTTGCCGACCGCGGTTGAGCGCCCACGAGATCGACGATCGTTCGACTCGGCGGAAATGTCACGATCGCCGTCGTTCCCTCGCCCAGGGCGCTTTCCAGCCGCAACGTGCCGCCATGCAATTCCACGAGGGATCGTGTGAGAGGAAGACCGAGTCCGGTCCCCTCGTAGCGGCGGGCGAGGCGGTTATCGAGCTGGGTAAAGGGTTCCAGCGCCCTCGGAATGTCGGCGGGAGACATGCCGACACCGGTATCCTTCACGATGAGCGTCACGCCTTCGTCGGCGCCGCACTCAAGTTTCAAGAGAACACGCCCATCAGCGGGCGTAAACTTGAGCGCGTTGGACAGCAGATTAAGGAGAACCTGCCGCAGCTTTGCGGCATCGCACCGGAGCATCGGTGGTGCGTTCGGTACCGACAATTCCAGCTGCACATGGTTCTCTATCGCGCGTGGCTCCAGTTGTCGGGCGCAGATCTGCATCGCCTCGACGACGTCGACAGCATCCTCTTGGAGATGGAGCTTCCCGGCCTCTGCTCTCGAAAGGTCGAGAATGTTGTTGATGAGCACGAGAAGGTGTTCGCCGCTATGCCTGATATCCGACACATACTCCCGATATCTGGGCGCGCCCAATGGCCCGAATCGCTGGTCCTCCATCAGCCCGGCGAAGCCGATGATGGCGTTCAGCGGTGTGCGCAGCTCATGGCTGATGATGGCCAGGAACGCCGACTTGGCTTCGTTCGCCGCCTCGGCCTTCTCGGCGCGTTCCTGCAACGCGATCTTGTCGAAACACTTCTCCAGCCGCGATAGGGTCTCCAGTGGGTGCAGGGGCTTGAGGAGATAGTCGAAGGCACCGCGGCGCAGCGCTTCGATGGCGTGCTCGACTTCGGCCCGTGCGGTGATGACGACGCAGAGTATGTCGGGAAAGGCCTCCTTGAGAGTGGTGATCAGGGTGAGACCATTCTCGCGCCCGAGGTTGACGTCGATAATCGCGACCTGCGGGATGAGCGCTCTTGCGGCATCTTCCGCACCAGCGATAGTGTGGGCGACGGCAGCGCTGTAGCCACGGCTCGCAAGAATCTCCTGCAGCGACTCGGCAAGGTCGATATCGTCGTCGACGACGAGCACGCGCCGATCCGTGATGTCCTGGCCAGTACGGCGATCAGCGTCGCTCAGGGGATGCTCCGCGGGTGCGGCCTGGATGGGATTGGCAGCCATCACGCGGCCTTTTCCTGCAGTTGCGCGGTTCGCGGGATGCGGATCACGACCGCCGTTCCCCTGCCCACATCGCTCGTCACATCGATCGAGCCGCCATGCTGCTGCACGATCTGCCGCACCATCGGCAGGCCGAGGCCGACGCCGAAACTCTTGGTCGTGAACAAGGGTTCGAAGATCTTCGCGAGCGTGGGCTCCGGAATGCCCGGCCCGCTGTCGATGACCGATAGCTGGAAGTAGGAACCGGCGGCTTCCGACCGTACGATGACGGCTCTTTCCCGCGGTTCGGTCGGCAGCCAGGCCGGGTCGTCGATGGCCTGGATGGCATTGTCGAGCAAGTTGATCAGGACCTGGCGGAAGCGGTCGCGATCGAGCGCCAGCTGCCCGCCGAATCGGAGCTCGCGGTGGAGCGTGATGCCTGCGGGAACGGCATGTTCATCCAGCGTGGCAGCCAGCCAGTCGTCGATGTCAACCGCATCCCGCTTGATCTCGCCCGAGCGCGCGAAGTCGAGCAGCTCGGAGACAATCATATTGCAGCGGGCGATGTTGCGCTCGATCCGGTCGACGATCTTGACGGCGCCGGTCGTGTGGCCGGCGTCGACGGATTCGCGCAGCGAGAATAGCGAGTTCCGGATGACGCCAAGCGGATTGCGCAGCTCGTGGCTGACCGTGCCGGCAAGCTGGCCCAGCGTGGCCAGCCGCTCTTGCCGAGCCAGTTTGACCATCGAATCCTGCAGACGCTGGACCATGGTGCGAAAAGCGCCGACGAGTTCGCCGACTTCGTCATTGGTGCGTGGCTGGTCGGCGATATCGAAATCGCCGTCACCGATGCGTAGAGCGGCGTCGCGCAGGAGGCGGATCGGATGGGCGATGCGCTTCGATACTCTGAGGCCCCCCAGCAATGCCGAGCCGATGCCCATCAGTCCAAACCCGATGACGACAAGCACGGAAAGCCAGATCATGCGGTTCAGGTCTCTTTGCCGGCCCGCGAGCTCCGACCTCTCGGCGGTGATGGCGGCCTCGATGAGAGAGCGGAAATTGGCGGCGCTGCGCTCGAAGCGATCTCGCATCTCGAGCACGATCGTGACGGGGGCGCTTTGCGCGGAAAGCCCGACAATCCGGCTGCTCTGCCGAATGATATCGTCGCGCGCAAATTTTATGTTCTCGTGGAAAGTCGAGTCCGTCCCGCCCTCGTTGTCGCCGATAGCGAGATACTCCTGCACCCGGCGCGAGAATACCTTGCGGGCGGCCAGGACTTCGTTCTGGCGATCGTCCAGGCTCGTTCCGCCGCTCGCCTCACTCGGTCCCAGGGCGCTGATGAGCGCGAAGGTGTTGGTTGCTTCTATTGCGGTAATGCCGGATTGGCTGACCGATTGCAGCGCCTGCAGCACGGGTATGGAGTCATCATTGATTTGACGGGACAACGCGAGGACTCTCACGCCCATGACACTGGTCATGAAGACAAGCGCCAGGAACGGCAGGATCAGTGCCGCATAGCCGGCCAGAATCTTGTGGCGGACACTGAGGCCGTCGAAACGCGCGAGGAGCTTTTTCGAAATCATGCTGGTTGCAAACTGTCATACGCAATTGCGCCGCGCAGTGCGGCCGACGACCGCCCGATCCCGAATATCTGCGGTATCATCTGTGCAGTCTGCGAACGATGCCTCGCGACCTAAGTTGTGCGGATCCGGGTTGTCGATAACGAATTCAGCGACTCAACAGATCTAACAGAACCGCGTTGGGGACCGGTTAACGATCATGGTTAGCGATTCCGGCGGCGGCATCGACGGGTCAACCAACGCTTTGAAATGACTGCTATTTGCGGAGATCGGCGAGGCGTGGTGGACTCGCGGGGTATGCGACCCCTGGCAGGGTCCGCATGCAGCCGCCGATGCGTAGGATGATGGTCTGTCGGTCGTGCAACGCTGTGACCGATCTGGTCGTTGCGAGGGTGAGCGAATGAGGGCCGGTCTCTGCGGGTTGCTGCTGTGCGCCTTGGCGCTTTGCCGATCTGCCGTCGGAGCCATGGCGGCGCCGGCGACGAGCGTCGAGACCCTGCAGGTCGCTGGCGAAACGCGCAACTATCGTGTCCATCTGCCACCCACCGGCAGTGGTCCCTTTCCGATCGTCTTCAGCTTTCATGGGTTCAACTCGAACGCCGAACAGGAAGAGCGGCTGTCGCAGTTTTCTGCCCTCGCCGATCGAGAAGGCTTCATCGCGGTCTATCCGGATGGCATGGATGCGAGGTGGCGATTCATGGGGCGGTCGGATGACGATGTTCTGTTCACCATGGCCATCATCGACAAGCTGGCTGCGAACCTGCCGGTCGATCGTCGGCGGATATATGCCACTGGCATTTCGAATGGGGCGCAGATGGCGTGGCGCTTGGCGTGCGATCGGCCGACCGTATTCGCGGCCTTTGGCTTCGTGTCGGGCGGCTATTTCAAAGTCTGCGGCGGGCCGCTGCGCCCTCCGATCATCCTCTTTCACGGCACGAGCGATCGGCTGCTGCCCTATGACGGTCGAGGTATGCTGATGCCCGTGCGGGACTTCGCCATCGGCTGGGCGGCGCGTGACGGCTGCAGAATGGCTCGCCGGGGCGCAGTCATATACCGGAAGGGCGATGCCACGGGTGAGCGCTGGGCCTGTCTGCCGGGCCAGGAGGTCGACCTCTACACGCTCGACGGGAAGGGTCACTCCTGGCCGGGCTCCAACATGCCGGCGCGCATCACAAGCCAAGACGTCGACGCCACCGCGGCCATGTGGGCGTTTTTCGCGGCGCGCCCACGACCGTGAGGCGCATCAGAATCCGGCTATGACCTCTACTTTCGAGCCATCGGAGAAGCGGGCGAAACGGTAGGGCGTAGGATCGACGATCGGCGGCGCGCCCGTCACGAGATCGGCCATGAGTCGACCGGCACCCGGACCGATACCGAAGCCGTGGCCGGAGAAGCCGGTCGCGACGAAAAAGCCGGGCAGCTGCTCGACCGGCGAAATGACGGGGACGGCATCGGGCGTTACGTCGATGTAACCGGCCCAGCGCTCTTCGATCCGGGCATCCTTGAACGCGGGGAAGGCGGCGCGTAGCCCTGTGGCCGCGGCATCCAGCAGATCCGGCGACGGTGCGGGATCGAGCACGCGTACGCGCTCAAACGGACTCTGGCGGTCGAGCGGCCAGCGCGCAGGCAAGGCCAGCTCCTCGAAGAACCGCTTGCCGAGACGCAGGCGCAGCCCCGTATGCGCCCCGCGCAAGGCCGGCCAGAAAGCCTTCATGAAAAGGATGTTGTCTGGCCCGATGTCGACATCGGTCAGGCTGCCATGGGCGACGCTGTAGCCGCCGTCGAGACGCTTGCGCAGACCAAAGCCGGGCGCCCACAGCGAGGCCTCCGGCGCGTTCGCGACCGGGGAGGTTCGCATCACCGAGCCTCGAACCTTCAGTTGCGGCAGCGTGATCTCGAGATTGCGGCAGAACAGTCGCGACCAGGCGCCGCCCGCGAGCACGACGGAACTGCAGGCAATCGTGCCCTTTTCGGTGACCACTCCCGCAACGCGGCCGGCCGCGATGTCGAGGCCGCGCACGGCGCAGTTGGTGAGCACTTTGCCCCCCAATCGCCGGATCCCGGCGGCGATTGCGGGGGTCGCTTTTTGTGGTTCGGCGCGGCCGTCGCTGGCGGTGTAGAGCGCGCCCGGCCATTGGCGTGCCGCCCCCGGCAGCAGCGTCGCGAGTTCCGGGCCCGCTATCCGCCGCGTATCCAGCTGATAGGGGCGTGCGTAGTCGAGCCATTTCTCGTGAGCGGCTGCTGCCTTCTCGTCTTCCGCGAGGTAGACGATCCCGGCCTGGCGGAATCCGGTATCGCCTTCGATCGTGCGATCGATGGTGCGCCAGATGCGCAAGGATTCGACGATGAGCGGCAGCTCGCGCGGATCGCGTCCCTGTTGCCGGCAGAAGCCCCAGTTGCGACTAGACTGCTCGCCGGCGACGTATCCCTTCTCGCATAGTGCTACCGAGATTCCCTTTTGCGCCAGGAAGAATGCGGTCGACGCGCCGATGATGCCGCCGCCGATGACCACGACATCGACGCGGGCGGGAAGGTCGGAATCGGCGGCAACGGGCTCGACGCGAGGGGCCATGGGAGAATCTAGAGGGACGGACCTGATGACCGGCGGCGGCGCGAATGGCGGCTAGCTGCGCCCGATATAGCTGATCTCGCCGTGCTCGACGAGCCAGTGTCCGGCTTGCGTGACCACCTCGAAGCTGCGGCCGTACATCAGGCTGAGGAAGACGTGGTACTCGTTCGGCGCCGGCGAGAGGTCGTGGGTGATGATGCTCGGCGTCGTGGCGTTGGCGGCGACAGGCGGCAGGATGATGCAGCCGGTGGTCGAGGGTTCGCCCAGCAGCACACCCTTGCCGTCGAGCGTCGTCTCCACGCGATAGTGGCGGCCCAACATGATGCCCTGGGAGGCCGGAGCCTCGCCGATGTCATAGATGACGATGCGATCCCTCGCGGCGCTCGGCGGCATGACCGCAACCGCCCGATAGGTGCCCGAACAATGGTCCTTGACCGATTCGTGGACGGTCTCGATCGCCCGCTCGACGGCCTTGTCGTTCGCGGCCTTCGGCGCGACGTAGCTGTCATAGAGCGCGTGGCCCCACAGCTCGGCATCCTGCACGGCGGCCTGCAATTCAGCCGGCATCGCAACGACCGCCTGCTGCTGCTGCGCCTGCGGATCGGGCTTCTGAACCTTCTGCTGCGCGGTGCAGCCGGCCGCCGTCGCGGACAGTGCGACAAGTCCGATGATCCAGTAGCTTCCTTTGCCGATCATCTCCTGCTCTTCCTACGGACGATCAGGTGCGCCTTCCTATATACCATCCGTTGCCGCAGGGACAGGGCCGAGAAACGGGGTCAATCATGAGCTGTCGGCGATTGCTTCTCTGACCCCGTCTGCCGCTGGAACAGCATCCGCACGGTGGCGATCGTATCGGCTTCGTCGGGGCGCTTGTCCGAGCGGTAGCGTTTGACGCGGGCGAAGCGCAGCGCCATGCCGCCGGGATAGTGCGGACTGGCCTGGATGTCGTTGAAGGCGATCTCCACTACGAGCTCGGGGCGAACCTGCACGGCATGGTCGTCGCGGCCGATGGCGATCTCCTGGAGGTGTTGCGTCTGCCAGGCCAGCATCGCGTCGGTCATGCCCTTGAAGGTCTTGCCGAGCATGACGAAGCCGCCGGTGGTCGGATCGCGCGCGCCCAGATGCAGGTTGCTGAGCCAGCCGCGGCGGCGCCCGCTGCCCCATTCGGCCGCCAGAACGACGAGGTCCAGCGTGTGGGCGCGCTTGATTTTGAGCCAGCCGGCACCGCGCGCCCCGGCCTCGTAGGGCGCATCGAGCGCCTTGGCCATGACGCCCTCGTGGCCGCGGGCGAGCGCTTCCTCGACGAAGGCCTGCGCAGCGTGCGCGTCGCCGGTGACGAGGCGGGGGATGACAGCGGTCCGGGGCAGGGCGGCCGCGAGCGCGGCGAACCGCTCGTCCTGCGGACGATCGATCTGCGGATGACCGTCGACATAGAGGCAGTCGAAGAAGCAGCCGCTGAGCGGCAGGGTTTCGCGCATCGCCGCGACATCGAGCTTGCGACCGAAGCGGCGCATGGTGATCTGGAAGGGGTGCGGCGTCCCATCGGGCCGGAGGGCGATCGCCTCGCCGTCGAGAATCAGGCTCTCGATCGGGAGCCGGCCGACGGCCTCGACGATCTCGGGCGCGGCGCCCGTCACGTCGTTGAGCTCGCGGGTGAAGATGCGCACCTCGTTGCCGGCCTTGTGGACCTGCACGCGCGCGCCATCGAGCTTGTATTCGAAACCGGCCTGCGGCAGGCGGGCGAGGGCGTCCGTGACGTCGTCGGCGGTCTGCGCCAGCATCGGGCGCAGGGGACGGAACAGCTGGATGGCAAAGGGGGCGAGGCCCGCCGTGCCCTCGGCAAACGCCGCGCGCGCGACCGGCGCGACCGAGCCCGTCAGCATGACGGCGCGGCGGATCTCCGCGACCGGAATCTCGGCGGCGCGGGCGACGGCCTCGATCATCACACCCTCGAGCGCGCCTTGGCGCAGTTCGCCCATCATCAGGCGGACCAGGAACTCCTGCTCGTCACGCGTGGCGCGTGCAAACAGCTCGCGCAGCAGGCGCATCCGCTCCGCACCCGAGCCGGAACCGCGTGTATGCGACACCCGGTCGAGCGCGGCATCGATGTCGCCGAGGGTCAGAGAGGGCGACGGCGCGGCCGATTCCGCCATGGCCTCGCGCACGGCCGCATAGCCGATTCCGATGCGGCCCTGGCGCAACTCGCCGGACAGCCAGGCGACCGCGATGTCGATTTCGTCCATCGCGGCTCGGCGCAGGCAGACGGCGAGTTGCTCGATCTTCGCCAGCCGGCCCGACACCTCACCGACGCGGCGCGAAGTCTCGACGATCTCGTTCAACAGCATGGCGCGATCTTAGCAATGGTGACGTCGGGTGCCACGTCTGTTGATGATGCGGCCGCAGGCCCGCTACGTCGGGGTCGGCTCCAGCAGTTCCAACCGGTTGCCGAAGGGGTCGTCGACATAGACGCGCAGATACCCTGCGAGCGGTTCGTCGTCGCGCACGGCAATGCCGGCCGCCTTGAAGCGGGCGATCAGCGCCGGCAGGTCGGCGACGATCAAGGCTGGATGCGCCTTGCGTGCGGCAACGAACTTTTCGTCCACGCCGAGATGGACCTTGAGATCGCCGCGCTCGAACCAGACGCCACCGCGCCGGGCCAGCGCCGGCGGCTTCTGCCGTTCCGGGATGCCCAGGAGATCGCGGTAGAAGCGACGCGCCTCGTCCTCCCGGCCTGCAGGCATGGCCAACTGGACGTGATCGATGCGGAGAACTTCCATGACGGTGTTGCACCGGGTCAGTCGAGCAGCCCGTGGAACAGCAGGCGCACTTGCCGGACCATGCGTTCCTTCATCCGGGCGAGCGGCATGGCGTCATCGGCGACAAACTCCATGAACAGGGTGTTGCAAACGAAGAACAGCACCTGGCCCGCATCATCGCAATCGATTCGACGCGGCATCCGCCGACCTCGCTGGAGGGCGCGGCACAGGTCGGATACCTGCTCGGCCAGCATGCGGTCCAGCTCGCGATAGCCGGCGCCGAGCGCCGTATCCGCGAAGTAGAGGGCATTGGCCATCATTTGCCGCCACAGGCGCTTGTCGAGATGGACCAGCGAATGGTCGACATAGCTCTCGAGAAGACGGCAGACCGCTTCGACGGGATCGTCCGGCGGCGCTGCGACGAGGGCGGCGCCGGCGGCGCGCACCTCCTGTCCGTCGAGAGCCACCAGTGCCAGCAACAGATCGCCCTTGGACGGGAAGTAGTTGTAGACTGTGCCGGCGGAGAGTTCCGCGCGTTCGGCGATCTGCTCGATGCTGGCGGCCGCGAATCCGTCCCGTTTGAACAGCGCGGCTGCGGCGTCGAGAATGTCGCGCCGTCGTCCGGCCTTCTGTCGTTCGCGCAGTCCGGTCATGGGTCGTGGGAAAATTGAAGCTTGACCCAAATTTATAGTTCATTCATTTTTCCCGTCAACAGAAGCCGTAATCAACCAACCTCTGCCAACCGGGAGACGTCGATGTTCCATCCTCGCTATTCCCGCCGCCAGGTGCTCGCCGGCGGCGTCGCCGCCGTTGCTGCCGGATCGCTCGGCCTGCCGCGCCGGGCCCATGCCGCCGATGAGATCAACGCGCTCGTCTGGTGCGACCACTCCGACCCCAATCTGTTGAATCCGTTCGAGCAAGCCAACGGCATCAAGGTCAACACCAAGGAGTTCGGCGCCACCGGCGAGGCCTTGGCCGTGCTCGAGCAGTCCAAGCCCGGCGACTGGGACGTGCTGGTGCTGGACACCGTGGACATTCCGCGCCTGGCCGCGAAGGGCTATCTGGCGGAACTCGATGATGCCGACTATCCGATGGCCGACATCTTCCCGGAGGTGCAGTCGCCCGAATTCAACAAACCCGGCGGCAAGACCCACGGCGTCACCGAGAAATTCGGCTACAACTGCTTTTCCTACAACAACACCAAAGTCGACCCCGCGGACATGCGGAAGTCGGAGGTGATGTGGAACGGCAAATACGCCGGCCGTCTCGCCATCTACGACTACTACAACCCGATCATCGCCATGGTGGCGATCGGCATCGGCATCAAGCCGAGCGAACTGAAGCAGGAGCATATTCCCGCTATCAAAGAGAAGCTGCTGGCGATGAAGAAGCAGTCGGCCCTGGTCGGCGACGTTACGACCGTGCAGAACGCACTCGTCAGCGGGTCGGCCGACGTGATCGTCGGCGGCGGCGAATATGCCGTGGCCGGCCTGATGGGCGAGAAGCCGGAACTGGATTGGGTGCTCCCGGACGAGGGCGGCGTGCGCTGGATGCAGTCGCTCGCCATCTTCAAGGACTCCACCCGTCCGGAACTGGCCAAGAAGTTCGTGCAGTACGTGCTTGCTCCGGAGGGCCAGGCACGGTTGGCTACCTCGGCCTGCTACTGGGCTATGCCGTCGAACAAGACGGCGACCCTCAACGATGCCCAGAAAAAGATTCTACGCTGGGACGAACAGCCGACGTTCCTGGCAAAGTCGTTCCACTATCTCCAGGTCGACGACGCCCTCGACAAGGCGCTCAACGATCTCTGGACGGAGATGCTGAACGCGTAAGCGGTGACATCGGAGCAAGACCTTGCGGGAGTTATTGAGCGCGGCGGCCGAGCGGGCGATCCGCTATCTGGAGACGCTCGACGACCGCTCCGTCGTGCCGTCGCGGCGAGCAGTCGCCGCGCTGGCGCAGATCGACGAGCCGCTGCCGGAAGGACCGAGCGATCCGGCGGCGGTGCTCGCCGCGCTCGATGACCTGGGTTCGCCCGCCACCATGGCGATGGCCGGCCACCGCTTCTTCGGCTGGGTCATCGGCGGCTCGCTGCCGGCGACCGTAGCAGCGAACTGGCTGGCCGCGGCCTGGGATCAGAACGCCGCCGGCTGGCAGTCATCCCCGCCTGCCGCCGCGTTCGAGCGACTCGCCCAGCGTTGGCTGCTCGATGCGCTCGGCCTGCCGTCGGATTGCGCCGTCGGCTTCGTCACCGGCGCGACGATGGCCAATTTCGCCGGCCTGGCGGCGGCCCGCCAGACCGTGCTCAAGAGAGTGGGTTGGGACGTCGAGGCGAACGGCCTGTTCGGCGCGCCACCCATCACTGTCATCGTTGGCGATGAGGTGCATGTCAGCGTGCTCAAGGCCCTGGGCCTGCTGGGGCTGGGTCGCAACCGTGTCTTGCGCGTGCCCGTCGACGATCAAGGGCGCATGCGGGCCGACCGCTTCCCCGATGTGGCAGGGCCGGCGATCCTGTGCCTGCAGGCCGGCAACGTGAATACCGGTGGCGTGGACCCGCTGGCGGAACTCTGCGCGCTCGCGCGCCGTGCGGGCGCCTGGGTTCATGTCGACGGCGCCTTTGGACTTTGGGCCGCCGCCGCGCCCCGGCGAGCGCCGTTGCTGGCGGGAGTGGCGGAAGCCGACTCCTGGGCCACCGACGCACACAAATGGCTGAACGTGCCCTACGATTGCGGCTTGGCGTTCGTGCGCGATGCGCGCGCTCTGCAGGCGGCGATGGCGGTGACGGCCGCCTATCTTTCCGATGCGCCCGAACGCAAGCCGAGCGACTTCACGCCGGAGCTGTCGCGGCGGGCGCGCGGCCTCGATGTGTGGGCGGCATTGAAGTCGCTGGGGCGGGCGGGGCTCGCCGAGATGATCGAACGCTGCTGCCGCCATGCCGAACGTTTCGCCGAAGGTTTGCGCGCCGCCGGATACGAGGTTCTGAACGAGGTCGTGCTCAACCAGGTGCTGGTATCGTTCGGTGACGCCGCAACGACGCGGCGCGTCATCGAGGCGCTGCAGGTCGATGGAACCTGCTGGTGCGGCGGCACGGAGTGGCAGGGGCGCACGGCCATGCGCATCAGCGTGTCCTCCTGGGCCACCACCGACGCCGACGTGGAGAAGAGCCTTGCCGCCATGCTGCGTGTCGCGGCCACCGTGCGGGCCGGACAGGCAGCGAGCGTCGCGTGAGAGCGGGCGGCGTCGGCGGACTGACGCGCTGGGCGCTGTGGCCGGCGTTGCTGTGGACGGGCCTGCTGTTCGCCGCTCCGCTCATGGTGACGCTGGCGATAAGCTTTACCGAGCACGGCGGTGGCGCCTTCACGCTCGACAACTACAGCGGCTTCGTCACCCGCAGCGATGGGGCCTTCCTGGGTGCGCTCCTCAATTCCATCGAGGTGACGGTGATCGTCACCGTCCTCAGCGTGCCCTTGGCGTATCCGCTCGCCTATGTTCTCGCCTATCAGACGCCGCCGCGCTGGCAGCGCGTGCTGCTGGTCATGCTGATCCTGCCGTTCTGGACGTCCTATGTGATCCGCTCCTACAGCTGGCTGGTGGTGCTCTCCAAGAACGGCGTCATCAACCAGGTCCTGCTGGCGGCGGGCCTGCTCGACGCGCCCATCGAGTTCGGCAACGGCCGCGGCGCCACCGTGCTCGGCTTCGTCCATTTCTTCGTCATGCTGCTGACGCTGACGATCTACGCCAACCTGGTGCAGATCAAGGAATCCTACCGCAAGGCGGCGGCCGATCTCGGCGCCTCGTCTCTCCAGACGTTCCTCTATGTGACCCTGCCGCTGAGCCTGCCGGGCGTTGCCGTCGGCGCCTTCACGACCTTCGTGCTGGCGATCGGCGACTACATCACGCCGCAGATCCTGGGCGGCGGCCGCGAGCTGCTGCTGCCGCAGGCGATCATGCTGCAGATCGAACGCCGGGCCGACTTCCCGATGGCGGCCGCGCTCAGCATGATCCTGATGCTGGTGGTGAGTGCAGCCTATCTGCTGTTCGCCCGGCATCTGAAGATGGAGCGGGTGTGAGGGCGCCATGAAGCCCCGCGAACTCGTGGTCATCCTCTATCTCACCCTGGCGATCGTCTTCATCTTCCTGCCGGTGGCGATCCTCGTGCAGTATTCGTTTCAGGACGGACTGGTCCCCGTGCCGCCGTTCCGCGGCTTCTCGCTGCGCTGGTACGAGAAGATGCTGGCCAACCGCAAATTGATGGAGGCGCTCGGCAACTCGGTCGTGGTCGGCGGCGTGTCGTCGTTCGCCGCGGTCACGCTTGGATTCCTCGCCGCCTACGGCCTCGCGCGCGGCCGGCCGCGTCACGCCGGCCGGCTGCAGTTCGGCCTGATGGCGCCGCTCACCGTGCCCTACATCATCATCGGGCTGGGCCTCCTCAGCACGTTCGGCGCGCTCGGCATCGATCGCTCGCTGCTCACCGTCGGCATCGGCCATGTCGTGATCAACCTGCCGCTGTGCTTCGCCATCGTCTATTCGCAGCTGGGCGAGCATCAGGCGAACATCGAGCGCGCCGCCCACGATCTCGGCGCCAGCGACCTGCAGGCGCTCCTGCTGGTGACCGCACCCATGCTGTGGCCGACGCTGCTGGCCGCTTTCTTCATTTCCTTCACCCTGTCCTGGGACGAATTCGTCATCGCCTTCCTGCTCAGCAGGTTCGACGTCACCCTGCCGGTGGTCATGTGGAACATGCTGAACTCCGGCCTCAATCCGCAGCTGAACGCCGTCGGCACGCTCGTGTTCGCAACCTCGATCGGCCTGGTGGTGCTGGTCGCCATGCTGTTGATGTCGCGAGGCGGGCGCCGTGGCTGAGCAGATCGTCCGGCTCGTCGGCGTATCGAAGCACTATGCCGAGATGGTCGCCGTCGAGCCGCTCGACCTCGATATCGTCGCGGGCGAGTTCGTGGTCCTGCTGGGACCATCGGGCAGCGGGAAGACGACGATCCTCTCCATGATCGGCGGCTTCGCGGCGCCGACGGCGGGCCGCGTGCTGATCGCCGGCGAGGACGTCACCGACCTGCCGCCCGCCAAGCGGCCGACGGCGACCGTGTTCCAGGACTATGCGCTGTTCCCGCATATGAGTGTGCGCTCGAACGTCGCCTTCGGACTGGCCATGCGCAAAGTTCCGAAGGTGGAGCGCCATCGCCGTGCCGACGAGATGCTGCAACTCGTCGGCCTCGAGGGCTTCGGCGGCCGCGGCGTGCACCAGCTTTCCGGTGGCCAGCGCCAGCGCGTGGCGCTGGCCCGCGCCATCGCGGTCGAGCCGAAGGTGCTGCTGCTCGATGAGCCCCTGGGCGCCCTCGATCTGGCGCTGCGCCGGCAAATGCAGGAGGAGCTGGTGCGCATCCAGAAGCGGCTCGGCACCACCTTCGTGCATGTGACGCACGACCAGGAAGAGGCCATGAGCATCGCCGACCGCATCGTCGTCATGAACAGGGGCCGCATCGAGGACGCGGGGCCGCCCTCGCGCGTGTATCTCCGGCCGGCCAGCCTGTTCACGGCCTGCTTCATGGGCGAGAGCAATATCCTGACGGGCGAGGTGGTGGAGGCCACCTCGGGCGTTGCCTTGGTGAAGACGCAGGTCGGCACGCTGAATGTACCGGTGCCCGCCGCCATCGGCGATCGCGTGACGCTCTCGATCCGGCCCGAGCAGCTGCTCGTCGATCACGTTGGTGCGGGCGCGCTCGCGCTCGGCAGCGGGACGATCACGGAGACCTCGTTTCAGGGCACCCATCTGCGGGCGCACGTGGCGATCGGTGCCCACGGGGGCGATCTCCTGCTGCGAGCTCCGGCCGCTGCAGCGCTGGCGCCCGGCAGCACGGTCAAGCTTGCGGTCCAACCGGCGGATATTGCAGTGCTCAACCGCTAGGCGCAGGCGCTTTACTCGGAGCAGCGCAGCATGTTACCATAGGTTGCGTTCGTCTTCCTGGTACAATCAATGGTTGAGAATAGCGCTTCTCCTCTCTCCCTCATCTCCCGTGGTGTATTGCTTTTCGTGATGTTGATAGCCACCGACTTGGCAGCGGCTGGCGGCGCGTATAGCGCGGACACGCCGAAGGTGGCGGAGCCGCCGGTCATCCATGTGGAGCATCCCGAACAGGCGCGGCCGCTCCAGTTCCAGGGAGTCGTTATCAAACTCAAGATCGGCACGGTTGTCGGGGAGCTGCAGGACAGCGGCTTCTGTACGAAGGTCCGCGACCTTGTCTGGCACGGCGACCAAAGTGCAGTGGACGATAGCGAAGTGCGCGACGTCTTCCGCGAGGAGCTCACGACAGCCGGCTATCGTGTCGTCGGCGACCCAGATGCTGTTTTCGAAGATGAGTCGGGATCGGAGGCGGAGTATCTCGTGGCGGGGCTGATCAAGCAGATGCATGCGAATGTCTGCCATGGGGCCGCGGGACTCTTCGCCGCGGAAGGATGGACCGGTGACGCCGCGCTGTCGGTGGAATGGCAGGTCTACAGCCGTCTCGATCGAAAGGTCGTCTATCAGCATACGACGCAGGGCAGCGCAGAGATCACGGAGTGGCGCGCCACTGGGGACAGGGACGTTGTCAATGAGGCCTTCGCACAGGCGACGCGCGGTCTCCTGGCGGACCGCGCATTCTATCAACTGATCGCCGGGAGCGACGCTCCATCGAAGCCGGCCGCGACGGAGATGATGGCCTTTGTCGCGCGCAAGGTATTCACCCGGCCGATTGCCAAGAATATGAAGGAAATTCAGCGCAACGTCGTCGTTGTGTTCGCCGGCGGCGGTTACGGCTCTGGATTCGTGATTGACGATGCCGGGCACATCCTCACCAACGAACATGTTGTGCGCGCTGCGCAGCGGGTCAAAGTGCGCTTCGAGTCGAGGCAGGAGGAGACCGCCGCCGTCCTGGCCACCGATGCGCGCCGCGATGTCGCGCTGCTCAAGATCGACCGCGCGGGTACGGCCGGCCTGCCGATCGGATTCGATCCTGCGGCCGTCGGAGACACGGTCTATGCCGTCGGCGCGCCGCTCGATCCGACCTACAGCGCGACTGTGAGCAAGGGCATCGTGAGCGGCGTTCGCGAACTCGACGACGAAACCTGGATACAGAGCGACGTCAATGTCCAGCACGGCAGCAGCGGCGGACCGCTGCTGGACGACCGGGGCAACGTGATCGGCATGACGGCGCGCGGCGCCCCGAACGAAGCGGGCGCGCCCAGCGGCGTCAACTTCTTCGTCCCGATAGCGGACGCCTTGAAGCGGCTAGGCCTCAATCCGACCCGCGGGACAGCGGGGTAGCCGTAATCGTGGGCATCAGCGCTCAAGCGCGGCGCTTGGCGGCAAGATAGGCGTCGATCAATTCAATGAACCGCTCACCGCTGAAGCTGGCGAAATGCCCGCCGTGGACGACGCGGACGGGAATGGCGCGTAGGCGCTCCATGCTGCGGATGTAGTCCTCAACGACGTCATCGATCAGTGGCCCGTCGTAGATCGTGTCGCCGGAAAAGAGTATTCCGGTCGCCGCTTCCCACAGACCGATGCCGCCGGGCGAATGGCCGGGCAGGTGGATGACCTGGAAATGCCGGTCGCCGAGGTCGACGCTGTGACCTTCCTCCAGCAGACGGGTGGCCGGTGCGGACGTCACTTGATAACGCGCAGAGCGGTAGTCGCCCGGCGGCAGCATCGTGAACATATCGCCCACCGTATCGTCCTTCACGTGGACGTCGGCGTAGGTGGCGCTGCGAGTCGGTTCGGCCATGATAGCGGCCTCGGCGCGATGCACGGCCCGCTCGGCGAATTCGTGATGGGCGCCGATATGATCGAAATGGGTATGGCTGGCGACGGCCAGGATCGGCCGCCCGGCCAGGATGCCGACCTGTTGCCGCAAGCTCACGACGCCCATGCCGGAATCGACCAGCAGGTCGCGATCGCGCCCGCGCACATGCCACATATTGCAGCGATAGTACGGCTTGATGTGGGGTTCCCAGATATGGGTCACGCCGTCGTCAAGCGCGCGCGTTTCATACCAGGTTGCGGCGCTTGCGATCTGCATTCGTGGGTTTCCATCTGCGGCCAGCCCCGTCTGCTTCCGCCGCAATTCAGATTATATCATGTTATCAATGCGTTGCAGGTGCCATATCTGAAACAGCCGGTGGTAAACGAAAATTGACCATCTGTGATCCCCGTCACCTCGTGCGGCCGATGATGCACCTACCTATATCAGCAGCAAGACTTAACACTGATTGGGGATCGGGAGGCGGTTATGTTGGTGCGGAAATTGGCAGCGGCATCGGTCGAATTGCTGGTCATGGCAGTCGGCGCGGCGATTGCGGCGCCCTATGTGCTCGTCCTGGTTTCGCCGTTCATCCTCGGCCGCTAGGCCGGCGCGCCTGCATTGACTGAGTAGGTTTCGTTAGCAAGGCTCACGCGGCACATTAGGTTTCCTCGATTGACATGGGCATCGCGCCCGATACCGTGCCATCCGGCAACAGGGTGGCTGCGCGATGCCCACGCTCTACGACTACCTTCCCTCCGGCAACGGTTACAAAGTGCGCCTGCTGCTGTCGCAGCTGGGAACCCCTTTTCGGCTGATCGAAAAGGACATCCTCAAGGGCGAAACCCGCACGCCGGAATTCCTCGCCATCAATCCGGACGGGCGCATCCCCACCATCGTCTTCGAGGACGGCCGCCACCTGGCGCAATCGGACGCCATCCTGTTCTACCTGGCGGAGGGAACGCCGTTCCTGCCCGCCGACCGCTTCGCCCGCGCCGAGGCGCTGCAATGGATGTTCTTCGAGCAGTACAGCCACGAGCCGCAGATCGCCGTGGCGCGCTTCTGGATCCATTCGCTCGGCAAACGCAAGGAATGGGCCGACCGCCTGCAGGAGAAATGGCAGAAGGGCTATCAGGCCCTCGATGCCATGGAGCGCCACCTCGATGGCCGAAAATTCTTCGTCGGCGAGCGCTATTCCATCGCCGATATCGCGCTCTACGCCTACACCCACGTGGCCGAGGAGGGCGACTTCGACCTCGGCCGTTATCCGAGCATCCGCGCCTGGCTCGATCGTGTCGCCGACCAGCCTCGCCACGTCCTGATCACCCAGTCTGAATTCGGTTGAGCGCCGCCCGCGCGCGAGACTCGCGGGAGGTGGTCCGCTATAAGGGCGGCCGGCGTGGGGGCGGAGCACAGGATGACGCGGGGCAGGCAGGAACTGTGGGCGACATTCGCGGTCGCCTTCGTCGGCATCACCTGGGGATGTTGGTGGATCTTCCTGCGGCTCATCGAGGCGCGCGGCATCTCGCCCGGCTGGACGCTGGCCACCGTCTACGGCACTGCCGCCCTCATCCTGTTGCCGCTGTTCGTCTGGCGTTGGCGCCATTGGCGAGCACTGGTTTGGCCGGTCATCGCCGTCGGCGTCGCCTATGGCCTTCCGCTCGCCTTCTGGAGCCATGCCGTGATCCACGGCAATGTGGTTCGCGTTACCTTGCTCTTCTATATGACGCCGGTCTGGGGAACACTCGTCGCCGTCGCGGCCTTCCGCGAGCGGCTGACACCGTTGCGCCTGCTGGCGGTCGTCTTCGGACTGATCGGGGCGGCCGCCGTGCTTGGCCTGGAGCAGGGTTTTCCGGTCCCGCGGACGCCCCAGGAGTGGATGGCACTGCTGGCCGGGGCGCTGTTTGCCTTGGCTGCCGCGGCTTCGCGGCGTTGGCCGGACGTCTCCGGCTATGACTCCAGCTTCGTGATGTTTCTCTGCGGCGCCGCGCTGGGTGTCGTGTTCGCCGGCCTGTTCGGGGGCGAAACGGTGCCGGCTGCGACAGCGGTGTTCTCGGCGCTGCCCGTGGTCGTGTTCCTCGGCATCGTGTTCGCGATCCCGTCGCAATTCGTGCTGTGCTGGGCCGCCGCGCGGCTCGATCCCGGCCGCGTCTCGACGCTCATCATGTTCGACGTCTTGGCGACGACGGTGAGTGCGCGGCTCCTGACGTCCGAGCCCTTCGGCTGGCACGAATTGACCGGCTGCCTCGCGATCCTGGCGGCGGGCATCACCAGCGGAATCGATCAAATGCGCCTGAGCCGCTCGGCATTGGGGGACCGGCCTGCAACGCTCCACTGATCGAGCTGTTCGTGTTTCCGGGCGCCGTCCGTGACCTCGCCAGCGGTCGTGTTCAAGGCTGCGCATCGAACGGCGCACACGCCGGGTCCAGGAAGTGCGCTCCGGCAGTCTTGATCGGTCCCACACTCCGCGACATAAAGACGGCGCAGATTCCGGTGCAGCGGTCGGTCGGCGAAGAACAAGGATTGGGAATGCGGGCATTTCTGAAGACGGCACTCGGGCTCCTCGTCGTCGCCGCGCTGCTCCTTGGCGCCCTGGTGTCGCCCGCTCCCGCGGAGGCCGCGACCAAGAAATCATTCCGCATCGCCTGGTCGATCTATGTCGGCTGGATGCCGTGGGCCTATGCGGCCGAGACCGGCATCATGAAGAAGTGGGCGGACAAGTACGGCATCGCGATCGAACTCGTCCAGGTCAAGGACTACATCGACTCGATCAACCAATATGCGTCCGGCGCTTTCGACGGCTGCGCCATGACCAACATGGATGCGCTGACGATCCCGGCGGCCGGGGGAGTCGATTCCTCTGCGGTCATCATCGGCGATTTTTCGAATGGCAATGACGGCATCGTTCTCAAGAACGGGCCGAGCCTTGCGGACCTCAGGGGCCGCCGCATAGGCCTGGTCGAGTTCTCCGTCTCGCACTACCTGCTGGCGCGTGCGCTGGAGGCCGCGGGACTTACCGAAAGCGACGTAACCATCGTCAACACCTCCGACGCCGCTATCGTCGACACCTTCGCCGCGACGCCGGACATGAATGCGGTCGCGACGTGGAATCCGCAGTTGGCCGCAGTACTCAAGGTGCCGAAGGTGAATCTCGTCTTCGACAGCAGCATGATCCGCGGCGAGATCATCGATCTCATGGTCGTCAACACCCGGACGCTCCAGGACAACCCGGAGCTCGGCAAGGCCTTGGCCGGCGCCTGGTACGAAGCGATGGCGACGATGCTGCGCAAGGACGAGGCGGGCGCCGCTGCACTCGAGTTCATGGCGAAGGCGAGTGGTACCGACATTGCCGGCTACAAGGCGCAGCTCGACGCCACCCGCCTGTTTTCCGATCCGCAGTCCGCCGTCGCATTTGCACAGAGCGCGGATCTGCCGACCACCATGAACCGGGTGCGCAAGTTCTCCTTCGCCCATGGCCTGTTGGGTAACGGCGCCGCTTCGGCCGACGCCGTGGGCATCCAGGTTCCCGGCAGCCAGGTCCTCGGCGACTCCAACAACGTCAAGCTGCGCTTCGATACCGAATACATGGCGCTCGCCGCCGGCGGTACCTTGTGAGGCGCCACTTTCCGGCGACGGCCGCAATCTGGTAGTCTGTCGGCCAGAATTTTCAGGAGGGATCATGTCGGTCTCAGCGCCCACGATCGTCACCAAGCGCCAAGCAGAGATGTCCCGCGAGGAGTGGGATGCCCGCGTCCAGCTGGCGGCCTGCTATCGCATTTTCGACATGCTCGGCTGGACCGAGATGATCTTCAACCACATCACGTTGCGCGTGCCCGGCCCGCAGCGGCATTTCCTCATCAATCCCTACGGCCTCTGGTACCGCGAGGTCACCGCATCGAACCTGGTCAAGATCGATCTCGACGGCAATCTGATCGGCCCGAGCGAATGGCCGGTCAATCGTGCCGGGTTCGTCATTCATTCGGCGATCCATGCGGCGCGCGAGGACGCGCACTGCATCATGCACACGCACACGACCGCGGGCATGGCGGTCGCGTGCCAGCGCGACGGCCTGGCCTCGGACAACTTCTACTCCGCCCTGATGCATGGCCATGTCGCCTACCACGACTTCGAGGGCGTCACCGTGCGCGACGACGAGAAGCCGCGCCTGGTGCACTCCCTCGGCGACAAGAGCTACCTGATCTTGCGCAACCATGGGCTGTTGGTCTGCGGGCGCACGGTGTCGGAGGCGTTCCTGCGCATGTGGACGATCGAGCGGGCTTGCCAGATCCAGCAGGCCACCCAGGCGACCGGCCAGCCGCTGATCGCGCTGCTCGCGGAGGTGCTCGAACGCACGTCGAAGATGCCGCGCCAGCTCGAGCCCGGCGATCCCACCGATCGCAAGTTGTTCGCGGCGCTCTTGCGGCGCGTCGACGAAATCGATCCGAGCTACAGGACCTGATGGCACTGGCCGCCGCCGGTGCGGCCGCGTCCACGGCGTGGGAGGAATGATCGTTCGGGTTCGCCGCGGGGGCTGCGGTCGCGGTCCAGCGGCGGCGGCGAATCCGAGCGATCCACCCCATGTCCAGGGGAGGCAGAAAGGTCAACCGCAGCTCAAGCATCCCCTCATTTTGTGACCTGAGTATAGAGCAGTAGCGGCGCGTCCGCGAATGCAGGAATCTCCCGCACTGTGGTGTTGATTCGCGGGAGCGTAGGATGACAAGCGTCAAGCAGTTCGCCTTCGAAGACATTCATGGCTTTTTGAGCGGCCTGTTCGCCGAGGATGTGCACGCCAAGCGGGTCTATTCGCTGGCCAACGCGACGCTCGGGGTGATGAGCGCGGCGTCCCTGGCGGTGAATGCGATTGGGCACGGTCTGGCGCTGGCGCGCGGCTGTCTGACCAAACATGCGATCAAACAGGTGGACCGGCTGCTGTCGAACCGGGGGATCGAAGTCGACGCGCTGTTGGCCCGCTGGGTGCCCTATGTGGTGGCCGCGCGGCCGAGCATCGTCGTGGCCATGGACTGGACGGACTTCGACGCCGACGGCCAGGCGACGATCATGCTGTCGCTGCTCACCGGCCATGGCCGGGCGACGCCGCTGGTCTGGTTGACGGTCGACAAGTCGACCCTGAAGGACCGGCGCAACGAGTACGAATACCGGGCGCTGGTGCGCCTGGCCGACATGCTGCCGGCGGATGTGAAGGTGCTGATCGTGGCCGATCGCGGCTTCGGCGACAAGAAGCTCTATCGGGTGCTGAGCGAGGAACTGGCGTTCGACTACGTCATCCGCTTCCGCGGCAACATCAAGGTGAGCGATGCGGCCGGCGAAGAGCGCCCGGCCGCGGACTGGGCGGGGCCGGCCGGCCGGGCTCGCGTGTTGCGCGGCGGCGCGGTCACGGCCGAGCGCTATGCGGTCGGCACCGTCGTGTGCGTGCAGGCCAAGGGCATGAAGGAGCCCTGGTGCTTGGCCGCCAGCGCGGCCGACGCCGACGCCAAGAGCCTGATCAAGCTCTACGCCAAGCGCTGGAGCATCGAGTGCGGCTTCCGCGACACCAAGGATCTGCGCTTCGGCATGGGCATGGGTTCGCTGCGCGTCAGCACGCCCGAACGGCGCGATCGGCTGTGGCTGCTCAACGCCTTCGCCGTGGCGCTGCTCACGCTGCTCGGCGCCGCCGGCGAAGCGCTCGGCTACGACCGGCATCTCAAATCCAACACCGCCAAGCGACGCACCCACTCGCTGTTCAGACAAGGCGGCATGCTCTACGAACTCATCCCGACCATGCCAGACATCCGCTTGCGCCCCCTGATGCAAGGCTTCGGTGTCCTCTTGCTCGAACAGCCCGTGTTCGCCGATCTCTTCGGTCCAATCTGAAAATGAGGGGATTCGTGAGCAACCGCAGAGACGCTGAGGCGCAGAGAGGCGGCGTTGGAAATCGCGCTCTTCGCGCTATCCCATTCTCCGTTGTCACCCCGACGAAAGTCGGGGTCCATAAACACCGGTCTCTGGAATATGGGCCCCGGCTTTCGCCGGGGTGACAACCGAGATGTGGCTGGTATCAGAGACACTGCCGTTGGGCTCGCGCCCGCGTGACAGCTGAGAGCTGGCTGTCGTCGGAGAGACTGCGGTGGTCGCAGCTCCATTGTCTGTGCCTGCATCGTCCAGCGGCGGCGGCGAATCCGAGCGATCCACCCCATGTCCAGCGGAGATCTCGCAGGCGAGTCCGGTCATCCACGCCAAGCGACGATTGACGGCAGCGGCCGCGGAGCGCAGGCCGATGACGGCGGCGGTGCGCCGGCCATGGATGAGACGGGCGGCGCCAGCGCGGCGGCGGCCATCGGCGGTGCGCGCGCCCGTGCTCTTGCCGCCATGCAGGCGGCAGCGGCCGTTCGTCATGGCCGGCTGGCGGCAGGCGCAGCCGGCCCGGGTCTTCGCCCCGCAACGCGGCGCCGCCAGGTAGTCGCCCGACGGGTTGCCGTTCTTGAGCCGGCCGCGCCTGCCGCCCGAAGCGTCCGCTGCGCCGCCCGGAGGACTGCGCGCGGGACCGCCGGCGGCCGGCTCCGGGCCGTTGCCGGAACCATGGCCGCCGCCCTCGTCGTCATCGGCACCCCAGTCGACGACGATCTGCTTGATCGCGCCATCGCCATCGGCGCGCAGCTTCGGCAGGGCGAGGGCGCCCTGGCGGTAGCGGGCCATGAGGCGGGCGGCGATGGCGGCGAACCCGATGGCGTCGCGGCCGACCTGCTGGCGGTCAGCGTCGACGGTGGGCGAGGTGTGGCTCAGATAGTGGTCGGCCATGCCGCCGAAGCGCATCATCAGACGGTGGCAGGAGGCGAGCTCGTGGCAGAGCAGGGCGCTGACGAGGTCGCCGCGTCCGGGATCGGCGATGGCGCGGGCGAGATCGAAGACGCGGGCCTCGCCCGCCAGTTCGAGGGCGCCGGCAAGGGCGGCGCGATAGGCCGCGTCGGGGTCCGTGTCGGCGAGCGGATCGTCGATCTCGGGCGCGGCCGCAGCGGCCGCAGCGCAGGCGGTGTCGTCCATCGAGAGCCTCCGGTGTTCGGGTGCAGGTGGGGAAATGAAAAAGGGGCCGGCGCCCGTCAGGCGCACGACCCCATCCCATAATATTGTTCATTATATGTTCCAGACCGAAGTCTGTCAAGCCGATCCTCAGTTCAAGACGCGCGCGGCCCCGCACGGGCGCTCCCGAAAGAGCGAGCCACCAGCTTAAAGTGCGGAATCCGATGGCTGACGATGCCTGATTTCCATCAAGCGACGTCCGCTGACGGCCCTTAAAGCGGTCGCCTCAGGATGTAGGGTCTTGAGGCGGCGTCGTGCCA